>ERZ795042.97-NODE-97-length-78301-cov-23.536232_pt1 | contig 78301 bp, 74 predicted proteins | sample MGYA00375126_ERZ795042 | MGnify/ENA primary metagenome ERZ795042 (study PRJEB30171, sample SAMN05518105) | compost metagenome | isolation source: Feedstock adapted compost from Newby Island compost facility, Milpitas, CA | place: USA:Newby Island compost facility...
CTGCGTGCGTTCGAGGAGGTGTTCCGAGCCCTCGGTATCCTGTGAGGAGCAGGTGCGTCTGGGGGCCGCCATGAGCAGTTACTCCCCGCTCGTCATCGAGCACTTCGAGCATCCCCGCAACGCGGGCGAACTCCCCGATCCGGACGGGGAAGCCACGGTCGCCAACCCGGTGTGCGGGGACCGGATGCGAGTGATGATCCGCGTCATCGACGGCCGCATTGCGGAGGTGAGGTGGCAAACGCGCGGCTGCCCGCCCGCGATCGCCACGAGCTCCTTCGCCAGCGAGCTCGTGAGGGGGTGGACGCTCGAGGAGGTGGAGGCGCTGACGCGGGAGCAGCTCGCTGAAGGGATCGGCGGGCTCCCGCCGGACAAGATCCACTGCAGCGTCCTCGCCGCGGACGCGCTCCGGAAGGCCGTCCAGGACTATCGAGCGCGTCGCGCTGGGACGTAACTGGTCGTTTGCGTATTATCCCTACGGCCCGAATCGGCCAGCCACACATCATCGTGAGCACGGAGTTCCCATGGTCGAACACCTGCCGGTCCTCGTCTCCGCACTTTCGATGGGCGTCATGGCACTGCTCGCCTTCCTCGTCTCCGCCATCATCCTGAGCGTGCCAGTGCTCGCCAGCAGAGGCACCGCGCAGGTCGTGTGGGCGATCGTGGTCGGCACCATCCTCCTCGCCGAGGCAGCCGGCTTGATCACCCTCGTCGTCCTCGTCGACCAGGGCGTGCTCTTCGACTGAACCGGAGGCCCGTCGGCCTGCCCGACTCTCCAGCGGTGGACTAGAGGAGACGCCGCAACGGCTTCCGCCCCGGCCGCGGATCGTAGTTCGCTTTGAACATCTCAAGCTTGTCCCGCTCGATGAGGTACTTGCCCGCGAACATCGTGGCCGGGATCTTCTTCTGCTTGATCAGCCGTCGCAGGCTCTGGGGATGGATGTCCAGCTCGCGCGCGGCTTCGACGAGGTCGTAGTAATCCTCGAACGGCTGCTGCCCCGCCATGCCCGTTCCTTTCCCTCCCGTGGATCTCGCCCGCGAAAGGCTAAACGGCGTAAGCAATACGGGATGTTACACGACTGACGAAATTATCGTCTACCGGCCACGCCGTCCGGAGACGGGCTGAGCCACCACGACCACAGGACGGCCATCGACACGCGTGCAGATGACCGTCACGGACTCGCCCTGCAGCGGCCCCACGAGCCGCCGCAGCTCCTCCGGCGTGAGCGGGAAGTGGCGGCGCAGCACCTCCCCCAGGCGCCACCCTCTGGCACGTAACGTCGCCCGCAGCCGGGAGAGCGAGAACGGGAGGACCTCCAGAACGGCGAAGGCGCGGGCGAGCGGGGTCTCCGCGAGGTGGTCGGCGGAGAGGTACGCGCCCCCCGCTTCGAGCGGGCGGGCGCCGAGGCGATGGGCGAGCTGCGCCACCAGCCCGGCTCGGGTGACCGCCGGCTCCGGGTCGTACAGGATGCCCCCGAGCGGACCGGGAGCCATCGCCGCCGCCGGCTCCTCGGAGCTGAGCTCGGCCCCGGCATCGATGAGGACGGCTCGCCGCAGCCTCGGTGTCGCTCCCGCGCCCGACCAGATCGCAAGTTCGCGAAGGCTCCTCCCCAGCTGTACCACCTCGATCTCGAACGTTGGTGCGAGTTCTCGCCAGTCGATGCCCGGTGCCAGCTTCGCCGCGCCCGCGGCGGCCCGCTGGAGGAGCTCGATGACGCTCGCCAAGGGCGGCTCGTACCGCTCGTGGCGAACGACCCGCGCACCGTCGCGCCGCCGGGCAGGATCGAGGAAGAGCGCCACGCGGGGAAGCGCGACCGGAGCCCGGCAGATGTCCCCCCGGATGACACCGCCGACGTTCCGGGCAGCGAGGTAGGCCGCGAGCGGGTTTCGCTCCACTCCCCAGGCGAGCCCGTTCGCGGCGCGCAGCGCCCAGAGGTCCACCCCTGCACCGACCGTGCCATCGACGACCGGGAGGCCGAGACGAGCGAACCGCTCGGCGCGCCGTCGCGCGACGAGCGGGTGGCTGGCCATCTCGAGGAGCTCCGAGCTCCAGAGCCACTCCGAGAAGGGTGGCCCGAAGCGCGACGCGGCACGCCGCCGAAGCACCAGCTGTTCAGCCACGGCCGCCGCCTGTTCCGGCGGAAGCTCCTTCCGCAGCTGTCGCTGCAGCCGAAGGGGATCGTCGAGGTCGGTGCCGTCCCGCTCGGAGAGCCGCTCCATTGCTGATTGGCAAGCGGCGTCGGTCAACAGGCGTGCGCGGGCGAGGTCCACACGCCGATCGTACGGCGTCAAGATCGGTCGCTTGGTAGCGGCGGTTCCGCTGAACCCGCCGTAGCATGCGGAGAGAACCGCGAAACCGGAGCATTGAGTTGGAGCTCTCCACACTGCTCGCCGCCCTTGCGCTCGCCGCCGTCACCGCTTCGGGTCTGCTCGCCCTCGCCGTCGACTTCCGACCGGCGGCGGTCCTGCGCCGGCAGGTGATCCGCCTCGAGGCCGTGGCAGGGTTCCTCGTTGCGGGAACGGCCACCGCGGGCTCCCTCTACTTCTCCGAGGTGAAAGGGTTCGTTCCTTGCGAGCTCTGCTGGTTCCAGCGGATCTTCATGTACCCGCTCGCGCTCCTCTTCCTGGTCGCGGCGGTGACCCGCGCTCGCCTCCCATCACGGTACGTCGTTCCCCTGGCGGGCATCGGGCTCCTCTTCTCCGTTTACCACTACCAGCTGCAGCTCTTTCCGGAGCAGGAGACGATCTGCACCGGCGTCGTGCCCTGCATCGTGAAGTACGTGGAGGAGTTCGGCTTCGTCACGATCCCCTTCATGGCCGCATCCGGCTTTGCGGCGCTCCTGCTCCTCCAGCTGGCAGCGTGGCGCGCCCGGCAGCTGGAAGCCTCCGATGGTGAGGACAGCGTCCCCATAGACTGAAGGGGTGGCGAAGCTCCTCCTCATCGACTTCGAGGGCTCCGTCGCCCTCGCCGACGTCGCGATCCTCCTCTTCGAACGCTTCGGTGAGGGATGGCAGCCGGCGTTCGAGCGCTGGACGCGCGGTGAGATCTCACGCGAAGAGTTCATCACGGCAGGCGTCGCCACCCTCCGCGCCGATCTCGCGGCGATGGAGAGGTTCGTGCGCGACCATGCCCGTATCGATGAAGGCCTCGGCGAAGTGTACGACTGGGCGACGTGGAACGGCTGGGGTGCCGCCCTCCTCGCAGCCACTCCCGATTTCGCCGTCGACACCCTCCTGGAGCCGCTCCACCTCACGCGATTGCTCAGGTACGCCCCGAGAACGGCCTACCGCTACCGGTGGCAGGCGCGCTTCTTCAGCCCTCGCGGCATCGAAGTCTCGCGCCGGTTCAAGCTCTCGTACGTCGAGGCGTACCGCCGCCTGGGGGACTTCGTCGTCTACGTCGGTGCGCGTGGCGACCCGGAGGCGGCGCGTGAAGCCACACTCGCCCTCGACCGCGGGCCGAGCTCCCAGTTCCCGACGTTCGAGAACCTCTCCGCCCTTGCCGAGAAGCTCCGCGAAGGAGGCGAAGCGTGGTTGAGATCCTGGTGCTCTACGACAGCCGAGGAGGGCTCGTGGAACAGCTCGCCGCCGCCGTAGCGGAGGGGGTGCGGGCAGCGGGCGCGCTCCCCGTCTCGCGGCGGCTGGAGTCGGCAACGGTGGCAGACGTGCTCCGCGCCGACGGCATCGTCCTCGGCTCGCCGAACTGGAGCGGGATGACGGGCAGACTGAAGGATTGGTGGGACTATTCGGGCGACCTCTGGGAGCGAGGTGACCTCGCGGGGAAGGTCGGTGCGGCGTTCACCGCGGGCTACTCACGTTCGGGGGGCACGGAGGCCACCCTCCTCCAGCTCCTGCACCTCCTCTTCAGCCACGGACTCATCGTCGTCGGGCTGCCGTGGAGTGACCGGATGCGGACCTCCGGGTCGTACTACGGCGCGACGGCCCACGGCATGGTCACGGACGACGACCGCGAGCAGGCGAAGGCGCTCGGCCGGCGCGTGGCAGAGGTCGCCGCCCGGCTCGCGGGTTCAGGCTGAGGGTTCGGCACCGCCCGCGCCGAGCGGCGGGTCGTAGCCCGCGCAGGCCCGGACGGGAAGCCGCGGGTACTTCGGGAAGGCCGGGTCCGTCCTCGCCCGTCCGCAGCGGAGGAAGAGCGATCCGCGGGCGGAGCGGACGATCTCGGCATGCCGGCAGCCTCCGCAGAGGCCCGCCGCGGAGAGGAATTCGGCCTCCCGCTCCACTCCTCAGCCTCCTCGGAGCCGGGCGCCGAACGCCGCCTCGAGCCGGCGGACGAGGGACTGCACGACGCGCCGCGCCTCCGCGTCGGTCAGGGTGCGGTCCGGCGCCCGGAGGGTGAGGTGGATCGCCACCGACTTCTTCCCCTCCGGCACCGCTGGGCCGCGGTACTCGTCGAAGATGCGCGCGTCGATGCGGACCCCGCCGCGCTCGCCCGCGATGGCCCCGAGAAGCCGTCCAGCGGGAAGGTCCGCGTCCACGACGAGCGCAATGTCCTGGCGGACGGGCGGGTACCGGGGCGGCGGCTCGTACGGCGGCCGGGGCAGCAGGTGCGCCGCCAGCTCCCGGAGCCAGAGCTCGATCAGGAAGACCGGCTCGGCGATGTCGAACGCCTGCGCGAGCTCGGGATGCAGCTGCCCCACGACCCCCACGAATTCCCCTTCGAGGAGCACGCCCGCGGTGTGCCCCGGCAGGAGCCCGAACTCCTCGCGAGGTTCGAACTCCGGGCGGAGCCAGAGCGCCTCCAGCGCCTCCTCGAGCGCTCCCTTCGCGTCGAAGAAGTCGAGCCGTTCTTCGACCGGGTCGCCCCAGCGGTCGAGGCGGGGCCCGCCCACGAGCGCGCAGAGCACGGGCCGCTCGTCCGGGAGGTCCCCCTCCCTCGGAAGGAACTCAGGGCCCACTTCGAAGAGCCGGAGCGGACCTTCCACCAGCGGTCGGTTCGCGCTGTAGGTTCGCAGGAGCCCGCTCCGCAGGCTCGTGCGGAGGAACCGGTGCTGCGCGGCCACGGGGTTGACCGCGGCGAGCGGCGAGCGACGGCGCGCATCCGCCGGAGAGACGACCCGCTCGAGGTCCTCGCGCGTGGTCAGGCTGTAGGTGATCACCTCGTCGAACCCGAGCCCGACGAAGACGTCCGTCAGCCGCTCTCGAACCTCCCGCACCGGGTCCCGGGTCGGCTCCGGTAGGGCGCCGCGCATGGCGGTCGTCGGGAGGTGCTCGTACCCGTAGATGCGGATGACCTCCTCGACGACGTCGTCGGCGATGGCCACGTCGGTCCGCCAGAACGGCGGCTGCACCTGGACGCCCGCCTCATCCCGCTCGCAGCCGAAGCCGAGCGCGATGAGGATGCGCTCCACCTCGTCGGGAGGGATCTCGAGGCCGAGGACCTGGGCGAGGCGTGCGAAGGTGAGGCGGATGCGGGGCGGCTCCCAACGTCCCGGGTACACGTCGCGCGTGCCACGAGCGACGCGCCCTCCGGTGAGCTGCTCGAAGAGGTGGAGCGCGCGCGCCTGCGCGTAGGCTGCCATCTCCGGCCCGATCCCTTTCTCGAATCGAGCCGATGCTTCCGTGCGCAGGCGGAGGCGGGTGCTCGTCCGCCGGATCGAACCAGGGTGGAAGTTCGCCACTTCCAGGAGGACGGTCCGCGTCCGTTCGCTCACCTCGCTCTCGGCTCCGCCCATGATCCCGGCAATGCCGAGCGGGCGCTCCGCATCGCAGATCACAAGCATGTCCGAATCGAGCGCCCGCTCCACCCCGTCGAGCGTCACGATCCGCTCACCCGGGCGTGCCCGCCGGGCGATGATCCGCCGGCCGCGGACGAACTCGTAGTCGAAGGCGTGAAGCGGCTGGCCGGTCTCGAGCATCACGTAGTTCGTGATGTCGACGACGTTGTTGATCGGGCGCATGCCCATCCGCTCCAGGCGCTCCTGCATCCAGCGCGGAGAGGGGCCGACCTGCACATCGGTGATGACCGCGGCGGTGAAGCGGCGGCAGAGGTCGGGCGCCTCGATGGTGACGTCGACGAACTCCTCGATGGGCGGGCCCGCGGCCGAGTACGAGCGCTCCGGCTCCCGGAGCGGCCGGCGGAGCACGGCGGCGACCTCGCGCGCCAGCCCGAGCACGCCGAGCAAGTCGGCCCGGTTCGCCCAGGTGGAGACTTCGAACACCACGTCGCCGAGCACGTCCACCAGCGGCGCTCCGACCGGCGCCTCCGCCGGAAGCACGAGGATGCCGGTGTGGTCGTCCGAGAGCCCGAGCTCCTTCTCGCTCAGCACCATGCCGGCGGACTCGACACCGCGGATCTTCGCTCGCCGGAGGACGGTGGGCTCGCCCGTGCGCCCGTCGATGAGGCGTGCGCCTTCCTTCGCGAACGCGACCTTCTGGCCCGGGGCCACGTTCGGTGCGCCGCAGACGACGGTGTGGCGCTCGCCGCCGAGCTCGACGGTGGCGAGCTTGAGGCGGTCGGCGTTCGGGTGCGGTTCGACGGCCACGACTTCGCCGACGCGCACGAGCTCCGGGTCCCACGCCGCGCCGATGACCTCCCACCCCTCCACTTCCGCCACCCGGTCGCTGAGGAGGCGTGCGAGCCGCTCGGGCGGCACGTCGACGTCCACGAACTCGCGCAGCCAGCTGAGCGGCAGTCTCATCGCTCTCCCCCGCGACCCTAGAACTGACGCAGGAAGCGCAGGTCGTTCTGGTAGAAGTGGCGGATGTCTTCGATACCCCAGCGGAGCATCGCGACCCGTTCGATGCCCACCCCGAAGGCGAACCCGGTGTACCGGGACGAGTCGTAGCCCGCGTTCTCGATGATCTCGGGGTGGACCATGCCGGCTCCGAGGATCTCGATCCAGCCGGAGCCGTGGCAGGTGCCGCACGCTGCCCCCGACCCCCGGCAGCGGAAGCAGTCGATCGCCATCTCCACGCCGGGCTCGACGAACGGGAAGTAGCTGTGGTGGAACATGACCTGGCGGTCCTCGCCGAAGAGCCGGCGCGCGAACTCGTACAGCACGCCTTTCAGGTCGCTCATCCGCACCCCCTCATCGACGGCCAGCCCCTCGATCTGGGTGAGCATCCACTCATGCGTCGCGTCGGTTGCCTCATGCCGGTAGCACTTCCCGGGAACGATGACGCGGATCGGGGGGCGCTGGCGCTCCAGGACGCGGATCTGGTTCGGAGACGTGTGCGTCCGGAGGAGCATCTTCCGCTCGCCCTCGACGAGCACGTCCACCCAGATCGTGTCCCACATGTCACGAGCCGGGTGGTCTTCCGGGATGCGGACAGCGTCGAAGTTGTAGTACGCCCACTCCACCTCCGGTCCCTCGAAGACCCGGAAGCCCATCTCCTCGAAGGCCCGGACGCAATCGCGCAGGGTCTGCGTGACCGGGTGGAGGCGGCCGCGGGCCTGCGGCCGCCCCGGGAGCGTGACGTCGATCGCTCCGCGGGTGGCGAGCGCCTCGATCTCGGCGCGCTGCAGCTCCTGCCGTCGCCGTTCGAACGCTTCCTCGAGCTCCCGGCGGAGCTCGTTCGCCTGCGCCCCGACCTCGGGCCGCTGCTCCGGGGGCAGCTGCCCGATGGAGCGGAGGAGCCGGGTCACCCGACCATCCGGGCGCCCGAGCCACCGAGAACGCCACTCGTTCAGGGCCCGCAGGTCACCGCAGGCAGTGAGCGCCTCCAGAGCCTCCCGGCGCAGCTCGGCGACGTCGCTCGTCTGGGTCATGTGCGGGTTCCAAGTATAGGACTGCCGACCGCTTCGACCCAGGACGGAAGGACGCCGGCTGCCGGGGCCCGGACCGGAGCGGCGCGCCGCCGGCTAGCGACGCGTGCACGGCCTCCGAAGCGGGAGCGGCCATCCACGGCGGTACGGCTGCGGGCCTAGCTCGTTCGAGCACTGCTTGACACCCTTTCCCGACGGCGCCTAGCATCGACTGGGCGAATTCGGTCCCGTATGGGAGAACGACACGCAGAAGGATTCCGCAAGCTCCGTGGTTGCCCTCGCGAGCGGGGAGGGCGCACCCGCACTCGATGAGCGCTGACGAAGCCCCGAGTAGTCGTCCACGCATCGGCGTCGTCGTCCTGGCTGCGGGACGGGGCACCCGCATGCGCTCCGCCTTGCCGAAGGCGCTCCACCCGATCTGCGGAACCCCGATGGTCATCCATGTCCTCCGCGCCGCGGCGGCGCTCCGGCCCGCGCTCACCGTGACGGTCGTGGGGTGGAAGGGCGAGCTCGTCCGGGAGAGGGTCGCCGGTGAGTTCCCGGACGTCCTCTTCGTAGACCAGCCCGAGCTGCTCGGGACGGGCGACGCGGTGCGCCGCTGCCGCAACGCCCTCGCGGAATGCGAGGAAGTCGTGGTCCTGAACGCGGACTCCCCCCTCGTGACGCCGGAGCTGCTCGAGCGGCTCCGCCGGGCGCGCGGGGAGGGGCCCGTCGCGCTCGCGTTCGCGCGGGTTCCGGACGAAGGCCGGTTCGGCCGCCTCGTGCGAGATGCGGCCGGGGCCATCGCCGGCATCCGCGAGGTGCCTCCCGGAGAGGAGGTGCGCGGAGAGGGGATCGCCGAGCGGAACGGGGGGCAGTACGTCTTCGACGCCGCATGGCTCTGGGATCGGCTCGAGCTGCTCTCCCCGAGCGGCACGGGCGAGTACTACCTCACCGACCTCGTCGCGCGGGCCTACGAGGAAGGCCGTCCCGCCGCCGGGGTCGAGGCATCGCCCGCCGAACTCATCGGCGTCGACGACCGTCTCGCGCTCGCCGAGGCGGAAGCGTACCTGCGCGAACGGATCCTCCGCGCCGTGATGGCGGCCGGGGTGACGGTTGTCGACCCCCGCACGACCTACATCGACGCCGACGTCGAGCTGGAGGAGGACGTGACCATCCTCCCCGGATGCCACCTGTACGGGCGCAGCCGTGTCGGGCGCGGCTCCGTCCTCGGCCCGAACACCATCCTCCGGGACGCCGTCGTCGGCCGCGACTGCCGCATCGAGGCGTCCGTGGTGGAGCGCTCTCGCATCGGCGAGCGGGTGCGGGTGGGCCCGTTCGCCCACCTCCGCGACGGCGCGGACATCGGGGACGACTGTGAGCTCGGCAACTACGCCGAGGTGAAGAACTCCCGCCTCGGTCCGCGCGTGAAGATGCACCACTTCTCCTACATCGGCGACGCCGACGTCGGGGAGGACACGAACATCGCCGCGGGGACGATCACCTGCAACTTCGACGGTGTGCGCAAGCACCGCACCGTCATCGGGAAACGGGTGTTCATCGGCAGCGACACGATGCTCGTGGCCCCCGTCACGCTCGGAGACGGCTCCGCGACCGGTGCCGGGGCTGTGGTCACCCGCGATGTCCCGCCGGGCGTCCGCGTGGTCGGCGTGCCGGCGCGCATCTTGCCACCGAAAGACGCTCCCGAGGACCAGGGTGGAGAGTAGCTCGCTCCTCGCAACGCTGGGCGCCGTCGCCGCCCTCGTACTGCTCGTCTTCGTCGCGGCCGTCGAAGCCGCTCTCGAACGGGCGAGCCGCGTCCGCATCCAGGCACTGGCGGCGAAGGGAGATCGGAGGGCCCAGCGCCTCGTCGGTACGCCCGAGGCGCCCCGGGAGCTGGGCCGGCTCCTCCCCGGGGCGATGCTCGGCCGGGTGACGACCTCGGCGGGGGTCATCGTGTTCGCCGCTTACGTCGCTGCCGCCGAGACGGCCGAGCCGCTCACGGTCCTCGCTGCCGGCGGCGGCGGCTTCCTCGCCGCGGCCGCCGCCCAGCTCCTCGCCACCCAGCTCGTCTCCGACCGGCCCGAGGCGGTCGCCGTCCGGTTCCACCTCCTCGCGCTCGCGCTGCGGTACGTGTTCGGCGGGCCGGCGTGGCTCATCGCCCTCCCCGCTCGGCTCCTCCACCGGCCGCTCCAAGTCGTCACCTCTCCCGAAGACGACATCCTCGCCCTCGTCGAACGGGAGGAGGCGGCCGGAGGCGTCGAAGAGCAGGAGCGCCGGATGATCCGCGGCATCATCGCGCTCGAAGACAAGACGGCCCGCGAGATCATGGTCCCGCGCATCGACATCGTGGCGGCCGACCACCGGGCGACGGTTCGGGACGTCGCCCAGCTCATGGTCGAGCGCGGCTTCTCGCGCATCCCGATCTACCGCGAGAACATCGACGACATCATCGGGATCGTGTACGCGAAGGACCTCCTGCGCGCGCTCACGAACGGTGTACGCGAGCCGAAGCTCACCGACCTCCTCCGGGAGCCGATGTTCATCCCCGAGTCGAAGCGCCTCGACCAGCTGCTGGCGGAGATGCGAAGTACCCGGACGCACATGGCGATCGTCGTCGACGAGTACGGCGGTACGGCCGGTCTCGTGACCATCGAGGACCTCCTGGAGGAGATCGTGGGAGAGATTGAAGATGAGTACGACATCGAGCGCTCCCTCATGGAGGTCGTTTCGGAGGACGAGGTGATCCTCGATGCCGGCGTTCCCACGGACGTGCTCAAGGAGCTCTTCGGGTACGAAGTCGAATCCGAGGAGTACGACACGTTAGGCGGACTCGTCATTGACCACCTCGGACGCCTGCCGAAGGTCGGTGACGAGGTGCGAATCGGCCCCCTGGTGCTCCACGTCGTGAGCATGGCGGGGCGCCGCATCCGCCGCATCCGGGTCCAGCGCCTTCGCGAAGGCGCGGAATCGCAGGCGATGGCCGGCTAGCAGGCGGGTACGCCCCGCGGTATAGTCCGGTCCGTGAGCGACGTTCAGGAGCGGGCCTACTGGCTTGCGCTTCGTCGCGCGGGGCTCGGCAGCTCCAGCTTCGCCCTCCTCATCGCGCGGTTCGGATCGATTGCCGAGGCGTGGCGCCGGCCGAGCGAGGAGATCCGCAAGGCTGGGCTCGAGGCGCGGTACGTGACCGCATTCGAGCGCGCGCGGCAACGGTGTGATCCGGAGGAGGAGCTCGCACTCCTCGAGCGGTACCGGATCCGCGCGTTCACCTGGCTCGACGAAGGGTACCCGGAGCCGCTGCGCTCGATCCCCCAGAGCCCTCCGGTGCTCTTCGTGCGGGGCGCCCTCGACCCGACCTTCGACCAGGCCGTGGCGGTGGTCGGCACCCGGCGCGTCACCCCCTACGGACGGCGGGTCACGGAGGAGTTCTGCCGCGTCCTCGCCCGGCTCGGCGTCGCTATCGTCAGCGGTCTCGCACGCGGGGTCGACGCCATCGCGCACCAGACTGCGATCGCGGAGGGCGGCAAGACGGCTGCCGTCCTCGCGAACGGCCTCGACCGCGTGTTCCCCCGGGAGAACGAGCGGCTGGCGTCCCAGATCCTGGAGGTCGGCTGTCTCGTGAGCGAGTACCCGCCCGGCGTCCCCGCTCGTCCGGACTACTTCCCTCGCCGGAACCGCATCCTCTCCGGCCTGGCCCGGGCGACGCTCGTAGTCGAGGCAGGGCGCACGAGCGGCGCCCTCCACACCGCCAACTGGGCGTTCGAGCAGGGACGGGACGTGTTCGCCGTGCCGGGCAGCATCTTCTCCCCTCAGAGCGAAGGGACGAACCAGCTCATCCGAGAGGCGACGGCGAAGCTCGTCGCCACGCCGGAGCAGCTCTGCGAGGAGCTCAACCTGCTGGCCGCCTCCGGCCAGCTTCCGCTCCTCGAGCGCCGGAGCGCGGAGCCGCCTCCGGCCCGCGACCCGGCACAGGAAGCGATCCTGCGCTGCCTCCAGTCGGAGCCGCAGCACGTGGATGACGTCGTCCGGGCCACCGGCCTGCCGGCGGCCGCCGTCAGCAGCACCCTCCAGATCCTCGAGCTCGAGGGTGCGGTACGCCAGGTGGCCCCGCTCACCTACGCGCCTGCGTGAACCTCAGGGAGTTCCAGACTCGACAAGGAACGCCACCGCACCATAGCCTCGGGTGAGGGGTCCTGGACTCCGGAAGGTCATCGGCTGATGCCCACGAAGAGTTCGAAACGGCAGAAGACCGGCGAAGCGACGCCGTCCGTTCGCGGCCAGTCGCGCGCCCGGGGAGAGAACGGCGCACGCAACCTCGTCGTCGTCGAGTCCCCGGCGAAAGCGCGGACGATCGCCAACATCCTCGGGGACGACTACAAGGTCGTCGCCTCGATCGGGCATGTCCGCGACTTGCCGGAGCGGGGCTACGGCCTGAAGGACTTCGAGACCTTCGAGCCGAAGTACGTCATCGTCCGCGACGGGCGAGTAGACAAGCGGCAGGTCGTGAAGGAGATCGCGGAGGCGGCGAAGGAGGCGGAGCGCGTCTACCTCTCCACGGACCCCGACCGGGAGGGAGAAGCGATCTCCTGGCACATCGTGGAGGCGGCGAAGATCCCCCGCGAGAAGACCGCCCGCGTCGTCTTCCATGAGATCACTCCGGCCGCCGTCCAGGAGGCGTTCCGACACCCCGGCCAGATCAACGAGCGGCTCGTCGACGCCCAGAAGGCGCGGCGTGTCCTCGACCGCCTCATCGGCTACCCGCTCACCTGGTTCGTCCAGCGGAAGGTGCGCAAGGACGCGAGCGCCGGGCGGGTGCAGAGCGTCGCACTCCGCCTCATCGTCGAACGTGAACGGGAGATCCAGAACTTCGTTCCGAAGGAGTACTGGACGATCCACGCGCGGCTGGCGAAGGCGGGCGAGGAGTTCGTCGCCGACCTCGCTCGGCTGCCGGGGCAGCGGGGGAAGCCGGAGATTGGAGACGAGACCGCCGCGCGCCGGCTCGTCGAACAGTTCGAGCAGTGTCGGTTCCGCGTCACGGCCGTCAAGCGGGGAACGCGCTCTCGCGCTCCGCAGCCTCCCTTCACGACGAGCACCTTCCAACAGGCGGCGAACAACCGTCTCGGGATGAGCGCCACGCGGGCGATGGCGATCGCCCAGCAGCTGTACGAAGGCGTAGAGCTGCCCGGGGAAGGCCCCGTCGGCCTCATCACCTACATGCGAACCGACTCCGTCCACGTAGCTCCGGAAGCGCGACGGGAAGCGCGCGACTTCATCGCGAAGCGCTGGGGGCCCGAGTACGTCCCCGAGAAGGAGCGCATCTACCGCACGCGGACGCGCGGAGCGCAGGAGGCGCACGAGGCGATCCGCCCGACGCGTCCGAGCCGCACACCGGAGTCGCTGCAGGGCGTGCTCGACCGGGACCAGCTCGCCGTCTACACGCTGATCTGGCAGCGGTTCATGGCCAGCCAGATGGCAGACGCCCGCTACTCCACCGTGCAGGTGGACATCGAAGCGCGCGACGACCAAGCGGTGCGCGGCATCTTCCGCGCGAGCGCGCAGAAGCTCGAGTTCCCCGGCCACCGCGCCGCCTACGGCATCGACGCCTCGGACGCGACGGAGGAGGAGAGAGAAGAAGCCGAGGAGCGCCGGCTGCCGGACCTCCAGGAGGGAGACGAACTGGAGCGGCGCGCCGTCGAAGCGAAGCAGCACTTCACCGAGCCTCCCCCTCGCTACACCGAGGCGACGCTCATCAAGAAGCTGGAGGAGCTGGGGATCGGGCGGCCCAGCACGTACGCCACGATCGTCCAGACGGTGCTGAAGCGCGATTACGTCAAGAAAGAAGGGCGCGCCCTCGTCCCCCAGGAGCTCGGGTTCATCGTGAACGACCTGCTCGTCCAGCACCTCGACAAGTACGTCGAGCCCGAGTTCACCAGCCGGATGGAGGAGCAGCTGGACGAAATCGCCCAGGGGAAGGCCGAGTACCTGCCGGTCGTGAAAGAGTTTTGGCAGACGTTCGAGAAGGAGTGGCGGGAGGCGCAGCAGCAGGCGAAGCGGCACGAGGAGCAGACGGACATCCCGTGCGACAAGTGCGGGCAGGCGAACATGGTCATCCGCTGGGGTCGCCGGGGGAAGTTCCTCGCCTGTCCACGGTACCCGGAGTGCGACAACGCGAAGCCGGTGACCCAGGAAGGCGAGCCTGCGCCACGAACGGAACCGGAGCCGACCGAGTACTCGTGCCCGCGTTGCGGCCGCACGCTGTACCGGCGTCACGGCCCCTTCGGCCCCTACGTCGGCTGCGAGGGGCGCGACTCCGGCGAGTGCGACTTCGCCACCGGCGTCCCCGTCGGCGTGCGATGCCCCGAGGATGGCGGGGAACTCGTCACGAAGCGGGCGCGCGGCCGGACGTTCTACGGCTGCTGGAACTACCCCGCCTGCAGCTACACGACGAACAGCATCGAACCGGACAAGATGGCCCCGCCGCGCCCTCCGGAAGAACGGGAGCGAGCGAACCAGCGCCTGATGGAGCGGAGCGCGAGGGCGAAGGCGGCAGCCCAGAAGCGGCGGGCGCGCACTGCCAGCTAGGGCTTCCGCCAGCGAACATCGCGCACGTATGCTGCGGCCATGACACCGAGCCCTCCGGCACCGGCGGCGGAGCTGCTCGAGCGGTACCTGGGCGAGCTGCGCGACGTTCTCGGTCGCTCCGCGCACACGCTGCGGAACTACCGGAACGACATCGGCCACTTCCTGCACTACTGCGGCGAGTCGGGCCTCGACCCGCTGCGCATCGACCGGCCCACCTTCCGCACGTACCTTGCCAAGCTGCGCGAGGCGGGCATCGCGCCCGCATCCGTCAGCCGCCGGACGAGCACCATCCATGGCTTCTTCCGCTACCTCCACCGGAACGGCATCCTCGACCACGACCCCCTCTACGGGGTCACCCCGCCAAAGCGCCCGAGGCGGCTGCCGAAGGTGGCGCCGCCGGGGACGATCGCGCGGCTGCTCGAGGCGGTGCCGACCGACACCCCCCGAGGGCTCCGGGACCGCGCGATCCTCGAACTGCTCTACGGCGCCGGGGTGCGCGTCTCGGAGCTCGTCGGACTGGAACTCGGAGCGCTCGACCTCGAGCGGGGGAGCGCGATCGTGCGGGGCAAGGGGAACCGCGAGCGGCTCGTGTTCTTCGGCCGCCCAGCCGCCGATGCGCTTCGGGCGTACCTCGCATACGGCCGGCCGAAGCTCGCCCGCGCGGGCGAACGGGCGCTCTTCGTCAACCGGTTCGGACGGCGCCTTTCGGTGAGGACGGTGCAGAAGATCGTCCGCCACTACGCGCTTGCCGCCGGCATCCCGGAAGACCTCCACCCCCACATCCTGCGGCACTCCTTCGCCACCCATCTCCTCGACGGCGGCGCGGACCTCCGGGTCGTTCAGGAGCTCCTCGGCCACAGCTCGCCCACGACGACGGAGATCTACACGCACGTGAGCCGAGCGAAGCAGGCCGAGCTCGCGGCACGGGCATGGCAGGGAGTGGCCGTGGAGATCCTCGAACGCGCCCGGCGCCGACGGAGGGGCGAATGAGCGGGCGCCCGACCGTGCTCCTCCTGCTCCACGGCCCGAACCTGAACCTGCTCGGGGAGCGGGACCAGAAGGTGTACGGCCGCAGCACCCTCCTCGACGTGGAGGCCGATGTGGCGGCGGTCGCCAACCGGCGCGGCGCCGCCGTCATCGCCTTCCAGAGCAACTCCGAAGGAGCGCTCATCGACTTCCTCCACGGGCACCGGCGGCTCGCATCCGGCGTGATCATCAACCCGGGCGGGCTCACACACACGTCGGTGAGCCTGAGGGACGCGCTCGAGGCGGTGCGACTACCCGCGGTGGAGGTGCACATCTCGAACACGCACGCCCGGGAAACGTTCCGCCACCGCTCCCTCATCGCCCCCGTCTGCGTCGGCCACGTCTCCGGCCTCGGGCGCGCGGGGTACCGTCTCGCGGCGGAGCTCCTCCTCGACTTCCTCGAGCGAACGAGGCGCGAAGGCTCGGACGACCCGAAGGAGGAGGGATGAACTATCGGAAGCGGCTGGAGCGGCTGCGAGTGCTCATGGAAGAAGCGGGCCTCGACGGGCTCCTGGTCTCTGCCCCCGTGGACGACGTGCTCGGCCGCCACTCCGCCAACCGGCGCTACCTTACCGGTTTCACCGGGTCGGCCGGCACGGTCCTCGTCACGCGGGAGGCCGCCTACCTGGCGGTCGACCCGCGCTACTGGCAGCAGGCGGGGGAAGAGTGCGACCCGGCCGCCATCACCATCGTCCCCGTCCGCGGGCCGGAGCGCGCCTGGCTGCGCGACCTCCTCGGAAGCGCTCGCCTGCACGGGAAGCGGCTCGGGCTCTCCCCCCACGACACGACACTGGCGGCGTTCGAGCGGCTCCGCGAGGCTATCGATGCCCTGCCCGCGAACGAACGGCCCCGCCTCGTCACCGCGCCGCCGCTCGTAGAGCGACTCCGGCGCGTGAAGGACGCGGAGGAGCGACGCCGGATCGCGCGCGCAGCCGCCATCGCCGACGAAGCTCTGCGAGACGTGCTCACCCTCGTCGAGCCCGGCCGTACGGAGCTCGAGCTGGCGCGGGCGGTCGAGGCCGCCATCCTCCGCCGCGGGGGCGAAGGCGTCGCCTTCAGCACGATCGTCGCCGCCGGGCCCTGGGGAGCGCTCCCGCACGCGTACCCGCGGGAGGTGCCGCTGACGGAGGGGGCCTCCCTCGTCATCGACATGGGCGCCTACGTCGAGGGGTACTGCAGCGACCTCACCCGCACGGTTCCCGTCGGGTCGGCGTCCGAGCGGTTCTCCTTCCTCTACGAGGCGGTACGCGAGGCACAGCTCGCGGCGCTGGAGACGGTCGCTCCAGGGGTACGGGCGACGGAGCCGTACCGCGCGGCCCGAGAAGCTTTGGAGCGGCGAGGCCTCGCGGAGTTCTTCACCCACGGGCTGGGGCACGGCGTGGGACTCGAGGTCCACGAGGGCCCCTATCTCGGGCCGCATTCGGACGACGTGCTCGAGCCCGGCATGGTCTTCACGATCGAGCCCGGCGTCTATCTGCCCGACTGGGGAGGCATCCGCTTGGAGGACCTCGTGTTCTTGGGGGAAGATGGTCCCGAGCTGCTCAGCCGGGCGGAGAAGCTCCATCTCCCCCGCGCATCCGATGCATCCCTCGCGAAAGGAGAGTGAGTTGATTTCGACGAGCGACTTGCGGAAGGGGATCACCATCGAGCTCGATGGCCGGCTCCTCACGATCCTCGATTACCAGCACATCAAGATGGGGCGCGGCTCTGCGCAGGTGCGGCTGAAGTTCCGCGACGTGCGCACCGGGGCCATCTTCGAACAAACCTTCCAGGCGGGCACCCGCTTCAACCGCGCCCGCGTCGAGCGCCGTCCGATGCAGTACCTGTACAACGACGGCGAGTTCTACCACTTCATGAACACCGAGACGTACGAGCAGGTGGCCGTCCCCGCCGAGAAGGTCGGGGACGCCGCGAAGTTCCTGCGAGAGTCGGACATCGTCGACGTCGTGCTGTACGGGGACGAGGTGATCGGGATCGAGCTGCCGCCCACGGTCGAGCTCACGGTCACGGAGACGGAGCCCGGCTTCAAAGGCGACACCGCGACCGGAGCGACGAAGCCTGCGACGCTCGAGACCGGGCTCGTCGTCCAGGTGCCGCTCTTCATCAACACGGGCGACAGGATCAAGGTGAACACGGAGACGGGTGAGTACGTGGAGCGGGTGAGCTGATGCGCGCCTTGCCGGTCTCGGCCCTCGTCTCGTTCGTGCGCGACCTCCTCGAGGCGAACGAGATCCTCAGCGACGTGTGGGTCGTGGGGGAGGTCTCGAACTGGACTCGCTCTCAGGCTGGGCACCGGTACTTCTCGCTCAAGGACGACCAGGCCCGCATCGACTGCGTTCTCTTCCGCACGTCGATGCCGAACGTGACGCTGAAGAGCGGAGACAGGGTGTTCGCCCACGGCCGCGTCACCGTGTACGCCCAACAGGGCCGTCTCCAGCTCGTCTGCGACTTCGTCCGTCCAGAGGGCATCGGCCTCGAGGCCGCGAAGCTGGAGGAGCTCCGGCTCCGGTTGGAGCGGGAGGGGCTGTTCGACCAGGCGAGGAAGCGGCCGCTGCCGGCCTTCCCGAGGCGGATCGGGGTCATCACCTCCGCCACGGGCGCGGCCATCCAGGACATCACCCGCGTCCTCCGCTCCCGCTGGCCGCTCGCGGAGCTCATCCTCGCGCCGACGTTCGTGCAAGGCGACCTCGCGGTGCCGAACCTGCTCGCCGCGATGCGCGACCTCGCCCGCGTTCCCGGCCTCGACTTCGCCATCATCGCCCGCGGCGGCGGCGCGGCGGAAGACCTGGCCGCCTTCAACGACGAGCGGATCGCGCGGGCGATCTTCGCGTACCCCGTGCCGGTCGTGACCGGGCTGGGCCACGAACGCGATCGGACGATCGCGGACCTCGTCGCCGACCTGTGGGCGCCGACTCCCAGCGCCGCCGTCGAGCGCTCCACGCCGGACATCCGCGAGGTGGGGCGCCGCATCCGCCAGATGGAGGGCCTGATGCGGGCGAGCGTACGCCACCACCTCGCCCGTGACGCACGCCGGGTCACCGCAGGCAGCCACCGCCTGCGGGCGGCAGCCCCCCGCATCGACCGTACCGCAGCGGAGGTGGCGGCGCTCGTCCACGGGATCCGCGAGCAGATGCTCGGCACCGTGGCCCGGCAGCGAACGGCGGTGGAGAGCCTCGCTGCGCGGGTCGACTCGATGAACCCGCACGCGGTCCTCGCGCGGGGGTACGCGATCGTGGAGCGGCGGAGCCGTACGCCTGCCGTAGTTCGGAGCGTGACGGCGGTCATTCCCGGCGACGAGCTCTCCGTGGGCGTCGCCGACGGCACGTTCCGCGCCGAGGTGGTCCCGTGAGCGAACCTGAGAACCGAACCTTCGAGGAGCTCTACCGGGAGCTGGAGGAGACCGCGAAGCAGCTCGAGCGCGGGAACCTCCCCCTCGAGGAGGCCCTGCGCCTGTACGAGCGGGGCACGGAGCTGGTCGATCGGCTGCGGGAGATCCTCCGGAGCGCCGAGCTGCGGGTGCAGCAGCTGCACGCGCGCCTCGCGTCGGACGAGACCGAGCTCCGGGAGGTGGAGTCCGAGTACCAGGCAGGCGGACGATGAGCGAGCCGCTCCGCATCGCATGGCTCACGACGGGGCGCGGGGAGGGCTCGTACGGCGCGCTCCAGTACGTCCTCCGGGAGATCTCGAGGGGGCTGCCGGTGCAGCTCGCCGTCGTCTTCGTGAACCGAGAGCCAGGCGAGGCCGCACCGACCGATCGGCTGATGGCGATGGTCAGGGATGCCGGCATCCCCCTGGAGACCCTCTCCTCGCGGCGCTTCCGCAAGGAACGGGGGGGCGAGCGCTCCCGCCCCGGCGCGCCGCTTCCCTCCTGGCGGCGAGCGTTCGACGAGGCGGTCGCGGAACGGCTCGCACGGTACGGGTTCGACCTCGGCGTCCTCTTCGGGTACATGCTCATCGTGACAGAGCCGCTCTTCGAACGGTACCGGCTCATCAACGACCACCCTGCCCTCCCTGACGGTCCCGTCGGTCCGTACGAGGAGGTAATCCTGGAGCTCATCCGCCAGGGAGCGCGCGAATCGGGCAGCATGTACCACGTCGTCACCGCCGAAGTGGACCGCGGGCCGGCGGTGTCCTTCTGCCGGTTCCCGATCCGCGACGAGCGGAACGAGGAGCTCTGGCGCGGATTCGACCCTGCGCGAGGAACGGACGACCCGCTCTATCTGGACATCCGCCGCCGAGGCCTTGCACGGGAGCGCCCCTTCGTAGTCGAAACGCTGCGCGCTATCGCGGAGGGAAGGCTGGCCGTGCCACCGGCAGAGCCCCTCGACCTCACCGAACGGGTCGAGGAGCGCGTTCGGCTGGACGAGGCCCGTTCGCTCCGGTAGCGGCGCGCCGTATACTGCTGCCGAACGGAGGTGCCCGCATGGCCTCTTGTCCAGAGTGTGGGAGCGAGTTCCAGCCGAGCGATAACTACTGTCGCGAGTGCGGGATGTACCTCGCCGCTCTCCGGCTGCCGCAGCCAATCGAGGGGAACGTCGCGCGCGCGCTCGATCGGCCGATCGAGCGCCGCCTCGCCCTCGCACCTCCGGCGCGACAGCTCGCCACCGCCGTCGCCGTTGGGACTGCGCTCCCCATCGGGCTGACGATCGCCACGCGGCTCTGGGCGCTCCGCCGCTTCGCCGCACCCCTCGTGCGGAACGCCCTCTTCCGCCCGCGGATTCGCCCGCAGAAGCGCCCGGTTCCGGACTCGCCTCGCGAGCGGGCACCCGCGGTCGGGGAGGAGGCCCCTACGGTCCACGTCGAGACGCTCATCATCCGGCGCTGGTGGGTCCGGCGGTCCTGAGCGGGCGGTCGCAATTGTGTTTGTGGTCACAATCTCCCTCTGCTAGACTCGGAGGGCGGCCGACCCGGCAATCGCGCCGTGGGGGTGGAATGGCGTACGGAATCGGCATCGCCAAAGGCATGGCGCTCACGCTGCGCCAGATGTTTCGCCGGCCCGCGACCATCCAGTACCCGGAAGAAACGCGGCCGGTCCCGGTCTATGCCCGAACGAACCTCCTCTGGTTCGAGGAGCGGTGCACCGGCTGCAGCACCTGCGCCCAGGCGTGTCCGGACGGCTGCATCCTCGTCGCCACGAGCCAGGACGGCGAGGGCCGGCGCAACATCGACCGGTACGAGATCGATTTCCGCATCTGTATGTACTGCGGGCTCTGCACCGAGGCGTGCCCGTACGAAGCGATCCAGCCTGGCGGGCCGCTCGACGACGCGGTCTACCAGTTCGACGAGATGTACCGAGACAAGCACAAGCTGACCGAGATCGCCCGCGAGTTCCTGCGGCGGAACAACAACACGTATCCGAACGGGATGAAGGCTCCCGATCCGGACGCAGACTTCCATCGGCTGTAGGAGCATGGCGCGAATCACCGTCGACGGACGTGTCATCGAGGCACCGGACGGAGCCGTTCTCCTCGAAGTCCTGAAGGAGAACGGTTTCTACGTCTCCAGCCTCTGCTACATCCCCGGGCTGAAGCCGTACGCAGGCTGCCGCACCTGCCTCGTCGACATCGAAGGGCCGCCCGGGTTGCAATTGAGCTGCACGGCGACCGTCCAGGACGGCATGGTCGTCCGCACGAACACGGAGGAGATCCAGGCGGCTCGCCAGGCAGTAACCGCCATCATCCTCGCGAACCACTCTGACCGCTGCCTCACCTGCCACCGCCGGGAGCACTGCCACCCGGGCGACATCTGCCTGCGGGACGACATCGTCACCCACCGCTGCCTCACGTGCTCGAAGAACTACCGCTGCGAGCTCCAGGCGACGTGCGAGATGGTCCACATGGCCGGCTACGAGCCGTACGTCGGCGAGGAGCGCACGTGGTACACGACGGAACAGCCGCCGGCCGACCGCGCCAACCCCTTCCTCGAGTTCGATCCACAGATGTGCATCATCTGCACCCGCTGCCAGCGCGCGTGCAATGAGATCCGGCACACCGGCGCGATCACGTTGAGCGGCAAGGGTTGGCACACCCAAATTGCGTTCGGCGCCGGGGGACCGATCCACGAGAGCAACTGCGACTTCTGCGGCGCCTGCATCGACGTCTGCCCTACGGCCGCGCTCATGGAGCATCCGAACAAGTGGGTCGCGAAGCCGGAGGTCTGGACCTCCACGACCTGCGACAGCTGCGCCGTCGGCTGCAGCATCCGCCTCGGCAGCAAGGATGGCCGCGGCGTCATCGTGCGGCCGGGAACCGGCAACCCGTTCGCCGGAAACCAGATCTGCGTGCGGGGCCGCTTCCACTACGCCTCCCTGAAGCCGCGCGAGCGGCTCTCCAAGCACCTGCTCCGCCGGGGGAACGTACTCGCGCCGCGGCCGTTCGCGGAAGCGGTCCGGGAAGCAGCCGAGGCGCTCCGCTCCGCGGCCAAGAACGGACGCGTCGGTGTTCTTGTTGGCGCCACGGCTACGAACGAAGAGGCGCTGCTGGCGAGGGAGATTGCCGCCGCGCTCGGCAGCCGCGCCGACCTCGCCCTCGGTCCGGTGGTGCGCGCCGTCAACCGGGAACTGGAGGCTCGCTTCGGCAGCTGGCGCCTGCCCTCGAACCTCGAGTCGTTGCGCTCCGCCGAGACGATCGTGGTCGTCCACGACGACATCGAGGAGAGCCACAACATCGTCAGCCTGCGGGTGAAAGACGCGGTCGTCGACCGCGGCGCCCGCCTCATCGTCGTGGGGAGCCTCGCGAGCGAACTGGCGGACTTCGCCGCCGCGTGGGTCAGACCGGCCGCGAACGAGGAAGGGTACGCAGCGGACGAACTCGCACGCGACCTCCGGTCGGAGGCATCCGCCCGATGGCCGGAAGCCGTACAGCTGCTCCGGAGCGCCGACCCGGAACGCACCGTCGTCATCGTCGCTCCGAGCCCGCTCAGCCGTGAGAAGGCGGCATCCATGACCGCCGGGGCGGCGAACCTCGCCATCGCGCTGTGCGGCGAGGCTGCTGCCGAGCACCTCGTGGTCCTCCCGCCGGAGGCGAACGTCAACGGGCTCCTCGACGTCGGCGTCGGCACCGACGGCTCCGACGACCCGCTCGCCGGCCTCACGGGGCTCCTCGTCTTCCGGGACGATCCCACGCTCTACCTCCCGGACGCCGAAGAGCGCCTGAGCGAGATTGGGACCATCGTCGTCGTCGACGGTGTCCTCCACCCGACGGCGAAGCGGGCGGCGGTGGTGATCGCGGAAGGCCGGGCGTACGCGAGCGAGGGAACGTACACCGCTGCCGACTTCCGCGTCCAGATGCTGGCACCGGCGATTCGGCCGGAAGGCGAAGCAGTCCCCGGCTTCACGGCCCTGAGGGAGCTCGCTTCCGCGCTGGGAGTTTCGGTCCCGAAGACTCCTGAAGAGGCGCTCCTGAAGCTCGCCAGCGAGCGGCCGGAGTACCAGGACGTCGCTGACCTCATCGTAGGCGAGGGCGTGAAGCTCCGGCTCGCGCGGCCGCCGAAGGCCGAAGCCGCACCGCTCGGACCGCCGCCGCAAGCGGAGGGGTTCCGCCTCATCGCGAGCCGCGACCTGTACACGGCTCTGGATGCCGCCGCCCTCCGGCATCCGGAAGCGGAGAAGCTCCACCGGTACGACCGCATCCAGATCTCCGAGGAAGACGCCGAGCGGCTCGGAGTCGAGGACGGAGAGGAGGTCGAGATCTCGGACGGCGCCCGCGTGCTGCGAGCGCGCGCCTGGGTCACCGATCGCGTCCCCGCCGGAGCGGTGTACGTGAGCTCCCTCTTCCCGGGTATCGCTGCGTTCTTCCGGTCGGCACTGCCGGTCGTGCAGGTCGGCGCGCCGGTCCCAGCCTAACGATTGCGGACGCACGGGATAGACGGGGGAGCCTGACGGCTCCCCCGTTCTCGCGTGTACCTCCCGCGCGACGGAGGGGAAGAAGAGGAGGGGGACTAGGTGCGGGGGCGCAGCACGGCAAGGCTCACGAGGAGCAGCTGCGCCTCCCACCGCCGGGACCGCTCGGAAAAGGTAGTGCGGGAGACACGCAGACGTGCGGGGATGGTTGCAGCAGGCCGCTCCCGCTGCGCGTACCGTCCCGACCGAATGTGGCGTGCGGCTTCAGGACTGAGTACCAGCGCCATGTGCAACCACCTCCACCTGCAAGTTCGACCGTCTGAAGGGGCGGCCCGCAAGCGCGGCGTAAATCGTCGGCAAAAACTCTCTCTGCCGGCCGAGGCCAGGTGAACCGGCATGCCAGCCCCCGGGAGCGGTCAGGCGCTCCCGGTCCGCGCGGCCGCACCGGTGAGCTCGGCGAGCAGCCGCAGGACCCGCGGGTCCCGGGTCCCCACCAGGAGGGTACCCACGCCCGCGTCCTCCCAGGCGCGGAATCGCTCCCGAATCCGCGCCTCCGGGCCGATGAGGGAGAGCTCGTCCGCCAGTTCGTCGGGCACGGCCGCCTCGGCCTCCGCCTTCCGGCCGGCCAGGTAGAGCTCCTGGATGCGCCGGGCTGCGTCGCCGTACCCGTAGCGATGCATGAGCTCGTTGTAGAAGTTCTTCTCGCGAGCCCCCATGCCCCCCACGTAGAGAGCGATCCCGGGTTTCGTCGCCGCCAGCCCAGCCTTCACGTCGTCGGTGATGACGACCGTGCAGCTCGCGACGATCTCGAAGTCGTCCCATCCCTTGTTCCCGGCCCTCGCGAAGCCGGCCTCGAGGTCCGGGCGGAAGACGTCCATCCGGTACGGGGAGAAGAACGCGGGGATCCATCCGTCGGCGATCTCCGCGGTCAGCTGCACGTTCCGCGGTCCGAGCGTGGCGAGGTAGATGGGAAGCGGCCGGCCGTGGAGGATGCTCTTCAACGGTTTCCCGAGCCCCGTGGCGCCCGGCCCCCGGTACGGGATGTCGTACTCCTTCCCGTGGAATTCGAGCGGCGCCTCGCGCGCCCAGATCCTGCGCAGGATGGTGACGTACTCGCGCAGGCGGACGGTCGGGCGTCCGTACGGGACGCCGTGCCACCCCTCCACGACCTGGGGGCCGCTCAGCCCGAGCCCCACGAGCATCCGGCCCCCGCTCAACGCGTCCAGCGTCATCGCGGTCATCGCCGTCATCGCCGGCGTGCGGGCAGGGATCTGCATGACCGCCGTCCCGAGCTTGATGCGCTTCGTCAACGCAGCGAGGTAGGCGAGGGGCGTCACGGCGTCAGAGCCGTATGCCTCCGCGGTCCAGACGGAGTCCCAGCCGAGCCGCTCCGCCTCGAGCACGGTCTCGACGGGAAGCTCCATCCGCGCGCCGGAGTATCCGAGGTAGAGTCCGAGCTTCACGAGCGCTTCCTTTCACCAGCAGTGAGCGTTCACGGGCAGGGTAGCCGAGGGCCGCCGCTGTGCCTACCGGTCGGTCATCACCGCACGGCTCGCCGACCGATCCGGTGAGAGAAGTCGCGGAGGAGCGCAGAGCGGAAGCCGCAGGCGAAGCTGCAGGCCGTCCGCCTGGCGGCGGAAGTCGTGGTAGCGCGTGCGGGATTCGAACCCGCGATCTCCGCCTTGAAAGGGCGGCGTCCTAGGCCTCTAGACGAACGCGCCCCACGCACGGTCAAGCCTACCACGGGGCCATCCTAGGGCGTACTCGCGGAGGCCAGGACGTCGAGGAGGACGGGAACGAAGCCTTCGGCGTTGGCGACGAGCATGAGGACCTGCGGGCCGCGGGCGAGGGCGGCGAACTCCCTGCCGTCCGCCGTGCGCGCGAGGAGGGATGTCTCGGACGTCGGCGTCACCGTCCCGCGCCGCTCCAGCATCGCTCGGAGGGTGCGGAACGCCTCGGCCGCATCGTCGGCCCGTTCGAAGCGCAGGTCGAACGCCGCGAGGTGCCTCGACCCGTCCGAGTAGAGCGCGAACGCATCCCCCGCCCAGCCAGCGGCCGCGCGCCGGGCCTCCTCCCCGTCTACCCCGAGCTGCAGGAGGTTCCGGAGCTGGAACTCCCCGAAGTGTCCGCCCCAGACCCGCTCCCACTCGGGCCCAAGCGCCGCCGTGAGATCCGGCTCCGAAACCTCCACCGGTCGCCAGTCACGGGTGGCGAGCTCCCGATGGATGATCACGCTCGTCGCAGGCGGCGGCTCCGCGAGGAAGCGATCGAGCCCCTCCTGGCCGAGGGTGTCCACGATCCACTCGGCCCAGCTGGCGCCGACGGTGTACGGGAAGTACAGCTCCCGGATGATGGAGGCAGGGACGTCCCCGATCTGGGAGCGAGCTCCGGCGAGCGTCCACGAGACGAAGCTCTCCGAGGGAAGCAGCAGGTAGCGCCTCCGGTACTCGCCGGAGTGGAAGACGGCATCCCCCTCCACGACCGCGGTCCAAGCGAGCGAGCGGTCCAGGTCCCACATCACCTCCCGGTAGCTCGCACCCAGATCGAACGCCGCGTCCTGCACCGCGTGGAGGACCTCGTGGACGAGCGTCTCCATCTCCTCGGCGCTCAGCTCGGCCGGGCTCAGCGGGTCGCCGGTCTCCGTCACGACCCAGAGGGCGTCGTGGTCGGGGCTGTACAGCCCCAGGACCGCCGTGCTCGAGAACGCCTGGAGCACGCCGAGGTAGTCCTGCTCCGGCCCGAGGTGTCCGAGGAGGCGGTAGAGCGCCGTCACGAGTCCGAACAGCTCCCGCTCCTCCGGCGTGATCAGCGAGTCGAGGAGGGCGGGGAGATCCCGCCGCGCCACGAAGCGAACGTCGACCGTTGCGGGCGCGGGCAGGCCACGGAGCTCCGCCACCCTCGCGATGACCGCCTCGAGCGCATCGGTCGCCGTCTCCGGCGACGGAGCGGGGGCGGTCGGGGTCGGAGAAGGCGGGACCTCGGTCGGGGTGCCGGGAGCCGTTCGGGGGCTGCAGGCAGCGAACGCGAGGAGGAGGAACGCGGCCAGGAGGGCGGCGAGAACCCGAGCGCGGAGCATCTCCACGCCATTCTCCCCCAACCCGCGCGTGCGCGGAACGGCGCCGGCGCGCACCCGTGGGTGGCCCGACGGTGCATCATCGCCGGAGGGGCTGGAGGCCGCGGGCTCGGCGACGAGCCGGCACGAGCGCCCGCGCGGCTGAGGGAGCGGCCGTTCTTGTCCGCCGCCCGATGCTCCGGTACGCTGACTGGCGGCGGCGCATTCGTCTAGCGGCCAAGGACACCGCCCTCTCAAGGCGGAGACCGCGGGTTCGAATCCCGCATGCGCCACCACCCCTATCGCTGGGCGCGCGGCGGCGAGTCGCCGGCCGGTACAACCCCCTGCGAGCGAAACGTGGATCCAGACACGGTCCGAGAGTACCGAGAAGCGTTCGAGGCATGGATGAAGCAGCTGGAGCGGCTTCATCGGGTGCTCCTCGACGGTGAGCACATTCCCCCGCCGGCGATGAAAGGGCTGCTGAACCGGGAAGCGCGCGCCAAGGAACGGTACGAGGCCGCGCGCCGTCGCCTCCTTGGGCTCGACGAACCCCCCGGCTTCGCGGACGTCTGAAGCGGCGAAGCGGCCCGAGCGGGCCGCTTCGCCGCCGTGATCGCCCCCGCAGCTGCGGCCGAACCGCTCGTTACACGCCCGCCTTCTCCGCCTCTTCGAGGAAGGCGAGGAGCCGGCCGTTCAAGTTCTTCCGCTCGAACGTCGCGCGGCGCAGGTTCTCGACGTACTCCTCGATCTGGCGCTTCCGGAGCGCGAGCAGCTTCCGTCGGCCCTCCTCGATGTTCTCCTTCCCGCCGCCGAGCAGGATGGCGAGCGGTTCCGAGACCGCCGGGTCACGCCACTCCTTGGCGATCCGGCTCTCTGCCTTGTTGAAGTACAGGTTCTGCTCCTCGCGCCGGTCGGGCATCTTGAACAGGAAGTGCTTCAGCCGCTCGACCTGGTACTGCATGAGCCGCTCCCGGTCCCGCGCGACGAGCGAATACAGCTTCTGCTCGAGCTGGTTCTGTGCGAGCGCATCCCCGTGCTTGAAGAGCGTGAGCAGCATGCTGTCCTGGACGAAGAGGACCGCGGCGAGCTCCGGGAACGTCCGCGCTTCCTTCACGACACGGTTGTAGTCGGTCGGCGCCTGGAGGCCGAGGCCGCCGCCGTTCGACAGCGCGCGCTTCCGGAACGCCTCCGAGTGGCGCGCGAGGTCGAAGATCACCGTGGAGATGAAGAGCTTCATCTCGATGAAGCCGTAGCTGATCTGCGGCAGCCACGAGCCCCACATGACGGATTCGAAGTAGGCGCGCTCGCTCTGCTCGGTGAGGAACTGGCAGATCGCGCGCTCGATGTCCGTCGGCAACGGCTCCAACGTGTTCCACGGCAGGTCGGTCGCTGCCGCCCAGCGGTCGCGGATCGCGATCTCGTAGAGGGGAACGACGCAGTCCGCCCAGACGATCGCCTTCTCGAAGATCGTGTACCCCATGTCCTCCACGATGGGGTTCGGCCAGCAGCCGCGTGCGATCTCGGAGCGGTTCGTCCAGACGTCCGGCACGTCCCCGTACGTGCCGATCATGATGTCGCCGATGGTGAGCCCCATCTGGGGATCGCTCGGGCGGGCCCGAATGCCCCACTCGGTCGGCACACGCATCCACCAGAAGTCCGGCCGGACGACGCGAGACCCCCGAGAGAGGAAGAGTTTCGCCTGCTCGCCAGTAACCCCGGCGCGAAGCGCCTGCCAGATCTCCTGCAGCGAATGACCCGTCTCGAGCGCGAGCTCGATGAGGCCGTCCTCCCAGCCGAGCTCGCGAGCTCGATCGCGAGCCTCCTGCGGGATCTCGACGGTCGTCTGGCTCGCCGCCGCCTGTGCTTCCGACATCGTGCTCTCCTCCTAGGAACGGCCCCCTCGGGGCTCGAGGGGGCCGAATTGCGTGCGGATTGCCGCTGATCAGGCTGCGTCCACGAACTGGCGGAGCAACGGGCCGACGCGCTGCCGCCGATCCCCGAGCCCGGCCACCTCGAGGCGGTGGAGGTACTCGTTCACCTGCCGCTTCCGGAGGAGGAGGAACTTCTGCACGCCTTCGTCGAACTTATCCTTCCCGCCTCCGAGCAGGATGCAGAGCGCCTCGAACACGGGCGGGAAGGTCACGTCGCCGGAGCCTCCGCCGGCCGCGTCCCCCTCCGCCTTGTCGAGGTAGTGGTGGATCTCCTCCCGCCGCTCGGGCTGCGTGTCGAGCACGTACTTCAGATGCATCACGCCGAAGGCGAGGTGGCGGGACTCATCCTGGGCGCTCATGCGGAAGATCCGCTTGTCCGCCTCCGTCTTCCCGATGAGCTCGCCCATCCGGAACATCGACTGGACGAACCCTTCCGCCTGGACGTGCATGAGGACGGACATCTCGGTGAAGTCCCGCGCCTCGATCAGGGTGCGCAGGCCGAGACCTGCGCCCTGCGCGAGCAGCCCACCGCCGTTGGCGAGCGCGCGCTTCCGGAAGACATCCGTGTGGCGCGCCTCGTCCATGATCTGCGTCATGAGGAAGAGGCCAGCCTCGTAGTCCTGCGCGCTCACGAAGGGGAGCCACTGTCCAGGGACGTCCCCCGCGATGAACTCCACTTCCGTGAGCATCGTGCAGAGCTGGCACATCGCCCGCTCGATGTCGTCCGGCAAGGGCTCGAGGGTATCCCACGGGATGTCCCGCGCGGAGGACCACTGCCGCTGCACGGCCTCCTCGTACAGCATCAGGCAGTTCTCCGCCCACACGTCCGCCTTCGACTGGTAGTTCGGGCCGAACCGCTGCGCGTTCGGCCGCGGGATGGCGCCGCGAAGGCGGAAGGTCATGTCGCCTTCGCCGCGGGCCTCCGAGGAGTACCGGCCCAGGTTGATGTCGGCGAGGGTCATCCCCTTCTTGCTCGGCGTTGACGAGGTCGGCTCGTCGTACAGGTCGAGCCAGGAAAGGTCGAGACCGCCCTCGGTGCGCTGTTCCGTCGTCATGTCGGGCCCCCCAATCGGAGATGCTTTCGGTCGGGCTAAGTCTACTCTATCGGTAGGTCGAACGGAACCCCTCGATTCACCCGACCGGCAGGTAGGTCACGGTCGCTCTCTCCCGCCGTTCCCCGCTCGTAACCCCTTTTCAACCGCGGGCCGTGAGCCGAAGTCCATGAACAAGCGAGACCTTGCTGGAGGCGAATGTGATGAAGCGGAACCCCGCACGCCCGAGCGAGCCGTGCCCGCACCCCCGAGCGATTCGAGCCCAGCTCTGCGCCCCGTGCTGCGCTCAACACCACCTCCCGCCCTGTGTCGCGGCATACTTGACTGCTGGCTCCGCTGAGCAGCGGTCGGCACAGCAGGCGGGGCCGAGGGTCCACCGCCACGCTGCCTAGCGGCAGCGTCCCTCAGCGGCCTCCGAGGCGCGCGAGGAACTCGGCCACGGGGATCGCCGTCAGCGTCAGCGTGCGGACGCTCCCCCTCGAGGCGAGATGGACCATGGCCCGGGCCACGGTCGCCTCGTCCGGCGCCTCGACGATGTTGACGAAGTCGTACGGCCCGAGCGTCGCGTACTGGGCCACAACCTTGACGCCGTAGTCGCGCTCCAGCTCCCCGTTCACCTCGGTGAGTCGATTCGGGTTCTTCACCAACGTCTCCGCGCCATCATCGGTCAGCGTGCTGAGGACGACGAAGGTGGGCATCGTGAGCCTCCTCGTTTACGAAATCGGATACACGATACCACGCCGTGCGCACGCCGACGCCTCGGGCACAGCCCCGCGCGGTATCCTCGGATCGAAGCGTAGGCTCGTACAATCCCAGCCATGCCGAAACAGGTCCGCAACGTTGCCGTCGACGATTACCTCACGGCCATCTACCGCATGGCGCACGACGAGGGCCAGGAGGTGATCGCCGTCCGCATCGCCGACCGGCTCGGGGTCACCCCGCCCTCGGTGGCGGGGATGCTGAAGCGGTTGATCCGAGACGGCCTCGTCTACCAGGACGCGAAGAAGCGCATCCACCTCACCTCGGAAGGGCTCCGCCGCGCGGAGCAGATGATCCGCCGTCACCGGCTCGCCGAATGTCTCCTCACGCAGGTGCTCGGCGTCGCCTGGTGGCGGGCGTACGAAGAAGCGCACCTGCTCGAACACGGCATCTCCGACGTCACGGAGCCGGCGCTGTTCGAGGCGCTGAAGCGCCCTACGCGAAGCCCGTTCGGGTACCCCATCCCGGGCACCGGCGAGGAGGCGCGGCTGTCGCGAACGACCCTCGCCGACCTCCAGGAAGGTGAGAGCGCGACCATCGAGCGCGTGTTCGAGGAGGACGAGGAACTCCTGAAGTTCTTCTTCGACGAAGGCATCTTGCCCGGGGAGACGATCGTGCTCGCGAACGCGGCACCGTACCGCGGGACCGTCACCGCGCGGGTGAACGGTCGGGACGTGGTGATGGGGACGGAGGTCGCGAAGAAGATCTGGGTCACGCGGGGGGAGCCCCCCGCCGGCCAGCGGAGCGCCGCTTCACGACGACCGTGATGCGGCCGACCTCCGCCGCCTCACCGCCGACGAGCCGGCGAACCCGGTTCGCAGACCCGCTCCCGCCTCGCCGCCCGGAGCGAGCGCACGGCGAGCCGCCGACGTAGACTGCGGCCAGTCCACCAAGGAAGGAGGCGCCCGTGGCACGGTTGCCGTTCGTTCGACGTGAGGACATCCCGGCCGAGCTCCAGTACGTGTGGGACGCCGTGGCCCGCGACGGCGGCGAACCGCCGAACATCTTCCGGGTCATGGGGAACAACCCCCATCTGCTGCGCGGATACCTGCGGATGGGGAACGCGCTCTGGAACCACTGCGGGCTCGACGTCCCCACGCGCGAGCTCGCCATCCTTCGCACGGCCATCCTCCACCAGAGCCGGTACGAGTGGCACCAGCACGTCCGCATCGCTCGCGAGGCGGGCGTCCCCGACGAGAAGATCCTCGCCCTCCACCACTGGCGTACGAGCGGGCTGTTCAGCCCTGCGGAGCGCGCGCTGCTCGCCTACGTCGACGCCATGGCCCAGACGGAGCATCCGCTCCAGAGCGTGCACGACGACCTCGCCCGCCACTTTCCTCCGGCCGCCGTCGTCGGGATCAACCTGCTCTGCGGGTACTACGCGATGACGGCGCGCTTTCTCGGCGCCATGGAGGTGGAGACGGAGGAGCCGTTCGTCGGCTGGGAGCTGCAGGGCGAGGCCCGCTCGTAGCCGCGAGGCGCCGTACCGATTCGTCATGGCCGGCACGCGCCCGGAGAGCGAAGCCTTGCCCGACCTTTACGTGCACGGTAGATCTTGAACGGCCGAGCCGGGAACCGAGACCGGACCGGACTCTTATCACGAGGAGAGGGAACCCTTGGCGGAGTACCGCAAACCGATCCCGCGCCCGACCCCTGAGACGCGCGATTTCTGGGAGGGCTGCAAGCGCGGCGAGCTGCGTCTCCAGCGGTGCACGAGCTGCTCCCATGTCTTCTTCCCCCCGCGAGGCCACTGCCCGAACTGCGCGTCGCGGAGCGTGGAGAGCTTCGCCGCGTCGGGGCGGGCGACCCTCTACAGCTACGTCATCAGCCACCGGCCCGCCCCAGGGTTCGAAGCGGACGTCCCGTACGCCATCGCGGTCGTGCAGCTCGAAGAGGGGCCTCGGATGTTGACGAACATCGTCGGGTGCCCGCAGACGCCGGAGGCGCTCCAGCTCGACATGCCGGTCGAGGTGGTCTTCGAGCCCGTGACCGACGAGATCTCCCTCCCGAAGTTCAAGCCGGCAGGTGCAGCATGAGGCGGAAGTCGGTTGCAATCGTCGGAGCTGCTGAGACGACAGAGCTCGGGGTCATCCCGCACATGTCCCAGATCCAGCTCCACGCCGATGCAGCGTTGAACGCCCTCGCGGACTGCGGCCTCACACCGAAGGACATCGACGGCGTGGCCTGCGCCGGCGCCTCGCCGGTAGAAGTGGCGTGGTACCTGGGGATCACGCCGACGTGGGTCGACGGGACCGCAGTCGGCGGCTGTTCGTTCATGATGCACGTTCGCCACGCGGCCGCCGCGATCAACGAAGGGCTCTGCAGCACGGTCCTCATCACCCACGGCGAGAGCGGACGTTCCGGCATCGGGCGGGCGCGCTTCGGCCGCGCCCCGGACTCCCTCCAGGGGCAGTTCGAGATGCCGTACGGACCGATGGGCCCGCCCACGCTCTTCACCATCCCCGTCCTCCGCTACATGAAGGAGTACGGCCTCACGGAGGAGCAGCTCGCCATGGTCGCCGTCGTGCAGCGGGAGTGGGCGAGCCGGAACCCTCGAGCCATGTTCCGCGACCCGATCACCGTGGAGGACGTGCTCAACTCGAGGATGATCGCCTACCCGATCCGGCTCCTCATGTGCTGCCTCGTCACCGACGGCGGCGGCGCCCTCGTGCTCACCTCCGCCGACCGGGCGAAGGACTTCCCCACGAAGCCTGTCTACATCCTCGGCACGGGGGAGAGCGTCGAGACGCCGATGGTGAGCCAGATGGAGGACATGACGACCTCGAAGGCGTTCCGGGTCTCGGGAAGGAAGGCGTTCGAAGAGGCGGGGATCACCCACGACGACGTCGACCACCTCATGATCTACGACGCCTTCGCCCACCTGCCGATCTTCGGCCTCGAGGACCTCGGGTTCGTCGGTCGCGGCGAAGCGGGCGCGTTCATCGCTGAAGGGAACACCCGACCCGGCGGAAAGCTCCCGCTGAACACGAACGGGGGCGGTCTGAGCTACACGCACACCGGCATGTACGGCATGTTCGCCCTCCAGGAAAGCGTCCGGCAGCTCCGCGGCACGGCTCCCGCCCAGGTCCCAAACTGCAGGATCAGCGTCTGCCACGGGGTCGGCGGCATGTTCGCCGCCTCCGGGACCATCATCCTCACGAACGAGGAGCCTTGACCGGCGGGAGCGCCGATCCGGGGCGGGCGCTCGTCACCGCGCCCGCCCCGTTCGCCGCGCGCCCCCGTACGACCGGTGCCGGACGAACGGAAACCGCGTAGACTCACCGCGAAACCCTTTGAGGGAGGCAAACGGATGGCAGATTCCTACCAGTTCCCCGTCGACCGAACCCAAGTCATGCTCTTCGCGAGAGCGCTCCTGGACATCCGGCCGGAGTACTGGGACCCGGACGATCCGGCCACCAAGGCGATCGGCGGCATCGTGACGCCGCCGACGTTCGTGATCTCGAGCGCCCACTGGGACCCGGACTACCCGCTCGACCTCACTCGGCCGCGGAAGGAGCCGCGCCAGCCGCGGCAGGAGGGGGAGGGGCGCGGCGGGAACGTGGCGCGCATCCTCCACGCGGAACAGCACTTCGAGTACCACCACCCGATCCGGGTCGGCGACGTCCTCACCGTCACGAGCCGCCCAGGGAAGACGTGGGAGAAGCAGGGACGCCGAGGCGGCCGGCTGCTCTTCACGGAGACGATCACCGAGTTCCGCAACCAGGACGGCGTCCTCTGCGTCACCGCGCGCTCGGTAGGCGTGCAGACCGAGAAGGCCGTCGAGCAGAGCTGAGGGAGGTGCTAGCGATGCCGCTGAAGGTGGGAGACAAGCGCGAGCAGGTGGTCATCGAAAACATGACCCGAACGCACATCGTGAAGTACGCCGGCGCGAGCGGCGACTTCAACCCCATCCACCACGACGAAGTGTTCGCGAAGCAGGCGGGGTATCCGTCCGTCTTCGCCCACGGGATGTTCACCATGGGCCTTACGGCCCGGATGCTCACCGACTGGCTCGGGCCGCTGGCGCTGAAGAGCTACGGCGTGCGGTTCACCCGGCAGGTCTGGCCGGGTGACACGCTCACCGCGAAGGCGGAGGTCGTCGAAGTGAAGGACGGCATCGCAACCATCCGCGTGTGGACCGAGAACCAGAACGGCGAGGTGGTCGTCGAAGGCCAGGCGACGGCAGTGGCCGACTGACAGGTCAGACCGCGCAGTCACCGGTGAGCGGGCGCCCCCTCGGGCGCCCGCCTTGATCTCTCGGCCCGCCGGCCTGCCGTGCAATTCACCCCTCGGCGCTCCGAAGCGGGCGCGGTACGGTGTGAGCGTGAAGTCGTATTACGTCGAGCAGCCCTGCAGCCGCGCCCTGCACCGCGTCGAGGGGATGCCGTTCCGCTGGTCGCTGAACCCGTACGTCGGCTGCGCCCACCGCTGCGCCTTCTGCTACGTCCGCGCCTTCGAGCGGCGGGCCGATCGTCCGGCGGATGACCGGTACGGCGAGGTCGTGCGGGTGAAGACGAACATCGCCGAGCAGCTCGAGCGGGAGCTGCGACGGCCGAGCTGGCGGCGGGAGCAGGTCGCCATCGGCACCGCCACCGACCCGTACCAGCCCGCCGAGGCTCGGTACCGGCTCACCCGCCGGTGCCTCGAGCTCCTGGCCCGCTTCGCCACGCCTGCGAGCCTCGTCACCCGCAGCCCGCTCGTGGTGCGCGACGTCGATGTGCTCCTCCGCCTGCAGCAGGCGGCGGGCGTCACGGTCACCCTCTCGATCCCGACGTTGGACGGGGAGCTCACGCGGCGGTTCGAGCCGGGAGCGCCGCCTCCGCAACAGCGGCTGCGAGCGGTCTCGCAGCTCCGGGAAGCCGGGGTCGAAGCGGGGGTGGCCGTCGCTCCCATCCTGCCCGGCCTCACCGACGCAGAGGACACGGTTCGGGCGGTGCTGCTCGCTGCTCGCGAGGCGGGCGCTTCCTTCGTTTGGGCGAGCCCCCTCCGGCTGCCGGAAGGCTCCCGGGAGCAGATGTTCGCCGCCCTCGCCCGCCACCGGCCGGACCTCCTCCCGTACTACGAGCGCCTGTACGGGAGGCCCGCCCTTCCCCGCGGGCTGGCCGAGAAGCTCGTCGGACGGGTGGAGGGCCTGAAGCGGGAGCTCCGGTTCGGCGAGGAAGTCCGAATGGGCCGCCCTGCAACCTCGCCGCCGAGGCAGCTCTCCCTCTTCGGCTGAGGTCGCTACGGAGCCAGCGCTCGGGTATCCCGCTCGTGGCGGAGCCGTTCGACGACCTGCTCCACGGGCATCGACCCGAGGTCACGGCCCGGGCGCACCCGGACGGCGACGGTGCCAGCCGCGGCCTCGCGGTCGCCGACGACCAGCACGTACGGCACCTTCCGCAGCTGCGCATCGCGGATCTTCGCATTCATCCGCTCGTTCCGCTCGTCGACCTCGACGCGGAGCCGCACATCCCGCAGCCGCTGCGCGACCGCCCGCGCGTAGTCGATGTGCCGGTCCGCGATCGGCACCACCACTGCCTGCGTCGGAGCGAGCCAGAGCGGGAAGTTCCCCTCGTACTCCTCGATGAGGAGCGCCACCATCCGCTCGAACGTGGAGAGGATGCCGCGGTGGACGATGATCGGCCGGTGGCGGTTGCCGTCCTCCCCGATGTACTCCAGGTCGAACTGATTCGGCAGGTGGAAGTCGACCTGGACCGTGACGAGCGTCTCGTCCTTTCCCTGGGCGGTCTTGAACTGGACGTCGATCTTCGGGCCGTAGAAGGCCGCCTCACCGGGCGCCTCGACGTACTCGAGGCCGAGGCGGTCGAGCACGCGGCGGAGGAGCGCCTCGCCTTTCTCCCACATCTCCGGATTGTCGACGAACTTCTCCGACCCCCGTTCGCCGAGGGAGAGCCGGTAGTAGTAGTCTCGGAGGCCGAGGGTCGAGTACACCTCCTCCATCAGGCGGAGCACCCCTTCCACCTCCGACTCCACCTGCTCCGGGCCGGCGCAGAAGATGTGCGCGTCGTTGAGGGTCATGATGCGGACGCGGCTCATCCCCGTGAGCTCGCCGGACTTTTCCCACCGGTGCATCGTGCCCAGCTCAGCGATCCGAAGCGGCAGCTCACGGTAGGAGCGCTGGGTCGAGGCGTAAATGAGGATATGGTGGGGGCAGTTCATCGGGCGGAGCACGTACTTCTCGTTGTCGCGTTCCATGACCGGGTACATGGCGTCCTGGTAGTGCTGCCAGTGTCCGGAGCGCTCGTACAGCTCCAGCTTCGCCACCGGTGGCGTGACGACGTGCTGGTAGCCCCGCTCCAGCTCCAGGTCGACGATCCACCGTTCCAGCTCGCGACGGATCGTGGCGCCGGCGGGAAGCCACACGACGTGGCCGGACCCCACCTCGTCGAAGAGGGCGAAGATCCCGAGCTCGCGCCCGATTCGGCGATGGTCCCGCCGCCGTGCCTCTTCCAGCCGGCGCTCATACTCCTCGAGCTCCTCCTCCGTCTCGAAGAGGATGCCGTAGACCCGCTGGAGCATCGGATTCCGCTCGTCCCCTCGCCAGTAGGCCCCGGCGATGCTCGTGAGCTTGAAGGGACCGATCTCGCCCGTATGGTTGACGTGGCCGCCCTTGCAGAGGTCGGTGAAGCCGTCGTGGGTGACCTGCGTGATCTCGTCGTCGCCGAGGTCCTTCAACAGGTCGAGTTTGAACGGCTGGTTCCGCCAGCGCTCCTCCGCTTCCTGGCGGGTGATCTTCTCCATGCGGAAGGGGAGCTTCGCCGCGATCGACTTCCGCATCCGCTCCTCGAGCCAGGCGAGGTCCTCCTGCGTGAGGGGACGTGGGAGCCGGAAGTCGTAGTAGAAGCCGTTCTCGATCGGCGGCCCGATCCCGAGCTCCGCCTCAGGCATGAGGTCGAGCATCGCTTCGGCGAGCACGTGGGCTGCCGAATGGCGCATGCGTGCCAGCCGCTCCTCCTTCGGCAGCGAGGCGAGATCTACGTGCTCCTCGATAGGGACGGCCACTCCTTCCTCCTCCCAGGTGAGAGATTGGCGCTTCTGCCGGCGAGCGAGCGTCGCCGGGCCGAGCTCGTCCTCTCCTCGGCAGTATACGGTCGACCCCCGCTGGGAACATTCGCGTGGCGCGTCCAGGAAGGCTTCGCTATCCTTCAGTTCGGGACGTGGGCGATTAGCTCAGATGGTTAGAGCGCTGCGTTGACATCGCAGAGGTCAGTGGTTCGAGTCCACTATCGCCCACCAGGACGGTAACGAAACGGGCCCGGGGGTATTCCCCGGGCCCGTTGGCGTACAGGCCGACGGCGCCGACTTACTGCTGTAGCTTCCCGGAGACGTCGATCACCTCGCCCTCAAGCACCCACTTCTTCTGGGCCGGGTCGAACTTGGCCAGCTGCTCGGCCTCGATTGGGTAGTAATCATCCGGCCCCGTGTTGATGAGGATGCCGGGGAGCAGGACGTCCACACGGAGGTCCTTGATGCTCCGCGCCTTCTCCATGATGTTCGCGCGGGTCAGGTTGTCCCCAGCCGGCTTGAGGACGCCCTCAACCAGCGTCTGGGCGACGGCGTAGCCGTAGATGTTGAACCCATCCAGCGGGTTGCCATCCGGGTAGTACTTCTCCATGAACTCGAGGTACTCCTTGATGGCCGGATCGTCTGCCCACTGCGGGTCGCCGGGATCCTTGATGTAGAGCGTGCTGTACATGTTGGAGACGGCCTCTGGACCAGCCTGCTCGATGACAGGCTCGATCACGGCCGGAATGGACTGCGACACCGAGTTCAGGAAGATCAGCGGCTTCCAGCCAATCTGCGCCGCAGCGATGAGCGCCTGGGTCGCGAACTTGGGCGTCGCGAAGATGAAGAACGTGTCAGCACCCGACTCCTTCAGCTGCGCAACCTGCGGGTTGACGCTGGCGTCGCTCGTGGCGTAGGTCGCTTCTGCGACGACGAGCTCGTCGTACTTATCCCCGAGGCCCTTCTTCAACCCCTCGAGGTGGTCCTTCCCGTAATCGTCGTTCTGATAGAGGACCGCGATCTTCGCGTCCGGCTTGTTCTGCAGCAGCCATTCCGAGTAGACGATGGACTCCGTCTGGTAGGGCGGCTGCCAGCCCATCGTCCACGGATGGCTCTCCGGATCCTCACCCCACTTCGTCGCGCCGGTCGACACGAAGAGGTGAGGGATCCCCTTCTGATTGAGGTAGTCCCAGATGGCACTGTTCGAAGGGGTGCCCAGCGTGTTGAACATGAACAGGACTTTCTCCTGCTCAACGAGCTCCCGGGCGCACTGCACCGCCTTGTCCGGCGAGTACTGGTCGTCGCGCGTGATGAAGTTGATCTGGCGGCCGTTCACCCCGCCCTGCTCGTTCACCATCTTGAAGTACGCTTCGACCGACTTTCCGATGGTGCCGTAGGCCGCGGCAGGGCCGGAGTACGGATAGCAGCCGCCGATCTTAATCTCCGTATCCGAGGCGCCCTCGTCGTACTGCTTTACCGTCTCGGTCGCCGTCTCGGCCGCGGTCGCCTGTTCGCTCGGCGTCGTGGCCGTGGCGCCCGGCTCCTCCTCGTCATCGCCTCCGCAGGCCACGAGCGCGACCGCAGCGAAGGCGACGGCGAAGAGGAACGCGAGCTTCAACCACTTCGGTTTCATGCTTCCTCTCCTCCGTCTGCTCAGTGTTGTGGTGTACTCCGCCGGCGGGCAGCTTTCTCCCCGCCGGAGAATACCTTACGCCTGTTCCTGGCTTGAAGTCACGGGCGCCGCCGCCCGCCCTTCCCGCTCCTCCGCCGCCCTCTCCGGCCGCAGGAGCTGCACGCCCTGCCGCCCGTATCGCCAGGTCTGCTCCACGAACCCCGCGAAGCCGCCCCGCATCGCATACATGAATACGACGAGAATCACCGCCTGGATGGCATCCGGCGCGGCATCACTGATGCCAGCCGCGATGTCCGGGATGAGCTGCGTGAAGAGGCCGCCTACGACGGCGCCGAGGACGGAGGCGACCCCGCCGATCACCGCGCCGACGAACACGCGAATGGAGACGAGCACCGAATACTGGTCCGGCGAGACGAACTGGATCGTGGCTGCGTTGATGGCGCCCGCAAATCCGGCGAAGGCGGCGGCGATACCGAACGCCGTGGTCTTGTAGAGCGCCGTGTTCACACCCATGGCCGCCGCCGCCACCTCGTTGTCCCGGATGGCGATGAGGGCACGGCCGAGCCGCGAGTGCATGATGTTCCACACGATGAGGAGCATGGCCGCGGCGGCTACGAGCGAGAAGTAGTACAGGAAGCGCTCGTAGTCATCCCCGAAGATCCCCCAGGTGTTGATCTGCCCGTACATCGGGATGCCCTGCACGCCGCCGGTGAAGTCCTCGAACCGCTTCGCCACCGGGCTGATGACGACAGCCAGGGCCAACGTCGCGAGTGCGAGGTACGGTCCTTTGAACCGCAGCGCAGGGAAGCCGAAGAGGAACCCGAGAATCCCGGTGAAGATCGGGGCGAGGATGAGGCTCACACCCCATGGCAGGCTCCACTCCCGGAAGGAAGCGATCGCGAGCAGGTACCCACCGATGGCGAAGTAGGCGCCCTGCCCGAGGGAGATCTGCCCCGTGTAGCCGGTGAGGAGGTTGATCCCCACCACCACCATGACCCACTGCAACGCGACCGTGAGCTTGTACGTGGTCACATACGGGATGTTGTCGGCGTAGGCGGGCGCCACGAGGAAGGCGATGAAGATGAGCAGGGCTCCGAACGCCTGCAGGAGACGGAGGTTCCGTCGGCTCCGTTCGGCGATCGGCCCCAAGTAGATCGCTCCGAGCAGCGTCAGCACGCCGACGATGCCGAAGAAGAGCGCGAAGATCGAAATCGGGCGCAGGAGGCGCAAGACCCCTCGGTCGATAGGCCCCGACACGGGCAGGAGGATCGCGCCGAGGATGAGCGCGAAGATGAACCAGTTGCGGCGCCAGTCGATGCGTCGAACGGTATCCATAGCCCTACACCCTCACGACCTGCGGCCGCCCGAAGAGCCCCGCGGGGCGCACGAGCAGCACGGCAACGATGAGCGCGAACGCGAGCAGCAGCTGGAGGTCGGTGCCGATGAACTCGATGTACCGGCCGCCCAACGCGCTGACCTCCCCCACGATGAGGCCCCCCACCACGGCGCCGACCGGCGAGTCGAAGCCCCCGAGGGTAGCCGAGGCGAAGGCGAAGATCAGGATCGTGGCCATGAAGTTCGGCTCGAGGACCACGATAGGGGCGGACAGGAGGCCCGCCACCGCGCCGGCCATCGCCGCGATCCCCCAGCCGAGGCCCATCATCATCGGCACGCTGATCCCGACGAGGAGCGCCGAGTGCGGCTGCGCGGCCGAGGCGCGCATCGCGAGGCCGAGCTTCGTGAAGCGGAAGAAGGCGAAGAGCACGAGCATGAGGGCAAGGAGCACCGCGAAGATCGTCACGTGAAGCGGGACGACGAACACCCCGCCGACGTCCCACGACTGCTTCGGCACGCCCGCCGGGATGGGGAAGATCTTCGGGACCCCAGAGTAGATCCAGAGCGCGATGGAGTTGAAGAACAGGTAGATGCCGAGGGTCACGATGACGATCGTCAGCTCGGGCGCGCCCTCGATCGGGTGGATCAGAATCCGGTGAACGACGAGCCCGAGGACGAAGCCGATGGCTATCGCGCCGAAGAACGCCCCCCAGTACGGCCAGCCGGCGTTGAGCATCGACCAGGCAAGGTACGTGGTGAACATCGCCATCTCGCCCTGGCCGAAGTTGATGATGTGGGTCGACCGGTAGATGAGCACGAGGGCCAGCGCCAAAAGGCCGTAGATCGACCCGTCGGCGGCACCGGCCAAGACCAGCTGCAGGAAATCCGTCACGATTCTCCTCCCGCCTCAGTACCCGAGATACGCTCGCCGCACGTCCTCGCTCGCCTGGAGCTCCGCCGCTGAGCCCTGCAGGGCCACGCGACCCGTCTCCAGGAGGTAGGCGTAGCTCGCCAGTCGGAGGGCGCGCACGGCGTCCTGCTCCACGAGCAGCATGGAAACACCGTCCTCGCGGTTGATCGTTTCCAGGATCTGGAAGATCTCCTGCACGATGAGCGGCGCGAGCCCGAGCGATGGCTCGTCCAGGAGGAGCAGCCGCGGACGGGCCATCAACGCCCGCGCGATGGCGAGCATCTGCTGCTCGCCGCCGCTCATCGACCCCGCCCGCTGGTTCCGGCGCTGGCCGAGGACGGGGAAGTACTCGTACATGCGCTGGATGTCTTGCCGAATGCCGTCCTTGTCCCGGCGGGTGTAGGCGCCGAGCAGCAGGTTCTCCTCCACCGTGAAGTCGACGAACGTGCCCCGCCCTTCGGGAACCATCGCCACGCCGAGCTTCACGATGTCCGCCGTGCTCCGGCCGAGGAGCGACTGTCCCCGGAAGGTGAGCGAGCCCCAAGCGCGGAGCTCTCCCATGATCGCGCGCAGCGTCGTCGTCTTCCCGGCGCCGTTCGCGCCGAGCATCGCCACGATGCCCCCCTCCGGCACGGCGAAGTCTATCCCCCAGATGACCTGGCGCGGCCCGTACGCCGCACAGAGTCCCTTGGCTTCGAGGATGTTCGTCACGCCTCGGCCCCCAGGTACGCTTGGATGACGTCCGGGTCTTGCCGAACCTCGTCCGGCGTCCCGTCGGCGATCTTCTTCCCGAAGTCGAGCACCACGACCTTCTCGGAGATCCCCATGACGAGCCCCATGTGGTGCTCGACGAGGAGGATCGTGGTGTTGTACCGCTGCCGGATGTCCTTGATCAGCTCTCCGAGCGCGGAGATCTCCTCATGGTTCAGTCCGCCGGCAGGCTCGTCCAAGAGCAGGAGCTTCGGGCGCGAGACGAGCGCCCTGGCGAGCTCGATGCGCTTCAGCGTGCCGAACGGGAGGCCCGCCGCCGGCGCGGAAGCGACCGCGCGGAGGTCGAGGTAATCGATCACCTCCTCCACCCTCCGCTCGATCTCCGCTTCTTCGCGCATGGCCCAGGGGAGCTTCAGGGCATGGCTGATGAAGCCCTGCTTCGTCACCGAGTGCAGGCCGACCGCGATGTTCTCGCGCACCGAGAGGGAAGGGAAGAGCGCGAGGTTCTGGAACGTCCGACTGATGCCGAGCGGCGCGATCCGATGCGGCGGCAGTTTCAGGAGGTCTCGGTCTCCGAAGAGGATCTGCCCCTCCTGCGGCCGGTAGAGGCCGGTGATGCAGTTGAACATCGTCGTCTTGCCGGCGCCGTTCGGGCCGATGAGGCCCGTGATCGAACCCTCCGGCACGTCGAACGAGACGTCGTCGAGCGCCACCAGCCCGCCGAACCGCATCGTGACGCCCCGGACGGCCAGGAGCGCCTTCGTCGCCACTGCCGTCATGCTTCGCTTCCCACCTCTCTCCCGTGATTCGGCTTCCGCCCCTGCCGGCCGCCACAGCGACGGCCGCTAGTATGTTCCGCGCCCTGCCCGGAATGCAAGGATTCGCCTGAACGAACGGTCGATCGGGTGAACCGTTCCCACCGCTCGCTCGGGTTGCCACAATAGCGCCCATGAACACGCTGCGGTACGAAGCGAAGGAATCGATCGGATTTCTCACCCTTTCCCGCCCTGAACGGCTGAACGCGCTCAATTATGAAATGGTAAGAGAACTTCGAACGTTCTTCAGAGAACGAAAAACCGACTTCGGAACGCGGGTCATCATCGTCACCGGGGAGGGACGGGGGTTCTGCGCTGGGCTCGACCTGCGGATGGGGCCCGAGACACGCCCCTGGGTCGAGGGGCTCGGTCCGGTCCAGACCTCCTACGCATTCCAGGAGGACATCGCCGAGCTGATGACCCTGATGCGCGCCTGCCCGCAGCCGCTCATCGCCGCCGTGAACGGGCCCGCGGCGGGAGGCGGACTCTCCCTCGCCCTCGCCTGCGACCTGCGCCTCGCCACCCCTTCCGCGCGCTTCGCGTGCTCCTTCGTGAACCTCGGCCTCTCCGGCTGCGACGTCGGGAGCAGCTACTTCCTGCCGAAGCTCGTGGGCCCCGCGTGGGCAGCCGACATGATCTACTCGGGCCGGCTCGTCGACGCAGAGGAAGCGCTGCGCATCGGTCTCGTGAACGAGATCGTCGAACCGGAGCGGCTCCTCGCCCGGGCCGAGGAGGTCGCCCGGACCTGGACGGCACGCTCCAGCCCCTTCGGGCTGCGGCTCTCGAAGGAGGTGCTGAACGAGACGGTGGCGGGCGTGCCGCTCGAAACGGCCCTGAAGCTGGAGAACCGGAACCAGATCCTCGCCGCCCAGACCGAGGACGCCAGCGAAGCGCGGAGCGCCTTCGCCGAACGGCGGGAGCCGCGCTGGCGGGACCGCTGACCGCTGCTCCCAGGAGCCTCGCTCGCGTATGATGCCCACACACCGAAGCTGAGGAAGGGGAGGCTGACCATGGCCACCGTCGACGGCGCCACCCTGCTCGCCCGCAGCCTGCGGCAGCAGGGGATCGACCACATGTTCGGGATCGTGGGGTTCCCGGTCATCCCGCTCGCGATCGCCTTCCAGCGGGAAGGTGGGAAGTTCTACGGGATGCGGAACGAGCAGGCGGCCTCCTACGCCGCCGGAGCCGTTGGGTACCTCACAGGACGCCCTGGCGTCTGCCTCGCCGTCTCCGGGCCAGGGATGATCCACGGCATCGCCGGCATGGCGAACGCCTGGGCGAACGGCTGGCCGATGATCCTCATCGGCGGCGCGAACCCCACGTACCAGAACGGACGAGGGGCGTTCCAAGAGGCACCGCAGATCGAGGCAGCACGGCCGTTCGCGAAGTACTGCGCCAGGCCCGAGAGCCCACGCCGCATCCCCTTCTTCGTCGAGCAGGCCGTGCGGTACGCGATGTACGGCCGTCCCGGAGCGGTGTACCTCGACATGCCGGACGACATCATCACCGGCACGGTGGAGGAGTCGGAGGTTCACTTCCCGCCCCGCTGCCCCGACCCTCCCCGTCTCTTGGCGCCCGAGGAGAACGTCCGCGCCGCCATCGACCTCCTCAAGTCCGCCGAGCGGCCGCTCGTCATCGTCGGGAAGGGTATGGCCTACGCGCGGGCTGAGGACGAGGTGCGCGAGTTCATCGAGCGCACACGCCTCCCCTACCTCCCGACGCCGATGGGGAAAGGCGTAATCCCGGACGATCACCCGAACAGCGTCGCGCCGGCGCGGAGCTTCGCCCTCCAGAACGCAGACGTCATCTTCCTGATGGGTGCCCGCCTGAACTGGATCCTCCACTTCGGGCTCCCGCCGCGCTTCTCACCGAACGTCCGCACCATTCAGCTCGATATCGAGCCGGAGGAGATCGGGAACAACGTGCCCTGCACCGTGCCGCTGGTGGGCGACGGCAAGGCGGTCGTCGGGCAGCTGAACCGCGTCCTCGCCGAGGAGCCATGGGAGTACCCCGCCGAGACGACGTGGTGGACCGGTCTGCGACAGAAGGCGGCCGAGAACCAGCAGATGGTCGACCAGATGGAGCACGACGACTCGGTGCCCATGGGGTACTACCGCGTGCTGCGCGAGATCCGTGAGCTGCTCCCGAAGGACGCCATCGTGGCGAGCGAGGGTGCGAACACGATGGACATCAGCCGAACGGTGATCCCGAACTACTTCCCTCGCCATCGGCTCGACGCCGGCACCTTCGGGACGATGGGCGTCGGGCTCGCACAGGCGATCGCCGCGCAGGTCGTGCACCCCGACAAGAAGGTCGTCGCGATCGAGGGTGACTCCGCCTTCGGGTTCAGCGGCATGGAAGTGGAGGTGATGGCCCGATACCGGCTCCCCATCACTGTCATCATCATCAACAACAACGGCATCAGCGGCGGGCCGACGAAGCTCGACCCAGATCGGGTTCCGCCGAATGCGTACCTCCCGAACGCTCATTACGAGAAGATGGCGGAGGCGTTCGGAGGGAAGGGGTTCTTCGTCACGAGGCCTGAAGAGCTGCGCCCGGCCCTCAGGGAGGCGCTCGAGTCCGACACGTTCAGCATCGTGAACATCATGATCGACCCGCGCGCCGGCCGGAAGCCGCAGCAGTTCGGCTGGTTGACCCGGTAGCGGCGATGACGGTCGAGCTCCGGGAGGTGAGCGCAGCCGGCTTCCGCTTCCGCTGCCGGCTGGCGGGGCCGGCGGAGGGGGAGCCGGTCATCCTCCTGCACGGATTCCCCGAGACCTCGCGCATGTGGCTGCCGGTGATGGAGCGGCTGGCGGCGGAGGGGTACCGCTGCCTCGCCCCCGACCAGCGGGGGTACAGCCCCGGCGCCCGCCCGCGAGGCGTCGAGCACTATACGTACGCACACCTGGCCGGCGATGTGCTCGCGCTGGCGAACGTGTTCGACATGCCGCGGTTCCACCTCGTGGGACACGACTGGGGCGCCGGCGTGGGGTGGGCGGTGCTCGCCATCGACCCGGACCGCGTGGCTAGCTTCAGCGCCCTCTCCGTTCCTCACCTCGCCGCCTTCGGGCGCGCGATTCGGGAGGACGAGGACCAGCGCCAGCGCAGCCAGTACATCCAGTTCTTCCTCGAGGAAGGGGCAGCCGAGGCCGCCCTCACCGCGAACGACTTCGCCGCCCTGCGCCGGATCTGGAGCGCCCACAGCCCGGAAGAGATCGAAGAGTACCTGCGGACGTTCCGCGAGCCGGGGGCGCTCACCGCCGCGCTGAACTGGTACCGGGCCTCGCGCGGCATCGATCCGGAGGACGAGGAGGTGCGCTTCGGGCTCGTCCACACGCCTACCCTCCTCATCTGGGGGAACCGCGACCAGGCGATCGGCCGCGCGGCGGTCGAAGCCGCGGCGGCGTACATGGCCGGCCCCTACCGCTTCGTGGAGCTCGACGCCGGCCACTGGCTCGTGCAGGAGGCCGGCGAGCGGGTGACGGAGGAGATCCGGCGCCACCTGCGACAGAACCCGATCCCGACATGACCGGACTGGACGTCGCCCCTTACGGCTCCCTCACGCCCGAGGCTGTCCGCGCCGCCGCTCGGCGCGCACGCGAGGCGACCGAAGCGCGGCTCGCGGCCATCGTCGCTCAGCCGCGAGAACAGCGAGACTTCGAGCGCACCGTTCTCGCCTACGACGAGGCCCTCGAGCCGGCCGTCGAGGCCGCCAACGCCCTCGGCTTCCTCGCCTACGTGGCGCCCGAGGCCGAGCTTCGGGAAGCGGGCCGGGCAGTCGAGGTGGAGCTCGAGCGGTTCCTCCTGGGGCTCCACTTCCGCGACGACCTGTACGAGGCGCTCCGCGACGCCGCCTCCCATCCGCGCTCGGCCGGGCTGGCGCCGCTCGAACGCCGGCTCCTCGAGCACACGCTGCGCGACTTCCGCCGCGCTGGGGCCGACCTTCCGCCCGACCGAAGGGAAGAGCTGCGGCGCACCCTCGAGCGGCTCGTCGAGCTCGGCACCGAGTTCCAGCGGGCCATCGACGAGTGGGACGACGCGATCGAGGTCCCCGAGGAGGAGCTCACGGGTCTCCCCGCAGAGTTCCGGTCGCGCCTCCAGCGGCGGGACACCGCCGCAGGTCCCCGCTACCGGGTCTCCCTCCAGTACCCGGAGCTGTACCCGTTCCTCAGCCACGCCGAATCGGAGCGCGCCCGCAAAGAGCTCTTCCTGAAGGAGCAGCGCCGAGGGGGCCCGGAGAACGTCCGGCGGCTGGAAGAGGCCCTTAGCCTGCGCGCCCGTGCGGCCCGCCTCCTCGGCTACGACTGCTGGGCCTCGTACGTGCTCGAGGTTCGCATGGCGAAGGACCGGGAAACGGTCTCCTCCTTCCTCTTGCGCCTGCGGGAGCGGATCGAACCGAAGCTCCGGCGGGACCTCGACGAGATGCGCGCCGCGAAACGCGCCCGCTTCGGCTCCGAGGAGGTCGAGGCGTGGGACTGGCGGTTCTACCAGCAGCAGCTCGTAGAGGAGCGGTTCCACGTCGACGAGTTCGCCGTGGCGGAGTACTTCCCGCTCGATGCGGTGGTCGACGGCCTCCTCCGCACGACCGCCAGGCTCTTCTCCCTCCACTTCGAGCCGGTGCGGGACCCGCCCCGCTGGCACGAGGACGTCTTCGCCCTCGACGTCTACGATTCGTCCGGCGGGCCGGCCATCGGGCGCATCTACTTCGACCTCCACCCGCGCCCGCAGAAGTACGGCCACGCCGCGGCATTCACCCTGCGCCGCGGGAGGCGGCTCCCGGACGGCTCGTACCAGCGCCCGGTGAGCGCCATCGTCGCCAACTTCACGAAACCCACCGACGAGCGCCCGGCGCTGCTCCGCCACAGCGAGGTCGTGACGCTCTTCCACGAGTTCGGCCACATCCTGCACCAGGTGCTCACGCGGAGCCCGTACGGCCGCTTCGCGGGGACGAACGTCGAGCGGGACTTCGTCGAGGCCCCCTCGCAGATGCTGGAGCACTGGTGCTGGGAGCCGGAGGGACTGTCGGCGATCTCCCGTCACGTCGCGCGCGGCGAGCCGCTCCCGCCGGAGCTCATCGAGCGGATGGTCCGCGCGAAGCACGTCGGTTCCGGCGTCGCGACGGCCCGGCAGATCTTCTTCGCCCTCCTCGACATCGCCTACCACTCGCCGGACTTCGATGGCGACTCCACAGCGACCCTCCGCCGCCTCTACCCGGTGACGGGGTTCCGCTACCCCGAGGGGACCCACGTCCAGTCCGGATTCGGCCATCTCTTCGGCTACGACGCCGGCTACTACGGGTACCTCTGGTCGAAGGTCTTCGGAGACGACATGTTCGAGCGGTTCCGCGAGGGGCGCCTGTTCGACGCGGAGCTCGGCCGCCGCTTCCGCGAGCTCGTCTACGAGACGGGCGGCTGCCGGGACGGCGGCGAGACCGTGCGCGCCTTCCTGGAGCGGGAGCCGAGCGAGGAGCCCTTTTTGCGGGACATCGGTGCAATCGCCTGAGGCGGCCGTCACCTCCGGCGCCTCACGGTCCATGGATCGGACGTCGACACCAGGTGGAGGACCTGCGCCATGGACCGAAGCCAGCCGAGGGAGCTCCGCGCCCGCCTCCTCCGCCGGCGCATGTCACGACGGACGATCCTGGCGGGGGGCGGAGCGCTGGCAGCGGGAGGGGCCGCCACGGCGGCCGCCTCGCTGTACGCCTTTCCGGATGCCAGCGGCGGGGCAGACGACGGAGCCGGATCCCCTGCCGCCAATCGAGCGCCTGAGGAGCCGCTCGACGGCGTCGCCTGGGCCGGCCACCTCCTGCGGCGCGCGGGGTTCGGCGGCAGCCGGGCCGAACTCGAGCGCTTCGCACGCCTTCCGAAGGAGGAGGCCGTCGAAGAGCTCCTGGCGATCGAGCGCGTCAATGTCCGCCCCCTCGAGGAGCGTCTGGCGGCAATGGGGTTCTCGCTCGAGCCAGGGAGCGACGGCATCGTGCGCGACATGCAGGGGTGGTGGCTCAGCCGTATGGCGCTCACGCCGAGACCCCTCGAGGAGCGAGTCACGTACTTCTGGCACGGCCTCCTCACCACCCAGGTGAGCGTCCTCGGCCCCGACCGCGCCCACTGGTGCCTCTGGCAGAACGAGCTGTACCGCTCGAAGGGCCTCGGCCGCTTCGACGAGCTCATCCACGCGACGGCCAAGGACCCGGCCATGATGGTCTACCTGGACACCGTCGAGTCGACGAAGGAGCACCCGAACGAGAACTTCGCCCGCGAGCTGCTCGAGCTCTTCACGATGGGCGAGGGGAACTACACCGAGGAGGACGTGCGCGAGGCGGCCCGCGCCTTCACCGGCTGGCGCCTCACGCGCCCCCGGGTCCAGTTCGACCCCGACCTGAGCGAAGAGGAGCGGCGGGAGCGCTTCCGGGAGGCGCTGCGCCAGCATCGGCCCGAGTGGTTCCTCGCCGCCCGCCAGCACGACTTCGGCGAGAAGACGTTCCTCGGCCGGACCGGGCCGTGGGGCGGCGAGGAGATCATCGACATCGTCCTGGAGCAGCCGGCCACCGCGCGGTACATCAGCCGCCGGCTCTTCCGCTTCTTCGTCCACGATGAGCCCACCGACGAGGAGCTGGAGCCGCTCGTGGCCGCTTGGAACGAGAGCGGGCACGAGATCCGCTCGCTGGTGCGCACGATCCTGCTCAGCCCGAGCTTTGGCTCGTTCCGCGCGTACCGGGCGCTCGTACGTTCGCCGGTCGAGTTCGTCGTCGGGATGCTTCGAGGACTGGAGCTCGATCCGGCGGAGCTGTTCCGGGCCGAGCGGCGGCGGGAGGGAGCCGCGCTCGTCCGCGCATACATCGCGATGGACCAGCTGCTCTTCAACCCGCCGAACGTCGCCGGCTGGCCGGGCGGCCCGGCGTGGCTGTCGTCGAGCACGTTCTTCGCCCGCCTCAACTTCCTCGACGCCGCGCTCTTCCCGGGCGGTCGGCCGCGCGAGCTCCCTCTCCTCGCGGGCTTGTCCGACCCGGACGAGCTCCTCGAGGTCCTCTCGTACGTCTTCCTCGACGGCGAACTGCGAGACTCGGCGCGGACCGTTATGCGCGCCCACCTGCAGGAGGTGAGCGACGCCCACGAGCGGCGCGCGACCGCCGCCTACCTCGTGCTCGCCAGTCCGGAGTACCAGCTCATCTGAACCAGGGAAGGAGGTCCGCCATGCTCTCACGTCGCGACTTCGTCAAGGGAGGCGTCGCCCTCGTCACCATCGGCACCACGGCCCAGTCGCTGCTCAAGGGGGCGGTGGCGTTCGCCGCCCAGCACCCGGAGGCGGTGGCCGCCACCCGCCCGAAAACGCTCATCCTCGTCCAGCTGGCAGGCGGAAACGACGGCCTCCGTACCCTCATCCCGTACGAGGACGGGAACTACTTCGACGCCCGTCCTACGCTCGCCATCGATCCTGAGGAGGTCCTCCCGCTCGAGGACGGGCTCGGCCTGCACCCGAACCTTCGCGGCCTGCACGAACTCTGGTCGGAAGGAACGCTCGCCGTCGTCCAAGGGGTGGGCTACCCGAACCAGAACTACAGCCACTTCAAGTCCATGGCCATCTGGCAGGCCGGCGACCCCGAGCTCTCCTTCGACAACGGCTGGCTCGGCCGCACCCTCGAGGCGATGGAGAGCGAGATCCATGACCCACTCGCCGGGTTCAACATCGGGACGAGCACCCCGCCGGAGCTGCGCAACGCGACGGTGCCCATCACCTCGGTGCAGGATCCGGAGCAGTTCGGGATCCGCGTCCGCGGCCGGCCCGCAGAGCCGAGCGAGCCGCGCACCGCCGCCCTGCTGAAGCTGTATGAGGAGTACCCTGCGAACTCGCCCTTCGGCGTCCTCCTCGAGACGACCGCCGACACCGCCGTCTCGACCTCGCAGCAGCTCCAGGCCGCTGCCGCCCTCTACGAGCCGGCGGTGGACTACCCGCAGACCGCGTTCGCCGCGGGGCTGTCGGTCCTCGCACAGGCGATCGTCGCCGATCTCGGCGTCCGCGTGGGGCACATCTCCCTCGGCGGCTTCGACACGCACACGAACGAGGCCGCGGCGCACGACGCCCTCATGGCGACGCTCGACGAAGGGCTCTCCGCCTTCTACCGCGACCTGGAGGCGCACGGGCGCGCCGACGACGTGATCGTGGCCACCTGGAGCGAGTTCGCCCGGCGCGTGCGGGAGAACGCGAACGGCGGCACCGACCACGGCGCGGCGAACTGCCTCTTCGTCGTCGGCCGCTCGGTTCGGCGCGGCCTCTACGGAGACCCGGTGAGCCTCACAGACCTCATCGACGGCGGCAACCTGCGCCACACGGTCGACTTCCGCTCCGTCTACGCGACCCTCATCGAGCGCTGGTTCGGCGTTCCGCACGATGAGCTGCTCGGAGGGAGGTGGCCGATGGTCGACTTCCTGCCGTCGGTCTGAGGGACGGAGACGGTAGCGACGCGGGGCGTAGAATAACGCGCGTGGACTTACGGCCGTACATCCGGGACGTTCCCGACTTCCCAACCCCGGGCGTGCTCTTTCGGGACATCACCCCGCTCCTGAAGGCGCCCGAGGCGTTCCGATACGTCCTCGACCGTCTCACGGAGGACGTGCGCGCCCGTAACGCCGCCGCAGTCGTGGGCATCGAGTCTCGCGGGTTCATCTTCGGCTGCCCGATCGCCGACCGCCTCGGGCTCCCCTTCGTCCCGGTGCGGAAGGAGGGGAAGCTGCCGGCGGCGCGGATGACGATCGAGTATGCCCTCGAGTACGGGGAGAGCCGGCTCGACATCCACGCCGACGCCCTCGAACGGGGGACGCCGACGTACATCGTCGACGACCTCCTCGCGACCGGGGGGACCGCGCGCGCCGCGGCCAAGCTCGTCGAGCTCCTCGGCGCGGAGGTGTGCGGGATCGGCTTCGTCATCGAGCTCCTGCCCCTCCGCGGGCGCCAGCAGCTCTCCGACTACCACGTATTCAGCCTGGTGCAGTTCGACTGAGGGGGCGCCGTGCCGATCGAGCTGAACGGGCGGACGGTGCGAATCGGGCTCTGGTACGACTTCCGCAACCCGCCCCAGTGGCGCCGCCCTTTTCCTGAGCTGTACGCCCGCACCTTCGAGCACATCCGTTACGCCGAGCGCCTCGGGTTCGACGAGGTGTGGACGAGCGAGCACCACTTCATCGACGACGGGTACTCCCCCTCCCTCCTGCCCATCTGCGCCGCCATCGCCGCGCAAACCGCGCGGGTGCGCATCGGTACGAACGTCCTCCTGCTCCCGCTGCACGATCCCGTGCGCATCGCGGAGGACGCGGCCACTGTCGACATCATCGGCGGCGGCCGGTTCGACCTCGGCGTGGCGCTCGGCTACAAGGTCGAGGAGTACGACGGCTTTGGGATCGACCGCCGCACGCGAGCGGCCCGGATGGAGGAGGCGGTCGAGGTGCTCCGTCGCTCCTGGACCGAGGGACCGTTCTCCTTCCAGGGGCGCTTCTACCGGTACACGAACGTCGACGTGACCCCGAAACCCGTACAGCAGCCGTTCCCGCTCCTCATGGGCGGCTTCGCACCGCCGGCCGTGCGGCGAGCGGCGCGCCTCGGCGACGGCCTCCTCGCCGCGGCGAACGTGATCGATCCGTACCTCGAGGAGCTCCGCCGCATCGGGCGCGACCCGGCTTCCGTCCGCATCGCCATCTCCCTACCTTGGACGCTCATCACCACCGACCCGGAGCGTGCGTGGGCAGAGTTCGGGGCGCACGTGCTCTACCAGCGGCAGCGGTACGCGGAGTGGTTCGCCGCCGCAGGCACGCCCATCTTCGGCGAGTTCCCCCGCACGGTTGCCGACCTGCGCGAGCGGAGCCCGAACCTCTTCGTGACGCCGGAGGACGCCGTTGCCATCCTCCGCCGGACCGTCGAGCGCTTTCCGGTTACCGACGTGTACTGGTGGGCCGTCCCCCCAGGGCTCGACCCGAAGGCGACGTTCGAGTCGATCGAGCTCGCCGCGAGGTACCTCCTCGCACCGTACCGTCAGCTGGAGCCGAGGTGACAACCGCCAAGCGAGAGGCTCGCGTCGGTACAGCCAGGATATTGACGAATTCTTGATGAAGCGGAATGCAGGTTATGTTAGAGTGGCGTAGATGGATGGGATGCCGGAGCTCCACCTCGTCACGACGATCTATCGGGCGACGAACACCATCGTCCGGGAGCTCGACCGTCGCCTCACCCGAGAGCACGACGTGACGTTCGTCCAGGCGCTCACTTTGCTCGCGATCGAGTCCTTCGATCGGCCGCAGCCGCGCCTCGTGGCGGAGTACCTCTCCCAGCAGTCGCAGACCGTCACGGGAGTGCTGGACCGGCTGGAGCGGGCAGGGCACATCCGCCGCTTCCGCGACCTCGCCGACCGCCGGGCCGTCCGCCTCGAGCTCACGGAGACGGGCCGTCGGCTCGTGGAGAGCCTCCGCCAGCGGCTCGGGGAGTACATGGAGGAGCTCTTCCGCGGCGTTCGGCCGGTGACGCGGCAGCAGCTGCGGGACGCACTCGCAGAGCTCATGCGCAGCCTAGCCCGGGCAGAGTCTTCGGAGACGCTGAGGGCGACCCGCGGTGCCTGAGGTCCGCGCCGTCGAGCTCATCCCTGGCCGTGGCATCCGCTGCATCGACCAGACGCGCCTTCCCCGCGAGCTCGTCACCCTGGAGCTCGGGGACCTCGATGGCGTCTGCGAGGCGATTCGCTCCCTGCGCGTGCGGGGCGCCCCGCTGCTCGGGATCGTCGGCGCCGCCGGGATGGCGATGGCGGCGGAGCGGAGCGACGCGAGCGACGTCGCCCTCGAACAGGCCGCGGCGGCGCTGCTCGCCACGCGCCCGACCGCCGTCGACCTCGGCCACGCGGTACGGCGCGCGCTGGCGGCAGCCCGGGCCGCCGGTCAGTCCGCCGACCGCCGGCGCCAGGCGCTCTGGCGCTTCGCGACGGAGCTGCTCGAGGCGCAGCGGGCCTCCGACTCCGCCTTGGCGGCCCACGGCGCCGCACTCCTGAACGAGCGTGGATCCGTCCTCACGCACTGCAACACGGGGGCGCTAGCGACGGGCGGGCTCGGCACCGCGCTCGCCGTGGTGCGGGAACTGTGGCAGCGCGGCTTCCTCGAACGCTGCTACGCGACCGAGACCAGACCGCTCCTCCAGGGAGCGCGACTCACGGCTTGGGAGCTCGTCCAGGAAGGCATCCCCGTCACCCTCCTCCCCGATGGCGCAGCAGCGAGCCTCCTCGCGAGCGGGCGCGTGGCTGCCGTGTTCGTGGGCGCAGACCGCATCGCCCGCAACGGGGACACGGCGAACAAGATCGGGACGTACGCTCTCGCCCTCGCCGCCCGCCGGCACCGCGTGCCCTTCTACGTCGTCGCTCCTTCGACGACGTTCGATCCGGAGTGTCCCGACGGCGGAGCGATCCCGATCGAGTTCCGGAGCGCCGAGGAGGTGCTCTCCTTCCAGACGTGCCGGGCGGCGCCAGAGGGCGCTGAAGCGTACAACCCGGCGTTCGACGTCACGCCCGCCGAACTCATCGACGGCATCGTCACGGAGCACGGCGTGCTCCGCCCTCCTCTCGCAGCGGCGATCGAGCGGCTCAACGACGTCCTGACAGGGCGCGCGATACACTGACGCGGGAACTCCGAGCTGGAGCGTTCGCTGGTGTCCGAGCCGATTCCCCTCGCGGTGATTGGCGGCTCCGGCTTCTACGAGATGCCGGGGCTGGAGTCCGTCGAAGTCGTCCAGATGCTCACCCCGTTCGGACCGACGAGCGACCCGATCCGCATCGGGCGGTTGGCTGGCGTACGGGTGGCGTTCCTCGCGCGGCACGGGAGCGGCCACCGGCTCCTCCCCTCCGAGCTCCCGCAGCGGGCGAACTTCTGGGCGCTGAAACGCCTCGGCGTCGAGCGGGTGCTCGCCGTCTCGGCGGTGGGCTCGCTGCGAGAGGAGTTCCGGCCGGGGGAGATGGTCGTGCCCGACCAGCTCATCGACCGAACCCTCGGCGCCCGCCCCTCCACGTTCTTCGGCGAGGGGGTCGTCGCGCACGTCTCGATGGCCGAGCCGTTCTGCCCGCTCCTCGCGAAGGCGGCCGCAGACGCGGGACGAGCCGCCGGCGGGACGGTGCACGAAGGTGCGACGTACGTGGTCATCGAAGGACCGGCCTTCGGCACCCGCGCGGAGAGCGAGCTCTACCGGAGCTGGGGCGCGGGCATCGTCGGCATGACCGCCCTGCCCGAAGCGAAGCTCGCCCGCGAAGCGGAGCTGTGCTACGCGATCCTCGCTTCGGTGACCGATTACGACGCCTGGCACCAGGAGGAAGCGCCGGTGGACGCGGCGACCGTGATGCGGGTGCTGCAGGAGAACGTCGAGCGGAGTCGAGCGGCGGTGCGGTGGCTCGTCCAGCATCTCCCCGAGCGCTCCTGCAGCTGCGGCCACGCCCTCGACAACGCCGTCGTCACCGCCCCGGAGCGCATCGATGCCGGCGCCAGGGCCCGCCTCGGTCCGATCCTCGACCGCTGGCTGCAGGAGCGAGAACGGTGACGGTCCTCGTCACCGGCTGGGTCGCCATCGACGAGGTCGAGACGCCGTTCGGCCGCCGCGAGGGCATGCTCGGCGGTTCGGCGACGTGCGCCGCCCTCGCGGCCTCCCTCTTCACCGACGTCCGCCTCCTGGCAGCGGTGGGGGAGGACTTCCCCGACGAGCTGCGGCGGCTCCTCGCGAGCCGGGAACGGATCGACCTCGCTGGCCTCGAGACGGTGCCGGGCACGACCAGCCGCTGGGGGGCCCGCTACGGCTGGGACCTGAACTCGCGCGACACGCTGTACACGATCGTCGGGGTGAACGAGAACTGGGAGCCTCGCCTACCTCCCGGCTGGGAGCGGAGCGAGGTGCTCTTCCTTGCCGCTGCCGCCCCGGAGCGGCAGCGGCGCATCGCCGAGCAAGTGCGCGGCCGCCGGCTCGTCATGGCGGACACGATTCAGCTCTTCATCGACACGGCGCTCGACGAACTGCGGGAGACCTTCCGCCGGGTCGACTTCGTTTCCGTGAACGAGAGCGAGGCGCGGCAGCTGACGGGCGCGCCGAGCGTCGCGCGGGCGGCGCGGGAGCTGCTGAAGCTCGGCCCTCGGGGAGCGATCGTCAAGCTCGGCGAGTACGGGGCGATCTTCGCGGGCGACGGGGAGTACTTCATGCTGCCCGGGTATCCCCTCGAGGAGGTCGTCGACCCGACGGGCGCCGGCGACGCGTTCGCAGGTGCGTTCCTCGGCTTCCTGGACGCAGCAGGGGACGTTTCGCCGCGCTCGATCCGGCGCGCGATCGTGTACGCTTCCACCGTGGCCTCGTTCCAGGTGGAGGGGTTCGGCCCCTCGCGCCTCCTGGCACTCACCAGGGCCGAGGTCGAGGAGCGGTACCGGGCGTTCCGGCGCCTCACCCACTTCGAGGTTCTCGGCGAATGGTAGAGCGCGGCGCCTCTCTTTCCCTGCGAACGGCGGAGCGGAAGCACTTCGTCGTACGGCGGTTGCGGGACCGGGATGAGATCCGCGCCCTCCTGCGGCCGCGCATCGAGTACGCGGCCTACGCGATCGGCCAGCTCGACCCGGGGCTCTTCGAGCGGACGCGCTGGTTCCTCGCCCGCGGCGAGACGGGCGTCGGGCTCGTGGCGCACAGCCGAGGGGGACTCGGAGACGCCACCTTCGTCTCCGGCGACCCGGACGCCGTCCACGCCATCCTGCGCCTGCAACCGGGCCACGGCACGACGTTCGTGACCTGCCAACCGCAGCACCTCGGCGTCATCCAGTCCGTGTACCGCCTCAGCCACCAGCAGCCGATGGTGCGGATGTCGGTCTCGAAGGCGACCTTCCGGCCGTACCGCGCGTACGAGACGGTGCGTCTGACCGGCCTCGACATCCGCCGCATCAACGCCCTCTACAGCACCGAAGGGGGAGCGACGTACTACGCCCCCGAGCACATCGATGCCGGGCTCTACCGCGGCATCGTGATGGACGGGAGGCTGGTCGCCGTCGCCGGCACCCACGTCGTCTCCCGCCGTGAGGGGGTCGCGGTTGTCGGCAACGTCTTCACCCACCCACACTTCCGCGGCCGGGGGCTCGCGACGGCCGTCACCAGCGCGGTCACCGAGGAGCTGCTGGAGATGTGCGAGCACGTCGTCCTCACGGTCGACCCGAACAACCGCCCGGCGGTCGCCGCTTACCGGAAGATCGGATACCGGGAGGTGTGCGAGCTCATCGAGGCGAGCGCTACCCGCCGCGACCTCGTCGGCCTCGGCCCGTTCCTCCGCCGTCTCCGCGCCGCCCTCCGCGGGCGCCGCTACGGCGGTTCGTACGTCACCGTCCCGTAAGCAGTCGGAGGAGCTACCACGACATGAGCGTCCCTTGCGACATCGCCGATCCGTCCCGCGCTGCCGAAGGGGTGCGCCGCATCGAATGGGCCGCACGGGAGATGCCCGTGCTCCGGCTCATCCGCGAGCGCTTCGCCGCGGAGCGCCCCCTCGCAGGCGTCCGTATGGCCTGCTGCCTTCACGTGACGACCGAGACCGCGAACCTCGTCATCACCCTGCGCGACGGAGGGGCAGACGTCCGCCTCTGCGCGAGCAACCCGCTCTCGACCCAAGATGACGTCGCGGCCGCCCTCGTCTCCGAGTACGGGATCCCTGTCTTCGCCATCCGCGGGGAGGACGCAGCCACGTACTACCGTCACATCCACCAGGCGCTCGACCACCGGCCGCAACTCACGATGGATGACGGTGCGGATCTCGTGGCGACGTTGCACAAGGAGCGGCGGGAGCTCCTCGGCGACGTCATCGGGGGAACCGAGGAGACGACGACCGGCGTCATCCGCCTGCGGGCGATGGCCGCGGACGGCGCGCTCGCCTACCCGATCGTGGCCGTGAACGAGTCGCAGACGAAGCACCTGTTCGACAACCGGTACGGGACGGGGCAGTCGACGGTGGACGGCATCATCCGCGCCACGAACGTCCTGCTCGCGGGGAAGCTCTTCGTGGTTGCAGGGTACGGCTGGTGCGGACGCGGCGTGGCCATGCGGGCCCGGGGGATGGGTGCACGCGTCGTCGTCACCGAGGTGGACCCGGTGAAGGCGCTCGAGGCGGTGATGGACGGGTACGAAGTGATGCCGATGGCGGAGGCGGCGGCGATCGGCGACATCTTCGTTACCCTCACGGGCGACTGCCACGTCATCGCCCGTGAGCACCTGGAACGGATGAAGGACGGCGCGATCGTCGCCAACAGCGGCCACTTCGACAACGAGATCGACGTGCGCGCCCTCCGGGAGATGGCGACGGAGGTCGTGCGTGTGCGGCCGCACGTCGATGAGTACCGTCTCCCCGACGGGCGCCGCATCTACCTCCTCGGGGAGGGACGGCTCGTCAACCTTGCCGCCGCCGAGGGCCACCCTGCCGCGGTGATGGACATGTCGTTCGCGAACCAGGCGCTGGCGTCGGAATGGCTCGTCCACCACCATCGCGAGCTCTCCCCGCAGGTGTACTCACTGCCGCGCGAGCTGGACGAACGCATCGCGCGGCTCAAGCTCGACGCGCTCGGCGTCCGCATCGACGAGCTGACCGAGGAGCAGCGCCGGTACCTGGCGAGCTGGGAGGCGGGTACGTAGCGCGAACGCTCCTCGCTCTTCCCCCCAGCCCCGGCACGCCGTACCATGCGCGATGAGCGTCACGAGTGGCCGTCTCGGCGGCCCGGCAACCTGGTTACGCCTCCAAGGTGCCAAGATGACGCGGCCCACCGCTCCGTGCCGGTGGGCAACAAAAGGCGGACTCGATGAGTCCGCCCCTCCAGCGAGGGGCGGCGCAGAATGCAGCGCACCTGAGCCCCTCGTACCAAGCGAGGGGCTTCGTCGTCGGCGAAGCCCCGAACGAACGAGGAGAGCATGGAGATGGCTCGACGGCGGTTCTTGACTTCGGAGTCGGTCACCGAGGGGCACCCGGACAAGATCTGCGACCAGATCTCCGATGCCGTCCTCGACGCGTACCTCGAACAGGACCCGCTCGCCCGCGTGGCCTGCGAAGTCGCGATCACGAACGGCCTCGTCTTCGTGACCGGAGAGATCACCGCGAACGCGACCGTGGACATCCAGGCGGTCGTGCGGGAGACCATCCGGAGGATCGGCTACACCTCTTCGGAGATCGGCTTCGACGGCGAGACGTGCGGCGTGATCATCGCCGTGAACCGGCAGTCCCCCGACATCGCTTACGGCGTCGACAACGCGCTCGAAGTGCGAAGAGGGGAGCGCGGCGGCGACGGGCTGAACGTGGGAGCCGGCGACCAAGGGATGATGATCGGGTTCGCCTGCACCGAGACCCCCGAGCTGATGCCCTTGCCGATCATGCTCGCCCACCGGCTCACACGGCGGCTGACCGAGGCACGGCGGAGCGGCGAGCTCCCCTGGCTGCGTCCGGACGGGAAGTCGCAGGTCACCATCGAGTACGACGAGCACGGACGCCCCCTCCGCGCCGAGGCGATCGTCGTCTCCGCCCAGCACGCCCCCGACATCGATCCGGAAACGATCGAGCTCGGCATCCGCCGCCACGTCATCGAGCCCATCGTCGACGAGTCGCTCATCGACGAGGAGACGAAAATCTACGTGAACCCGTCCGGCCGCTTCGTACTCGGCGGCCCGCGCGCCGACGCGGGACTTACCGGGCGGAAAATCATCGTCGACACGTACGGCGGCGCCGCCCGCCACGGCGGCGGGGCGTTCAGCGGGAAAGATCCGACGAAGGTGGACCGCTCCGGCGCCTACGCGGCCCGCTGGGTGGCGAAGAACATCGTCGCTGCCGGGCTGGCGGAACGGTGCGAGTTTCTCCTCTCCTACGCCATTGGCGTCGCGCGCCCGATGTCCATCGACATCGACACCTTCGGCACAGCCCGCGTGCCGGAAGAGCGGATCCTGGAGGCCGTACGGAAGCACTTCGACCTGCGGCCCGGCGCCATCATCCGCGACCTCGATCTGCGGAGGCCGATCTACCGGGCGACGGCGGCCTACGGACACTTCGGGCGCACCGACTTCGACTTCCCCTGGGAGGACACGAGCCGCGCGGCCGACCTTCGCCGCAGCGCCGGGCTGCCAGACTGAGCGATGGACGCCATCATCCTCGTGGGCGGCCTGGGCACGCGGCTGCGGCCGCTCACGGAGACGCGGCACAAGAGCCTCGTCCCCATTTGCAACCGGCCCGCGATCGACTTCCTCTTGGAGTGGCTGGCCCGGCACGGGGTGCGGCGCGCCGTCCTCGCCGTCGGGGGCGGCGGCGAGGAGCTCGCCGCGCACGTTCGCGCCCCCGGCGTTGCACCGCTCCCGGTGACGTTCGTCTGGGAGCGGCTGCGCCTCGAGTCCGGCGGCGCCATCCGGAACGCGGTGCGGGAGGCGCGCATCGAAGAGCGCTTCCTCGTCGTCAACGGCGACGTGTACGTCGAGTTCTCGCTGCGCGACGCGGTCGAGTTCCACGTCCAGCGGGGCGCGGAGCTCACGCTCGCCCTCTGCCGGGTGGCAGACCCGAGCGAGTTCGGGGTCGCCCTCGTCTCCGACGAGGGGTGGGTCACGGGCTTCGTCGAGAAACCGCCCCGGGGAGCGTACGAGAACGCGCTCGTCAACGCCGGCGTGTGGATCTTCGAACGGCACCTCGTCGACCAGATCCCGAACGGCCCGGTGCGCGTCGAGGAGACGCTCTTCCCCTCCCTCGTGGCGCGCGGCCGCCCTGTGCTCGGCTACACGTTCGAGGGCGAGTGGGCCGACATCGGCACTCCCTCCCGCTACCTCGACCTCCACCGCCGCCTCCTCTCCCGCGGCCCGGGCGTACTGCTCGGAGAAGAGTGCGAGGTAGCGCCGGACGCCCGCCTCGAACTAGCGGCCATCGGGCCACGCTGCCGCATCGGTCCGGGCGCGGCCGTGCGCGAGGCCGTGCTGTGGGAGGACGTCTCGGTGGCGGCGGGCGCCGTGGTGGAGGGGAGCGTGCTGGCGAACGGCGTAGAGGTGGGAGCGGACGCGCGCGTGCGGAACAGCGTCCTCGGCGCCGGCGCCGTGGTTCTGCCAGGAGCCGTCATCGAGGGGACGAAGCTCGCGCCCGGCGCCCGCTATGATGGTCCCCATGGGTGAGTCTCCGATTCGGTTCGGCACGGACGGCTGGCGGGCGATCATCGCCGACACCTTCACGTTCGAGAACGTGCGCGTGTGCGCTCGCGCCGTGGCCGAGTACTTCGCAGAGCGGTACGGGACGAGTCAGCCGTTCATCGTCGGATACGACACCCGCTTCCTCTCCGAGGAGTTCGCCCTCGAAGCAGCGCGCGTCGCGGCCGCCGCCGGGTTCTCGGTCCAGCTCGCGGACCGGCCGGCGCCCACCCCGGCGGTGAGCTACCGCATCCTCGAGGCCGGCGGCTGCGGCGGCATCGTCATCACCTCGAGCCACAACCCGTACCAGTGGAACGGGCTGAAGGTGAAGCCGCACTACGCCGGCTCCGCCTCGCCGGAGGTCGTCGCGGCGATCGAGGCGCGCATCCCTCGGCTGCTGGAGCGGCGGGGCGACATCCCTCGCGCCGAGCCGGCCTCCGAGCGCATCACCCCGTTCGACCCTCTCCCCGGCTACCTCGCGGCGCTCCGGCGGCAGGTGGATGTCGACCGCATCCGCGCAGCCGGGCTGCGCATCGCCGTCGACCAGATGTTCGGCGCGGGTGCTGGGATTTTCCCGGCCCTCCTGGACGGGGGCGCGACCCAGGTCACGGAGATCCACGGGGAGCGGAACCCGCTCTTCCCAGGCCTTCGGGCGCCCGAGCCGATCGAGCCGAACCTCGGTGCGCTGCTCGCTCTCGTGCGGGAAGGGGGCTTCGACCTCGGGATCGCGAACGACGGCGACTCCGACCGCGTCGGCCTCGTCGACGAGCGGGGCGGGTTCGTCGACCAGCTCCGCACCTTCGCGCTCCTCGTCTACTACCTCCTCGAAGTGCGAGGGCTTCGGGGGCCGATCGTGAAGTCGCTGACGACAACGGAGATGGTCCGCATCCTCGCCGAACGATACGGGGTCGAGTGCTACGAGACGCCAGTCGGGTTCAAGTACATCGGCCCCTTGATGATGGAGCGGAACGCGCTCGTGGGAGGGGAGGAGAGCGGCGGCTACGGCTTCCGCGGCCACCTCCCGGAGCGGGACGGCATCCTCGCGGGGCTCTTCCTGGCCGACTTCGTCGCTGCGACGGGGAAACGTCCGACGGAGCTCCTCCGCGAGCTCTTCGAGCTCGTCGGGCCTCACTTCTACCGGCGCATCGACGTCGAGATGGACGAGCAGGCCCGGCAGGAGGTGCGAGCACGTCTGGACGCCGCGAACCCGCAGGAGCTCGCCGGCCGACCGGTGCGGCGCAAGGATACGACGGACGGGTGGCGGTTCTTCATCGACGAAGGATGGCTCCTCCTGCGCATGTCCGGCACCGAGCCCCTCGTCCGCGTCTACACCGAGGTGCGGGACGAGCGGCTCGTGGAGCCGCTCCTCGATGCCGGCCTCGAACTTGCCGGGCTCTCGCGGGCCGCTTCCCACTGACTCCCCATCGCCCTACACTTGGTTCGAATCGGCCATCGGGGTAGCGGCTTACCGGCCGCCCCCGCGCCTTTAGCCCGGGAGGGCGAGCGCCCGCTCGCACCCGCGGCGGCCACGACCGGACGGCGTGGCAGGCACCGGCCCCCCAATACTTCGGGGTCCCGCCGGGAACGACGTGGCCGAGGGAAGGTGAGAGCCATGGTTCGCATGACCGGTGCGGAGATCCTCCTGGAGTGTCTCCAGCGGGAGGGCGTCGAAGTCATCTTCGGCTACCCGGGCGGCGTCGTCCTGCCGCTGTACGACGCTCTGCCGCGGTACCCCTCGATCCGGCACGTCCTCGTACGGCACGAGCAGGGCGCCGCCCATATGGCGGACGGCTACGCGCGCGCGAGCGGCCGCCTCGGCGTCTGCCTCGCGACGAGCGGTCCTGGGGCGACGAACCTCGTTACCGGCATCGCCACCGCCTTCATGGACTCGACGCCCATCCTGGCCATCACGGGGAACGTGGCCCGGACGCTCCTCGGGCGGGACGGGTTCCAGGAAGCGGACATCACCGGCATCACGATGCCGATCACGAAGCATAACTACCTCGTCATGCGGGCGAGCGACCTCGCCCTCACGGTGCGGGAGGCGATCCACATCGCCACGACCGGACGGCCGGGTCCGGTGCTCATCGACATCCCGAAGGACGTGTTCCAGGAGGAAGCGGAGTTCGAGTGGCCCGAGGAGGTTCGCCTGCGCGGCTACAAGCCGACGTATGAGGGCCACGCGGGGATGATCAAGCGGGCTGCCCAGGTCATCAACGAGGCGAAGCGGCCGATCATCATCGCCGGCCACGGTGTGATCTGGGGGGACGCCAGCCGCGAGCTCGTCGCCCTCGCCGAGAAGGCCCAGATCCCTGTCATCACCACCTTCCTCGGTATCGGCGCCTTCCCCGAGGATCACCCGCTCAGCTACGGGTGGCTCGGGATGCACGGGATGTACTACGCAAACATGGCGGCCGACAACGCCGACGTCGTCATCGGCGTCGGCATGCGCTTCGACGACCGCGCCATGGGGCGCTTCAAGGACTTCAATCCCACGGCGAAGATCATCCACATCGACATCGACCCGGCCGAAATCGGGAAGAACTTCCCCACCGCCGTCCCCATCGTCGGGCACGTCAAGAACGTCCTCCCGCGGCTCACCGAACTCGTCCAGGAGGCGCGGCACGACGAGTGGATCGCGTGGATCGACCGGGTCCGCGAAGAGCACCCGAGCCTCGAGATTCGGGAAACCCGCCGGCTCATCCCGCAGTACGTCGTCCGTACGCTGTACGAGGAGACGAACGGCGATGCGACGATCGTGACGGGCGTCGGCCAGCACCAGATGTGGGCCGGTCAGCACTACTTCTACAAGCGGCCTCGCCAGCTCATCAGCTCCGGCGGGCTCGGGACGATGGGGTTCGAGCTGCCGGGCGCCATCGGCGCCCAGATCGCGCGGCCCGACGCCGAGGTTTGGGCCATCTGCGGGGACGGCGGCTTCCAGATGACGATGCAGGAGCTGGCCGTCGTCGTCGACGAGCAGCTTCCGATCAAGATCGCGATCTTCAACAACGGCTACCTGGGCATGGTCCGCCAGTGGCAGCAGCTCTTCTACAACAAGAACTTCATGGCAGTGGCCATGACCCAGCCCGACTTCCTGAAAATCGCCGAGGCGTACGGCATCCCGGCCATCCGCGTGGAGACGAAGGGCGAGGTGCGCGACGCCATCCGCGCCGCGCGAGCCCACCGCGGGCCGTTCCTGATCGACTTCATGATCGACCAGGAGGAGAACGTCTGGCCGATGGTGCCGGCAGGTGCGGCGCTCAAGGAGACGATCGAGGCCCCCGCCGAGGAGCTGGCACGATGAGCTCGCGCAACGGTCGCCGCCAGGTCAACCAGCACACCGTCGTCGCCATCGTCGAGGACAAGCCCGGCGTGCTCATGCGCGTCGCGAGCCTCTTCCGCCGCCGCGGGTTCAACATCGAGTCGCTCACCGTCGGGCCGACCGAGACGAAGGGGCTGAGCCGGATGACCATCGTCGTCGACGGCGAGAGCGCACCCGTCGAGCAGGTCGAGAAGCAGCTGTACAAGCTCATCGACGTCGTGAAGGTGAGCGACCTCTCCAACGAGGAGATGGTGGCGCGGGAGCTCGCGCTCATCAAGGTTCGCTGCAACAACCTGAACCGGCACGAGATCCTCGACATCGCGCAGGTGTTCCGGGCCGACGTCGTCGACCTCGCCACGAACTCGCTCATCCTCCAGGTGGTGGGCGACGAGGACAAGATCAACGGCCTCATCAAGATGTGCGAGCCGTACGGCATCAAGGAGCTCGCCCGAACAGGACGGGTCGCCATGGTTCGCGGGCCGAAGACGACGACTGTCCACGAAGAGGTGCCCGAGAAGATCGCGCGTATCCACGCTTCCCAGGGACGCCGGGTCGAGGGAGTCGAGCTCCCCTTCAGCAGCGACTGACCGCGCAGCGCCTCGCCCGCCGAGTCGCGCCTCCCATGGGGTCATCCGGGACCGGCCGCGGGAGCCCCACCCGCGGGCGCCTTTCCTCACACGTCGGCGAGGGCGGGCCGTTCGTGGCTTCTCGAGTTCCGCGTCGAGGATCCGCCCTGCAAAAAGCGCCCCCTATCCCACCACGGTCGCGATCGGCACGACCCTCTCCGTCGGCGGGGGACGAGACGGCGGGCGGCGGGCGGCGGACAGCGGCGCAGCGGGATGGGACGTGGCGATGGGGAGAGACCGGCGTCCGCAGCGGAGGTCCCTTTCCGTTTCTTGCCCCCGCGACGGCGTAGGGCCCGAAGGGAGTCGCCCGCTCCTGCGACGAACACAATGGGCGCAGCGGAGCGAGACTCCGCCTGCCGCCACAAGCGCGGGCGAGCAAGGTCGCTCCGCCCTCCACCGGGGAAGAGGGGACGAGCCGGAGCCGTTCACTCCAGCTCCACCAGCACCTGCCCCTCACTGACGATCTCCCCCGGGGCAACGAGGACGGCGGCGACGCGACCGGCGGTGGTCGCGACCACGCGGTGCTCCATCTTCATCGCTTCGAGCAGGACTAGCAGCTCGCCCGGCTGCACCATCCGGCCCTCCTCCGCGTGCACCTCGATCACTCGCCCCGCCAGCGGCGCGGTGATCGCCTCGTGCGCGCCCGCCTCCGCCCCGCCTCGGCGCGGCAGCGGCGGGGGCGCAACCACCCGCAGACACCACTCCTCCACCTGCACGCACCCCTCCTGCGTGCACCCACTCGACCGAGTTCGCGGCCTCGCCCACTCCTCGCCATACCGCAGTTCGCGCACCTCGCAGCCGTCGCTCAGCCACACCGCCAGGCTGCCGGCGCCGAACCATCGCGGCCGCTGTCGCCACGGAGCGATCGGCTCCGCGCACATGCCAAGTGCTCCGCCGGCCACGGCGATGCGCGCCTCTTCCCACACGAAGGCCGGAGTCCTCCCTCGCTCGAGGACCGGCTCGAGTTCCGACTCGAGCCAGGAGGTCGTCGCCTCGCCAGCCTCGAACACGGGGCTGCGCAGGATCCCGCGGAGGAGCTGGAGGTTCGTGCTCACCCCGTCCGCGTGCACCGCCCCGAGGGCCCGTCTCATCGCCGTCAGCGCGGCCTCCCGGTCCGAAGCGTGGACGACGACCTTCGCGAGGAGGGAGTCGTAGAGCAGCGGCACCTCGTCTCCCGCCTCGTAGCCGGCGTCCCAGCGAGCTCCCTGCGCGCAGGCGCAGAGCTCGAACTCTCCCAGCCTGCCCGAAGACGGCCGGAAATCGCGGGAGGGATCCTCCGCGTTCAGGCGGCACTCGATGGCATGGCCCTCGAGCCGTACGTCCGTTTGCCGCAGCCGCAACGGCGCGCCGGCCGCGACCTCGAGCTGCAGCTCCGCGAGGTCGAGCCCAGTCCGTAGCTCCGTCACCGGGTGCTCCACCTGCAGCCGCGGGTTCACCTCGAGGAAGTAGAAGGGACGATCGCCGTCCGGGCCTGGAGGCCCGACGAGGAACTCGACGGTCCCCAGCCCCGCATACCCGACGGCTTCGGCCAGCCGGACCGCCGCCGAACAGAGCGCAGCCCGGAGGCGGTCGTCGACGACGGGCGACGGCGACTCCTCGACGACCTTCTGATGGCGGCGCTGCACCGAACAGTCCCGCTCGCCGAGGTGGAGAACCCGGCCGGCACCGTCGGCGGCAATCTGCACCTCGACGTGGTGCGCCGACTCGATGAGCCGCTCCACGAGGAGGCGGCCGTCGCCGAACGCAGACGCTGCCTCGCGGGACGCTGCCCGCAGGACCGATTCGAGTTCGTCGCCGTCCCGGACGATGCGCATGCCTCGACCGCCGCCTCCGGCGCGGGCCTTGACCATCAACGGCCGCTCGAGGGAACGCGCCCGCGCTACGAGCTCCTCGATCGTGTCCCCCTGTGCAGCCTCGGCCACGGGGATCCCGAGCCGAGCGGCGAGCGAACGAGCCGCTTCCTTGTCCCCCAGCGCACGCAGCACCCCCGGAGGCGGGCCGATGAATACGATCCCCGCCTCCCGACACGCCTCCGCCAGCGCGGGCGACTCGGCGAGGAACCCCCAGCCAGGGTGGATCGCGTCCGCGCCGGCCCGGCGTGCGGCTTCGATCACCGCGCGCACGTCGAGGTACGTCTCGGCGGGGGTAACACCTGGGAGGACGACCACATCGTCCGCGAGGCGCGCCGCCATCCCGAGACGGTCGGGCGTCGAGACCGCCACGATGCCGCGGATGCCGAGACGGCGGAGGGTCCGCAGCACGCGCACCGCCACCTCGCCTCGGTTCGGAACCAGGACCGCGCGGAACACCAGCCGCATTGTAGCCAGGCGCCCCCTTTCACTCCCGCACCACGGGGCGAGTGCTGGTACAGTGGCGCCGTGCGGTACGCGCGCCTGGACGGCACGGAGATCGAAGTCAGCCGCCTCGCGCTCGGCACGATGCAGTTCGGTTGGACGGCCACGAAGGAGGAGTCCTTCGCCACGCTCGACCGCTTCCTCGACGCCGGTGGCACCCTCATCGACACAGCCGACATCTACTCCAACTGGGCGCCGGGGAACCCCGGAGGGGTGAGCGAGCAGATCCTCGGCGAGTGGCTCGCTTCGCGCGGCGTCCGTGACCGCGTCGTGCTCGCGACGAAGGTGCGCGGCCGGATGTGGGACGGGCCGGACGGCGAAGGCCTCTCGCGCGCCCACATCCTGCGGGCGGCAGAGGGAAGCCTCGAGCGGCTGCGGACGGACCGCATCGACCTGTACCAGTGTCACTGGCCGGACGAACGGGTGCCGATAGAGGAGACGCTCTCCGCCTTCGGTGAGCTCATGGCGGCCGGGCGGGTGCGCGCAATCGGCTGCTCGAACTTCACCGCCGCCGAACTGCGGCACGCGCTGGACGTTGCTGCAGCGAACGGCCTCCCGCGGTTCGTCTCCCTCCAACCGCATTACAACCTCGTCCACCGCCACGAGTTCGAGGCGGAGCTGCAGGCGCTGTGCGCCGAGCGCGGACTGGCGGTGCTCCCGTACAGCCCGCTCGCGTCGGGGTTCCTGACGGGGAAGTACCGGCCGAACGCGCCTCCGCCGCCCAGCCAGCGAGCGCGGGCAGTGGCGAAGTACCTCATCCCGCCGTGCTTCCGCGTCCTCGACGAGGTCGAACGGATCGCGCGCGACCGGGGCGTGAGCCCGGGCGCCGTCGCCATCGCCTGGCTCCTCGCGCAGCCCACGGTCACCTCGGTCATCATCGGCGCGAACACCCCGGGGCAGCTCGAGGCGCTCCTCCCTGCAGCCGACCTCGACCTGGACGAGGAGGAGCTCACACGCCTCAACGAGGTCAGCCGCCCGTTCGCGGAGGGCGATCCGGTGCGGAGGAGGTGAGGATGATTCGCTCGATGTCCGAATTCCTCCGGTACTTCGAGGCCGTCCACCGGCGGACCGTTCGCGACGTGGCGGCGCTGCCGCCAGAGGCTGACGGATGGGCGCCGCCTCGCGGCTCGGGCGAGGCCGGCTGGAGCATCAACACGATCGTGGCGCACATCGCCGGCTCCCGGCTCTACTTCGCGAGCGCCTACCGGGGCGAAGGATGGATCAGTCCCCGCCGGTTCGACGCCTCCTCGCGCGAGCGTTGGGTCCCCGTGCTCGAAGAGAGTGCCCAGGAGCTCCACGCCATGCTCGCCGATACCCCGCCGGAGTGGCTCGAGCGCCGCGTGAGGATGATCGACTCGGACGGCACCCTCTCCGGCTGGCGAATCCTGATGATGATGCTGGAGCACGAGGTGCACCACCGGAGCCAGATCGACACGTACGCTGGGTTGCAGGGCTGGCCCGTGCCGGACATCTTCGCCCGCAGCGCGGAGCAGATCGCGGCGCTGCAGGCCGAACAGCTCCGTCGGCGCCAGGAGGGAGAGGAGCGGTGACGCCGCCGAGGCGGGAGCGGCCAGCGGGACTCGTCCTCGCGGGCGGCCGGAGCCGGCGCTTCGGACGGGACAAGGCGAGCGCCGAGCTCCGCGGGCGCCCCCTCCTCCATTGGGTGCTGGAACGCCTCGCTCCGTTCTGCGGCGAGCTGCTCGTGGCCACCTCGCCCGCCGGAAAGCCTCCCCCACTGCCCGCGACGCCGGTGCCGATACGGGTCGTTCGGGACGACGCTCCCTTCGAGGGTCCCCTCGGCGGGATGATCGCGGCCTTCCGAACCGTCCGCGCAGAACGGTGCCTCGTGGCCGCCTGCGACGCACCCTTCCTCTCGCCGCGACTTCTGGAGCGGATGATCCAGGCGGAGGGAGATGTCGTGCTGGCGCGCGTGGGGGGCGTGCTCCAGCCGCTGCCCGGCGTCTACGCCGTCGCGCCGGCGCGGGCGGTCATCGAGGAGGCGTTCGCGCGAGGCGAGCGCCGCATCCTCGGCGCCATCGCTTCCCTTCGTCTCACGGTCCTCGACGAGGAGGAGGTGCGCGCACTCGACCCGGACTTCGGCACCTTCGTGAACCTGAACACCCCCGCGGCTCTCGCGGAAGCGGCGCGGCACCTCTCCGCTACTACATCCTGAAGACGGGGGTGCCGACCTCCTCCCGCGGGTTGTTCGCCGCCGCGGCGAGCCCGAGGCCGAGCACCTCGCGGGTCTCCACCGGATCGAGGATGCCGTCGTCCCAGAGCCGCGCCGTGCTGAAGTACGGGGAGCCCTGGGTCTCGTACTGCTCGAGGATCGGCCGCCGGAACGCCTCGCGCTCCTCGTCGGTGATCTGCTCGCCCCGGTCGAGGCGGATCTGGAGGAGCACGTTCGCCGCCTGCTCGCCGCCCATGACGCTGATGCGGGCGTTCGGCCACATCCAGAGGAAGCGCGGCCCGTACGCCCGGCCGCACATCGCGTAGTTCCCGGCGCCGAAGCTCCCCCCGATGATGACGGTAAGCTTCGGCACCGGCGCCGTGGCGACCGCCGTCACCATCTTCGCTCCGTCCTTGGCGATGCCGCGGTTCTCGTACTGCTTGCCGACCATGAATCCGGTGATGTTCTGGAGGAAGAGGAGGGGGACGCCCCGCTGCCCGCAGAGCTCGATGAAGTGGGCGCCCTTCAGGGCGCTCTCGCTGAAGAGGATGCCGTTGTTCGCGACGATTCCCACCGGGTAGCCGAAGATACGCGCGAACCCGCAGACGAGCGTCGTGCCGTAGCGAGCCTTGAACTCCTGGAAGCGGGAACCGTCCACGAGGCGCGCGATCACCTCGCGCACCTCGAACGGACGCCGGAGGTCCGCGGGAACGACCCCGTACAGCTCCTCCGGCGGGTACCTGGGCGGCTCGGGGTCGGTGAGCTCCCAGGGGAGCTCCTTCCTCCCCGGGATGGAGGCGACGATGGCACGGACGATCCGCAGGGCGTGGGCATCGTCCTCAGCGAAGTGGTCCGCGACCCCGCTGATGCGCGTGTGCACGTCTGCGCCGCCGAGCTCCTCTGCCGTCGTCTCCTCCCCAGTCGCCGCCTTCACGAGCGGCGGCCCACCGAGGAAGATCGTCCCCGTGCCGCGGACGATCACCGCCTCGTCGCTCATCGCCGGCACGTACGCCCCGCCGGCCGTACACGACCCCATGACCGCGGCGATCTGGTAGATCCCTTTCGCCGCCATCCGCGCCTGGTTGTAAAAGATGCGCCCGAAGTGGTCCCGGTCGGGGAATACCTCGTGCTGGAGGGGAAGGAAAGCGCCACCGCTGTCCACGAGGTAGATGCACGGGAGGCGGTTCTGCTCCGCGACCTCCTGCGCGCGGAGGTGCTTCTTCACCGTGAGGGGGTAGTACGTGCCGCCCTTCACGGTGGCGTCGTTCGCGATGATCACGCACTCGCGGCCGGAGACGACGCCCACGCCCGTGACGATGCCGGCGGAGGGCACCTCGTCGCCATAGACTCCATCGGCCGCGAGCGGGCTCAGCTCCAAGAACGAGGTCCCGGGGTCGATGAGGCGCTGGATCCGCTCCCGAGCGAGTAGCTTCCCCCTCGCTCGATGCCGTTCGACGTCTCGGTTGCTCCCATGGGCGGCGACCCGGCGCAGCCGCTCCCGCAACTCCGCGACGAGCCGGCGGTTCGCGTCTTCGTTCGCCCGGAACTCCGGGCTGGAGGGGTCGACCCGCGACTCGAGCACGGGTAGGTCGCGCGGGACCGGCATGCCGCTCTCCTCGCTTCGGGCTCCGGCCTATCGTACCATCGCTCCGTGCAGCCGCCCGAGGACACGGGGTTCGGACCGCACGTCGGCGTGCGGGTCGTCGCGCGCGGTGATGGGAGCGCTCGCGCCGTCTTGGACGCTGGACCCGAACACCTGAATCCGCACGGGGTCGTTCACGGGGGCGCGCTCGCGACGCTCGTCGACCACACGATGGGGGCGGCCGTGTACACCGTTCTCACGGCTGGGGAGTCGTGCGCGACCGTGAGCGTCTCGCTCACCTTCATCGCTCCCGCACGCCCAGGATCGATCCAGTGCGAAGCCGTCGTCGTACGGCGGACCCGGCAGCTCGTCGCCCTCCAGGCGGTGGTACGGCAAGAAGAGAAGGTCATCGCCGAGGCGCTCGGCAGCTACGTCGTGCTCCCGCCCAGCTGAGGTCAGGCGAGCGCGAGGCCGATGGCCGAGAGCGAGCTCGCGACCAGGATGGCCACCACAACGATTCGGAAAGCTTCTTCCTCGACCCGCCCGTACAGCCAGCCCCCTGCCCGCCAGCCGACGGCAAGCCCAGGCAAGCCTACGAGCGTGGCGGTCACCGTTCGCGCATCGAACTGTCCGCCCGCCACGAAGAGGGTGACGGCCAGGAGGCCGCTGAGGAAGAAGTAGGCGGTGATCGTCGCGCGGAAGGAGAGCGGGAGGAGCCCTCGCCCCTGAAGGTAGAGGACGACGGGCGGACCGGACATGCTGGTGGAGGTGCGGAGCACGCCGCTGAGGAGCCCGGCGACCGCATCCCCCACCACGCTCTGGCCCACGACCCACCGGCCGCGTGCCAAGAGCCACGTGGCGGCGAGCACCGTACAGGCGATGAGGAGCTGCAGGGCATCCCGGTCGATCCAGATGAGGACGAGGTAGCCTCCGGGCATCCCCAGCGCCGCAAAGAAGAAGAGCCGGAAGGCGGTGCCCCACCAGACCTGGTGGCGCAGCTGCAGGAGCATCGCCGCACCGAGCGCCGTCGCGAGCACGTTCGAGGTGACCACCGCCTCCCGCGGGCCGAGGAGGAGGACGAGGAGGGGCACGACGAGTAGGCCGAAGCCGAACCCGCTGAAGGATTGGGCCACAGCAGCGAACCCGACCGCCAGCAACACGAGGAGGGCGTCGGTGGCCGGCACGCGCGATCTGTAACGGCGCTCGACGGCGCGCGCAAGAGATGACCGGACCATCTGCGCGCGGCCGCGCCCGAAGCCGCTTGACCCGCCGTCTCGCGATCGCCGAACGTAGGGACATGGAAGTAGTGAACGAGCTCATGGTCCGCGGCATCGTCGTCGGGGTGTTCGCGGAGAACTGCTGGATCATCGGCAACCGTCGGACAGGCGAGGCGATCTGCATCGACCCGGGCGATCAGCCGGAGGAGATCCTGGCCCTCGCGCGCGACATGGGCGTCCGCATCAAGCTCATCGCCAACTCCCACGCCCACATCGACCACATCATGGGAGTCGCAGGCGTCCATGCCGCCACGGGGGCGAAGTTCCTCCTCCACCCCGGCGACCTCGACATCCTCCGGAACGGGTTCCGACAGGCGGCGATGCGCTTCGGGCTCGATCTCTTCGCGAAGAAGCCTCCCGACCCCGATGCCTTCGTCCAGGAGGGAGACGTCGTGGAAGTGGACGGGGTGCAGCTGCGGGCCATCCACACCCCCGGCCACACGCCCGGGAGCATGAGCTACTACACGGAGGGCATGCTCTTCAGCGGCGACACGCTCTTCCGCGGCTCCATCGGCCGGACCGACCTCCCGGGCGGGAACTTCGAACAAGAGATGCGGTCGATCTGCGAGAAGCTCTTGCTCCTGCCAGACGACACGGTCGTGCTCCCGGGCCACATGGAGCAGACCACCATCGGCTTCGAGAAGAAGCACAACCCGTTCGTCCTGCAGTGGCAGCAGCTGCAGTCCGAACGGGGCGGCTGACGCGCTTCACTCCCCCTTGCGCTGGAGGAAGTTCAAGTAGTACCGGCTCGGTGTCGGTTCGGCCTGGCCCTGGTACTTGCTGCCGAGCGCCGCAGAGCCGTACGGATGCTCCGCCGGCTCGCTCAGTCTCAGGAAGGAGATCTGCGAGACCTTCATCTTGTAGTAGAGAGCGATGGGAAGGTTCGCGACGTTCGACAGCTCGAGCGTGAGGTAGCCGTCCCAGCCCGGATCCACGTACCCCGCCGTGGAGTGGATGAGGAGTCCCAGCCGACCCAACGAGGACTTCCCCTCCAGCCGACCGACGATGTCGTCCGGGAGCCGGACCCGCTCGTAGGTGACTGCGAGGGCGAACTCGCCGGGGTGGAGGATGAACGGCGTGTCCTCGTCGATCTCCACGAGCTCCGTGAGGTCCGGGTACTCCCGCTTGACGTCGATGTACGGGATGCGGGAGTTCCGGAACACGCGGAAGAGCTTCCCCAGGCGGAGATCGACGCTCGCCGGCTGGATTGCATCCGGCGCGAGCGGGTCAACGACGATGCGCCCCGCCTCGATCTCCCGTCTGATGGTGCGGTCGGAGAGGACCATCGCCGCCATTATGCGCGCGACCGCGGCAACGGGCATGGCGGCGGCCGGCCGAACGCTGCTCGACGCATCCGCTGCTACGATGCGGCCGACGCCGTTCAGGGAGGGACGTACCGATGCCAGGACCACTGGAAGGAGTGCGCGTCGTGGAGCTCGGCGTCTGGGTCGCAGGCCCCTCGGCTGCCGCCATCCTCGCAGACTGGGGCGCCGACGTCGTGAAGATCGAGCCGCCGGAGGGCGACCCCTTCCGCGGCCTCTTCGCCGGGCTCATCGAGCTCGAGGGGAACCCGCCCTTCGAGCTCGACAACCGCGGGAAGCGCAGCATCGCGCTCGATCTCGAGACGCCAGCGGGGAAGGAGGTCGCCTGGAAGCTGATTGAACGGGCCGACGTATTCATCTCGAACCTGCGCCCGCGCGCCCTCGCCAAACTGGGATTTACTTACGACGAGTGCTCCGCACGGAACCCGCGCCTCATCTACTGCCAGGTGACCGGGTACGGCCCGGAGGGGGAGGAGTCGAACCGGGCGGCGTACGACGTCGGGGCGTTCTGGAGCCGGGGCGCGGTGGCGGCGAGCCTGATGGCTCCCGGGACGGAACCGCCGCAGCAGCGCGGAGGGATGGGTGACCACATGACCGGGGCGAACGCGGCCGGCGCCATCGCCGCCGCCCTCTACGCGCGGGAGCGTACCGGCCGCGGCCAACGGGTGGCCGTCTCCCTCCTCCGCATCGGCGCGTACATGATGGGCTGGGACCTGAACACACAGCTCCGCTTCGGCATGGTGACGCCGCCGTACGACCGCCAGCACGCCGTGAACCCGATCATCAACTGTTTCCGCGACCGGGATGGGCGCTGGTTCTGGCTCCTGCTGCTCCAGGCGGACCGGCACTGGCCGGACCTGTTGCGGGCGATCGAGGCGCCGTGGCTGGCCGAAGACCCGCGCTTCATGGACATCCCCTCGCGGCGGGACCACGCGCCCGAGCTCGTGGCGGAGCTCGACCGCATCTTCGCGCAGCGCCCGCTCTCCGAGTGGGGACCGATCTTCGATCGGCACAACGTGTGGTGGGCACCGGTCCAGACCGTCGCCGAGCTCGCCGAAGATCCGGTCGCCGAACAGGCCGGGGTCTTCGTACGCCTCGAAAGCCCCTGGGGTGAGGTGCGCCAGGTTGCCACCCCGGCCGACTTCTTCGGGACGCCGGCGCAGCCGCGCGGCTGGGCGCCCGAGCTCGGCCAGCACACGGAGGAGGTGCTCCTCGAGCTCGGCTACGGATGGGAGGAGATCGCGGCGCTGAAGGACGCGGGCGCGATCCCTTAGCCCTCCAAGTCCCGACCCTCGTCTCCGGGTGACGGCGACGACCGAACTCGCCGAGCCTGAGCGGTCGGCGTCTCCCCTGCCGTCCGCCAGGAGTGACGCGGGGGGCCGGCGCTCGCCGGCCCCCCTCCCACGTTCTGCCTCTGGCGGGGCAACTCAGCCGCGAGGGAGTCCCAGACCCCGCGTCGCGATGATGTTCCGCTGGATCTCGCTCGTGCCTCCCTCGATGGTGTTCGCCACCGAGCGGAGGTACATGTACTTGATGCGGCCCCGGAGCGGGACCTCCGGGCCAGGAGACTTCCCGTCGAGCTGGCCATACAGGCCGAGGAGCTTCATCGCTGTGCGGTAGATCCGCTGGTTCAGCTCGGTGCCGTACAGCTTCGCCACGCTCGCCTCATGCCCGGGCGCGACCCCCTCCTTCGCCTGGATCGAGACGATCTTGAGGCTGAGCATCTGGGCCACCCCCGCCTCGACGTACCGCTCCGCGAGCTCATGGCGGATGGCCCGGTTCCAGCCGAGCGTCACTTTGCCGTCATCGAGATGGTCCTTCGCGAACTGGATGAGGTCCTCGATCGTCTGCCGCGCCCCGATGGCGGCGCCGATGTTCGATCGTTCGAAGCTCAGCGTCGTCTGGGCGAGGTACCAGCCGCGGTTCTCCTCACCGATGAGGTTCTCCTTCGGGACGCGGACGTCCTCGAAGAAGACTTCGTTGAACTCGTGCGTGCCGGCCATGTTGATGAGCGGCCGCACCGTGACTCCCGGGGACTTCATGTCGACGATGAAGTAGCTGATGCCGCGGTGCTTCGGAGCGTTCGGGTCGGTGCGGGCGAGGAGGATCATGTACTTCGCCACGTGCCCGCCCGACGTCCAGATCTTCTGCCCGTTGATGATGTAGTCGTCGCCGTCACGCACGGCGCGGGTCTGGAGCGAAGCGAGGTCGGAGCCCGCGCCCGGCTCACTGTACCCCTGGCACCAGATGTCCTCGCCCTTCAGGATGCCCGGGAGGTACTTCTTCTTCTGCTCCTCCGTGCCATGGACGATGAGCGTCGGACCGACGAACCCCACCGCGATGCCGAACGGCCGCGGCGCGCGCGCCTCCGCCAGCTCCTGGTTGAAGATGAACTGCTGCATGACGGACATGCCGGCGCCGCCGTACTCCTTCGGCCAGGCAGGGGCGATCCACCCGCGCTCGGCGAGCTTCTTCATCCACTCCCGCGTGCCCTGCTGGGTGAACGGGTCGCTCGCACCCGGCTCCGGCTTCGGCGCGTACTTGCGGATGAACTCGCGAACCTCGGCGCGAAACGCCGCTTCCTCGGGAGTGTCGCGGAAGTCGACCATCTCCTCTCCTTTCGTCGTCTTCTCGGCGAGCGTTCAGCGGCCCCATTGTACCGGAGGCAGGAATTCGACGAAACTGGTTCGAATTTTCGCGCCCGCTCAAGGACCAGCTTCGAACCAGGTCCTGTCCGCGCTGCGCCGAACCGCCACCTCCCGGTACGATGAGGAGCCATGAGCAGCGCTGTCTTCCCGCCCACTCCGCGCATCCTCATGGGCCCTGGACCGAGCGGTGCCCACCCACGCGTCCTCCGCGCGATGACCGAGCCGCTCCTCGGGCACCTCGACCCCGACTTCCTCCGCATCATGGACGACTGCCGAGAGAAGCTCCGTGCGGTCTTCCGTACGAGGAACAAGGTCACGCTCGCCACGCCGGGCACGGGCACGAGCGGGATGGAGGCGGCCGTCATGAACCTGCTGCAGCCCGGCGACCACGCCGTGGTGGGCGTGGCGGGGTACTTCGGCGACCGAATCGCCCAGATGGCGGAACGTGCCGGGGCAGCGGTCACCCGCGTGGAGGTCTCATGGGGCTCGGCCATCCCGCCGGAACGGATCGAAGCGGCGCTGCGCTCGGTCCCTCGGCCGAAGGTCGTCGCCATCGTCCACGCCGAGACGTCGACAGGGGTCCTGCAGCCCGTCGAGGAGATCGCGCGCCTCGCCCACGAGGCGGGAGCGTACCTGATCGTCGACTGCGTCACCTCCCTCGGGGGCATGCCCGTGGATGTCGACGCCTGGGGCGCCGACGTCGCCTACTCCGGAACGCAGAAGTGCCTGAGCGCGCCGCCCGGAGCCGCGCCCATCACCGTCTCCGACTCCGCCTTCGCGGCCATCGAGTCCAGGGAGGTTCCGCCGAACTCCTGGTACCTCGACCTCCGCCTCCTGGAGGCCTACTGGGACGAACGGCGGGTGTACCACCACACCGCCCCCATCTCGATGGTGTACGCGCTGCGTGAGGCGCTGAGCCTCGTACTCGAGGAGGGGCTCGAACGGCGATGGGAGCGCCACGAGCGGCACGGACGGGCGCTGCAAGCCGGGCTCGAGGCGATGGGGCTTCAACTCCACGCCGCACCCGGCTACCGCCTGCCGGTCCTGACCACCGTCCGGGTGCCCGACGGCGTCGACGAAGCAGCGATCCGGCGAGCGCTCCTCGAACGCTACTCCATCGAGATCGGCGGGGGTCTCGGAGCGCTGAAGGGGAAGGTGTGGCGCGTCGGGCTCATGGGCGAGGCATCGACACCTGGGAACGTGCTCTACTTCCTCAACGCCTTCGGGCGGCTGCTGCGCGAGGCCGGCTTCGCCGCCGACGTGGCCGCGGCGCGGCAGGCGGCGGCTGCGGCGCTCGGGGAGTGACGATGCGGGCGCTTCCCGCGCTCGCCCTGCTGGCGCTCCTCCTCGCCGCCTGCGGATCGGAACCGGGCGCGTCTCCGGACGCGCACTCGTCCGCGCCGGCCGAAACCCGGACGGCGCCGGGCGAGCCCGCCGAGCCGACGCCCACTTCGGCGCCGCCTGCCCCCACGCCGACTGCTGCCGCTCCGAGGCCGAGGACGCCGCCCGCCATCGACGTCGCCCCTGCGTACCCGGGTCTCCGCACGTTCGAACGGCCCATCGCCATGGTCGAGGTGCCCGGGGAGGGGGTCGCGCTCCTCGCCACGCAGGACGGCCGCATCTTCGTCTTCGAGCATTCGGCAGAAGCCGACGCGGCCGAGCTCGCGCTCGACTGGCGCGGCCGGACGCGCCGGGAGGGGAACGAGGAGGGGCTGCTGGGGCTCACGCTCGACCCCGACTTCGCCGAGAACCGCTGGGTCTACCTGTACTACACGGCTGCCGGGGGCCCACGACGGTCGGTCGTCGCCCGACTCAGGGCCACGGGAACCGGCATGAGTCTCAGGATCGACCCGGACTCCGAGGTCGTGCTGCTCGAGGTGGAGCAGCCGTACAGCAACCATAACGGCGGGCAAACGCTCTTCGGGCCGGACGGCATGCTCTACGTGGCCCTCGGGGACGGGGGCGGCGCCGGCGATCCGCAAGGGAACGGCCAGAACCTCGGCACCCTCCTCGGCAGCATCCTGCGTCTCGACGTACGGAGCGCTCCCGCCACCGCGCCCCCCGACAACCCGTTCACCTCCACAGAGGGCGCTCGCCCTGAGATCTGGGCGTACGGGTTCCGGAACCCCTGGCGATTCACCTTCGACCGCGAGACTGGGGATCTCTGGGCGGCTGACGTCGGCCAGAACTCATGGGAAGAGGTCGACCTCGTTCGGCCGGGCGGCAACTACGGCTGGAACGTGATGGAAGGACGGGCTTGCTTCCGACCGCCTACCGGCTGCGACCAGCGCGGGCTCGAACTCCCGGTCGCAGTCTACCCGACGCGTGACGGGAACTGCGCCGTCACCGGGGGATACGTGTACCGAGGAGACGCGCACCCTGCATTGCGCGGCTTCTACCTCTTCGCGGATTACTGCTCGGGACGCATCTGGGCCCTCGACGCGGAGGCGGCACGGCGGGGAGTCCCCGTCGAACCGAC
>ERZ795042.98-NODE-98-length-78136-cov-22.779575_pt1 | contig 78136 bp, 76 predicted proteins | sample MGYA00375126_ERZ795042 | MGnify/ENA primary metagenome ERZ795042 (study PRJEB30171, sample SAMN05518105) | compost metagenome | isolation source: Feedstock adapted compost from Newby Island compost facility, Milpitas, CA | place: USA:Newby Island compost facility...
CCCCTTGCCTACCGGCCGCACCCGGCCGGCTCGCCGATGGCCGCCGAGGCGGGGACGGGGATTCAGGTCTTGGGCGTCACGCTCTCGGCGCTCGCCATCCTCTACCTCGGGCGGAGCTTCGGCATCGTCGCGGCGAACCGCGGCCTGAAGACTGGCGGGCCGTACCGGCTCGTCCGTCATCCGATTTACGCTGCGCACCTGCTCTCCGGCGCCGGCTTCCTCGTGGCGAACGCCTCTCCGTACAACGGCGCCCTGTTCGCAGCCGTGCTCTGGGCGCAGCTCATGCGCATCCGCGCCGAGGAGCGCTTCCTCGGCGAGCTGGAGGAGTACCGCCGGTATATGGCCGAGGTTCGCTGGCGGCTCGTGCCGTTCCTCTACTGACCCCGGTGCGGCGCCGGCGCCCGCTCCCCGAGCTCCGTCGGGGACGGCAGGTGGCGGCGCAGGTCGCGGCGGAGCGCTTCGAGCTGTCGCTCCCGCTCCTCGAGCGACCAGCCGCACTCCTCGGCCATCACATCGGCGACCCGCTCCGCGCAGTCGAGGCCGCGGCAGGGGAGCCAGGCGATGCCCGTGCGGCGAAGGAGGACGTCCGAGAGTGTGCGGGCGAGCTCGTGCCGCACGGCGTACCGCACCTCCCCAACGAGGGTCCAGCAGCAGTCGCAGAGGCGATCGCGCCCCAGGGCGAGCACGTCCGGCAGGACCGGCCCGTAGGCGGCGAGCCGCCGCGGCGCCCCCGGCCCGAGCGTGCGGAACGCCGCGGACCCGTCGCCGCGGCTGCGGCCGTCCTCCTCAGGCGGACGGCGGCCAATCGCTGCGAGGAATCGGTGCGCGAGGGGGCGCGCCGTGCTGAGCTTCCCGCCCGCTACGCTGAACAGCCCCGCCGGACCGCCGAGCGCGCCGTGGTCGATGAGCTCCTCCCGGCGGCTGATCGCTCCCTCGTCCCGTTCGCGCGAGCGGCGGAGCGGTCGGAGGCCGGCGTACGCGTACCGCACGTCCGCTTCCTTCGCCCCGAGCCCGGGGAGGAGCGCGTTCGCCTCCTCGATGAGGTAGGCGACCTCCCACGGCTCCGGCCGCACGGCGCCCGGATCGCCCTCGTAGCGAACGTCCGTCGTTCCGATCAGCACGGTCCGGTCGCTCGGGATGACGAAGAAGATGCGGCCGTCGCTGCGCGCCGTGGAGATGAGCGCAATCCTCGGCGCCCGTTCGTCCCGCTCGAGGACGATGTGGGTCCCGCGCGTGAGGTCGAGGAGCGGCGGGCCCTCGGCGGCAGCGTGCGCGCGGACGACGTCCGCCCACGGCCCTGCGGCGTTCACCACCGTCCGCGCTTCGACGGCGATGCGCGTGCCTCCCTGGTCGAGCTCCACGCCGCTCACGCGCCCCCCTGCCGTGAGGACCCGGGTGACGCGGACGTGGTTGAACGCGGCTCCGCCTGCCGCGACGCCTTCGAGGACGAGCTCGAGCGCGAGCCGCTCAGGCGCCCGGCAGCGGGCGTCGTAGAAGCCGAAGCCGCCGCGCTGCTCCGGCGCGATCGCCGGCGCCCGCCGCCGCACCTCCTCCGGCGCGAAGGCGCGGTGGCCGGGAAGCGATCGCGGCCAAGCGAGGAGGTCGTAGAGGAGGAGCCCGGTCCGGATCTGCCAAGCCGGCCGGCGCGTCCACGGGAGGAGCGGGAAGAGGAAGGGAAGCGGTCGGACGAGATGGGGCCGCTGGCGGAGGAGGAACTCCCGTTCGCGGAGGGACTCGCGCACGAGGAGGATGTCGCCGTGCTCGAGGTAGCGGAGGCCGCCGTGGATGAGCTTCGTCGACCGCCACGTCGTGCCGAAGCCGAAGTCCTCGGCCTCGAAGAGCGCCGCCCGCAAGCCCGCGCGGGCTGCTTCGCGGAAGATGCCCGCGCCGTTGATGCCGCCGCCGATGACGGCGAGGTCGAGCGGCGGGCCGGCCGCCAGGGATTCGAGCGTCACTCGATGCTCGCCCATCCCTGCGATCGTCGCACGGCCTCGCGCCAGCGGCTACGGACAGCCCGCCGGTACGCCTCCTCGCCGCGCGGCTCGAACCGCCGGTCGAGCTGCCAGCGCCGCTCCACCTCCTCCGGTCCGGGGAGGAGGCCGGCACCGATCGCCGCCAGCATCGCCGCCCCCATCGCCGTCGTCTCGATGTTCGTCGGCCGCTCGACGGTCACCCCGGCGAGGTCGGCCTGGAGCTGCATGAGGAGATCGTTCCGCGCTGCCCCGCCGTCGACCCGCAGCACCCGCACCGGTTCCGGCAGGACGGTGTCGAACAGCTCGAGCAGCTCCCAGCTCGAGAGTGCGATCGCCTCGAGCGCCGCCCGCGCGATGTGGGCGGACGTCGTCCCGCGGGTGAGGCCGATGAGGAGGCCGCGCGCGTGGGGGTCCCAGTGCGGCGCCCCCAGGCCCGTGAACGCAGGGACGAACACGACGCCTCCCGTGTCCGGCACGGAGGCCGCGAGCGCCTCGATGTCCTCCGAACGCTCGATGATCCGGAGCTCGTCCCGCAGCCACTGGACGACCGCGCCTGCGACGAAGATCGAGCCTTCGAGCAGGTACTCCGGCTGCCCCGGCCGCGAGCGGGCGCCGAGGGAGAGGAGGAGGCCCGCCGGCGGCTCGAACGGCTCGTGTCCCGCGAAGGCGAGGAGGAAGGCACCCGTGCCGTACGTGTTCTTCGCCCGCCCGAGCGAGAAGCAGCCCTGGCCGAACGCCGCCGCTTGCTGGTCGCCGGCGATGCCCGCGATCGGCACGGCGGCGCCGAACACCCCCGGGTCCGTTTCGCCGACGGGGCCGATCGACGGGCGGACCTCGGGCAGGATGGCGATCGGGACCTCGAGCGCGTCGCAGAGCTCCTCGTCCCAGCGGCCCTCGGCGATGTCGAAGAGGAGGGTGCGGCACGCGTTCGTGTAATCGGTGACGTGCGCGCGCCCGCCGGTGAGGCGCCAAACGAGCCACGCGTCGACCGTCCCGGCGGCGATCTCCCCGCGGCGGGCGCGCGCCATCAGCTCCGGATGCTCCCGGAAGACCCAGGTGAGCTTCGTCCCGGTGAAGTACGGGTCGATCGTGAGCCCCGTGCGCCGGCGGAAGAGCGGCTCGAGCCCCCGCTCCCGCAGCTCCGCACAGATGGGGGCGGTGCGCCGGTCCTGCCAGACGATCGCCCGTCCGAGCGGTCGGCCCGACTCGCGCTCCCAGAGCACGAGTGTCTCCCGCTGGTTCGTGATGCCGACGGCCGCGACGTCCTGGGGACGCATGCCCGCCGCGGCCAGCGCATCCCGGATCGCCCGTTCGGTGGAGCGCCAGATCTCCTCCGGGTCATGTTCGACCCAGCCGGGGCGGGGGTACTCCTGCGGGAAGGGGTGCTGGCCGCTCCCGAGGACGCGGCCGTCGAGGCTCACGACGAGCGCGCGGGAGCTCGTCGTCCCCTGGTCGATGGCGAGGACCGCCGGTTCGCTCACGGGTGCCCAGTATATCGGCCGCGCGCACGGCGACTCGCGGCCTGCCCTCAGCGGGCCGCTGCCTTCTCCTTCCGCAGCGCCTCGAGGACCTCCTCGGCGTGGCCTTCGGGCGTCACCCGCCGCCAGATCTTCGCCAGGCGCCCCTCGGGGTCGATGAGGAACGTCTGCCGCAGCACCCCCTCGTACTCCCGCCCGAACCGTCGCTTCGCCCCGTAGGCTCCGTAGGCGCGCGCCACCGCGTGGTCGCTGTCGACGAGGAGCGGGAACGGGAGCCGGTGCTTCTCCGCGAAGCGGGCGTGCGACCGCTCGTCGTCCCCGCTGACGCCGAGGACCACCGCTCCTTCCTCTCGGAGCTCGTCCCAATGATCGCGGAAGCTGCAGGCCTCCTTCGTGCATCCGGGGGTGTCGTCCTTCGGGTAGAAGTAGAGGACGACCCAGCGGCCGCGGAGGTCGTCGCTCCGCACGAGGTTGCCGCGCTGGTCGCGCAGGGTGAAGCTCGGGGCCGGGTCTCCTTCGCGCAGCTTTGCGGTGGGCACGGCGCCTCCTTCGGGCTGGGTTCCCTTAGTGTACGACCGAACTCAGCCGGCGAGGCTCTGAGCGAGCTGCAGGAGGCCGAAGTCGACCGGCGGCTCGCCCTGCGAGACGACGTCGCCGAGCGGTACCTCTACTGGGCGCCCGCACTGGATCCCGATCATCACTCCGCTGCGGCCGGCAGCCACGGCTTCGACCGCGGCTGCGCCGGAGAGAGACGCGATGATGCGGTCGCGCGCCGTCGGAGAGCCGCCGCGCTGGATGTGGCCGAGCACGAGGATCCGGTACGGCTGTTCCGGCATCACGGCCTCGAACCGCTTCGCGAAGCCGTACGCGCCGCCGGACTCATCCCCTTCGGCAACGACGACGATGTGGCTCCGCTTCCCCCGGGCGATGGCGGTGCGGATGCGGGCGGCGAGCTCTTCCGGGTCTTCGTGCGCCTCCGGCACGATCACGCTCGCCGCCCCGGCAGCGACGCCGGTGTGGAGCGCGATCGCCCCCGCCGTCCTCCCCATCACCTCGACGAAGAACATCATCCCCGTCGATTCGCTCGTGTCGCGCACCTGGTCGATCGCTCGCACTGCCGTGTTCACGGCGGTGTCGAACCCGATCGTCTCCTCGGTCCCCCAGACGTCGTTGTCGATCGTCCCCGGGATGCCGACGACGCGGATGCCGTGCTCGGATTCCAGCGCGCGGGCGCCTCGGAAGGTGCCGTCGCCGCCGATGGCGATGAGGGCGCCGATACCGGCTGCCCGCATCCGTTCGGCAGCGGCGGCGCGGACGGCGGGGTCGAGGAATTCCGGGCAGCGGGAGGTGCCGAGCACCGTCCCCCCGCGGTGGATGATGTTCCCGACGGCCCGGTCGTCGAGCTCGACGAACCGCCCCTGGACAACCCCCCGGTACCCGTCCTCGTAGCCGACGACCCGCAGCCCGCGGGCGGTGGCGGAGCGGACGGCTGCGCGGATGGCAGCGTTCATGCCCGGGGCGTCGCCGCCGCTCGTGAGGATGGCTATCGTCTCCACGGAGCACCTCCCTTCGCGAGGTCTCGTCCTAACGGTACCCTCCATCGCCCGCTGGGTCGCGCGTTGCCATCGTTCGCTTCTCGCCTCCTGCTCGGCGGCGTAGGATACCGGCGTGGAGTTCGGGCTTCAGGTCCGACAGCGGCTCGCGCGCCTGCCGTTCGCTGCAGCCGTCGCCGCGCTCCTCGTCGTCGCCGCCGGGGGAGGGTTCGCCGCAACGTGCCTCGCGACGGGGTCTTCGGGCAGCGGGACGGAGCCGGCCGCGTCTCCGGAAGCGCGGGCGGTGGCGGCCACGCCCACGTCTGCCCCGTCGCCGACGCCGACGGATACGCCCACCGCGACGCCGACTGCGGACCTCGTGCCCGCGCCGGTGGACGGCGTGCTCATCCCGCGGGCCGAGTTCGAGCGCCGGCGGAACCTCGTCCCGGTCGGGGTGATGATCGACAACAGCGCGTTCGCACACCCCCAGTATGGGCTTTCGCGGGCGGACCTCGTCATCGAGGCGTTCGTCGAAGGCGGGATCACCCGCTACCTGGCGTTCTTCTGGCGGCAGGACGCGGAGCGGATCGAGCCGGTCCGCTCTGTACGGACGCCGTTCCTCTACTGGGTCTCGGAGCTGGGGGGCATCGTCGCCCACGCGGGCGGGGCGGCCACGGGTACCGTGGCGAACGCGATCGCGCAGCTGCGCGAGTGGGGGATCCCGAACGTCGATGCCCTTACTGCCGCCGGCGCAGACGCCTTCTACCGCGAGGGCGGCCGGCGCGCACCGTACAACCTCGTGACCTCCACGGACGCGCTGTACGAGCGGGCACGCGCGCTCGGGCGCGAGGTCGATGTCATGCGGTCATGGACGTATAAGGACGACTTCGTCGGGACCGAGGTCTTCCCGCTCGCCGGCTCGCTCGAGCTGAGCTACCAGGACGCTCCGCGCCCCTGGGATCTGCGGCAGTGGCGCTGGGAACCGAAAACGAACACGTACCTCCGCTGGTACCTCGGAGGACCGGACGTCGATGCGCTCACGGGGGAGCAGCTCCGGTTCAAGAACGTCATCGTCATGCGCGTGCCGGCCTACGTCGCCGACCGCTGGGGCCATGTCCTGCTGGAGCAGATCGGTGAAGGGGAGGCGCTCGTCTTCTTGGACGGGCGGGTGATCGCCTGCCGCTGGCGGAAGGAGTCGAGGGACGCACGCACCCGCTTCTACCTTGCGGATGGGACGGAGGTGGCGCTGAACCGCGGCCCGACGTTCATCCAGGTGGTGGCCCCGCACTCGTACGTCCGCATGCACTGGCGCGTGGAGGGGGTGCCGCCGTTGCCGCCGTACGAGCCGCCCGCGGCGCCCGACCCGGCGCACGAGCCGGACTCGCCCACGCCCACCCCGCTTCCGACGGACACGCCGACCCCGACGTGGACGCCCCTGCCGACGGAGACTCCGACGCCGACGCCGACGTTCCCGCCGACGCCGTACCCCACGGCCACGGCGCCGGCCTCGGCCACGCCGGGAGACGGAGACGGGACGGGCACGGCCACGCCGGCGGCGCCGGCGGCGCCAACGGCGACAGCTCAGGCAGGTGGGGAGGGTCAGTCCGGATGATGCCCGTTCGAGCGCACGCAGACGTGGCCTTCCGGGTTCATCGGCGCGCTGCAGAGGGGACAGCGCGGGCGGCCCGCCGCGACCACTGCCGCGATCTGCTCCGCGAGCGGCTTCCCTTGCGCGAACGTGAACGAGAGGCTGCAGCTCGGCGGAGCACCTTCCTGGTCGGGGAGCGGCGTCGCCTGGACGATGAACACCGCGCGCTCCTCGTCGTACGCGAGGGCGAGCTGCGCGAGCTTGAAGTCGCAGTCCCAGATCGCGGGGAAGACGGAGTCATCCGGCAGCGGTTCCGGGATCACCTCTCGCTCCGCGAGGATCTCCCGGATCGCATCGCCGAGCGCGGCGAGCTGCTCCTTCTCCATCCAGAGGGAGACGGCGCCGCCGCGCTCCCCGACGGCCTTCAGCCGGAACCGCCGGCGCCCGGGTACGCCGATCGCCTCTGCTGCCACGAAGGCGGCAGGCCCGAGCGAGAATCCTTCCTCCATGCTCGTCATGGTACTCGACGCGACCTCCGCCCGAATCCGCACCGTGCGGGGAGAATCGGACAGGAGGTGTCCGCCCTCCCTCGTACCGTTCGGAGGAACCGGCCGCACCGAGGGCCGGGACGAGGGAGGGTGCGATGACCGAGCAAACCCGACGCGCAACGCGCCTGCTCGAACTGGAACGGCTCCTCCGGAAGCACCCGGCGGGGCTCACGACGGCCGAACTGGCGCAGAAGGTGGGGTGCAGCACGCGCACGATCCTGCGCGACCTCGCCGTCCTCGATACGGAGCTCCGTGTCCCGGTCGAGAAGGTAGGGCTGCGCTGGCGGATCATCGCCGGCGCGGACCCGCTCGCTCCGCTCCATCTCTCGCTCCAGGAGGCGCGGGCGCTCCTCTTCGCCGCCCGCCTCCTTCTCCGCTACGCCGACGAGCAGGACCCGGACGCGGTCACCCTGCTGCGCAAGCTGGCGGAAATCCTGGGCCCGCAGGGCCCAATCGGCGCCTACGTGCACCGGACGGCAGACGCCCTCGAGGCGCGGCCGGTGGTCCGCGAGCGCGTCGAGGTGCTGCGGGCGCTGACGGAAGCATGGGCGCAGTCTCGGCGCGTGCACCTCCGCTACTTCTCGCTCGCCCGCGGGGAGGAGCGGGAGACGGTGCTCGACCCGTACCTCCTCGAGCCGACCCCCAGCGGCGCGGCTGGGTACGTGGTCGGGCACAGCCACGAGCACGGCCAGCTGCGCACGTTCAAGGTCGACCGGATCCGCGAGGCCCGCGTGCTCCGGGAGCGCTTCCGGCCGAAGGATCTCGACCACCTGCTCGCGCGGATGTCCCGGAGCTGGACGGGTGTGGTGCTCCGCGACGAGGAGGTGCGGGTCGTGATCGACTTCGCGCCGGAGGCGGCCCCGCGGGTCCGGGAGACGCATTGGCACCCGTCGCAGCGGCTCACCACCTTGCCGGACGGCGGTGTCCGTCTCGAACTGTACCTGCCGGCCCTCATGGAGTTCGTGCCGTGGGTGCGCAGCTGGGGACACCTCGCGGTCGTGCAGGAGCCGGAGGAGCTCCGGCGGGAGGTCGCGGAGTCCTTCCGGCGGGCCGCGGCGCAGTACGAGGGAGAGCTTCCCGTCACCGACGCCGCGGCGGGAGGGGTGTGACGGTGGCGCGCCTCAAGCTGGCCATCGCGTCCGCTCCGCCCCAGGCTGCCGAACGGCTGCGCGGCCTGCGCCCGCCGTGGGCGCGGGTCAGCCTCGGAGGGGGACAGCAGCTCCTTGCCGTCTCGCTCGCATCCGCCGACGGCGAAGACGGCGCAGAAATCGCACAGCTGGCCGCCGCTTCGTTCGCTTCCGAACCGACGGACCCAGGGTGGGTCGCCTACCTCGGCGCGAGCGACCTTCGCTGGGCATTGGCGGGCATCGCGCTCCTCGCTGGAGGGTTCCACCAGCTCGAGGTATCGGACGAGGGCCGGAAGGAGGTCGAGGGCGCACAGGAGTTCCTCGAGACCCTTCCCGCCGGCGAGGAGGCCTCGGTGGAGGCGTACGCGGAGTCGGGCTGCCTCTACCTGAGCTGCCCGTTCGAGGCGAACGCACGCGCGAAGTCGCTCGGGTGGTACCGATGGGACCCTGACCGGCGGGAGTGGAGGTATCCGGACACGCCCGTCCAGCGGGCGCTGCTGAACTACGCGTTCCGGACCCTCAACCTCGCGCCCGCCGAGGCGGCGAACCGACTGCCCCAGACCACGCGGGCGCACCCAGCCGGTGCGCCGCCGCGCGGCGAGCCCGGCGTCCTCGGCCTCCGGGAGCTTGGGGAAGTGTTCGCGCAGGCGCTCGCGCCCGTCGTCGAGGAGCTGCGCCGGCTCCGGTCCGAGGTGGAGACTCTTCGCGCAGTCGTCGAGAGCAGCTCGGACTTCGCGACCGTGGCTGGGCTCGGTGAGCGCGCAGGCGAGCGCCTCGGCGAGGCATCGGCTGACGATGCGCCGGCCGGCGGCTGGGAGGAACTCCTCCGCGACCTCGCCGACGACCCCGCCGAGGTCGCGAGGCGCGCGAAGGCGCTGCTCGAGGTGTCGCCGTCGAACGAAGTCCGCGCCGTCGTGGCGCTCGCGGAAGAGCGGTGCAACCACTGGCAGGAGTCGCTCCGCGCGTTGGTCCGCGTCCAGTCCGCGAGCCTGCCGCGGCAGCTCGCAGCGGAGGTGGAGGCGCTGCGAAAGCGGGTGGTGGAGCGCGCCCTCCGCCACCTCGTCGGGCTCGAGAACGGCGACGGGGATGCCTTCGATGCCCTTCTCGAGGAGCTTCGCGCAGGCGACGTCCGCAGCATGGTCCGCCTGGATCAGGCCGGGGAGCTGCTGACAGCGGCAGTCCAGGTGGCCGCGGGAGTTCCTCAACTAGAGGAGCGGGTCCGGGCGCTCTCGTTCATCGCTCGCTTGCTGGCAGGCGAGGGCGGTGCGTTGCCAGAGGCGCTGGCGGCAGTTCCGGACTTCGGGGCGAAGGTCGAGTCGGCGTGCATGCTCGGTGCCGCGGCGGTCAGCGTGACCGGAGTCCGCTCGCTCGCGGGCCTGCACGACTGGTGGCCCGATGAAGAGGGGCCGAGGGAGGAGGACGAGCTCGCCGGCCTGCTGGAACGGGCGGCGGAGCCGTTCCGCGGCGGCCAGGCGCGGCAGGCGGGATGGTTCCCGACTGTGGCCCTCGCTTGGCTCTCGCTCGCAGCCCCGTACGAGTCCTCGCCTGCCCTCGTGCGGCTGCGTCGGTACTTCCGCGATTCCCTGCGCGACGAGTCAGCTGCGGTAGGTCAGTACCTCGCCGGGTGGGCAGGGGCGCTCCGAGCGGAGCACAAACTCAATCCGCAGCACTATCGCGGGCTGCTGGACGCGATCGAACGCCAGGCGCTGGCTGAGCCCGCTCGCTGGCTCACCGTCCGCCGCTACCTGAGCATCATGGCGAGGGAATCGTCGCAGGCTTGGCAGCGTGCCGTGGCCGGCGGCGAGGAGAGCCTCCTGCTCCGGATCCTGCAGCGCGTCGGGCTGCGCGACGCCGCCGACTTCCAGGTCGCCTTCGACTTGTTGTACGCCGGCGACCAGAATGCGCGAGGCCTGCTCCAGCTCGCCGACTGGGTCTTGGGGCGCGAAATCCAGGGGGCAGATCAGCTCGCGGAGGGCGATGTCCGCCTGCTCCTCGAAGCCTGCCTCGAGCGAGCATCCCAATCTCATGAGGCCGTGCAGGCATTCCACCGGCTGTACCAGCACCTCCTGGAGTATGAAGAGGACTCCGCGCTCGACGTCTGGCTCCAGGAGCAGGCGGGGAGGGGGCCTGGCGAGAAGCGGTTTCGGGCGCAGGTGGCGTACGTCGAGCGCGTGCTCGCGCGCGGCCCCGGGCCCGAGGACGCCCGGTCAGCCATCCAGGGGCTCGCGCAGTACGTCGGCTCTCCCGCTGCCGCGCCGCAGTCGCCCCACCTGCTCGAGGTGCTCGGACTCGTCCAGGCGTTCCCTGGTTACCGGCCGCAGTTCGAAGAGATTGCGTCCGTCCGTGCAGCGCTCGACCGGCTCGCGGCGCAAGGCGAGCGGTCGCTTCGGCCGCTCCGGCTGTTCATCGCCGGCGGCCACCAGCAGATGCGCCGGCACGGGAAGGCGCGCCTGGAAGAGGAAGGCCACCGGGTCACCTGGTTGACGGCGGAGGAAGTCGCGCGCGGAGACCAGGCGCTCGCGTTGGCGCAGGGCAGCTGCGACCTCGTCGTCATCGTCACGGCCTACATCAGCCACCCCGCGGCCGAGCGGGTGCGGCGAGCGGCCGAAGCGGCCGGCACCGAAGTCCTGCAGCTCCACGCCACCGGTGTCGGCTCGCTGCTCCTCGCGGTCGAGGACCGGGCCGCGGGCGCCACCGCGTGACGCGCGCCGTCGCCGTGGCGGTACGATGGTGGGCGATGTCGGAGTTCGAGCGCTATCCAGCCGATTGGCCGGAGCACCTGCGCCGGCGCCGGAAGCGGGTCGAACGCGCCTGGGGCCTGGCCCGCGGGTCGGTCGTCGTCCCTGCCGGCCTCCCGGTGCCGATCGCGGGAACCGACCAGTTCCACGAGTTCCACGCCCATCCCGAGCACCGGTACCTGGCCGGAGTCGGCCTGCCGGGGAGCGTCCTGACTTTCGACCCCGAGGAGGGCTGGAGCCTCTTCCTCCCTGTGGTTTCGCGGGAAGAAGCCGTGTGGGTCGGTCCCGGCCCGGACCCGGCCGCCGTCGCCGCCGTGACGGGGCTGGAGCGGGTCCGCGCGCTCGGCGAGCTCCGCAGCTGGCTGGAAGCCCGTCGCGGAGAGCCCCTCTATCTCCTCGGCAACGACGACCTGCTGCAGCGGCCGGAGGAGTACGGACTGGGGAAGTGGGAAACGCTCGAGTTCGACGTCGCCAGGGCGGAGTCGGAGGAGCTGCGCGCGCGCGTCGACGAAGCGCGGAGGATCAAGGACGCCGGCGAGATCGCCCTCATCCGGCGCGCGGTCGAGGCGTCGGTGGCGGGGCACCTCTGGGCGCTGCGGCACGCGCGTCCGGGGATGACGGAGCGTGCCCTCCAGGTCGAGATTGAGGCGGAGTTCTTCCGCCACGACGGGGATCGAACCGCCTACGGGTCCATCGTGGGAGCGGGCCCCGACGGGGCGATCCTCCACTTCGCGCCTACTCGGCGGGAGATTCGCGACGGCGAGCTCGTGCTCATCGACGCGGGCGCAGAGTACCTCGGCTACGCGAGCGACGTAACGCGGACGTTCCCGGCTGGCCCGAGGTTCGAGCCGCTCCAACGGGAGCTGTACGAGCTCGTGCTGGGCGTCCAGGAGCGGGCGATCGGCCGCGTTCGCCCCGGAGCGGACTACCGCGACCTCCACCTCGCGGCCTCGGCGGAGATCGCGGAAGGGTTGCGCGCGCTCGGAATCCTCCGCGGTTCGCTGGACCGGATCCTGGAGGGCGATGCGCAGACGCTCTTCTTCCCGCACGGTCTCGGCCACATGCTCGGACTCGCTACCCACGACGCTGGCGGCTGCCTGCCGGAGCGGAAGCGCGAGCGGCCGGCGCTCCGCTACCTCCGCGCGGACCTCCCGCTCGCGGAGGGGATGGTCGTGACCATCGAGCCCGGCGTCTACTTCATCCGGCCGCTGCTCGAGGACCGGGAGGTGCGCGAGACGTTCGCGGACGAGGTGAACTGGGAGTTGGTCGACCGGCTCCTCGACTTCGGCGGCATCCGCATCGAGGACGACGTCCTCGTGACCGCAGAGGGGGCGGAAGTCCTGTCGAGCGGCGTTCCGAAGCGCACGGCCGAGATCGAAGCCCTCCGGGAGGAGGTCGGGTGAGCGGCCGTCGGCTCACCATCGCCGACCTCGCGCGGTTCCCGCGGCCGGGAACACTCGTCCCCCAGCGCTTCCGGTTCACGAAGGACGGCCGCTGGCTCTTCTACCTGTGGAGCGAGACCTTCGACCTGCGGCTCTCGCTCTGGGCGCTCGACCTTCGCACTGGCGAGCGGCGCGTCGTCGCCGGGCCGAAGCCGGAACAGGTCGACGAGTCCCGTCTCTCCCTGGAGGAGCAGCTGCGGCGGGAGCGGGAGCGCCAGCGCGCCGTGGGCATCACGACCTACGCGCTCGCCTCCGAGGCGGCCGAGCCCACGCTGCTCTGGCCGACGCCGGAGGGGCTGATGGTCTCGCGCGGGCTGGGCGAACCGCGGCTGCTGCCGGGCACACGGGGGGCGCTCGACGCGACGCTGTCGCCGACCGGCGAGCGGGTCGCCTTCCACCGCGACGGCGGGCTCTGGGTGATGGAGCTCGAGGGTGAGGAGCCGCGGCCCGTCGCCATGCCCGAAGCAGAGGGAGTCACGTACGGCGCGGCGGAGTTCGTGGCCCAGGAGGAGCTCGACCGGAGCGAAGGGTTCTGGTGGTCGCCCGATGGCCGCTACCTCGCCTACCAGCGCACAGACGAGCGCCACATCCCGCTCTTCCCGATCGTCCACCTCGGCCGCCCGCAGCCGGAGGTCGAGTACCATCGGTACCCGTTCGCCGGCCGCGAGAACGCGCATGTGCAACTGTTCGTCCTGGACCTCGATTCGGGGAGCACCCGCGCCATCCCCCTGCCCGAGGTCGAACGCGGTGAGGCGTACCTCGCGCGCGTTTGGTGGAGGGACAGCGGTCGGCTCGTGGTGTACCAGCTCGCGCGGGACCAGCGGCGGGCGTCGGCCTTGCAGTTCGACATCGGGTCGGCCGCTGCCGACGTTGCCCCCGCCGTCCTCTGGCGCGATGAACAGGAGCCCTGGATCAACCTCGACCATCACGCGCGCTTCCTGCGCAGCGGCGAGTTCCTGCGGGCGAGCGAGCGCACCGGGTTCAAGCACCTCATCCTCCACGACGCCGATGGAAGGGAGGTGCGTGAGCTCACGTCGGGCTCCTGGATGGTGACCGCCGTGGCTGGCGTCGACGAGGCCCGGCGCCAGGTCGTGTTCGTTGCCACCCGCGAGTCGGCGCTCGAGCGGCACCTGTACCGGGCCCTGCTCGACGGAGGAGAGCCCGAGCGGCTGACGGGAGATCCCGGCTGGCACGCGGGCGCGCTCTCTCCCGACGGCCGGTGGCTGGTCGACGTCTGGAGCTCGCTCGAACGGCCGTGGAGCGCATGGATCGTGGACCTTGCGACCGGCGAGCGCCGACTGCTCGCCGAACCCGGCCCGAGCGGCGGGGAGCTCGAACTGCGTCCTCCCCGGCTCTTCTCCGTGACGGCGGCGGACGGGGAGACCTCGCTCGACGCGGCGCTCTACGTCCCGGACGGGGAGCCGCCCGACCGGGGGTGGCCGCTCGTCGTGTCCGTGTACGGCGGGCCGCACGCGCAACGGGTCGCGAACGAGTGGAGCCTCACTGTCGACCTCCGCGCGCAGTATCTGGCGGAGCGCGGCGTGGCGGTCCTGAAGGTGGACAACCGCGGCGCCGCGGGGCGCGGCCTCCGCTTCGAGGCCGCTCTGGCTCGTCGCCTCGGGACCGTGGAGATCGACGACCAGGTGGCGGCCGTGCGCGAACTCGTGCGCCGAGGGGTGGCGGACGGCAGCCGGGTGGCGATCTACGGGTGGAGCTACGGCGGATACCTCTCCTGCCTCGCCGTGATGAAGGCCCCCGAGGTGTTCGGCGCCGCGGTCGCCGGTGCGCCGGTGACGGAGTGGGAGGGGTACGATACGGCCTACACCGAGCGTTACATGGGAACCCCGCAGTCGAACCCGGAGGGGTACCGCGAGGCCTCTGTGCTCACCCACGCCCACCGGCTGAGGGGGCCGCTGCTCCTCATCCACGGCGGCGTGGACGAGAACGTGCACTTCCGCCACACGGCGCGCCTGATCGTGGCCCTCACGGAAGCCCAGAAGCCGTACGAGCTCCTCTACTTTCCGGAAGAGCGCCACATGCCCCGGGATGCGAAGGGGCTCGAGTACCAGGAGCGGCGGCTACTCGCTTTCCTCGGGGCGCATCTCGGCGTGGAGCTCGTTGACGGGTGGGAGGACGGGGCGTAGGTTGCGGTCGGAGGTCGACGATGGAGTACGCCCGTCCCGAGCTTCTCGCGGAGCCTGACTGGCTGGCCGCGCACCTCGATGACCCCGGCGTGCGCGTCATCGACTGCGCCCGCCTGGAGGCGTACCGGCGGGCTCACATCCCGGGAGCGGTCCACCTGCCGGTGCACTACTACCTCAAGGAGCCGGCGCCTCCGGGGCAGGAGTTCGGGACGTTCGTCATGCCGCCCGACCAGTTCGAGCAGCTGATGGGTTCGCTCGGCGTCGACAACGAGACGCTCGTCGTCGCCTACGACGACAACAACAGCCTCCTCGCCTGTCGGCTCTGGTGGGTGCTGAAGTACTACGGGCACACGCGGGCGAAGGTGCTCAACGGCGGCTGGCATCGGTGGCTGACCGAAGGAAGGCCCGTGACGTTCCACGCCACGCGCCCGGCTCCGCGCACGTTCCGCGCGAGCCCGGATCCGGACGTGATCGCGGACGCGGAGTTCCTCCTCCGGCACTACTCCGACCCGAACTGGTGCGTCCTCGATGCGCGCACCGATGAGGAGTGGGACGGGCGGAATGACCGGGGGAACAAGCGCCGCGGCCACGTGCCGGGCGCGAAGCACCTCGAGTGGATCCGGTTCGTCTCCCGGGATGACCGGCGCGTCTTCCTTCCCGCCGAGGAGCTGCAGCGCCTGCTGGACGAGGCCGGCGTGGAGCGCGGGAAGCCCGTAATTACGTACTGCCAGGGAGGCATCCGGGCGGCCCATGCCGCCTTCGTCCTCGAGCTCCTCGGCTACGAGAACGTCCGCGTCTACGACGGTTCGATGCGCGACTGGGCGAACCGCGACGATACGCCGCTCACGTTGGACTAACACGCCCCGGCCGCGATCCCGCCCAGCCGGGGCGCGTTGCCGGTTCCTGACCGAGGTTACGAGTTCGCCGGAACCAGCTCCTCGTCGGCAGCCGGCTCGTACTTCAGGAGCGCCTCGAGCGTGAACCCGAGGTCGGCGCGCTCACAGAGAGAGCCGCAGTAAGTCATCTTGAGCGCCGAGCTCGGCGACTTCCGCCAGTCGTACCGCTGGCCGCACCGGGCGCAGACCCTGATGTGGCTCAGCTCCAGTCCGACGGCCCCCGGTCCCACGGTCGTGTCCATCCGTCACCCCCCGCCCCAGTCGGGGCTACGGTTCCAGCGTAGAACATGTTTTCGAACGCCGCCACTAGGCGGCGAAGAGCGTGTTCAGGCCGGGGGTCTTCGGGACGAACCGGACGTCGCGCAGCAACGCCTCGACCGTGAATCCGAGATCGGCCCGCTCGCACAAGGTGCTGCAGTACGTCATCTTCAGGTAGCTGCTCGGCGACCGGCGCCAGTCGTACGGCAGCCCGCACCGGCGGCACTCGCGGATGTGCACATTGCGTGATGTCATGGTCCTGCTCCCGACGTCGCTGCTGTATGGATCGTCGGCAGCGCTGTCGCCCTCCGCAGCAGGGAGATTCGCTGAATCTCGTCCGTGAGGTCCCGAATGCGCGCGGGTGTTGCCCCTCGCGCCACCAGTTGTCAGAATCCGCGGGAAATTGTTTCGAGGGGTACGAAGGATGGGGTTCAAGGTTGATACGGGCATCTACTCTGCCCGGCTGGAGGAAGTCCCCGCGCAGGCGAAGCGAGCGGAGGCGCTGGGCTACGACGGCCTCAACGTCGCCGAGACGGCGCATGATGCGTTCCTTCCGCTCGTCCTGGCCGCAGAGCACACGGAGCGGATCCAGATCGGCACGTCGGTCGCCATCGCGTTCCCCCGCAGCCCGATGGTGACCGCGATGATGGCCTGGGACCTCCAGCGATTCAGCAAGGGGCGGCTGATCCTCGGTCTGGGGACCCAAGTGAAGGGACATAACGAGCGGCGCTTCTCCGTGAAGTGGTCGCCGCCCGCGCCGCGCATCCGCGAGTACGTCCTCGCGCTGAAGGCGATCTGGCACACGTTCCAGACGGGCGAGCCGCTCAACTTCGTCGGCGAGCACTACACGTTCACGCTGATGACGCCGAACTTCAATCCCGGGCCCATCGAGCATCCCCACATCCCCGTCCACATCGCCGCCGTGAACGCCCGGAACGCCCAGGTGGCGGGCGAGGTGTGCGACGGCATCAAGCTCCACGGATTCACGACGCCGAAGTACACGAAGGAAGTGCTCCTGCCGGCGATCATGAAGGGGCTGCAGAAGAGCGGGCGGAGCCGCGAGCAGTTCGAGATCTGCGGCGGCGGCTTCATCGCTACCGGGCGCACTTGGTCCGAGGTGGAGCAGGCCGTCCAGATGGTGAAGCAACAGATCAGCTTCTACGGTTCGACCCGGACGTACCAGCCCGTCTTCGAAGTTCACGGGTGGGGCGATCTCACGCCCCGGCTGCATGAGATGAGCCTGCAAGGGAAGTGGGCCGAGATGCCGTCGCTCATCAGCGACGACGTCGTGAAGGAGTTCGCCGTCGTCGCGCCGTATGACCAGGTTGCCGCGGCCATCCGGGAGCGGTACGAGGGTTGGTGCGACCGCATCAGCCTGGCGGCGAACGCGCGCACACCTGAGGACGAAGAGGCTCTGAAGGCGGTCATCCGCGAACTCCAGCAAGGGTAGTGAGCGGTGGACGTTCCCAACACTCCGGCGCGCGAGGAGCTCATCACCTGGTTCTTCCGCGCCAGCGCGCTCCTCGACCCGGTGCGGCTCGGCATCTGGGACAGCCAGGGCCTGACCGTAACCCAGCTTCGGCTCCTGAACCATCTCTACGAAGAGGAGGGGCTCTCGAACGCCGAGCTGGCGGAGCGGATGTACGTCACGCGGCCGAGCATCTCGGCGATGCTCGACCGGCTGGAGCGGCGCGGGTTCATCCGGCGTGAGATCTCCCCGGATGATCGCCGCTCGATCCGGATCTTCCTCGAGCCGGCGGGGAGGGAGGCCGTGGCCGCGCTCCGCCCCGCCATCCGTCGGTACGTCGCCGAGCTCATCGCGGACCTCAGCGAGGAGGAGGTGCGGACGATCGCCGGAGCTCTGGAGCGCCTCGTGACCGCGATGCAGGCCCGCGCGATCCGGCAGGCGGCGAAGGAGGAGGGGCAGGGGCAGGAGGAGGACTAGCCGAGGACTGGGCGGAGCGCTAGCCGAACCCCGACGAAGATCACGAGGAGTGAGAGGATGCGGCCGAGCCGGTGCTCGCCGCTGCGCCGGGCGAGCCACGCTCCCGCCTGCGCGCCGGGAACGGCGCCGAGCGCGAGCAAGGAGACGTACCCTCCGTGCTTCGTGCTGAAGCTCCCGCGGACGGCGTGGACGAGGGTCGCCTCACTCGCCACGAAGAGCGTCACGAACTGCGAGGTGGCGACGGCGGCGTGCATCGGGAAGTGGAGAAGTCTCGTGTACACCGGCACCTGGAAGATTCCTCCGCCGATGCCGAAGAGGGAGGCGACGAGGCTCGTCAAGCTGGCGACCACTGCGCCTCGGAGCCAGTCGAACGCGTACACGAACGTGTTCCCGCTCCGGTCTCGCAGCCGGCGGCGGATCACCCACCTCCCGCGAGCAGGCTGGATGAGGCGCACCGTGTCGCTGCGGAGGAAGAGGTAGCACCCCAGCACCACCATCCCTACACCGAAGAGCGTGGCGAAGATCGTCGCGGGGACGAGCGAGGTGAGCGACGCTCCGATCGCCGCGCTCGGCACGCTCGCTGCCGCGAAGAGGAAGCCGGAGCGGTAGTCGATCCGCCCCTGGCGCGCGTACGCGGCCACCCCCGACGCAACGGTGATGACCACGACGGCGAGCGAGGTGCTCGTGACCTCCTCCGGGCTCCAGCTGGGTTCCAGCAGGAGGAGCAGCGGCACGAGGAGGAACCCGCCTCCGGCGCCCACGAGTGTGCCGATGGCCCCTGCCGCGAAGCCCAGCGCGATGAGCAGGATCGCGTGCTCTGCGGTCAGCGTCTCCTCCGTTCGATCCGGTCGCCGCCTCGGGGGGCGAGCTAGAGCGGGATCTGCTCGCTCACGTCGATGGCGCCCCGGCGGTCCGTCCTCCTCCGCACCCGCTCCCACCACCCGGCGGCCGCATCCGTGAGGTGAGCAAGACGCCGCTCGATGCGACCGCGAAGGGAGGTGTGGACGGGCCCGAGCGCGCGGTACCGCTGGAGGCGCCGCTTCAGCCGCCGCCCGGGCCTCTCCCGCTGGATCTCGACGAGGTGCCGGATGAGCGCGCGCCGGAGGAGCCGCGCCGCCTCCTCCCGCCGGACGTGCGCCCCTTCCCGAGGCTCCGGGACGGTGTCGTCGATCACCCGCAGCCGGAGGCAGTCATGGGATGTGAGGCGGAGCCGCTCGGCGACCTCCTCCGGGCCGCCTTCCCGGCCCTGGCCGAAGAGGATCGCGGCCGCATCCTCGGGGCGGACCACCTCGAAGACCGCGTTGTCGAGCATCAGCAGCCGGTCGGCGACCGAGAGCACCATCGCTGCCTCGGAGCCCCCCTCGCCGGTGATCACTGCGACCGTCGGCACCGGCGCCGTGAGCAGCGCCCTGAGGCACTCGGTCGCGCTCGCGCCAAGCCCCGCCTCCTCGTTCCCGTGGCTCGGATCGAACCCCGGCGTGTCGATGAACGTCACGATGGGGAGGTCGAACCGGACTGCGAGCTCGATCGCTCGCCTCGCCTTGCGGAGGCCGGCGGCGCGCACCCAGCCGCTGCCCTCCTTCGGCCTGCGGTTGTGCGCGATCACCACCATCGACTGCCCGGCGAGCGAGCCGAAGCCTGCTACGACTGACGGGTCGTCGTCGCCGCACCGATCTCCCCGCAGTTCGACGAACGGGGAGACGATGGCGAGGGCGAGCTCCGCGGCGGTCGGCCGTCCCTCATGGCGGGAAAGCTGGACCTGCTCCCAGGCGGAGCGGTACGTGTGGCCTGCCTCCCGCAGCCGCACGCGCCGTGCTGGCGAGAGACGGTACGAGCTGAGGAGGACGTCGAGGACGGCGCCGACGACCTCGCGGAGCTCCGGCCGGGGCACGACGGCGTCGACCAGGCCATGGGCGAGGTGGGCCTCGGAGGTGTGTGCGAGCTCCGGGAGGTCGCCCCGTTCTTGCAGCACCCGCATCGCCGCGTAGCCGACGATCGCTCCGGGCTCGGCCACGAGGTAGTCGGCGAGGTTCAGGATCCCCGAATACAGCAGGCCCGTAGTGGGATCGGTCGCGATGGCGACATGGGGGACGCCGGCGCGGCGGAGCTCTTCGGCGGCCGCTGCGACGCGCGGGACCTGGAAGAGCGCGAGAAGCCCCTCCTGCATCCTTGTGCCGGCGGACGAGTACACCGCCAACAACGGGATTCGACGCCGGGCCGCACGCTCGAACGCGCGGGCGATCCGTTCCCCGGCGACCACGCCCACCGAGCCGCCGAGGAACGCGAAGTCGAGGACGACCACCGACACCTCACGGCCGAAGAGCGAGCCCGTGCCGGTGAGTGCTGCCTCGGTCAGGCCGGTGCGTCGTTGCGCCTCGATGACCCGCGCTCGGTAGGGACGCCGCCCGACGAAGTCGAGCGGGTCGATCGCGGTGATATCTGAATCATGCTCTCGGAACGATTCCGGGTCGAGGAGCATCGCGAGGCGCTCTCGAGCCGGCACCTGGTAGTGCCGGCCGCAGGCGTGGCAGACGCGGAACTGCGCGTAGAGCCGCGAATCGCGCAGGTCTGCCTGGCAGGAGAGGCAACGCTCGGGTTCTCGTTCCTGGGGGGGCGCCTGACGGCGCCCGGCGGTGCGCAGCTTCACGCGCACAGTCTACCAACCCCCCTCGTCGTGGATGAGCACGCGCCTCGACTCCCCCTCCTCCCGCGGGCCGACGATCCCCTCCCGTTCGAGCCGCTCGATGAGCTGCGCGGCCTTCACGTACCCGATGTTCAGCCGCCGCTGCAGCATCGAAGGAGAGATGCGGCGGTGCTGCGCCGCCAGGTCGCGCGCCTGTTCAAGGTACGGGTCGTCCTCGGCGACGTCGAAGTCCTCGTCGCCCGCGTTCCGCTGGATGAGCGCCTCCTCCAGCAGGGCGTCTGCCCGCTCCGGCACGAGGTCGGCGAACCGCTCGTCTTTCCAGAAGGCAACCACCCGTTCAATCTCCGCGTCCGAGACGTACACGCCCTGCAGCCGCACCGGCTTCGCCGCGTCGCGGGGCAGGTACAGCATGTCGCCGCGGCCGAGGAGCTTCTCCGCCCCCGCCATGTCGAGAATCGTCCGCGAGTCCACCTGAGAGGTGACGGCGAACGCGATGCGGGTGGGGAAGTTCGCCTTGATGAGACCGGTGACCACGTCGACCGATGGCCGCTGGGTCGCCACGACGAGATGGATGCCCGTGGCGCGGGCGAGCTGCGCGAGCCGGCAGATGAGCTTCTCCACCTCGAAAGGAGCGGCCATCATCAGGTCGGCGAGCTCATCGATGATGACCACCCAGTAGGGAAGCTTCCGCAGCACTCGTGGATGGCGGTTGTACGCCTGGATGTTCCGGACGGCGAGCTCGGCGAACTTCTTGTACCTGGCCTCCATCTCCGACACGACGGCCTGGAGTGCGCCCACGACCTTATCCACGTCGACGACGATCTCCGAGAAGGCGAGGTGCGGGATCCCGCGGAAGGCGGCGAGCTCCACCCGCTTCGGGTCGATCATCACGAACCGGACTTCATCCGGCGTCGCGTTCATCATGAGGCAGGTGATGATCGCGTTCAGACAGACGCTCTTCCCGCTCCCGGTCGCGCCCGCGATGAGGAGGTGGGGCATCTCGGCGAGGTCGGCGACGACCGGGGTTCCCGCAACGCCCCGGCCGAGGGCGAGGGCGAGCTTCGACTTCCGCGCCAGGGTCTTGAACTCCTTCGACTCCATCACGCCGCGCAGCGTGACCACAGACGTCGAGTCGTTCGGCACCTCGATGCCGACGATCGCCCGGCCGGGGACCGGGGCCTCGATGCGGAGGCTGGGAGCGGCGAGGGCGAGTGCGAGGTCGTTCTGGAGCGCCGTGATGCGGTTCACGCGCACGCGCGTGCGGCCGACCTCGATTCGCTCCGTCTTCGGGCGCCCGTCCGGACCGATGATCGGTTTCCCCCGCTCGTCCTTGATGGGCACCTCTTTGTATCGGATCTCCCAGCCAGGCTCGATCCCGAACTGGGTGACGGTCGGGCCTTCGTTGATCTCGACCACGGTCGCGTCGACACCGAAGGAGGCGAGCGTGTCGACGATGAGCTGGGCACGAGCGGCGTTGTCGTGCTTCCGGTTCGTCGACGGCTCCGGCGGATTCAGCAGCTCGATGTCCGGCAGCTGCCACCCCGACGGCGAGGGAGCGAGCTCGAGCGCGAGCTGCGTGCTCTCGTTCGTCTCCGGCTCGGCCTCTTCGGCAGCCTCCGGCGGAGCGTCGACGGCGTCAGCGGGTGCGGCGGAAGCGTCCTCCTCGACCGCCTCGGGCGTCCCGCCGAGGATGTGGGCTGCCGCTCCTGCGCCGATCGTCGAGGCGGGCGCGGCCGGATCGATCCGCGGCCGGATGGCGATCGGCGGCGGCTCAACGGCAGCCGGGGTAGCCGGGAGGGCACCGATCACGAACTCCGGCTCCGACCGCGGCTTCGAGAGCGGACGGGCGGCGAGCCACCGTGCCGCCTGCGCGATGCGCGCTGCGGTGCGTTGGGGAAGGCGGCGCCGCCAGGCTGAGCGCGCTCCTTCGACCGCCAGACGGAGCGCCGTCGACGTGGCACGGGGCGCGAGGAGCGCGGCTGCGCCGGCGCCGCTCGCCAGCCAGAGGAGCACCCGCCACCAGCTTCCCACCAGCCGGGATCCGAACTCGCCTCCCAGGGAGACCTCCCGCATGCGGACGGTGTCCACGGTCCAGTCGCTGTGGTTGAGGCCGAGCCATCCCCAGGCGAAGAAGAGCAGGAGCGTGCACCCGGCGAGGGAGCGCCAGAGACGGCGATGGCCCCAGCGGCGCCGTCGGGCGAGGAGAGACAGCGAGGTGGCGGCGAGGATCCAGGAGGCAATGAGGAAGATCCCGAGCCCGAGCTCCCGCAGCGCTCCTCGGCGGGCGACCCGGAACAGCTCCGGGATGTCGACGAACCAGGGGAGGGCGGCGATGGTCACGGCCATCGCCCCGACCGCTACCGTCTCGTAGCGGAGGCGGCGAGGGTCGAAGCGTGCCCAGCCGCGGGCGGAGCGCCTCCGGCTGCGGGCAGTGCGGGGTCGGCTCGTCGTGCGTGCGGCCATGCGCACACCTCGTCTCCGTGGTCGCAGCCCACCCCGCCAGCGCTGCGAGCCGTGGTTATACCTCGACCGTCACCGTCAGCACCATCGGCCGACGGCGCGTCCTATCGTACAGGAACTTCCCGACTGCGTCTTTGATTCGAACGTTCACGTCCCCGAAGTCGGCGATGTGTGCCGCTCCGCGGAGCGCCTTCGCGACGACCTCCTTGCACTCCTCCACGAGAACCTCGTTCTCCTCCAGGCCGACGAACCCGCGCGTGAGGATCTCCGCCGGCCGCGTAAGCTGTCCGTTCAGCTTGTCCACCGCGACGATCACGACGACGACGCCGTCGGTGGAGAGGTGTGCGCGGTCGCGCAAGATGTGCTGGTCCACGTCACCGATGCCGAGACCGTCGACGTAGACATAACTCGCAGGCACCCGGCCCGCCACACGCGCGCACTCGTCGTCGATCTCGAGGACGTCGCCGTCGGTGAGGACGACCGCGTTTCCTTCCGGGACGCCCACGGACTCGGCCAGCCGAGCGTGGACGACGAGGTGCCGGTACTCCCCGTGGATGGGCACGAAGTACTCCGGCTGGAGCAGGCTCTGGATGATCTTCAGCTCCTCCCGGCTCGCGTGGCCGCGCACGTGGACGTTCGCGATTCGGTTGTAGAGAACGTTCGCTCCGAGCCGGAAGAGGTTGTCGACGTTCCGGTAGACGGCGTGCTCGTTCCCGGGAATGGCGGTGGCCGAGAGCACGACCGTGTCGCCCTTCGTGATCGTGATGTGGCGATGGTCGCCGTTCGCCATCCGTGTCAGGGCGCTCGTCGGCTCCCCCTGGCTGCCGGTGGTGATCACCGCCAGCTGCCGGTGGGGAAGGGAGCGCATCTGCTCTACCGTGACGAGCGTTCCTTCCGGGATGTTCAGGTACCCCAGCCGTTGGGCCATGTTGACGTTGTCGATCATCGAGCGGCCGGTGACGAACACCTTCCGGCCCGTCGCGACGGCGGCATCGATGACCTGCTGCACCCGCGAGATGAGGGAGGCGAACGTCGCCACGATGACACGCCCGGGGGCTTCCGCCATGATGTTGCGCAGCGCGTGGCCGACGAGCTCCTCGCTCGGCGTGTACCCCTCCTGCTCGGCGTAGGTGGAGTCCGCCATGAGCAGGAGGCACCCCTCGGCGCCGATCTGCGCCAGGCGGATGAGGTCCGTGTGCTGGTTCATGACCGGCGTGTGGTCCAGCTTGAAGTCGCCCGTGTGCACCACGGGGCCGTACGGGGTGCGGATGATGAGGCCGCAGGCGTCCGGGATGCTGTGGGCGACCTGGAAGAACTCGACCTCGAATACGCCGGCGCGGATGACGTCCCCGGGCTGCACGACGTGGAGCTCCGCGCGGTCGAGGAGGCGGTGCTCGGCGAGTTTCACCCGAACGAGGCCGTCCGTGAGCCGCGTGCTGTAGACCGGGACCTGGAACTCGCGGAGGAAATACGGGAGGGCGCCCACGTGGTCCTCGTGACCGTGGGTGAGGAAGACCGCCCGGATCGCCTCCCGCCGCTCCCGGAGGTAGGTGAAGTCCGGAATCACGAGGTCGACCCCGAGCATCTCCTCCTCGGGGAACATGAGGCCGACGTCGATGACGATGAGGTCGTCGGCGTACTCGAGCAGCATCATGTTGCGGCCGATCTCCCCGAGGCCGCCGAGCGGAATGACGCGAAGCGGTGGACGTCCCATCGTCAGTCGAAGAGGCGCAGCTGCGCGCCCGCCGTATCCCCGTGTGCAGGTTCTTCCGCGGCGCGCTCCCGCAAGGCTTGCTCGATCACCGGTCGGAGCGCTCGGAAGTCTGCCACGATCGTCTCGCGCAGGCTCTGCTGGTGCAAGGCAGCGGCCGGATGGTACATGGGCACGTAGACGCGCGTGCCGATCCGCTTCGGCCGGCCATGAATGCGGGAGATGGTCTGGTTCGGGAAGTACCGCGCCATGGAGTACCGGCCCAGGGTGACGACGACCGCAGGGTCGATCAGTTCGATCTGCCGGTCGAGGTAATCACGGCAAGCTTCGATCTCGCCTGGCAGCGGGTCCCGGTTGGCCGGCGGACGGCACTTGAGCACGTTGCAGATGTACACCTCCTCGCGCCGCAGGCCCGCTGCTCTGAGCAGCTCCTCGAGGAATGCTCCCGCCTGTCCGACGAACGGCCGCCCGAGCCGGTCCTCGTTCGCGCCCGGCGCTTCGCCGATGAACAGCACGTCCGCATCGATCGGCCCTTCGCCCGGCACCGCGTTCGTACGCGTGTTGGCGAGCGCACATCGGGTGCAGGTGCGGATCTCCGCGTACAGCTGGTCGGCTGCCTTCGCTCGCTCCGACAGGTTCACCGTTCGCCCCCTTCTGCGATGGACGCGCTGCCGTGCGATGATGCCACTCTCTTCCGCGCCGAGCCAACCGGGCCGCACCCGCGCGGGGGCCGTTCGCCTGCCTACCCCGCGGCGGGCGCGGCTTCGGCCGCCTCCGAACGCCTCGGCCGCACCATCCATCCGAGCAGCACGCCGACGAAGTACAGGAGGAGGAGCGGTCCGGCGACGAGCGTCTGCGTGAGGGGATCTGGCGTCGGGGTCACGATCGCTGCGATGGCGAAGACGATGACGATCGCGTACCGCCAGAAGCCAAGCAGCTGCCGCGGTGTCGCGAGGTCGAGACGGCAGATGAGGGCCATCACCATCGGCAGCTCGAACGAGACGCCCACCCAGAACACCACGCGCGTGACGAAGTCCACGTACTGCTTGATACCGATAACGTTCTCGATCTCGTCTGAGCCGAACTCGAGGAGGAACCCGAGCGACGCGGGCAGGATGACCCAATACGCGAACGCCATCCCCGACAGGAGGAAGAACACGACGCCGGCGAGCGAAGGGAGGAGGATCCGGCGCTCCTTCGGCGTGAGCCCCGGCACTATGAACGCGAGGGTCTCGTAGATGACGACGGGCGAAGCGAGGAGGAGCCCGCCGTAGAGGGCGATGCGGAAGAGGATGCCGATGCGGTCCGTGGGCGAGAAGCTCGCGACCTGGAAGCTGGGGTCCCGTTCCCGCGCAGGCGCCACGAGCCAGCCGAGGATCGTCTCCCAGAAGATGGCGCAGACCACGACGCCGACGACGACCGCCAAGGCAGCGACGATCAGCCGCCGCCGCAGCTCCATGAGGTGCTCCATGAGGGTCATCTCGGGGCCGCCGGTGAACTCCTCGTCCGGCCGGGCGCTGCGGTCGCCCGTGCCCGTGCTGGCCGGCGGGGCCTGATTCGTGGTCATCGCTCAGAACACCAACGGCGTCCGATCCGGCGGCGCAGGCTCTGGCTCTGCGCTGCTCGCCGGTTCCGTGCTGGTTCGGGGCGCGGCGGCGGCGCCTGTGCCGCTGCTGCTTGGCGCGGGGGTGCGAGCCGGTGCCGCGGGGCCGTTCGGGCTTGCCTCGACCGCGGCACGCGCTTCCCGCCGTACCCGTTCGAGCTCCTCATTCGTCTCCCGCAGCCGCTGGCGCAGCTCCTCCTCCTGCCGTCGGAGTTCGGCGCGGGTGGCCTCCATCTCGGTGCGGATGCCGCGGTACTCCGCCTCGAGGTACTCGAGCTCCTCGCGGAACTCGTCTCGCACGAGCCGGGCGTACCGCTGCATCGCCCGCACGGCACGCCCGAGGTGGTAGGCGATCTGGGGCAGTCGCTCGGGGCCGAGGAAGATCAGCGCCACCACGAGGATGGCGATGATCTCCTGGTATCCGATGCCGAGGAACTCCACCGCGGCCTCCCCGGGGCCCTGCCCCCGGGACAGGGCTACTTGTCCTCTACGCCGTGCTCCTTCAGGTAGTCTACGGCGTCCTGCACCGTGACGATCTTCTCTGCGTCCTCGTCGCTGATCTCGATCTGAGCCTCGTCGGAGAACTCTTCCTCGAGGGCCATGATCAGCTCCACGAGGTCCAGGGAGTCCGCGTTCAGGTCATCGACGAACGAGGTCGTCGGAGTTACCTGGTCCTCCTCGACGCCGAGCTGTTCGCAGACGATCTTCCGAACACGCTCGAATACTGTTGCCACCGTCTCCTTCTCCTGTCCTGCGTGGATTCGAAAATCGGCCCGCGCCGTTCACGGCGGCGCCGGCCGCGTACCCCGAATTCGTTCGCTGACCGTATGCAGTACCGCGTTCACGAACGCCGGCGAGGCGTCACCTCCGTACCGATGCGCCAGCTCGACCGCCTCGTTCACGACGGCGCCGACTGGCGCGGAATTATCGGAGAGCAGCTCCCAGATTGCAAGGCGGAGGATGTTACGGTCTACGGTCGGCATCGCGTCCAGCGGCCGCTGGCTCGCTGCCTCGGCGATGTACCGGTCGATCTCCGCGAGGTGGCGGACGACGCCGCGGACGAGCCCCCGCCCGTAGCCGCTCGGCCCCGGAGCGGTGACCTCGGGGTCTTCCGCTGAGACCTCCTGCAGGCGACGGTTGTACGCCGCGACGGCGTCGTGGCCCGAGGTGTCCGCTTCGTACAGCGCCTCAAGGGCGAGGTACCGGACTCGGCGGAGGACGTTCTCCTTCTCCTCCGTCATGCCATCACCATGCCGCCGTCGACGTGGATGCACTGGCCGGTGATGTACGCCGCCCCGTCGGACGCGAGGAAGGCCACGAGGGGCGCGACCTCCTCGGGCTTCGCGATGCGGCCGAGCGGGATGAGCCGCAGGAGCTCCTGCGTCCGTTCCTCTCCGAGGTCGGCGGTGATGTCGGTCTCGATGTAGCCGGGCGCGACGGCGTTCACGGTGACGCCCCGGGACGCCACCTCCCGCGCGAGCGCGCGGGTGAAGCCGATGAGCCCAGCCTTCGCTGCGGCGTAGTTCGTCTGCCCCGCGTTCCCCATCACGCCGACCACGCTCGTGATGTTGATCACTCGTCCTGCGCGCGAGCGGAGGAGGTACCGGAGCGCCGCCTTCGTGACGAGGAAGGCGCCGCGCAGGTTCGTGTCATGGACCGCGTCCCAGTCGCGCTCGCTCATCCGCAGGAGGAGGGTGTCGCGTGTGATCCCCGCGTTGTTGACCAGGATGTCGAGCTGCCCGAAGCGGCCGACCGTCTCCTGCACGATCCGGGCGGCGTCGTCGGGGCTCGCGACGTCCCCTCGCACGGCGATGGCCTCAGAACCGAGCCGGGCGATCTCCTCGGCCACCTCCTCGGCGGCGTCGGCCCGCTCCCGGTAGTTCACCGCCACCCGCGCGCCCTGGCGGCCGAGCTCGATGGCGATGGCGCGGCCGATCCCGCGCGAGGCACCCGTGACGAGGGCCGTGCGACCTGCCAGTGCTCCCACCGCCTGCTCCTTCTCGGTCGCCTACAGCTTCAGCTCGAGGGACTCAGCGCTGTTGACGTTGTAGACGTTCGCCTTGCGGACCATCCGCTTGATGATCCCCGCCAGGACCCGCCCCGGCCCGAATTCGATGAACGTGTGCACGCCCTGGTTCGCGAGGTACTCGACCGTTGCGCTCCACTGCACCGGCTGGCACACCTGGTCGATGAGCTCGTGACGGATGCTGAGCTCGTCCCGGATTGGGCGCGCCGTGCAGTTCGCCACGACCGGGACGATGGCGTCCCGAATCGGCGCCTCACCGACCGGTTGCACCATCCCCTCGCCGGCGGGCCGCATCAGCGAGCTGTGGAAGGCGCCGCTGACGGCGAGCGGGATCACCTTCACCGCGCCGCGCGCCTTCGCGTAGTCCATCGCACGGATGACCGCCTCGCGCCGACCTCCGATGACGATCTGCCCAGGGGCGTTGATGTTGCAGATCTCGGCGCCGGCCTCGCGGCAGACCTCCTCGCAGTCGGAGAGGTCGAGGCCGAGCACCGCCGCCATCGTCCCCGGGTTCCGCTCGCTCGCGGCCTGCATCAGTTCGCCCCTGATGCGGAGGAGGCGAATGGCATCCTCGAAGTCGAGCGCTCCCGCCGCCACGAGTGCCGCGTACTCCCCCAGGGAGTGACCGGCGACGAACGCGGGGCGCCGCTGCAGCGGAGGGTTCAGCTCGGCGGCCACCTTGAGGAGAGCGAGGCTCGTAACGGCGATCGCCGGCTGTGTGTTCTTCGTCTGCTGCAGCTCCTCCTCGGGGCCTTCGAAGCAGATCCGGCTGAGCGGGAAGCCGAGGATCTCGTCGGCGCGCTCGTACAGCTCGCGGGCGGTCGGGAAGCGCTCGTACAGGTCCTTCCCCATGCCGACGAACTGGGCGCCCTGGCCGGGGAACACCCAGGCCTCGCCTTTCCGCTCAGGCTCGCGCAGGGGGACGAAGGTGGAGGGGGCGGCCGTCAGCTCTCGAGATCCGGCTCGGGAATCTGGATCGCCTGCCGGCCACGGTACGTCCCGCAGATCGGGCAGGCGCGGTGGGCGGGGCGAGGGCTCCGACACCGCGGACAGCGGACGATGTGCGGCATCCTGATGGAGAGGTGACTCCGGCGCTTCCCTTGGCGGGACTTTGGGTACTTCCGCTTCGGTAGCGGGGGCATGACGCTGCTCCTTCACGACACTATCCATCGAGCCGTTGCTTGAGAACCGCCAGGACCGACCAGCGCGGATCGATCCGCGACCGGTCGCACCCGCAATCCTCGACGCTGAGGTCCTGACCGCACTCCGGGCAGAGCCCCGGGCAATCAGGCCGGCAGAGCGGCTGCATGGCCGCCGCCATCACGCTATATTGCCGAACGGCCTCCCTAATGTCGATCGTGTGGTCCAGGCCGATGAGGAAGTCCCCCTCGCGCGCGCCGGTGTCGATGCGCAGCCCCGTCTCGACGTCGACCTGTTGGAAGAAGGTCTCCTCGAGCCGGAGCCGGACCGGATAGCCGAACGGCGTCAGGCAGCGGGCACACTCGGCTTCGAGGACGACGTCGATCTCCCCGCTCACCAGCACGCCCTCCGGCGTCCGCATGAGCACCACGTGGCCGCGGTGGACTGGGGGTTCGGGGTCGAGGTCGTACTCGCGGGTGGAGCCCGGATGCTCCCGCAGCAGCTGTGATGCGTTGAAGATCATGGGTGCGCCTCCAAGCGCCCGCCTGAATTCGAGTATAGCCCCCGGCTCGAAGGGCCGCGCCTGGGGTTCGTCGCCATAAGAACGGCCCGCCCGTGCAGATTTCCCGTCCCCGTTTACGAGGGCTGCCCATCCGCCTACGCTTCGCGCTAGGGTTAGGTTCATGAGCGACGCCCTCCGTCTGCTCGCACTCCAGCAGCTGGACGACGCGATCGCGTCGTTGGAGTCGCGGATCGCCGCCATCGACGAGCTGCTCGCCGGCGACGAGGAGCTCGCTGCCGCCGAGGCGCGCTTGGCCGAGCGGGAGAGCGAGCTCCGTCGGCTCGAACGGGCGCAGCGGGAGCTCGAGGCGCGTATCGACGACCTCACAGCGAAGATCGAGCCGGAGGAACGGCGCCTCTTAGACGGTTCGGTTCGGAGTCCGAAGGAGCTCCAGAGCATCATGCGGGAGGTGGAGAACCTGAAGGCCCGCCGGTCGGAGCTCGAGGACGAGGGGCTGCGGCTGCTCACGGAGCTGGAGGCGGCCCAGGCGGCGGCAGCCGAGGCCCGGGAGGAGGTCGAGCGGCTGTCGCAGCGCTGGCGGGCCGAGGCGGCGGCGCTCGAACGCGAACGGGCGGAGCTCGAGGAGCGGCTGCGGGCCGAGCGCAGGCGCCGCGAAGCGGATGCTGCCGAGATCCCTGCTCCCTCCCTGCGCGTGTACGAGGAGCTCCGGCGCCGGAAGGGCGGGGTGGCGGTGGCGCGCCTCGCGGGAGGCACCTGCTCCGCCTGTCACGTCGCCGTCCCGGACGCCGTCCGGCGCGCAGCGCGGAGCGGGGACGGGCTCGCCCGCTGCCCGAACTGCGAACGCATCCTCGTGGTCGGCTGAACGATGCGCGCCATCGGGTACTTCGTCGACTGGCCGAAGGGTGCGCCGCACGCCGTTCCCATCGCCGAGCAGAACCGCGCGTTCCTCGACTTCTGTGCGCGCGAGGGCTTCGAAGTCGAAGCGACGTTCTTCGACGAGGTCCGTGAGGACGACCGCCTCCCCGGACTCCAGCAGATGCTCGACTACCTCGGCCGCGCGCGGCGCGGCTTCACCGTCGTCGTCGTACACTCGGCGCGGCTCCTCGGCCGGGACCTGGGGAAGGCGGCGACGAGGCTGCTGGCGATCGAGGCGAGCGGTGTGCGCGTCCTCTCGGTCGCGACCGGGGGCGATGCGGCGAAGGAGCTCGTCGACGCCTGGGCGGAACGGGGCGAGGGGACGCCAGCTTCGGAGCGCATCCGCGCGGCGATGCGGCGGAAGGCGGTGAAGGGAGAGGTGCTCGGCCGGCCGCCGTACGGCTACCGCGTCGGCCCGCGCCGCCGCCTGGAGATCGTGCCGGACGAGGCGGTGGTCGTGCGGTACATCTTCCGGCTCTACCTCCACGAGGGGATGGGGATCCGCCGCATCGCCGGACAGCTGAACCAGGAGGGCATCCGGACCCGGCGAGGCGGGAAGTGGTCGATGGTGAGCGTGCGCGACATCCTCCGCAACCGCGTCTACCTCGGGACGTACTCCCGCTTCGGGGTGCGCGTGCCCGGATCCCATCCGGCGCTCATCTCACCGGAGGACTTCCGCCGCGTGCAGGAGCGGCTCGAACGGCGCGGCGTCGGCGCCCGAGAGCGCTCCGTGCAGCCGTTCCTCCTCAGCGGCCTCGTCTACTGCGCCAAGTGCGGCAACCGAATGATCGGCGTGAGCCGTAGGCAGCGGTGGCGCACGAAGTCGGGCGAGGAGCGGCAAGCCACCTACCGCTACTACCAGTGCGAGACCCGCACGAACCAGAGCGCCTGCGAGTACAACACCCAGCGCGCGCAGGAGCTGGAGGAGGCGGTGCGCGAGGCGATCACTTCGCCCGACGAACCTTCGACCCGCGTACGCGTCGCCGGAAGCAGCGAGGCGTACGCGGCGGACCTGGAGGCGCAGATCGAGCGCCTGGAAGGGCGCCGGAAGCGGATCCAGCGCCAGCTCGAGGAGACGGTGGCCGATGCCGCTCACGGGCATCTCTCCCTCGAGCGCATGCGCCGGCTCGGCTCAGGGCTCGCCGAGGAATACCGGCGGCTCGAGGCGGAGATCGCCGCCCTGCGCGACCGCCTCCGGTACCAGGAGAGTGAGGCCGCCCGCCGCCGTCGCCTGAGCGAGCTGCGGGAGCTCGTAGCGCGGGAGTGGGAGACGATGTCGTTCGAGGAACGACAGGAGGCCCTGCGGGAGCTGATCGACCGGGTGGAAGTCGACGGCGCGGACATCCGCGTCTTCTTCCGCCCTTGATCGCCCCCGGGCGGGGAAGGAGAGCGCATGCGTCTCTGCGTGTTCACCGACGGTGCGAGTCGGGGGAATCCGGGCCCGGCGGGCATCGGCGTCTCGATCGAGACCGAGGATGGGCAGGAGATCGACGCGTTCGGTGAGAGCATCGGGCGCGCTACGAACAACGTGGCCGAATACCGAGCGGCGATCGAGGGAGTCCGACGGGCGAAAGCGCTGGGTGCCGACTCGGTGGAGCTGTACGTGGATAGCGAGCTCCTCGCCCTGCAGCTCCGGGGGATCTACCGCGTGCGGAACGCGAAGCTCCGGCGCCTCTACGACGAGCTGGTACGGGAGACGCAGGGGCTTCGGGAATTCACCGTCGAACACGTCCCGCGGGATCGGAACTCCCGCGCGGACCGGCTGGCGAAGGAGGCGGCGATGCGCGGCTCCCGCGCTTCGAAGCGGTTGCGTCCGCGGAGCGGAGAGCGCCCAGAGGACCTGTAAGCCGGATTCTGTACCCGCAGCGCAGTGCGGGCGGTGGCCATCTCTCTCGGCGCCGCATCGCTGCGGCGCTCAAGCGGCCTACCCGGGAGTGCTAGCGGGCCGGGCTCCCTCCTCCCCTATTCGGCCTTGCTCCGGGTGGGGTTTGCCTGGCCGCCCCGTTGCCGGGACGCCGGTGCGCTCTTACCGCACCATTTCACCCTTACCGAACCGCCGAAGCGGCTCGGCGGTATGTTTCTGTGGCACTTTCCGTCGGCTCGCGCCGCCCAGGCGTTACCTGGCACCCTGCCCGGTGGAGTCCGGACTTTCCTCTGCAGGCGCAGTGCCTGCAGCGGCCACCCGGTCCTCTGGGCGCTTCCTCCATCGAGCCTACCCGCGTCGCTTGCGCACAGCAAGTCGAAATCGCGGAGATGCGCGAGCGAATCCTGACGGCGGGAGCGGGAGTCCTCTACCCTGGTTTCGAAGAGGAACGGAGGCGCTGGTCCATGCATACGAGCACCGCGGTCATCGAGGTCAACGACGCGAATTTCGACGACGCCGTCATCCGCCGGTCGCACGAGGTGCCGGTGGTCGTCGACTTCTGGGCGCCATGGTGCGGCCCCTGCCAGATCCTCGGGCCGATCATCGAGCGGCTCGCCGAGGAGTTCCGCGGGCGCGTCGCCGTCGCGAAGCTGAACACCGACGAGAACCCGCGCACCGCGATGCGCTTCAACATCCGCGGCATCCCCGCTGTGAAGGCGTTCCGCAACGGCCAGGTCGTCGCCGAGTTCGTCGGCGCGCAGCCGGAACCGCGGGTGCGGACGTTCTTCGAGCGCATCGCGCCGAAGCCGGCCGACCCGCAGCTCGCCGCGGCGCAGGACCTCCTCAAGCAGGGGAGGTACGAGGAGGCCGAGCGGGCCTTCCGCGCGGTGCTGGAACGTTCGCCCGGGAACGCTGACGCGATCGTCGGTCTCGGTGAGGCGCTCTACCGTCTCGGTCGGAAGGAGGAAGCCGACGAGGTCCTCCAGCGCGCGCCCACCGACCGGCGCGCGAAGGTGCTCCGCCACCGCATCTTCCTCGAGGGGTTCGTCGAGCGACATAAGAACGAGGACATCGAGGGGGAGGCGCAACGGAATCCGAACGATCCGCGGGCGCGCTACCGGTACGGCGTGCTGCTCGCGGCACGAGGGGAGTACGTGCGGGCGCTGGACGAGCTCCTCGAATCCGTCCGCCTCGACCGGAACTTCGCCGACGGCGCGGCCCGCAAGGCCATGCTGGCCATCTTCGACATTCTCGGGCTCGACTCCCCGACCACGAAGGAGTATCAGCGGAAGCTCTCCCAGGTCCTCTTCTGACGTCCGTCGAGCGGCTCCCGACGCCGGTACTCCTCCTCGCTGCCGCCCGGCGTCCGGACCGTCGCGCTCGCCCCTAGGACGGCGTTCGGGGACAATGGCGTTCACCATAACCTCGAACGGGCGGGTGCACGATGATCATCCACATGCAGCCCGGGGCGACCCCGGATCAGGTCGAGCGGGTCATCGACCGCATCGAGCGCGAGTACGGGCTGAAGTGCGAGACCATCGTCGGCACGGAGAGCACGGTCATCGGCGTCAAGGGCATCGCCGGCATCATCGACGAGGACCGCATCGCCGAGCTGCCGGGTGTCGACCGTGTCATCCGCATCACCGAGAAGTACAAGGACGCAGCTCGCAGCTTCCACCCGCACGACACCATCGTTTGGGTCGGGGACCGGCCGATCGGCGGTGACCACTTCACGGTCATCGGCGGCCCGTGCGCGATCGAGAGCGAGGAACAGGCGCTCGCGTCCGCGCGGCTGGCGAAGGATGCCGGCGTCGACCTCCTGCGGGCGTTCGTCGACAAATCCCGTACGAGCCCCTACGACTTCCGTGGGCTGCCGCTGGAGCGCGGGCTCGACATCGCCCGGGCGATGAAGGAGGAGACCGGCCTCCCGCTCGTGAGCGAGCTCATCGACCTGCGTCACCTCGACGCGTTCCTCGAAGCGGGGATCGACGTGATCCAGGTCGGCGCTCGCAGCGCCCAGTACTCGCCGCTCCTCGAGGAGCTCTCCCGCATCCAGACGCCGGTCATCCTGAAGCACGGCTTCGGAAACGACATGAACGAGTGGCTCTGCGCGGCGGCGTACATCATGTCCGGCGTCGACCGCGAAGGGCGGATCGTCGGGAGCGGGAACAAGAACGTCATCCTCTGCTATCGGGGGATCAAGTCCTTCGAACCCGGAACGAGGTTCGCCGCAGACATCGGCATGATCCCGCTGGTTCGCCTCAAGTCGCATCTCCCCTTGATCGCCGACCCGAGTCACAGCAGCGGCGACCGGAAGCTCGTCGAGCGGGTGGCCTACGGCTTCGTCGCCGCGGGCGCGCAGGGGCTCGAGTTCGACATCCACAGCAACCCCGCCGAGGCCCTCTGCGATGGAAAGCAGGCGGTGAACTGGGAAGCGCCCCGCATCGTCCGGATGGCGCGGGCGATCCACGCCATGCTCGCACCCATCGGTGTCGCCACCGGCTCGACGAACGCGGCGGTGCCGAAGTAGAGGGTGTCCCGCCCGCCCGTCCTTGACCCGGAGCGTGGGCGCTCGAAGAATGGCCGGCGATGATCGACCGCGATCGGCTGGTGCGGACGTTCCTCGAACTCGTCGCCATCGACTCTCCCTCGGGAGAGGAGGACGCCGTTGCCCGTGAGCTCGTCCGCCGCTTCCGTGCGGTCGGCTGGGACGCTCGGCAGGACTCCTTCGGGAACGTCATCGCGAAGCGGCAGGGGACCGGCGAGCCGGTGCTGCTTTCGGCGCACATGGACACAGTCGAACCCGGCAGAGGGATCACGCCCGTCTTCGACGGCGAGGAGATCATCCGTTCCGACGGAAGCACCATCCTCGGTGCTGACGACAAGGCGGGGTGCGCGGTGATCCTCGAGGTGGCTGCGTCGCTGGCCGAAGATGGGGTGCCCCACCGTCCGGTGGAGGTTGCGATCACCCGCGGCGAGGAGATCGGTCTCGTCGGTGCCCGTCATCTCGATCCGGCTGAGTTCCGGGCTCGGGTAGCGATCGTCATCGACAGCGGCGGGCCTCCGTCGAACATCCAGGGGCAAGCGCCCTTCCACTACACCTACGACGTCGAGGTTCACGGTCGGGCAGCCCACGCGGGCGTCGAGCCGGAGAAGGGCGTGCCGGCCATCGCGATCGCTGCTGAACTCGTCACGCGACTCCCGCAGGGGCGGCTCGATGCGGAGACGACCGCGAACGTGGGGCGGATCGCCGGCGGCACGGTCCGCAACGCGGTGCCCGACTTCTGCCGCATCGAAGGCGAGTTCCGATCGATGAGCGAAGAGAAGGCGCGAGCGATCGAGGAGCAGGTGCGGTCGGCGGTGGCGGAGGCCCAGCGGATGCATCCGGAGGCCCTGCTCTCGCTCGACCTCAGGCTGGAGTACCCCGGCTACACGCTCACGGACGACGACCCGGCTGTCCAGCTGCTCTTCCCGGTGCTCCGCGAGCTGGGGATGGAGCCGCAGCCGAAGCCTCTCGGAGGCGGCACGGACGGAAACATCCTCCGCGGGCTCGGGATCTCCTCCGTCGTCATCGGGCGCGGGGGGTACAACCAGCACACGAAGGAGGAGTACCTGGTCATCCCGGAGATGGTTGCCTGCGCGCGCGTCGTCGAGGCCGTGCTGCGCAGGGTGAACTAGCCGCGCTCCTCCGTGCGAGTGTCGCGTTCGAACTCCCCCCGCGCGAGCTGGGACAGCCGCCGCGGGAGCCAGGTCGCCTCCTTCGCGATCGGCTTGAACTTCCAGACGACGGCCTCTTCGAACACCTCCGCCGTCTGCCATGGGACGCCGCCTTCGCGCGCCATGATCCAGGATCCCGCAAGCAGCCGGAGGTGGTACATCGCGGCGCCTCTGTAGAGGCGGGCATCGACGAGCTCGACGAGGTCGGGTCGCTCGCTCGCGACGCGCTCGGCCAACGCGGCGGCCGGCCCTTTGAGCAGCGGCTCGCGGTCGATCACGCGGCCGAACGAGGTCATGAGGCGGCCGTAATTGTCCTCGGTGATGAGCGGCTTGCGGCGGAACGGGAACCAGCGCATGCCATCCCTCCCCTCGATCCTAACCGACCCGGCCGGCGCGATGACGCTCGGTTGACACGCCTACCCCGCCACCTAAGATGAGGTCGAGGGAGGGATTGCGAACGATCGTTCGACTCCCCCGGACCCTCGCGAGACCAAACGCAACCCCGCCTGCGGAACGTCGTGCGGGGGAGGAGGAGTGGCAGCGTGACGACGCTCGAACGCCCGCGGACGCTCGGGGAGCTCCGTGCTTCCGGGTACAAGGTGCTTCCGGTGCGCGAGGAGATGCGCCGGAACCTCATCCAGAAGCTCAGGAACGGGGAGAAGCTCTTCCCCGGCATCTACGGGTACGACGACACCGTCATCCCCCAGATCGTGAACGCGATCCTCGCCGGCCAGGACATCATCTTCCTCGGGGAGCGGGGACAGGCGAAGTCCCGGATCATCCGGTCGCTCGTCGACCTGCTCGACGAGTACACCCCTGTTCTCGCCGGGTGCGAGATCCCCGAGAACCCCTTCGCGCCGATCACGAAGCAGGGGCGGGACCTCGTTGCCGAAGCCGGCGACGACGCGCCGATCGAGTGGCTCCACCGTAGCGAACGGTACGGGGAGAAGCTGGCGACACCCGACATCACCATCGCTGACCTCATCGGCGAGGTCGATCCCATCAAGGTCGCGGAAGGTCGGTACCTCTCCGACGAGCTCACCATCCACTACGGGCTCATTCCGCGGACGAACCGGGGGATCTTCTGCATCAACGAGCTGCCGGACCTCGCGGAGCGGATCCAGGTCGGCCTCCTCAACATCATGGAGGAGCGCGATGTCCAGATCCGCGGCTACCGCATCCGCCTCCCGCTCGACGTTTACATCGTCGCGAGCGCGAACCCCGAGGACTACACGAACCGCGGCCGCATCATCACGCCGCTCAAGGACCGGTACGGAGCGCAGATCCGCACGCACTACCCGCTCCGCATCGAGCACGAGATCGACATCATGGAAGCGGAGGCGCACCCGGTTCCGGCCGACTTCGACGTCCGGGTACCGGCCTATATGAAGGAGATCATCGCCGAGATCTCCCGCCTCGCCCGCCGCAGTCCCGACGTGAATCAGCGATCGGGCGTCAGCGTCCGCGCGTCGATCGCGAACTACGAGAGCCTGCTCGCCAACGCGCTCCGGCGGGCCATCCTCACCGGCGAAGACGCGGTCGTGCCGCGCATCAGCGACCTCCCGTACGTCGTGCCGGCGTTCTCCGGAAAGGTGGAGTTCGAGACGGTCGAGGAAGGACGTGAGGAGCAGATCATCGAGAAACTCATCCAGGGCGCGGTGGCGACCGTCTTCAACCGCACGTTCAACCTATCCGATCTGGAGCCGGTGGTCGCTCGCTTCAAGTCGGGGATCGCCGTGGAGGTCGGGGACACCGTGCCGAGCGCCCAGTACGTGAAGCTGGCGAAGGAGATCCCCGGACTGCAGGAGGCGGTGCGTCGCGTCGCCCCCGAGGCCACGCCGGGCGAGGTTGCCTCGGCGGTGGAGTTCGTGCTCGAGGGTCTCCACCTGAACAAGCGCTTGAACAAGGATCGCATCGGTCCTCGCGTCCAGTATCGAGGATGACTCGCTGGAGCATCGTCCCGCTGCCGCTCGATGGCCCCCTGTTCGAGGGGGCCATCGCGGTCTACGGCGAGGCCTTCGCCCTCCCCCCGTACAGCGACCCGGACCGAGGGCGGGAGGTGCGTGCGCGGCTCCGAGAGGTGCACGCGTACCGAGAGGGGTTCCGCGCGCTCTGCGCGCTCAGCGACGCCGGCGAGGTCGTGGGGATGACGTACGGCTACCGCGGCCGGCGAGGCCAGTGGTGGCACGACACCGTCGTCGCCGCGGTCGACGCCGCCACGGCGGCGCGCTGGTTCTCAGACGCGTACGAGCTCGTCGAAATCGCCGTGCACCCGCGCTGGCAAGGCCGCGGCATCGGCACGGCGCTCATCGCCACGCTGCTGGAGGGACTCCCGTACTCGACCTGCGTCCTCTCGACGAGGACCGACAGCCGAGCCCACCTGTTGTACCGCAGGCTCGGATTCGAGGTGATCACGGAGATGCGGTTCTCCCCGGCGGGCGCACCGTTCTACATCATGGGGCGGCCCCTGCCCTTCGACGTTGCCGTCACCCTGCCCCAGACCCCGCTCCCGGAGCGCCGCCGCTAACCGCTCAGAGCGCGAGGGAGGCGGGGTTCTCCAGAATCGACTGGATCTCCTTCAGGAACCGGGCCCCTTCGGCGCCGTCGGTGACGCGGTGATCGGCAGAGAGCGCGACCTTCATCATCTGGCGCACGACGACCTCGCCGTCGCGGACGACCGGCTTGGGGATGACCGACCCCACGCCGAGGATTGCCGCTTGCGGCGGGTTGATGATCCCGATGAGCGTCTCCACGCCGTAGGCGCCGAGGTTCGTGATCGTGAAGCAGCCGCGTCCGTACTCCTCCGCGCGAAGGTGACCGCTCCGCGCGCGCTCGATGAGCGCCTTGCTTTCGACGGCGATGCGGCCGAGGGACTTGTTCCCGACGTCCAGCAGTGAGGGGGCGATGAGACCCTCGTCGAGCGCGATGCCGATGTCGATGTTGATCTGCTCCGGGTAGCGGAGCCCCTCATCGGTGTAGGCGGCGGTGAACTTCGGGTGTCGCTGGAGGGCAATCGCGCACGCCTTGACGATGAGGTCGTTGATCGTAATCCGCTCCTCTTCCGGCAGCGATGCGTTGAGCGACGCCCGGAAGGCGAGCGCGTCGGTCATGTCGATGTCGAGGAGCAGGTAGTAGTGCGGCTGCTCCTGCTTCGACTGCGACATCCGCCGCGCGATCGTCTGGCGCATGCGCGAGAGCGGTTCGATGCGCCCTCCTGCGGCGGGGGGTGGCGGAGCGGCGGCCGCCCGCGGGGCAGCCGCCGGCGGAGGAGCAGCTTCCGCCTCCCGCATCCGCCGAATCGCCTCCTCGACGTCGCGGCGGACGATTCGGCCGCCAGGGCCCGTCCCTTTCAGCAGCCGGATGTCGATGCCGGCCTCCTCGGCGATGCGTTTGGCGACGGGCGAGATGCGGATTCGTTCGCCTGGCGGCGGAGGGGGCGCCGGCGGCGCCTCCGTCGCCGTCGCCGCTCCGGCGGCGGTCGCGGGAGCGGCCGCCGGCGTCACCCGCGCGGTCTCCCGTTTCCGTTCTGCCGGGGGAGCCGCGGGCCCGGCAGGGATCTCCTCCCCAGGCTCACCGATGTAAGCGATTACCTCGCCCACCGGAATGACCTGCCCCTCCTCCGCGATGAGCTTCAGGATGGTGCCGCTCGCGAAGGCCTCGAGCTCGACGTTCGCCTTGTCCGTCTCGATCTCGGCGATCGCCTCGCCGCGCTCGACGCGGTCACCTTCCTTCTTCAGCCAGCGGATGAGGGTGCCTTCGGTCATGTCGGCACCCATCTGGGGCATGGTCACCTCGTAGGCCATGGCTCCTCCCTACAGCATGGCGAGTACGGCGTCTACGACGTCCTCCTCGGACGGCAGGGCTGCGTACTCGAGGTTGCGATTGTACGGCATCGGTACGTCCTTGCTGGACACGCGCGCGACGGGCGCATCGAGCCAGTCGAAGGCGTGCTCCATCACGAGGGCGGCGATTTCGCCGCCGAAACCGCCGAACTTCCAGTCGTCCTCGACGACGACGCAGCGGTTCGTCTTCCTCACCGATTCGACGACGGTGGCGATGTCGAGGGGACGGAGGGTGCGGAGGTCGATCACTTCCGCCTCGATCTCCTCCTGCTCGGCCAGCAGCTCAGCTGCCCGGAGCGCCTGATGGACGCTCCCGGAGTACCCGACGATCGTCACGTCGCTCCCGGGCCGGACGATGTTCGCCTGTCCGAACTCGATGACGAAGTCGGGGTCATCGGGCACTTCGCCGCGGAGCCCGTAGTTCGCCGTGTGTTCGATGAAGATGACGGTGTTCTCGTCGCGGAACGCGCGCTTCAGGAGCCCCTTTGCGTCGGCCGGGAAGGCGGGGCAGACGACCTTCAGCCCCGGGAAGTGGGCGTACAGCCCCTCGAGGGAGTGGCTGTGGGTGGCACCCAGCTGGCTGCCGCCGCCGCTCGCCATGCGGATGACGAGCGGGACGTTGATCTGCCCGTTCGACATGTAGAGGAGCTTGGCGGCGTTGTTCACGATCTGGTCGAGCGCGAGGAAGCTGAAGTTGATGGTCATGAGCTCGACCATCGGGTGGTACCCCGCCATCGCCGCGCCGATCCCGCAGCCGACGATCACCGACTCGGCGATCGGAGTGTCCCGCACCCGCTCCTCGCCGAACTCCTCGAGCAGGCCGCGGGTGACGGCGTAAGAGCCGCCGTACTTCCCGATGTCCTCCCCCATGAGGAAGATCCGGGGGTTCCGCTGCATCTCCTCCCGCAGGGCCTCGCGGAGCGCATCACGCATTCGTAGGACGGGCATCCTCGTCCCCCTTCAGCACGTGGTCGTAGAGGGTGTCGATGGAAGGCTCGGGGCTCTCCTCCGCGAAGCGGACGCACTCCTCCACCTCCGCCTCCGCGCGGCGCTCGATCTCCTGGTACCCCTCGTCGTCGAGCCAACCGTGTTCGGCGAGCGTGCGGCGGAGCCGTTCGATCGCGTCCCGCTTCCGGGCCTCCTCGACCTCCTCCTTCACGCGGTACAGCTCCGGGTCCGCCATGGAGTGGCCCCGGTACCGGTACGTCTCCGCTTCGATGAAGTAGGGGCGCTGCTCGCGGCGGACGTACTCGACCGCTTCGCGCGTCGCCTTGTGGACGGCGATGACGTCCATGCCGTCCACCTTCACCGCCGGCATCTCGTACGCGGCAGCGAGCTTCGTGATCTCCGTGACGAGCGACTCCTTCAGGTGCACCCCCATCCCGTACAGGTTGTTCTCGCAGAACCAGAGGACGGGGACCTTCCACAAGGCGGCGAGGTTCAGGGACTCGTGGAACTCACCCTCGGCGATGCTGCCGTCCCCGAAGATGCACATCGCGATCCAGTCCTCGCCGGACATCTTCGCCGCGAGCCCCAAGCCGACGGCGATCGGCATATGCCCGGCCACGATGGCGTAGCCGCCGAGGAAGTTCACCGAGGTGTCGTACAGGTGCATGGAGCCGCCCCGGCCGCCGGCACAGCCGGTCGCTTTCCCGAAGAGCTCCGCCATCACCCGCTTCGGGTCGACGCCCTTGACGATGGCATGCCCGTGGTCTCGGTAATGCGAGACGAGCCGGTCCTCGCGCCGGAGGACGGAGATGGCGCCGACCGCGCACGCCTCCTGGCCGGTGTAGAGGTGGAGGAAGCCGCGGATCTTCCCCTTCGTGTACATCTCGCCGCACTTCTCTTCGAAGCGGCGCAGGAACACCATCTGGTAGAGGAAGTCGAGGAGCTGCTCCCTGCTGATCCCCTCGATCGAGTCCGTGGCGGTGGTACGGGTGGTCATCCCTCTCTCCCTCCTGTGGCGGCCGGCTGCTGCAGCCGGCGCCGGGCGATGTGGATGGCGGCGCCGTCCACGGCAAGCGCCGCCTCTTTGATGGCCTCCGGGAGCGTGGGGTGCACCCGGACGGCGAACCCGAGCTCCTCCGTCGTCACCTCGAGCAGCAGGGCCAACGACGCCTCGCCGAGCAGATCGGTGATGTCATGCCCGATGATGTGGATGCCCAGCACCTGCCGTGTCGCTTCGTCGGCAACGATCTTCACGAACCCTTCCGTCTCGCCGACGGCGATCGCCTTCCCGAGAGCGCTGAACGGGAAGCGCCCCGTACGGACCTCGTACCCCGCCTCGCGGGCTGCGGGCTCCGTGTAGCCCACCGAGCCGACCTGGGGCTGACAGAACGTCGCCCGGGGTATCTGGACATAATCGAGCGCGGGGACGGGCAGGCCGGCGAGCCGTTCGGCGACGAGCACGCCCTGCTGCGACGCGACGTGGGCGAGCATCAGCTTCCCCGTCACGTCTCCGATGGCCGAGACGCCGGGAACGTTCGTGCGCATGGCGTCGTCGACGGCCACGAACCCCCGCTCGAGGCGGACGCCGATCTCCTCCAGCCCCAGGCCTTCCGTGTTCGCCTCGAACCCGATCGCGACGAGGACGGTCTCGACCGCCAGCTCCTCGCGACCCTCGCCCGTCTCGATGGCGACGGTCGCGCCGGAGCCGTTGCGGCGCACCTCCGCCACCTTGGCGCTCGTGAGGCAGCGGATGCCCCGCCGCTCGAACGAGCGTTGGAGAGCTCGGCTCACGTCTGGATCTTCGGAAGGGAGGACGCGAGGGAGGAGCTCGACGATGACGACCTCGCTCCCGTACGTCGCCCAGAGGTGGGCGAACTCCACGCCGATCGGGCCTGCTCCGACGATGAGCGCACGCGCCGGGACCGACCTCCTTGCGAGGGCCTCCCGGCTCGTGATCACGATTTCGCCGTCCACCTCCACGCCCGGGAGCGCACGCGGCCGTCCTCCGGTGGCGATGATCACCTCTCTCGCCTCGAACCGATCCCCGTTCGCCTCCAGCGCGTGCGGCGTGAGGAACTTGGCCGGGGCGGGTACGAGGCTCACGCCGTTGTCGCGGAGCAGCCCCTCGACGCCCCCGACGATCTGGTCCACCACGCGGCGGCTCCGCTCGACCGCGGCCGTATAGTCGGCGCGGACCTCCCCCACCTCGATGCCCCAGCGGCCGGCCTCGCGCACGAGCGCGAGGACATCCGCGTTCCGCAGGAGTGCCTTCGACGGGATGCACCCCCAGTTCAGGCAGAGGCCGCCGACCCGTTCGCGCTCGAACAGGACCGTGGAGAAGCCGAGCTGCGCCGCTCGGATCGCCGCTACGTATCCTCCAGGTCCGCCGCCGATAATCGCTACGTCGTACCGATTCATAGCCGAGACCTAGACTACCATAGTCTTCCTCGAAGCCTTGCCGGGCGGATGGCCCTCGTAACGCACTCTTCACACCCTGCCACACCGAGCCCCCATCGAGCTACGGGTGTTCGGCGAAGGGTGAGAGCGCCGGCCGGCGCACGACGGAGAGCGCGTGGGTGCGCAGGAGCGGGATGGCCGCGAGTGGACCGTACAGGAACGGGAGCGTGCGGCCGACGAGACGCGCAAGGGGCGGGGCGAGCGTGACCGGGTACTGCCGTACCGGGCAGCGCGGGAACCAGCGACGGAGGTCTGCTTCCTCGACTGGACGCAGGCCGCGCCGGCGGGAGGCCGAGCGCCGGATGTCGTAGACGACGATGAGCCCGCCGGGACGGGTGATGCGGAAGAGTTCCGAAGCGATCCGCTCGCACCGTTCCTCGCTGCGCACGGAGCTGAACAGCAGGAAGGCGAGCGAGAGGTCGAAGCTTGCATCGGCCTCGGGAACCTGTTCCGCCGGTCCGAGGTGGATCCGTATCGCCGGGCAGCGGGCGCGCGCGCCTTCGACCAGCGCTTCGTCGATGTCGATGCCGGCCAGGAGCTCCGGCCGCGCGCCCCACTGGACGAGCAGGCGGAGGTTGTACCCCCATCCGCAGCCGGCCTCGAAGGCACGGACGTCGTCCAGGCGCCGAAACCCGTGTCGCCGGAGGAGCTTCGCGAGGAGCCGCTCCCGCTCTTGGAGGATGAGCAGGTGACCCGGCTCTTCGATCACGCTTCGACTATGGGTATCCACCGAACACCCCCGGATCCGAACGGCTGCTTCTCTCAATGTACTGGCCGTGCGGTCACCGCGCAGCGACCGAGGTGGGGCGCGTCGCTGCGAGGCGGCGTGGGTATGATGTGCGGGAAGTGCCGATGTCGATCGAAGCAGCGTACGTGGAACGCTTCCCGCGGTCACGGGAGCTCGCGGAGCGAGCGCGGCGCGTGCTCCCGAGCGGCGTCACCCACGACGGCCGCTACCTCCGTCCCTTCCCGGTGTACGTGGAGCGGGCGGCTGGATCCCGGAAGTGGACGGTGGATGGCCACGAGCTCATCGACTACGTCATGGGGCACGGGGCGCTCCTCCTCGGCCACTCGCACCCGGAGATCGTCGCTGCCGCCACGGCCCAGCTGTCGCGCGGAACCCACCTCGGCGCGAGCCATGAGCTGGAGGTTCGCTGGGCGGAGCTCGTGACGGACCTCGTTCCTTCGGCGGAGATGGTCCGCTTCACTTCCTCCGGCACGGAGGCGACGCTCATGGCCCTCCGCATCGCCCGCGCCGCCACTGGCCGTCCGGCCATCGTGAAGTTCGAGCGGCACTTCCACGGGTGGCACGACTACGTCGTCGCGAACGCGAAGTACGATGCGGCCGCGCCCGCTGGCGTTCCGGATGCTGCCCTCGGCACGGTCGTCGTGCTCCCGCCCGATCTCGCGGCGGTCGAGGAGACGCTCTGGCGGCGCGCCGACGTAGCGGCGGTCATCGTGGAGGCCTCCGGGGCCGCGATGGGGACGGTGCCGCTGCCGTACGGGTTCCTGCGGGGACTCGAGAGCGCGTGCCGCCGTGCGGGCGTCCTCCTCATCTTCGATGAGGTCGTTACTGGGTTCCGGTGGTCGCCCGGCGGCGTGCAGGCCCTCGAGGGGGTCACGCCGGACCTCACGGCCCTCGCGAAGATCCTCGCAGGAGGGCTTCCCGGCGGGGCGGTCGCGGGTCGGCGCGACCTGCTCGACCTCATCGCCTTCCCGGAGACGCGCGGGCGGACGAAGATCGGCCACCCTGGCACGTTCAACGCGAACCCCGTGTCCGCCGCGGCGGGGGTGCGGTGCCTCGAGCTCGTGCGCGACGGCGAGGCGCAGGCGCGCGCGGCGGCCATCGCCGAACGGCTCCGCAGCGGGATGAACCGCATCTTGCGCGAGCTGGAGCTCGGCGGCGCGGTGTACGGCCAATCGAGCATCTTCCGCATCCTCCTCGACGACGAGGTGGAGCCGCCCACCGGCGACAGCGACGGCCGGGAGCTGCCGGCGGACCGGCTCGCTCGCGGGACGCCCGGGGATGTGCTCCGCCTTCTCCACCTCGCGATGCTGACCCGCGGAGTTCAGCTCTTCGGGAACGGCGGCATCGTGAGCGCCGTCCACACCGACGAGGACGTGGACCGCACGTTGGAAGCCTGGCGGGAGGCGCTCGTCGACCTGGAACGGGAGCGGCGCCGGGGAGGAAGCTCGTGACCTCGCTCAGCGACCTCTCCCAGGCGGAGCTGCGTGAGCTCCGGGACCTCGCCCTCCGCGCCGTCTCCCTCGCCCGGGGAATCGTGCTCGACGTCTACGCGCGGGGAGCGGAGACCTTGTGGAAGACGGACGGGACGCCCGTCACCGAGGCGGATCGGCGCGCGGAGCTCGCGCTACGGGAGTTCTTCGCCAAGGAGACGCCCGAGTTCGGCTTCCTCGGAGAGGAGTTCGGCGAAGCGCCCGGCCGCTGTCCGATGCGCTGGGTGGTCGACCCAATCGACGGGACGAAGTCGTTCGTCCACCGGGTACCGCTCTTCGGGTCGCTCGTCGGACTGGAGCGCGACGGGGAGCCTCTCGTGGGGGTGATTGCCTGTCATGCCGTCGGCGAGGTGGTCGACGCGGCCGCGGGCCTCGGCGCGAGGTGGAACGGCGAGCCGTGCCGGGTCTCGAACGTCGAGCGGCTGGACGAGGCGACGGTCGTCGCGTCGGGGGTCGATGAGATGGCCCGCCGCGCGCCCGGCGCGCTGGAGCGGCTCGCCACCGGAGTTCGCCTCTTCCGCACCTGGGGCGATTGCTTCGGGTACCTGCTCGTCGCCACGGGACGCGCCGAGGGGATGCTGGATCCCGTGCTGGAACGCTGGGACCTGGTCGCCGTCACCGTCGCCGTACGGGAAGCGGGCGGCCGCCTGGACCCGTGGCCCGGCGCGACCGCCCGCTTCTCTGCCGTTGCGAGCAACGGTCGGGTGCAGGAGGACCTGCTCGCGCTCCTTCGCGGTTAGGACGCTTTCCCGATCTTGAACATCTTCGTCCCGCAGACGGGGCAGGTTCCCTCGGTCGCGGGCTTGCCGTTCTTCATGGTGATGGCCTTCGCGTTCTGCATCTCCCGGCGCGTGCGGCACTTCAGGCAGTACGCCTCCATGACCGTTCCTCCTTTCCGGCTGGAACTGCATGTTCGCGTAAACAGATGCTCAGTTCGCAGCCTCGCTGCATGATAGCCCACCTCGTGGGCCTGTCAAGGCTTCGGCCGCGAACCGTGATGCGTTCGCCCGCTCAGTCGAGGTCGGCGACGATGCGCACGGGGCGGATGTGGCCGGAGAGGAGGACGCGTCCCATGCCGATGAAGGTGCCGGCGGCATCGTAGAGGCGGGCGCACTCGCTCGGGAGCCAGGGGCGGAACGAGGGCTCCACCGTCTCTCCGTGGGCGAGCCGGATGGCGCGGCCGCGGGTCACGATCGCGGCGTCGTACGACGCGACGCCCTCGTCGATGGGGAGCACGAGCTGCTCCATGCGGCCCTCGCGGGCTGCCTCCTCCAGCTCGTCCATCGTGACTGCCTGCGAGAGGTGGAAACGCCCGATGCGGGTGCGCGTGAGGTGCGCGAGATGGCCCCCGCAGCCGAGAGCATCGCCGATGTCCCGTGCGAGTGCGCGAACGTACGTCCCCGCACTGCAGGTGACTCGGATTCCGAGCCGATCAGGCGCGACCTTCCAGAGGTGAAGTTCGCGCACCTGGACGGTGCGCGGCTTCAGCTCTGGGGGCTCGCCCTTCCGTGCGAGGGCGTACGAGCGTTTGCCGCCCACCTTCACGGCGCTGAACGCCGGCGGGACCTGCTCGATCGAGCCGGAGAACCGCTGCTCGAGCGCCCGAAGCTCCGCGTCGCCGATCTCGGGGACGGGCCGGGTGTCGAGCACCTCGCCCTCCGTGTCGTCGGTGGTGGTGCGGATGCCGAGGGCGATCTCCCCTTCGTACGTCTTCTCGAGCGAGGTCATGAAGCTCGCGAGCTTGGTGCCTCTGCCGAGCGCCAGGAGCAGGAGGCCCGTCGCATGCGGATCGAGCGTTCCCGTGTGCCCGACGCGTCGCTCCCCCGTGAGCTGGCGCACGCGAGCGACGACGTCGTGGCTCGTCCAGCCTTGTGGCTTGTCGACGAGGAGCACCCCGTCGAGGCGGCGGGGACGCGGCCTACGCTTCATCGTCCTCTGGCCCGAGGCCGCTCGAGATCCGCTGGATGAGGGCCGAGAGCCGGGCCCCGCGCTCGATCGAAGGGTCGAAGCGGAAGCGGAGGCGAGGCACGTGCTTCAGGGAGAGCCGATGGAGGAGCGCCGAGTGGAGGTACGGCGCTGCGTGCTCCAATCCTGCCAGCACCTCCTCGCGGTCCTCCTCACGGCCCAGGTGGGAGACGTATACCGTCGCGTAGCGGAGGTCGGGCGAGACCACGACCTCGGTGATGGAGACGAGGCCATGGTCGACGCGAGGGTCCTTCACACCGCGGATGAGGAGTTCGCTCAGCTCCTGGCGAAGCAGCTCGCCCACGCGCTCGGTCCTCCTGCTCATGGTCGGCACCTCCTCGGGCGCGGAGGCGGACCTTACCGCACGCGCTCCTCGTGGTAGAACTCGAGGATATCGCCCTCTTGGAAGTCGTCGAACCCGGCGAGCGTCAGGCCGCACTCGTACCCGGCCTGCACCTCACGCACGTCGTCCTTGAACCGCTTCAAGGAGTCGCACCGGGCCTTGGCGATCTCCTCGCCGTTCCGGAGGACGCGGACCATGCTGCCGCGGCGGATGCTCCCGTCCGTGACGTAACAACCTGCGATCCGGCCCACGCGGCTCGACTTGAAGATGGCGCGAACTTCGGCATGCCCGTCGATGACCGTCTCGTACACGGGCTCGTACAGTCCCTGGAGCGCCCGCTGCACCGCATCGAGGAGTTCGTAGATGATCCGGTAGCTGAGGATCTCGACCCTCGCCGCCTCGGCCCGCTTCTTCGCCGTCGGCTCGATGCGCGTGTTGAAGGCGATGATGATCGCGTTGGAAGCCTCGGCGAGCATGACGTCGGAGTCCGTCACCGGTCCGGGCGCGCCGTGGATGACGCGTACCCGCACCTCATCGGTGCTGAGCCCCTCCAGGGCGCTCTTGATCGCCTCTACGCTCCCCTGGACGTCGGCCTTGAGGATGATGACGAGCTCCTTCAGCTTCCCGGTGCTGATCTCGTTGAAGAGGGAGTCCAGCGCGACGTGGGCGTGGGAGGCCTCCTTCGTCTCCCGTTCACGCCGCCGCTGCTCGGCGATCTCCCGCGCGACCCGTTCGTTCTCGACCACGCGGAAGCGGTCTCCGGCCTCCGGCACGTCCTCGAGCCCCATCACGCGCACCGGCTTCGAGGGGCCGGCCACTTCCACCCGGCGGCCGTCCTCGTCGAACATCGCCTTCACCTTCCCGGCGATCTCGTCGATGACGAGGGCGTCCCCCGTGTGGAGGGTACCGTTCTTCACGAGGAGGGTCGCCATCGGGCCGCGGCTGCGGTCGAGCTGGGCCTCGAGCACGTATCCCGTTGCGGGGCGGTTCGGGTTCGCCTTCAGCTCGAGCAGTTCGGCGAGCAGGAGGATCGATTCGAGGAGATCGTCGATGCCGATGCCCTTCACCGCCGAGACGTTGACGGCGAGCACGTCGCCGCCGTACTCCTCGACGACCACGCCGTGTTCGAGCAGCTGCTGCTTGACGCGGTCCGGATTCGCGTCAGGAAGGTCGATTTTGTTGATCGCGACGATGATCGGAACCTCGGCTGCCTTCGCGTGGTTGATGGCCTCGATCGTTTGCGGCATGACGCCGTCATCCGCTGCCACGACGAGCACGGCGATGTCGGTCACGCGCGCGCCGCGGGCCCGCATCGCCGTGAAAGCGGCGTGGCCCGGGGTGTCGATGAAGGTGATGAGCTTCCCGTTCCACTCGACCTGGTAGGCGCCGATGTGCTGGGTGATGCCGCCGGCCTCCGTCGCTGCGACCCGGGTCTTCCGGATTGCGTCGAGGAGGCTCGTCTTCCCGTGGTCGACGTGCCCGAGCACCGTCACGATGGGCGGGCGTTCGACGAGCTGCGAGGGGTCGTCCTCCGCTTCTTCCTCCGGCGGGGCCTCCTCCACCGGGGGAGCCTCCTCCTTCGCGAGCTCCGGTTCGAAGCCGAGGCTCGTGGCGACGAGCGAGGCTGCCTGGTAGTCGATGACCTGGTTCATGGCGGCCATGACGCCGTTCGTCATCAGCCGCTTGATGACCTCTACCGGGGAGACGCCGAGGAGATCCCCAAGCTCCTTCACCGTTAGCGCTTCGGGGATGCGTACGGTCTTCGGCGTCTTCTCCCGCGTCTGCGATCGTGTCCGAGAGGTCATTCGGCCTCGCCTTCTCCTATTGGCAGCGCCATGCCGTAGGCCCGTAGTGCCTCGACGTCCTCGGGCGCCGGGTTGATCTTGAGTGCACGTCCTATGCTACCGCGTTTCAGCGCGTTCTCCCAACACGCGCGGCTCGCGTGGAGGTAGGCCCCTCGCCCCGGCGTCTTGCCCGTGAGGTCCACGACTACGCGGCCGTCCGGACGGCGGACGATACGCACGAACGACTGTTTCGGGCCGCTCGTACGGCAGCCGATGCACGTGCGGATGGGAACGTGCTTCCGGCGCGCGGCCATGAGGAGAGCTCCCCGTCAGTGGATGCGGCCGTGGTAGTCGATCTCCTCCATCTCGTCGAATTCTTCCTCCTCGAAGCGAGGCCGAGGGCCGCGCTTCTTCTTCTTCGCCCGCTTGCCCGTCTCCTCTTCGGCGCGAGGCAGGACGTCCTCGGCGAAGCGGATCGCCTGCGGACGCTCCTCTTCCTCGATCGAGACGGGAATCTCGTACTCTTCCTCCTCCTCCTCGAACTCCTCTTCGTACTCCTCTTCCTCCTCGTACTCGTCGACGCCGTAGTCCTCGGACTCCCGCTCCTCCCGGTCGGGGACCTCCATCTCGAGCACGGCCGTCTCGAAGCTGATGTCCTCCTCTTCCTCCGCGGCCGGGCTCGTCGTCGCGGCCGCCACCGGCGTCGCAGCGGGAGTTGGCGCCGGTGCCGCCGCGGGAGCGGGCTCCGGCTCGGGCGGAGGCATCTCCGCAACGAGGTCGAGGTCCGGAGTCTCGCCTGGCTTGAAGGGGACGAAAGTGCTCGCCTCTGCCGCTTCCTCCCCTGCCTTGGCCTTCTCCCACGCAGACTGGCTGTGGATGTCGATCCGCCAACCAGTGAGCTTCGCGGCGAGCCGGGCGTTCTGGCCGTCGCGACCGATCGCGAGGGAGAGCATCTTGTCAGGTACGACCACGACGGCGCGGTGCTCCTCCGGGTGGAGCTCGACGTCCAGGACCTGCGCGGGGCTGAGCGCGTTGGCGACGAAGTTCGCGGGGTTCGGGTCCCACTTGATGATGTCGATCCGTTCCCCGTTCAGCTCGTTGACGATGTTCTGAATCCGGGTGCCCCGGACGCCGACGCAGGCGCCGATCGGGTCGATGCTCGGCTCGTGGCTATGGACGGCGACCTTGCTCCGGTACCCGGCCTCGCGGGCGATCGACTTGATCTCGACGAGCCCCTGGGCGATCTCAGGGACTTCCATCTCTAGAAGCCGGCGGAGCAGCAGCCGGTGCGCGCGGCTCACGACGATCTGGGGGCCGCGGGTCGAGCGGAGCACCTCGAGGATGACGACCTTGATGCGCTGCCCAGGCCGCAGATGCTCGTTCCGCACCTGCTCGCTCGCGGGAAGGACCGCCTCCGTCCCGCGGCCGATCTCCAGCAGCGCCTGCCGGGGGTCGATGCGCTGCACGGTGCCGACGACGAGCTCGCCCTCGCGGCCGTGGTACTCCTCGTACACCGCTTCCCGTTCCGCTTCCCGCAGCTTCTGCAGCACCACCTGCTTCGCCGTCTGGGCCGCGATCCGCCCCGCCCGTTGCGGGAGCTTCATCTCGAAGTCAAGGATGTCTCCCGGCTGTGCATCCTTCTTGTACCGGCGCGCATCCGCCAGGGAGATCTCGACGGTGGGGTCGGTGACCTCCTCGACGACGACCCGCTGCTGGTACGCCCGGATCTCGCCCGTGTCCGGGTTGATCCGTACGTAGATGTTCGGGGCGTGGTCCCCCTCGCGCCGGTAGGCGGTGGCGAGGGCGGTCTCCACGGCCTCGAGCACGACCTCTTTCGGGAGGTTCTTCTCCGCTGCCAGCTGGCTAATTGCAAGTAAGAATTCGTTCTTCATGGCTCCAACAAAAAGGTGGGCGTGACGCCCACCCGTAGTCAGGTCTGCCGAGGGTCAGTATATCACCGCGCTTCAACAGCTGCGCCATCCTCCATCGCCTTTTGCTCTGAACCGAGAACGGACCGCACCGCCTCGGCGAGCCCTTCCAGGGGCACGACGCGGGTCTCGCCCGTCCGCCGAACCCGCAGCTCGATACCGCCCCGCTGGAGCGCGCGCGGGCTCACCGTGAGGCGGACGGGCATGCCGAGCAGGTCCGCATCCTTGAACTTGATGCCCGGCGACTCGTCCCGGTCGTCGACGAGCGCGTCGAGCCCGGCATCCTGGAGCGCGGCCTCCGCTTGCCGGAGCGCCTCCCGCACGGACTCTTCCTCCGTGTTGAGGACGACGACGTGCGCCGCGAACGGGGCCACTTCTGGGGGCCAGATGATGCCGTCGTCATCGTGGTGGGCTTCGATGCAGGCCGCGATCATCCGCTCCAAGCCGATGCCGTAGCAGCCCATGACGACTGGACGGCGCTCTCCCCGTTCGTCGAGATAGAAGACCTCGAGCTTCTCGGAGTACACCGTGCCGAGCTTGAACACGTGCCCCATCTCGATCCCGCGGCGCGTCCCGAGCGTTCCCCCACAGCGCGCGCACCGGTCGCCCTCGCGGGCGAGGGCGATGTCCGCCACGAGGTCTGCCCGCCAATCACGGCCGTAGTTCGTGTTCCGCAGGTGGTACTCGGGCTCGTTCGCGCCCGCTACGAGGTTCGGCGCTTCCACCACGCTCTCGTCCGCAACGACCGTGACGCCGGCGAGCCCAACCGCCGAGGCGGAGCCTGCCACCAAACCGAAACGGCGAACGGCTTCGTCGTCCATCGGCGCCAGGTCGGTGGCCTTGAGGGCGTTCTTCAGCTTCACCTCGTTCACCTCGAGGTCGCCGCGGATGGCCACCAGGACGGGCTTGCCGTCGGCGAGGTAGAACACGGCCTTGCACGTCTGGCGAGGCTCGACCCCGAGGAAGGAGGAAAGCTCGGCGATCGTCCGCACGCCGGGCGTGTGCACCTTCTCCATCGCTCGGGGCTCCTCCTCCACCGCCGGCGGCCGGACGAAGTCGGCCCGCTCCGCATTCGCCGCGTAGCCGCAGCCGTCGCAGAGCAGGACGGTGTCCTCGCCGCTCTCGGTGAGGAAGATGAACTCCTGGCTGTCCTTCCCTCCGATGGCGCCGCTGTCCGCCTCGACGGGGACGACGGGGATCGCCGCGCGCCGGAAGATCCGCAGGTAGGCGTCGAAGGCGGCCCGGTACGACCGGTCGAGGCCGTCCCAGTCGGCGTCGAAGCTGTAGGCGTCCATCATCGTGAACTCGCGCAGCCGGATGAGGCCGCCTCGTGGGCGCGGCTCGTCGCGGAACTTCGTCTGGATCTGGTAGAGCGTGAACGGGAGGTCTCGGTAGCTCTGGATATGGCGGGCAGCCAGGAAACTGACCACCTCCTCGTGGGTAGGGCCGAGCGCGAACCATCGCTCCCGCCGGTCCTGCAGCCGGTACAGGACCGGGCCGAAGGCGGCGTCGCGGCCCGAGCGCTGCCAGAGCTCGAGGGGCTGGAGCGCGGGGAGATGGACTTCGAGGGCGCCGGAGCGGTCGAGCTCCTCGCGGATGATCTGCTCCATCCGGCGAGCAACTCGCCAGCCGAGCGGCGTGAAGCAGAAGATGCCGGAAGCGAGCGGGACGACGAGGCCGGCGCGCAAGAGCAGCCGGTGGGAGGGGATCTCCGCCTCGACCGGCGCCTCCCGGAGCGTTTTCAGCATGTACCGTGACATCCGCATCGACGTACCCCTCGAAGATCCTGCCTACGAACGCCTCGGCCGCGCGAGCTCTTCCGAGTCCAGGATGAGCGTAACAGGGCCGTCGTTGACGAGCTCCACCTGCATGGCGGCGCCGAATACCCCGCGGCCGCAGCGCACGCCCCGGCGCTCGATCGCCTCGCAGTACGCCTCGTAGAGCGGCCGCGCGAGCTCGGGCGGTGCCGCGTCGGTGAACGAGGGGCGCCGTCCGCGGCGGAGGTCGCCGTACAGGGTGAACTGGCTCACCGCGAGCACCTCGCCCCCGATGTCCGTGAGGGCGAGGTTCATCCGACCCTCCTCGTCATCGAAGATGCGCGCACCAACCGTTCGTTCCGCGAGGCGCTCCGCCAGCCTGGGAGCGTCGGTCCGGTGGATGCCCACCAACGCGAGGATGCCGCGGCCGATCGACGACACCTCCCTGCCGTCGACGACGACGCGCGCGCGGGCGACGCGCTGGATGACGACGCGCACGGGCTACGATGCTACCGAGTCGGCCGGGCCTGCGGCGAGCACGGCGGCGATGCGGGCGAGTCGCTGCTTGTGCTGCGTGCTGCGGAAGACGGACGGTGCCTCTTCCCCGTATCGGACCTGGGCCGGGACGGTCGTGCCGATGATCGCCATCGTGATTGCGTCCACCGTCGGCAGCAGGTCTGCGGGGTCGAGCGGGAGGTGGCACTCGGCCCACCGGTAGACGAACCGGCGCCACCGGGCCAAGGTCGCCTCCCGGAGCGCCTTCCCGGTCCGATCCCCCGAGAGGGTCTGGATCATCGTGAGCCGGATCACCGGGTCCTGTGCGGCGATGAGGTCGCACACCGATGCCATGAGGCTCGCGAGGTCGGCGGGCTCACCGCGCTCGGGGTCCAGACCGAGCGGCCGCAGCTCGGGAACGTCCCAGAGCGCATCGAGGATCTCCCGCTTCGAGCGGAAGTAGTAGTACAGCGCGGCGTCCGTCAGGCCCGCCTCTTCGGCGATCGCCTTCATGGAGGCGCCATCGAACCCCCTCCGTGCGAACACGCGCGCCGCCGCTTGGATGATCCGCCGGCGGGTACGTTCCCGGCCTCTCCGGCGGCTGAGCTCAGGTTGGAAGAGCTCCGGCGCGGGGGGCGGTCGGGGCGTCGGTTCGTCCGCTCGTGGTTCGGGCGAATCCGTTTCTGCCTCGCCGCCGCTGATGCGGTACGGGAAGGGCACGATCGCGGCCCGCGGCCGGGCAGCGCCAGGGATGGCGCGGGCGGCGATCCCTCGTAGCCACCGGTGGAAACTCTCGTCCGCGGCGAACTCCTCCACGTTCGGGCCAGCGCGGAGGACGAGGTCGGTGAGCGCCCCGAACCGGACGGCTGCCAGCGCGTCGCCAACGGTCAGCCCGAGCTCTCCGGGAAAGAGGGCGGACGCCGCTTCCACGATTCTGGCGCGCGAGATCTCCGTCGTCCGTACCGAGAACTGCCGGGCGGCGAAACGGCCGTTGAGCGCTTCCCGGAGGGTGAGACGGACGAGCGGCGCGTGTTCGACCCAGGCTCGGAACTGATCGAGGGCGATCTCCAACAACTCATCCGGTGTCTGGGGCGTCGAAGAGGGGAGCGCGTAGTCAGGTTCGGTCAGGAGCGCCGCGAAGATCTCGTCCTTGCTCTCGAAGTAGTAGTAGAGCGCGGCATCGGTCACCCCGGCGCGCCGGGCGATGGCGCGCACGGTCGTACACTCGAATCCGCACTCGAGGAAGAGGTCCCGCGCGGCTTCGAGGATCCGTGCCCGTGTGGCCGGGCCGGTTCGGGGACGTCGGACCTTTTTCGCTCCGGCCAACTCGGGGCGCAGTATACCCGTCAAGCGAGCGTCCACAAAGAGGGATGATTGCGCTCGCTCGAACGAACGGGCGTTACGACGCCGCCGAAGCCTCCTTGCTGTCGTCCGACGAGCCGGAGGAGCTGTCGCTCTCCGACGGCGGCGAACCCTTCCGGTTATCCGTCACGTAGAAGCCGCTCCCCTTGAAGACGATCCGCGGTGCGTAGAGGACCCGTTTCGCCGTGCCGCGCGAACACTGCTGACAGGTGTGGCTCGACGGTGCGGAGAAGCTCTCCTGCAGCTCGTACGTCGCCCCACACTCGCTGCAGTGGTACTCGTAGATCGGCATCGCTGCCCCCTCTCGTGCGAAAGGTGTGCCGCTCGCCGTCATTCTCCTCGTCTTAGCACTCTGCGGTCAAGAGTGCTAACGAACGAGGGTCGTACAATGCTCGGAGGGGGAGAGGTGCCCGAGTGGTTGAAGGGAGCCGTCTTGAAAACGGCCGAGGCGCAAGCCTCCGTGGGTTCGAATCCCACCCTCTCCGCCATCCGGTTCAGCGTAGGTGCGATTCCTGCTAGGCTGACGGGCGCAGCCGTACCACGAGGCAGGAGTCGCTGGTGAAGGTTCACGAGTACCAGGCCAAGGAGCTCTTCGCGCGCTACGGAGTCCCCGTCCCGCGGGGCCGGGTTGCGTCGACGCCCCAGGAGGCACGCGCGATCGCGGAGGAGCTGGGCGGGAAGGTCGTCGTCAAGGCGCAGATCCACGCTGGCGGCCGCGGGAAAGGGCGCGTGGTTCCGGAGTCTGAAACCGCCGAGATGTACCGGAAGCTCCGCGAAGACCCTGCTGCCAACGAGGGGCAGGTGCGCGGCGAACGCGTCGGCGGTGTGCGGCTGGCCGACTCCCCCGATGAGGCGGAAGCGGCTGCGGCGGCGATGCTCGGCCAGTACCTCGTCTCCATCCAGACGGGGCCCGAAGGGAAGCCGGTCCGCCGGGTGCTCGTCGAGGAGCAGTCCGCCGTCGAGCGTGAGTTCTACTTCTCCATCACCGTCGACGGCGGACTCGAGTCCGCCCTCATCCTCGCCTCGACCGAGGGAGGGCAAGAGATCGAGGAGGTCGCGCGCCGAAACCCCGAGGCGATCGTCCGCATCCCGGTGAACTTCGCCGCCGGCTACCAGCCGTACATCGGGCGCTGGCTCGCTGCTCGGCTCGGTCTCACCGACGAACCTCTCCAGCGACAGCTGGCTGACCTGGCTGCGGGTCTCTATCGCGCCTTCGTCGAGAACGACGCGAGCCTGGTGGAGGTGAACCCGCTCGTCCTCACCCGGGACGGCCGCCTGCTTGCCCTCGACGCGAAGTTCAACGTCGACGACAACGCGCTCTTCCGACAGAAGGCGCTGGCCGAGCTGCGCGACCGGGAGCAGGAGGACCCGCTCGAGGTGCGCGCGCAGGAGCTCGGGATCGCCAACTACATCAAGCTGGACGGGAACATCGGCTGCATCGTGAACGGTGCCGGCCTCGCCATGGCGACGATGGACACCATCAAGCTGGCTGGCGGCGAGCCGGCGAACTTCCTCGACATCGGGACGGTGAATGACCCGCAGCGGGTGGTGAACGCCCTCCGGGTCATCCTCGAGGACCCGTCGGTGAAGGCGATCCTCATCAACATCTTCGGCGGCATGGCGCGCGTCGACGTCATCGCCCAAGGGGTCATCGAGGCCTTCCGGCAGATGGAGATCCGCGTCCCCGTCGTCATGCGGCTCGTTGGGACGAACCTCGCCGAGGGGGAGGCCCTCCTCCAGGAGGCGGGGATCCCCGTCATCCGCGCGAAGGGGCTCGCGGAGGCGGCGCGCCTCGCTGTCGAGGCCGCCAGCGGTGCCGTGGCGAGCTGATGGCGGCGCCGGAGCACGCCGCGCTCGGGAACGCCCTCCGGCGAAGCTACTCCTCCATCGTCTCGCCGCGCTGCTTCTGCATCGCCCGCCAGAGCGCCCTTCCCTTGTCCGGCGTCGGGTCCTTCACGAGACCGTAGATCTCGCGCCCCTCGTGTCCTTCCGGGAGGTACTCCGTGATCGGCAGGCCCTCGGGGGTGACGAAGAGGAGGCAGTGGCAGTACTTGTACAGCTGCATCTCGTCGCAGGCGCAGATCCAGGTGCGCCGCTTGACCTCCTCTTCCTTCGGCAGGTAGAGGCCCTCCGGCCAGGTGCCGTCGGGGTTCTTCTCCGGGTAGAAGTTGCACGGGCAGAGGGGCCGGCCGTACTCGTCGACGTGGCGAGCGAGCCCGAGGATCACCGCCTCGGTGATCGACCGGTCCGGATGGAAGACGGTGCCGGATTTCTCGGCGTACTTCTCCGCGTACCGCCACATCTTCTCGATGGATTCCTGGGTCGGGCGCTCCATACGTCCTCCTCTCGCAGCTCCTCTGTTCCAGCCTAGAGCATCCGGCGGCGTACCGTGCGCCTAGATGGTGAGGCCGCCCAGCCCCTGGATGCCGCGGACGTACTCGATCTCGCCGACGTGCCGGTATCCGTGGCTGAGGCAAACTCCCCAAAGCGCCGTCCACAGCGACATCTCGCCGAGCGGCCGGATGGTCACCTTCCGCTCCTCCAGGTCATCCTCGCTGAGCGTGTCGAGGAAGGCGTCCGTCGCGTCCCACGTCGAGAGTTGGTAGGCGCGCCAGAGGTCCTTGTCCGCAAGCCGAATCGCTAGGGCTTCTTCTCGGGTCAGGCCGGTGCCCTGGCTCGTGCGCGGGAGTCCGAGCTTCTCGTCGTACCCGCCTTCCAGCCAAACGGTGTTCCGCCGCTGCGCGACGAAGTTCACGATGTTGTCCTCGGTGCGCACGTAGTGCCAGAGGCTGAAGAAGGCGCTCAGCCCTCCCTCGCGGGGGCGGAAGTTGAGCTGCTCGAGGGACATCTCTTCCACCGCCTTGTCCAGCAGGCCGTGCATGTCCCGGAGCCCTTCGCGAAGGATCGTCAACGGTGTGCGCATCGTGCCCTCCCTGGAGTTGCGTCGGCCTGCATCGTACAGGGAGGGCGGCGCTCACGCCGCCCGGCGTGGGTCCGTGAGGGCGTAGCCGGCACCCCAGCGGTTCACGATGTAACGCGGGTTGCTCGGGTCGTCTTCGAGCTTCTGCCGGAGGTAGCGGATGTACAGCCGCAGGTACTGTGTTTCGTCGGCGTACTGGCTCCCCCACACACGCGAGACGAGCGCCCGCGCGGGGATGACCTGCCCCGCATGCTCCGCGAGGGCGAGGAGGAGCCGGAATTCGGTCGGCGAGAGCGGGACCGGCCGGCCGCGTTTCCGCACCGTCTGCGAGCGGGGGTCGATCTCCAAGTCTCCCACCCGCAGCACCTGAGCAGCCTCGTCGTCAGGCTCCGGTCTCCGCAGCCGTCGGAAGAGCGCACGGAGGCGCAGGTCCACCTCCACGGTGGTGGCGTTCGGCCCGCAGTACTCGTCCGCGCCGGCCTCGAAGGCGTTCGCCATCTCCGCGAGCGTGCCGGCGGCGCCGATGACGACGAGGGGCGCCTCCGTCGCCTCCCGGCAGTGGGCGACCTCCAGCTGCGGGATCCAGCCCGGGTCTCCCGGCTCGAGGATGACCGCATCGACGTCGCGGAGCTCTGCCAGCTCCGGCTTCCACCCCGCGACCTGCGGCCGGTAGCCGAACTCCTCGAGTTCCCGCGCGCGGTGGTTCAGCTGCTCGAGGCGCCGTCCGACGAGGACGACTCGGAGGCCGATGAGCGCCGGCAGCGGGCAGCCGCGTCCGTTCGCTTTCGCTCGCGTCCCCACGAAGCCTCCTCCTCGGGCGTTCCCCGATGCGCCAGCTCTGGCCGGCGGCCGATGTCTCCGGCGTGGGTCGTCTCGTTCGCTTCCCGATGCTCCTCGCCGTGGCGGCCGCCTGCTCGCTGACGGCCGTCGCCGTCGCCGCTTCTGCTCCCGAGCCGAGGGCGGCAGCGTCGGCCGCCGCAACGGCCTCGCCCTTAGCTTCGTCTGTCACCGAACGGTTCCCCAGCGACTCAGGCCCCGTTCCCGCGACTGCCACCGAGTCGACACCGCCCGCGGTTGCGCCCGAACCGACGCCGACTAGGCCCGACCCGACCCCCGCGGTGACTCCGGTGCGGGACGGGACGTTCGCCGCCGTGCTGCCCCATGGAGTCGTACCGACCGAAGGCCAGTGGTTCGTGGAGCCGGTCGCAGATGCGATCGCGGAGGGCCTGAACGAAGCGCGAACGGGGGCGGGCCTGCCGCCGCTCGCGCGGGACGAGCGTCTCGATGGGGTGGCGCGCGCTCGCGCCGCCGACCTCGTCGAGCGGGGCTACTTCGCGCACGTCGCGCCCGATGGCGGAACCGCGTTCACGGAGCTGCAGTCGCGGGGCATCCGGTACGGACTTGCAGGGGAGAACCTCGCCCGGAACACGTATCCGGAGGGGGATGCAGCGCGCGTCGCCCTCGAAGGCTGGCTCGCGAGCCCCGGCCACCGTGCGAACGTGCTCGAGCCTCGCTTCGTCCGCGTGGGGGTCGCGGTGACGCGGGCGAACACGACGTGGGTGATCGTGGCCGTCTTCACCGACTGAACGCGGCGCGTGCGATGGTGGGCGATGGAGGACTCGAACCTCCGACCCCCTCGTTGTAAGCGAGGTGCTCTCACCGCCTGAGCTAATCGCCCGGAAGCCAGTGTACTCGCGCGCTGCGAGACGGGCAGTCCGCCGTCGCTCCCTGCGCCCCTTCACGTCCGGTTTTGACGCTCGTTCCTCCGAGCGGGGCGGACCAGTACGATGGGCGCGTGGATGCGCCCCGAAAACGGCTGGCGATTCTCGGTTCGACCGGCTCGATCGGCACCCAGACCCTCGACGTCGTCCGCCAGTACCCGGACCGGTTCGAGGTCGTCGCGCTCGCCGCGGGCCGGCGGTCCGCTGAACTCGCACGGCAGGTGGCGCAGTTCCGGCCGCGGTACGTGAGTGCCGAATCCCCCGACCGAACCCTGGAGGACGCGGCACGGGCGGTGGGGGCGAGGTTCGTCCCCCTCGAGGAGCTCGCTGCCGCGGAGGATGTGGATCTGGTCGTCGTGGCCACCGCCGGAGCGGCCGGGCTCCGTCCGACCCTCGCCGCGATCGAAGCGGGGAAGGAGCTCGCGCTGGCGAACAAAGAGGTGCTCGTCATGGCCGGCCACATCGTCCGGAGAGAGGCGGACGAGCGCGGCGTCGTGCTCCGTCCCATCGATTCCGAACACTCTGCCATCTGGCAGTGTCTCTGGGGAGAAGAGCAGCGCTGTGTGCGGCGGCTCATCCTCACCGCCAGCGGTGGCGCGTTCCGCGACTACTCCCTTGAGCAGCTCGCAGGGGTGACGCCGGAGGAGGCGCTCAAACACCCGACCTGGAACATGGGTCCGAAGATCACCGTCGATAGCGCGACGCTCATGAACAAGGGGATGGAGACGATCGAGGCGATGTGGCTCTTCTCCGTCCCGATGTCCGCCGTCGAGGTCATCCTCCATCGTGAGTCCGTGGTCCACTCGCTCGTGGAGTTCAGTGACGGCAGCGTGAAGGCGCAGCTGGGAGTGCCCGACATGCGGCTGCCGATCCTCTGTGCCCTCGCCTACCCGGAGCGGCTGCCGGAGCCGGTCGCTCCCCTCCTCGATCTCCCTTCCTACGGCGCGCTCACCTTCGGGCGGCCCGACCTCGAACGGTTTCCCTGCCTTCGGCTGGCGATGGAAGCTGGAGCGATCGGCGGGACCATGCCGGCCGTGATGGCGGCGGTCGACGAAGTGGCGGTCGACGCGTTCCTGAACCGCCGGCTGCGGTTCCTCGACATCCCCGCCATCATCGAAGGAGTGATGGACCGACACGAGCCGATCCGGGATCCCTCCCTCGAAGCGGTGCTCAGCGCCGATGCTTGGGCCCGCCAGGAGGCGGCGCGGCTCATCGGGGCGGCTGAACGATGCTGACGTTCCTCCTCATCGACCTCCTGGAGATCGCTCGCGCCGTCGCGCTCTTCCTGCTCGTGCTCATTCCGCTCGTGCTCATCCATGAGCTTGGGCACTTCCTCGCCGCGAAGGCGTTCGGCATCAAGGTCCTCGAGTTCGCGATCGGGTTTCCCCCGCGCATCAAGGGCCTGGTCTGGCGCCGGGGGGAGACGGAGTACACGGTGAACTGGCTCCCCCTGGGCGGGTTCGTTCGGCTGCTCGGCGAAGAGGACCCGAGCGATCCCCGCTCGCTGGCGGCCGCGGCGCGATGGAAGCGGTTTGTGGTGCTCTCCGCCGGCGTCTGGATGAACCTCCTGCTCGCGGTGTTGCTCATGAGCGCCGGCTTCATGATCCCGCGGGAGCGTTCGCTCTCCCTCGCGCAGGTGGTGACCGTCGCACCGGGCTCGCCGGCGGCGGAAGCGCGCATCGAGGGCGTGATGCCGGATGGCTCGCCACCCCAACAAGGGCTGCAACCGGGTGACATCGTCCTGGAGGTCGAGGGACGGGAGGTCAAGAACGTCAGCGAGCTCATCTACGCGAGCCGCCTGCACCTGGGGGAGACGCAGGAGTGGGTGATCAAACGTGGGGGCGCGGTGCTGAAGGCGTACGTATACGCGCGCTGGCACCCCCCGGAGGGCCAGGGGCCCACTGGCATCACGGTCGGCCCTCCGATGTTCTGCTCCGACGTGGACGAGGAAGGGAATCCGACGAACTGCCAGCTCGTCTACCCCTTCACCGAGACGGTTTGGTACCCGCCGTGGGAGGCGGTGCCGAAGGGAATCGTCGCGCTCGTCGAGACCGTGCAACTGTCCATCAACGAGCTCCGCGTCCGGCTGGGCGGGGGCGGGGGCGCCGTGGCAGAGGACCAGCCGGTCTTCACCGGTCCGGTGGGCATCGCCGATACGACGAACCAAGTGGTAAGCGAGGCGGGGTGGCGGTCGCTAATCGAGCTCGCCGCGCTCCTCAGCCTCAGCCTCGCCATCTTCAACGCCCTCCCCTGGCCGGGGCTCGACGGCGGGCGGATCCTCATGCTCTTCATCGAACTGCTCCGCGGCGGGCGGAGACTTTCGCCCGAGGTGGAAGGCCTCATCCACTTCGCCGGGATGGTCGCCCTCCTCTCGCTCGTCGCCGTCGTGACGTACTTCGACATCGCCCGGCTCGTCTCCTGAGCGATGCTCTTCGACGCGCTCTTCCTCGGACTGCTCGTCGGCGGCTGGACCCTCTGCGGCGCGCTCGCCTGGCTCTTCTGGTCGGCGGCGACGCGAGGTGACGCCGGACTCCTCTCCCTCCCCTTGGCGGTGTTCGCCTCGGTCAGCGGAGGGCTGCTCATCCCGTTCCTGGGGCTCCGAGACGAGCTCGGCGTCGGGGTCAGCTTCGCCGCGGGCGGCGGGCTGGCGTTCCTGGTCGTCGGCGCCCGAGTAGCGGTCCGGCGGGCAGGGTGAGGAATGCTGCTCCTCTCGACGATGTACGCGCAAGATCCGCGGTTCGCTGAAGGGCACCGGTTCGCGGAGTTCGCGCAAGAGGCCGGGTACGACGGCCTCGAGGTGTCCCACTCCACGCCCGAACCGCAGCTACGCGAGATCGCGGCGGCGGCGCTCCTCCCGGTCGTCTCGTTGCACGCCCCCGCTCCCTTTCGCGAGCTCGCCGATGGGCGTCCGAACGGCAGCCTGAACCTCGCGTCCCTCGACGAGTCGGAGCGGGAGTCGGCGGTGGAGGAGGCGCTGCGCACCGTGGCGTGGGCGCGCGAGCTGGGCGCGCGGCGGATCGTGGTGCACCTCGGCCATGTCGATGTGCCGGGAGGTGAGCGCCTCCACCCGGACGAACGCAAGCTGCGGCAGATGCACCATGCCCGCGAGCTGCACACCGAGGAGGCGTCGGCGATCCGCGACCGGCTGCTCGCTTGGCGTGCGGAGGCTGCCCCGCCGTATCTCCGCGCCGCCCGCCGCTCCCTCGAGGCGATCGTCGAGGCTGCGGCGGCCGCCGGGCTGGAGGTGGGGATCGAGACGCGGCTCCACGTCCACGAGATCCCGCTTCCGGAGGAAGCGGCGGTCCTACTGGCCGGGCTCCCGGCCGATCTGACCGGGTACTGGCACGATGTCGGGCATGTGGAGGTGCTGGCCCGGCTGCGGCTCGTGCCCCGCCGCCGGTGGCAGCAGGTCCCCGGGCTGCGAGCGGTCGGCATGCACCTGCACGACGTCCGAGGGCTTCGCGACCATCGCGCACCAGGGAACGGGACCGTGGAGTGGGAGCCGCTCCGCGATCTCTGCCGGCGGATTCCGGACATCACGCTCGAGATCGACCAGCGGGAGCCGGAGGAGCTGGTCCGCGGCGCCCGTCGCTTCCTCGAACAGCACGGCCTTCTGACCGCGGGGAACGAGCGTTAGTTCGCTTCCGGCCGCTCGAGCTCCAGTTCGAGCGAGAGGTCGAGCGCCGGTGCGCTGTGGGTGAGCGAGCCCACGGAGACGGCTTCGACACCGGTCTCCGCGATCGCTCGCACCGTGGCCAGGGTGACGCCCCCGCTCGCCTCCAGCTTCGCCCGCCCGGAGACGGCTGCGACGGCCAGGCGGAGGTCGTCGGGCGTCATGTTGTCAAGGAGGATCCAGTCCGGCTCGGCGGCAAGCGCGTCCGCCAGTTCCGAAAGGTCGTCGACCTCCACTTCGACGGGGATTCCGGGGTTCCGCGCCCGGATGCGTCGCACGAGCTCCGCGAGGGTGAGCCCGAGCTTGGCTGCCAGCGCCCGGTGGTTGTCCTTCACCATCGCCATCTCGGCGAGGTCCCGCCGATGGTTCCGGCCGCCGCCGCAGCGGACGGCGTACTTCTCGAGGTCCCGCAGCCCCGGGGTCGTCTTCCGGGTGTCGAGGATCACGCACCCCGTGCCGGCCACCTCGTCAACGAACCGAGCCGTGAGCGTCGCGATGCCGGAGAGTCGCTGGAGGAAGTTCAAGGCGACCCGTTCCCCCCGCAGGATGGCGTCGGCGCTGCCCCGGACGATGGCGACGACCTCGCCGGGCCGGACGCGTTCGCCGTCGTGGCGGAGCGGCCGGAGCGTGCACTCGGGATCGAGCTGCCGGAAGGCCTCCGCCGCCAAGGCGAGCCCGGCGAGCACGCCGGCCTGCCGGGCGACGATGCGCGCCTCCGCGGGGAGGCGGCGCGCGTCGAGCGCCTCCGTCGTCACGTCCTCGGCTGCGCGGTCTTCCGCGAGCGCAGCGGCGACCACCTCGCGAACGAGCTGCGGAGGGAGCGGCTCAATCGGCACGGCGGAACACCTGGTGTCTGCGCCAGCGCTCGTCGTCAGGCTGCGGGAAGTCGCGGCGGTAGTGGGAGCCGCGGCTCTCGGTCCGCCGGAGGGCGGCTTCCGTCATGAGGGAGGCGAGGAGGCTCATCGCGCGTCGCTCGATCGCTTCGCGGCTCGTAGCGGGATTCGGCTCTTGCGGCCAGGCGGCGATGATCGCGCGGGCCTTCGTGAGGCCTTCGCCGTCGCGCTCGATGCCGACGTACTCCCACATGAGCCGCTGCAGCTCCTCGCGGGTGGGGGCGACGCGGCCGGTTGGCGAAGCGGGGACGAACTCCTCGGCGGCGGGAGCGGCGGCCCGCTCGCCTCGGGCGAGCGCCTCCACGCACCGCTTTCCGAACACCACGGTCTCCATGAGGGAGTTGCTCGCGAGTCGGTTGGCGCCGTGCACGCCGGTACACGCCGCTTCGCCGACAGCGTACAGCCCTGGCACGCAGGTTCGTCCCCACGTGTCCGTTCGGATCCCTCCCATGAAGTAGTGGGCTGCGGGCGCCACAGGGATGAGGTCGCGCCGCAAATCGAGCCCTTGCTGGCGGCAGAAGGCGTAGACGGCCGGAAAGCGGGCGGCCGGGTCGACCGAGAGGTGGCGGCAGTCGAGGAAGACGTGGTCACGCCCCTCACGGCGCATCTCGGCGACGATCGCGCGCGCGACGACGTCCCGCGGCGCGAGCTCGGCTCGCGGGTCGTACCGCGCCATGAACGCCTCACCGGCGTGGTTCCGGAGCACCGCTCCCTCCCCGCGCACCGCTTCGGAGATGAGGAAGGGAGGCGCTCCGCGGCCGGCGAAGGCGGTGGGGTGGAACTGGTAGAACTCGAGGTCCACCAGCTCGGCCCCGGCTTCGAAGGCGAGGGCGATGCCGTCGCCGGTGGCAACCTCGGGGTTCGTCGTGTGCAGGTAGAGCTGCCCGGCTCCTCCTGTCGCGACCACGATGTCCCTCGCCTCGTACGTCTCGCGCGTGCCAGCGGGGAGGTGGACGGCCTCGACGCCCGTGACGCCGCTCTCATCGACGAGGAGCCGGGTGGCGAGGGTGTGATCGAGGAGCGTGATCCCGGGCCGGTCCGCGGCTGCAGCGAGCGCCCGTTCGATGACCTCGCCCGTGCGATCGCCGCCGGCGTGGAGGATGCGCTCCCGGCTGTGCGCAGCCTCCCGGCCGAGCACGACCTCGCCGCCGAGCGAATCGAAGCTCACGCCGTACTCGATGAGGTCGCGGATCCGGGCCGGGGCTTCGGAACACAGGATCCAGGCTGCTTCTTCGTCGACGAGCCCCGCGCCGGCGGCGACGGTGTCGCGGAAGTGCTGCTCCACCGAGTCCTGCGGCCCGACGGCAGCCGCGATCCCCCCTTGCGCCCACCGCGTGTTGCAGTCGTCGACGCTCCCTTTCGTGAGGACGAGGATCGGCCGCAGCCCGGCGCGGTGCGCCTCGAGCGCCACGAACAACCCGGCGATCCCGCTGCCGATGACGATGAGGCGGTACGCCCCGTCCATGGGGTTAGTGTACGTCCTACACGAAGTCGGGGCAGCGAGGGTTCGCGAGTTCGGAGGTGCCGCTCTACCCTGGGAGGCGATGTCCGCGCGCGCGCGAGCAGAAGCACTCGATCCGGCCGAGCGCCGCGTCGTCGTCCGCATCGAGGACCTCGTCTTCGGCGGCTCGGGGATGGCGCACCTCGACGACGGGCGCGTCATCTTCGTCGACTTCGCGGCGCCAGGCGAGCTCGTCGAGGCGGAGATCGAGCGAATCTACCCGGACTACGTTGAGGGGGTTGCTGTCCGGGTCGTGGAGCCCTCTCCGGACCGCGTCGAGCCCCGCTGCCGGTACTTCGGGCAGTGCGGCGGATGCCAGCTCCAGCACCTCCGCTACGAGGCACAGCTGGCGGCGAAGGAGGCCGCCGTTCGCGAGCAGCTCCAGCGCATCGGGAAGCTCGATCCCGCCGTCGTTCGGCCCATCGTCGGCGCCCGGGAGCCGTGGGGGTACCGGAACCACGTCCGCTTCTCCACCGGGAGGAAGTACGGCGACGTCGGGTTCATCACCCGCCGGGGACGCCGCCTGCTGCGGATCGAGGAGTGCCCGATCGCCCACCCCTTCGTGAACCGGATCCTCCCTGCGCTTCAGGGGAAGGGTGCGGGCCTCCACCAGATCCAGGTGCGCATCGACCCGACCACGGGGAGCTACCTCGTCTATCCGCGCATCGAAGGGGTGGACTTCGAGACGGGACAGCCGTTCTACTTCGAGCGGTTGGCGGGGTTCACCTTCCGCGTGAGCGCGTCCTCCTTCTTCCAGGTGAACCACGAGCAGGCGGAGCGCCTCGTGGAGGTAATCGGCGCCGAGCTTCCGCCGAACGGCGAGGCGCTCGTCGACGCGTATGCGGGGGTCGGCACCTTCGCTGTCATCTTCGCAAGCCGCTTCGCGAAGGTCATCGCCATCGAGGAGTCTCCGTCCGCCGTCCGGGACGCGCGCGTGAACCTCGCCCAGGCCCCGAACGTGGAGATGCGCGAGGGGAAGGTGGAGGATCTGCTCCCCTTCGTCTATCCCGTGCCGGACGTCATCCTCCTCGACCCTCCGCGCGCCGGCTGCATGCCGGAGGTGCTCGAGACGATCCTCCGGCTGCGGCCGCGGGAGCTCGTGTACGTGAGCTGCAACCCGACGACGCTCGCCCGGGACCTGCGCACGCTCGTCGGCGGCGGCTACCGGTTGCTGCGGGTGACGCCCCTCGACATGTTCCCGCAGACCGCCCACATCGAGTGCGTGGCGAAGCTCGAGCTCACCGGTGTGGCGGGGCCATGACGACGCCGCTCGTCCTCGCGTCTGCCTCGCCGCGTCGGCAGGAGCTGCTCCGAGCCCTCGTTTCCGAGTTCTCGGTCGACCCGCCGGAACTTGAGGAGGTGCTCGGCGACGATCCGGTCGCGGATGCGCGGCGGCTCGCCTTGGCGAAGGCCGCGGCTGTGGCCGCACGGTGGCCGCACGCCGTGGTGCTCGGAGCCGACACGGTCGTCCACGACGGCCGCCGGCACTTCGGGAAGCCCGCGTCGGCGCAGGAAGCGGCGGAGATGCTCCGCGCGCTCCGCGGCCGGCAGCACCTCGTCGTCACCGCCGTGGCCGCCGTGGCGGACGGTACGGTGGCGCTCGGGCACTCCTCGGCCCGCGTCACCCTCAGCAACCTCGACGATGCCGCCATCGAGCGGTACGTGGCGAGCGGGCGGCCGCTGGACAAGGCGGGCGCGTACGCGATTCAGGACGAGGACGTCCCCACGGTGGCCGCGCTGGAAGGCTGCTACTGCGCCGTCGTGGGACTCGGCCTCTGGACGGCCGCACGGTTGCTCGCCACGATGGGCGTCGAGTGCCAGGCCCCGACGGCGGCGTACGAACGTTGCGGGAGCTGCCCAGACCGGCTGGCCGAGGGGGAGCGGTGATGATCCGAGTCACCCTGGAGGTCGCGACGAGGCAGCGGGAGGAGCTGGTCGACGTGACCCGCGAGGTGGAAGCGGCCCTCCTCCGCGCGGGCGTCTCGGACGGGCTCTGCCTCCTCTTCGTGCCGCACACGACCGCGGCGGTGACGGTGAACGAGAACGCCGATCCGGACGTGCGGCGGGACATCGTGGCGTTCCTCCGACGGCTCGTACCGCAGGACGGCGCCTTCGCCCACGCGGAGGGGAACAGCGACGCGCACATCAAGGCTTCGCTCGTGGGACCGTCCCTCACCCTGCCCGTCGAGGGCGGCCGCCTGCGTCTCGGCACGTGGCAGGGGGTGTACTTCTGCGAATTCGACGGGCCGAGACGCCGGCGGCTCGAGCTGTACATCACCCCCGCGGAGCAGGTCATCCACCGGTGAGGAGGAGGAGCAGTGACGACCGAAACGAACGTGCGGATCGAGCGTGATGCCCTCGGCGAGTACCCGGTCCCGGCTGACGCGTACTACGGCATCGACACGGCGCGCGCGGCGGCGAACTTCCCGATCAGCGGGATCCGGTTCCCGCGCATCTTCATCCACGCCCTCGGCGCCATCAAGCGCGCGGCTGCGCTCGCGAACCGCGACCTCGGCCTCCTCCCGGGAGAGCTCGCCGACGCCATCGTCCGCGCTTCCGAAGAGGTCATCGAGGGGAAGTTCGATGACCAGTTCATCGTCGACGTGTTCCAGACCGGCTCGGGGACCTCGACGAACATGAACGCGAACGAGGTGATCGCGAACCGCGCGAACGAGCTCCTCGGAGGGGGCCCAAAGGGCGTCTACCGGCCGGTCCATCCGAACGACCACGTCAACAAGGGGCAATCCTCGAACGACGTCATCCCGACCGCGATCCACCTTGCGGCGCTGATGCTCATCCACCGCGAGCTGCTGCCGGCGCTGTACCGGCTCGAGTCGTCGCTACAGGCGAAGGCGCGCCAGTTCGACCGCGTGCTGAAGACCGGCCGCACCCACCTCATGGACGCCACCCCGATCCGGATGGGCCAGGAGTTCGACGGGTACGCCGGACAGATCGAACGCGCGCGCCGCCGGGTGACGCTCGCCGCGGAGGCCCTGCGGGAGGTGGCGCTCGGGGGGACGGCCGTGGGGACGGGGATCAACACGCACCCGGAGTTCGCCGCGCGAGCGCTCGCCTACATCAACGAGGCGGAGCGGCTCCAGCTGCGCGAGACCACCAACCACTTCCAGGCGCAGTCGACCATCGACGCCGTCGTCGAGGCGCACGGACAGCTGCGCGTCCTCGCGACGTCGCTCGTGAAGATCGCCAACGACATCCGGTTGATGGGCAGCGGCCCGCGGGCGGGGCTGTACGAGCTCGCCCTCCCCGCGCTCCAGCCGGGAAGCTCGATCATGCCGGGGAAGGTGAACCCGGTGATTCCGGAGGCGGTGGTTCAGGTCGCGGCCCAGGTCGTCGGGAACGACGCCACCATCGCGATGTCGGGGCAATGGGGGTTCTTCGAACTGAACACGATGCTCCCCGTCGCGGGGTACAACCTGCTCCAGAGCATCTCCCTCCTCGCCCGCGCGTGCGCCGTGTTCGCTGAGAAGTGCATCGACGGGCTCGAGGCCACGGAGAACGGCCCGCGGAGCGTCGAGCGCGGCCTCGCGCTCGCGACGCCGCTCGCTGCCGTGATCGGCTACGACCGCGCGGCCGAGATCGCGAACGAGGCCTTCCGGACGGGGAAGACGATCCGCGAGGTGGCGCTGGAGCAGCAGGTGCTGCCCCCCGAGGAGCTCGACCGCATCCTCGATCCGTGGCGGATGACCGGCCGGTAGCGGGAGCGATGCTCAGAGGAGCCCGGCGACGCGGGCGAGCGCCGCGGCCGCCCGCTCGAAGTTCGGATAGAGGGCGAAACCGCGCTCGATGAACTTCCGGCGGTTCTCCGCGAGCCATTGCTCCTCGTGCACCGGGTGCATGACGATGAGGAACGGCTTTGCCGAGCGCTGCTGATGTTGGGCGAGCACATCGAGCATCCGCTCGAAGGCCTCCGGATTCCGCTTCCAGTGGCGAACGCCGAACATGGCGGACATCTCCATCGCCATCCCGTCGACGTTCGGGTCTTCGTCGACGATGCGGAGGATGCGGGCGAGCACCTCCGGGTTCCCTTGCACGGTCCCCGCCATGTCGAGCGGGTTCTGGTAGCTGCCGCCGATGATGTTGAAGAACTCGCCGAGCTTCGCGTACGTCTCGGGCGCGAAGCGGGGGACCTCGAACCCCACCTTGGCGAAGGCGTCCGTGATGGAGACGGACTGCCCGCCGGTCTGGGCGAGGAGCGCCATCCGCTTCCCGCGGGGGCGCTTCACGCGGACGAGCGCCTGCACGACGTCGACCGTCTCGTCGAGGCTGTTCGTGGTGATGGCGCCGACCTGGCGCATGATGCCGTCCCAGATCGCCTGCGGCGTGGCCAGGGAAGCGGTGTGCGACATCGTCGCCCGGGCGCCGGCGTCCGTTTGGCCCCCTTTCCAGACGACGACGGGCTTCCGTTTCGCGGCGGCCTTCAGGGTCTCGAAGAACCGGCGCCCGTCGCGCGCTCCTTCCACGTACATCGCGATGACGTCCGTCTCGTCGTCCTCGGCGAGGTACTCGACATAATCAGCCACGTCGAGGACGATCGCGTTCCCGAAGCTCGCCGCGCGGCTGAGGTGCAGTCCGAGCACGCCGCAGACGAGGCTGAACATGATGCTGTGCGTCCCCGACTGCGAGAGGAAGCCGATGCGGCCGTCGTCGGCGACGGGCGCGTCCACCGAGAACCGGACGCCGAGCTTTGGGATGTACAGCCCCATGCAGTTCGGCCCGACGAGGTTGAAGTTCGCCTCGCGGGCGAGCTGCTGCAGCTCCTGCTGGAGCCGGATCCCCGTTTCCTCGCCTGTCTCCGCGAATCCAGAGGTGAAGAATGCCGCTCCGGCTGCCCCCACCTCGATGAGGTCCCGGAGCACCCGCGGCGCCACCTGCCGGGGGACTGCTACCACCGCATAGTCGATGGGTTCGGGGATGTCCTTGAGCGAGGTGAAGTTCTGGACGCCGAGCGCCTCGATCCCCGGAATCTGCGCCGGGTCGATCTGCACGGAGTACAGCTTCCCGCCCCGCTCTTTGAAGGGCAGGTTGTTGTGGATCCACATGTAGCCGGGACCCTTGTCGCCGATGACGACGACGGTGCGCGGATTGAACATGCGGTCGAGGCGGTGGCCCGGCACGCCCACGGCGCTACTCCGTCGCTACGACGAGGCGGGCGTCGACCGCCACTGCGCCGTTGGGGTAGGCGAACACCGGGTTCAGGTCGAGCTCACGCACCTCTGGGTGGGACTCGACGAAGCGGGAGACGTCGAGGAGGAGCTTCCGGAGGGCGCCGATGTCCGCGCCGGGCTGGCCTCGCACGCCGTCCAGGATCGGCCGGGCGCGGATCTCGTCGATCATCTCCGCCGCATCCTTCTCCTCGAGCGGCACGAGGCGGAAGGAGACGTCCTTCAGCACCTCCACCATGATGCCGCCGAGCCCGAACATCATGACGGGCCCGAACTGCTCATCGGTGGTCATGCCGACGATGACCTCGATCCCGGGCTTCGCCATCCGCTGGACGGAAACGCCCTCGATGCGGGCGTTCGGCTCCGCCGCCCGCACCGAAGCCATGATCTCGTCCCAAGCGCGTCCGACGGCCTCCTGGTCGGGAAGATTCAGCTTCACACCGCCCACGTCGCTCTTGTGGGCGATGTCCGGCGAGACGATCTTGAGCACGACCGGGAACCCGAGCCGCTCAGCGACCGCCATCGCCTCCTCTCGGGAGGTCGCGAGGAGCGTCTCCACGACCGGGATCCCTGCCTCGGCGAGGGCCTGCTTCGCCTCGACTTCGGTAAGCAGCGCCCGCCCTTCGGCGCGCGCCTTCGCCAACGTGCTCGCGAACGTCATCTCCCACTCCCGCGCTGGAATCGTGAGGTCGAACGGAAGGCCGTACGGCCGCGCCGAAATGATACCCGCTCGGCAGGGGAGTGTCAGGAAGGTCGGCTTCCCTCCCCGAGCTGTCGGCGGCCGTAGTACGGCAGTACCGTCTCGCGGCTCGAGCCGGACGCGCCCCGGCTCCCGCCCCCGAGACCCATCATCGCCAGCGTGACGGGCGCGATGACCTCCGGGTCGATGGCCGCGTTCACGCAGGCCACCCGGCCGCTGGCGAACGCACGGTCGAGGGCCGGTCCGATCTCCGCTGGGCTCTCCACGAACTCGGCGTGCGCGCCGAATCCTTCTGCTGCCCGTTCGTATCGGACGAGCCCGAGCTCCGTGGCGACCGTACGCCCTTGGAACAGGATCTGCTGCCCGTGCCGGGACATCCCCCACGCCTGGTCGTTGAAGATGACGCAGACGAAGGGCAGGCGATGCCGCGCCGCGGTGTCGAACTCCGCGAAGTTCAGGCCCGCCGAGCCGTCACCCGTCACCAGGAGGACCCGCGCGTCCGGGTGGGCGAGCTTGCAGGCGGCCGCGAACGGCAGCCCGACACCGAGGCAGCCGAGGTAGCCGTGTGAGAGGAAGCGCCCGGGACGGCGCATCCGCACCGCGTCACCGATCCAGCTCGCCGCCTCGCCGCCGTCGGCGACGACCACGTCGTCCGGGCCGAGCCGCTGCGCGATCTCCTTTGCCAGACGGTACGGGTGGATCGGCGAGCCTTCCCGTTCGAGAACGGGCGCGAACGCCTGCTCCTGTGCCGCGCGGGCGCGCGAGAGCGCTTCCAGCCAGCGTTCGCGGATTCGCCACCGTCGCCGACGCGCACCGTCGAGGACCTGCCCCAGGAAGACGCCACAGTCGGCGACGATGCCCACCTCGACGTCCCGGTTGCGGCCGATCTCCTCGCCCTCGATGTCCACCTGGACGACGGTCGCCTCGGGCGGGATGACGCTGTTCCGACGTCCGCCGGTGAAGAGGCCGAGTCGCGCCCCGAGGAGCAGGACGAGGTCCGGCGGCCCGGCCTCGTCCCGCAGGACGGGAGAAGCGAGGAGCGTGAAGCCGCCGAAGCCGAGGCCGCCGTCTTCGGGCACGGAGCCGCGCGTCTTCGCGTTCATGAAGACGGGAACGCCCGCCGTCTCGGCGAGCTCGCGCAGGGCAGGGGCTCCGCCCGAGAACCACACCCCGCCGCCCGCGAGGACGGCCGGTCGCTCGGCCTTCTCCAGCAGGTCGAGCACGCTCTCCACCGTCGCTTGCGGGGCGGCAGGGCGGTGCTCCGGCCGCAGCCTGCTCGGCCAGCGCACCTCCTCCTCGTCGCGCTGAGCGAAGAGCACGTCGATGGGAAGCTCCAGGTATACCGGTCCAGGCCGGCCGGTCGTCGCCTCCCGCACCGCCATCGCCACGTACTCCGGGATCCGCTCCGGGTGGGTGACGCAACGCGCCCACTTCGTGATCGGACGCATCATCTCCAGCTGCGGGAAGCCCTGGAGGGGGAGCGTCTCGTCGTCCGTCAGCGGGCTGCGGCCGGCGAGGACGAGCATCGGCACGCAGTCCATGTACGCGTTCGCGACGCCCGTGACGGCATCCGTGATGCCGGGGCCCGCCGTGACGACGCAGACGCCGAGCCGGCCGGTGGTGCGAGCCCATCCGTCGGCCATGTGCGCCGCTGCCTGTTCGTGGCGCGTGTCGATGATGCGGAACCGGTGACGGTCGCACGCCTCGAGGATCGGGTCGATGTGGCCGCCGTGGAGGGTGAAGAGCTCGCGCACTCCGGCCCGCTCGAGCATCCGCGCCACCATCTCGCCGCCGTGGATCCGTGCCATCGCCCGCCTCCGGAGTGGGTCTGCGCCGCACACGTAGCGCTCCCATGCGCCGCCGTCAAGGGACGAACCGTCCGTCGTCGTTCGCGCTCTGCGTTCGCAGCCGTTGACCCTGGAGCAGCTCCAAGGTGTACGGTCGAGCCATGACCGGGCCACTCACGATCTCACAGGCGGCTCGCGCGAGCGGGCTCTCCGTCGACACCATCCGGTTCTACGAGCGGATCGGCGTCCTCCCTTCACCGCCGAGGAGCGCATCGGGGTACCGCCGGTACACCGACGACCACGTGCGCATCCTCCGCTTCGCGCACCGGCTTCGCCAGCTCGGGCTGCCTCTGAGTTCGGTCCGCCGGCTCGTGTCGGTGCTCCACGATGCCCGCTGCAGCGACGTCCGCGAGGAGCTTCTCGAGACGGTGCGAGCGTCACGCCGCCGCATCGCCGAGCAGCTCGAGCTCCTGACACGCACCGCGCGCGAGCTGGAGCTGCTCGAGCGGGAGCTGGCCTCGGCCTCGACCGACGACCCGCAGCTACCCGCGCTCCGGCCGTGCTCATGCCTGCAGCTCATCGGCGGAGAGCGATGAAGCGGCGAGAAGGCGCGTCCGGCGCGCCGCCTCGCAGCTGCCAGAAACGGGGAGCCGATAGCGGTGTGCACGGGGTGACGTTCGCCGACACGTCGCGTGTCGTCGGCTGAAAGCGAACCTCGGCAGGAGGAAGCGAGATGTACGACCTCATCATCATCGGCGGCGGCGCTGCGGGGTTCGCCGCTGCGACGCGGGCCGACGACCTGGGCGCGAAGGTGCTGATGCTGAACGAGGGGCTCCCGATCGGCGGCACCTGCGTCAACGTCGGCTGCGTCCCGTCGAAGCATCTCCTCGCGATCGCGGAGGCGGTCCACGCTGCGCGCTCCCCTCGCTTCACCTCCGTGGCGCCGAGCCGTGAGCCCGCTCACTCGTACGGGGAGGCGGTTCGTGAGAAGGACGCCCTCGTGGAGTCGCTTCGCCGGCGGAACTACGAAGACGTGCTGGCTTCGTTCCGGACGGTGGAGTTCCGCCGGGCCCGCGCCCGGCTGGTCGGACCGGGCCGGATACGGGCCGGCGAGGAGGAGTTCGAGGCGCGCCACGTCCTCGTCGCCACGGGGGCGCGGGCTGCGGTGCCGCCCATCCCCGGTCTGGCGGAAGCCGGGTTCCTCACGAACGTCGAGGCGCTCTCGCTCGCCGATGCTCCCGAGAGCCTCGCCGTGATCGGCGGGGGACCGCTCGGGCTCGAGTTCGCCCAGATCCTCAAGCGCTTCGGGTCGGCGGTCACGGTGATCGAGGCAGAACCGGAGATCGTCCCCCGCGCCGAGCCGGAGATCGCGGCGGTGCTCCGCACGGCGCTCGAACACGAGGGCATCCGCTTCCTCACCGGAACGCGCATCGAGCGCGTCGAGCCCGGACCGCCCCACCGCCTCCACTGCGAGGGCGGGGTCTGCGTCGAGGCCGCGGCCATCCTCGTCGCCACCGGTATCCGCCCGAACACGGAGGGGCTCGGGGTCGAGTCGGCAGGCGGCGAGCTCGACCCACGCGGCTTCGTGAAGGCAGCCCCTTGGCTCGAGGCGGGCGAGCGGCTCTGGGCGGCAGGGGACGTGGTCGGCCGCATGCCGTTGGAGACGGTCGCTGCCAAGGAGGGCGCACTCGCCGCGTCGAACGCCCTCGAAGGTCGGCGGGACGCGCTCGAGTACGACGGCGTGCCGTGGGCGGTCTTCACGAGCCCGCAGCTCGCCGGCGTCGGCTTCACCGAAGCGGAGTCGATGGCCCGAACCGGCTACTGCAACTGCCGGACGGTGTACTACCGGCAGCTCCCCCGCGCGCTCGCCGCGAAGGACACGGTGGGCGCCGCGAAGCTCACCGTCGATCGCGAGGGGCGCATCCGGGGCGGGTACGTCTGCGGAACGAACGCGGCGGAGGTCATCCACGAGGTGGCGATGGCCGTTCGGCTCGGGCTGACGGTGCGCGACATCATCGACGCCGTCCACGTCTTCCCCACGTACTCCGAGGTGGTGAAGTTCGCCGCTCTCGCGTTCACTCGCGATGTCTCCGTCATGACCTGCTGCATCGGCTGAGGCGGGGCGCCTGCCTCACTGCGGGACCGTGATTGAGTGATCGGCCGCGGAAACCTCGCCCGCACGCGCCGGTCCGGCGCCTGCCGGGCGTCCCGTTGTAATCACAGCCCCTCTCCACCTGTCATTCATTCGAGTCCACGTGGGGAGGGAACTGTCATGGCGCGAGGTCCCGGCGCGAGGAGAAGGGGTGCGAACGTCCTCGCCGTTGCGTGTCTCCTCTCGATCGTGCTAGCGGCGACGCTTTCCGTCCCGACCACCGTCTACTCCGAGGGGCGAGATCCCCGAGCGCCGTGTATCGTGCCGCCTCTCCCGCCGAAACCGCCCAAGATCGAGCTCACAGCAGCGCCGCTCTTCTCCGACGTGCTCCTGCCCGCCGCCATGACGGCAGGAGGCGACGTTTCGGCCGAGGTCGGACCGCCCTCAGAGATTGCACTTGCGGCGGCCGTGGTCGTGCACGCCGGTGGGGGCTGCGCGGCGACGACGGAGGCCGGCTCCACAGCAGCGACCGGGCATGAGCCGACCCCCAAGGCCGGCCAATCCGACGCCGGGTCGCTGCCGGCGCCCCGGGGGCGGTTCCAGAGAGATCGGCGGTCGCGTGACCGAACCGGCTGACGCGGGCCGCCGGGAGCTCGGGATCGTCGCCACTGCCCGCTCCGGTGCGCTCGACGCGCGTGCGGAAGGCCCGGTCGTGCGGGGGCAGCTGAAGCGGGAAGGCGGCGGCATGCTCTAAGCGAAGCTTGCCGGCACGCGGATTGGTTGTGGGCCCGTTGCCTGGTCGCTCGACTGCTTCCGCGCCGGCGTCCTGGTCCGGCCCGACGGATTCGGTGGCGGGGCCGACGTGATCGCCACCGGCCTCGAGGTCGGAACCCGCGACCTCGGCGCCAGCATCGGTCTCTCGTTCGGTGTCGGCTTGGAGCTGGACCTACCCTTCGACGGCGACTTCTCCGTCGCGTTCGGGTCCTGGCGCTTCGAAGGGCGGACGCGAGGACTGCCGCCGCTCCTGAAGGACGTCTGGACCCGTGTCCGCGACGCGCTGAGCCGACTCGCCGGCGACCGATGAGAGAGGCCTAACCGGCGTCGCCGGCGACGGCGCGCAGCGCCTCCTCGTGTGCCCGCAGCGCCGCTTCCCCCCAGAGCACGAAGCGGATGCGGCGGACGGTGCGGAGGGTCGGGGCGAGCTCGGCGATCGTCCGCAGCGCCACCTCGGCCGCCTCGCGCATCGGGTAGCCGAACGCGCCGGTCGAGATCGCCGGGAACGCGACCGAGCTGAGCCCGCGCTCCTCAGCCAGGCGGAGCGCGTTCCGGTAGCAGGACGCGAGGAGCTCCGCCTCGGGATGGTCCACGCCGTAGACCGGCCCGAGGCAGTGGATGACGTACGGGTTCGGCAGGCGGTGCCCGGAGGTGATTACGCATTCGCCGGGCCGGATCGGCGCGAGCGGACGGCACTCCTCGGCGAGCCCGGGACCGGCCGCGCGGTGGATCGCGCCTGCGACGCCGCCTCCCGGCATCAGCTGCGCGTTCGCGGCGTTCACGACGGCGTCGAACCCTTCCTGCCTCGTGATGTCGCCCCGCACGAGCTCGATGCGAACGCCCGCGATCGTGCGCTCCATCACGTCCCTCCCGTGTCCGCCTCCGAGGCGGCGCCTCTGACGCCGGGAAGCTCCCTGCCCCGCCAGGCCACGGGGCGCGCCAGGTGCCATCGGAGGGCGGACTCCACCGTGAACAGGGTATAGAGTGCTGCGGCGAGAGGGAGGAGCGGCGCCCACAGCGGCGAGAGCCGGAACCAGCGGACGGTGGGCGTGAAGCTGCCCGTCATCATGGCCCAAGCGCTTCCGGCGAGCACGGCGGCGAGGCGCCAGCGGCGGAACGCCGCGAGGCAGAAGAGCGGCGGCGGAGCGAGGTACGTCCATCCCATCCCGAGGACGGTGAGCGCGAGGGCCAGCGGTGAGTAGCGCAGCTCGGCGTACGCGCTGCGAACGACCATCCGCCGGATCCCTGCTAGTCCTTCATAACCCCGCACGCTCCGCCACTCATCGGAGACGCCGAGCCAGAGCCGGCCGCCACGCACCTTCACCGCTCGTGCCAGGGCGCAGTCGTCGATGACCTCTCCGGCGATGGCCTCGATGCCGCCGGAAGCCTCCAGCGCCTCGCGCCGGACCAGAAGGCAGCCGCCCGCCGCTGCTGCGGTGCGGCGCCGATCGTCCGCCACCCAACTGAAGGGATACAGCTTGGCGAAGAAGTACACGAAGGG
>ERZ795042.100-NODE-100-length-77747-cov-32.755612_pt1 | contig 77747 bp, 63 predicted proteins | sample MGYA00375126_ERZ795042 | MGnify/ENA primary metagenome ERZ795042 (study PRJEB30171, sample SAMN05518105) | compost metagenome | isolation source: Feedstock adapted compost from Newby Island compost facility, Milpitas, CA | place: USA:Newby Island compost facility...
ACTGCAGCAGGCTCTTGTAGAAATTCCGTCCGACCGAACCCGCGCCGAGAATGAGCAGAAACTTCTTGTTGTAGCCCAGGCGCCGCAGCCGGAACAGCATCTTTTTCACCACGAGCCGGTAGACCGACAGGAGCGTCAGGTTCAGCCCGAGGAAAATGCCGAGAAACTCCCGCGACACATGGAGCTGCTTCGCGAAATAGAGCAGGCTGAGCAACCCGATGAAGCTGAACAGATGCACCTGCCCGAGCTTCCAGATGTCCATCGAGAGCCTTGTCCGTCGCCGGGGCTTGTAAAGCCCGCCGTAATAGCCGACGATGACGGCCATGATCGCGTACATCAGGCCCCAGAACATGTAGGAACTGAACGGCAACGCCGTCGTTCCCGGCAGCCAGTCGCTCTTGAACTTGACCCAGTATGCCGCGAGATAAGCCGCCAGTATACCGACGGCGTCGCATAGCACATAGAGTTGTGTCAGAAACTGCTGGTTCCGCCTGAGCACCGCACTCACCCACAGTTGACCGGACTATCAGCCATGTTCTCGTTCACTACTCTACAATTCTAGCAGAAAAAAATCGGCTTACCAACAATCTTCCACCAGATTCCTTAACGTTTCGACAGCATGCGGCGGTCCGGGCCGAGCAACAAGGCCGGATTCAGCACAAGCACGTAATCGGACGGCGCAGACGCGGCGATCGCCTGGTTCTGCCCGCCGGCGAAGCCGTTGTTTCGCTCGTTCAGAATATCACAACTTGCAAGCAGTCACCGATGTCCCACACGCTGTTGTGCGTTACGATGCATACGCTGAACGCCTGCGCGCCATCCATGGGCGATTCCATCTCGCATCACTCTCACCGTTCTGCGAGTTTGGCACCCGGCACGGACGCAGCTGCTTCGTAGCGTTCCACCAGTTCTTTCATGTAAGAGATCAGTTCGTCCCGCAGATCCTCTCTTTGAATGGCAAAATCCAGCGTCGTCTTGATGAAACCGAGCTTCTCGCCAACATCGTATCTCGTTCCCATATATTCGTACGCGAAAACATTTTCGGTCTGCGTCAGTGTGCTGATCGCATCCGTCAGTTGAATCTCCCCGCCCGCGCCCGGCTCTTGTTCGCCAAGGATGTCGAAGATGGCGGTCGTCAATATGTACCGGCCCATAATCGCCATATCGGATGGCGCATGATCAAGATCGGGTTTCTCGACCAACCGCCTGACCCGGTGCACCCGTTCGCCTTCCGGTATGCCGTCAACAATGCCGTAACGCGACACTTCTTGTCGGGGTACCCGCTCGACTCCGATTACGGAGGACTGCAAGTAATTGAACAGATCCATCATCTGCCGAAGGGCGGGCAAACCATCGGATTTGATGATGTCATCGCCAAGCAACACCGCGAACGGTTCGTTTCCAATGAATTTTCGCGCGCACCATACCGCGTGCCCCAAACCGCGGGGTTCCTTCTGTCTGATGTAATGAATGTCTGCAATGTTCGAAGGGTGCCGGACCTTTTCAATCATTTGGAGCTTTCCTTTTTGCCGCAGATTGTACTCCAGTTCGAAACTGGAATCGAAATGATCCTCGATCGCGCGTTTACCCTTGCCCGTCACGATGATGATGTCTTCGATTCCGGATTCAACCGCCTCTTCCACGATGTATTGAATGGTCGGCTTGTCCACGATCGGCAGCATTTCCTTCGGCATCGCTTTCGTCGCTGGAAGAAAGCGGGTGCCGAGTCCGGCTGCGGGAATGATGGCTTTGCGAATCTTCACAATTTCACCTTCTTCTCTCTCATGTGTGAGCTTCATTCAGGTAATTACGCAATGCTTCCCGCCACGGTCTGAGCGGCTCGAATCCGTGCACCCGTATGGCGCCGTGATCCAGCACTGACCAAGCCGGACGCGGCGCCGGACGCAAAAATTCCTCCGTCGTGCAAGGTTCGACGCGCACATTCAGTCCGCGTTCCTCGAAAATCGCCTTTGCGAACTCGTACCAGGAGCAAATGCCTGAGTTGGAAGCATGGTAGATGCCGTAATAATCGGTTTTCACCAATTCCAGCAAAAATTGAGCGAGATCAAGCGTATACGTCGGCGAACCGATCTGGTCATGGACCACCTTCAGCCGGTCTCGTTCCTCCGCCAGCTTCAGCATCGTTTTCACGAAATTGGCGCCATGCTTCCCATACATCCAAGATGTGCGAACGATGAAATGGCGACTGGATATCGATTTGACGAATTCTTCCCCCGCCAGTTTCGTTTTGCCGTACACTGACAACGGATTCGGCGGGTCATGCTCGAGGTACGGTCTGTCCGCCTTGCCGTCGAAAACATAATCCGTACTGATATATACAAATTTCGCGCCGATTTGTTCCGCTGCCAAGGCCGCGTTCCTCGCGCCTTCGGCGTTGACTCGGAACGCAACGTCCGGTTCCGATTCAGCCTGATCGACCTTCGTGTACGCTGCGCAATGAATAACGGCATCCGGCTTGCAGGCTCGTATCATGTTCCTGCATTGCTCGGGGTCTGTCACATTCAGCTCGTTCCGGCCGAATCCTGTCATCTCGATATCCGGTCGTTCCGGCAGACGGATCAGTTCCTGTCCCAGTTGTCCGTTCGCGCCGGTGACCAGTATTTTCATCGCGTCCGTCATGAGCTCATCCCTGCCGATCGTGATACTGCCGCTCGTAATATTCAAGATAAGCTCCGGATACCACCTGATTCATCCATTCCTGATTTTCCAGATACCAGCGGATGGTCTCCCTGATACCGGTTTCGTAATCATATTTCGGCTGCCAGCCAAGCTCACGTCGAATTTTTGTCGCGTCAATGGCGTAACGCCGGTCATGTCCTGGGCGGTCCTTCACGAACCGGATAAGCGATTCCGGTTTGCCAAGCTCCGCAAGAATCGTCTTGACAACCTCGATGTTTTTCCGCTCGTTGTGGCCTCCCACGTTGTAGACTTCGCCAGCCGCCCCTTTGTGCAGGACCAAATCCACTGCGCTGCAATGATCCTCGACATACAGCCAGTCGCGGACATTCAACCCGTCTCCGTATACCGGAAGCGGCTTGTCTTCGAGCGCGTTGCGGATCATGAGCGGGATCAGTTTTTCGGGGAACTGGTACGGCCCGTAGTTGTTGGAGCAGCGCGTAATATTGACGTTCAGGCCGAACGTCTCATGATACGCCCGGACGAGTAGATCGGCGCCCGCCTTGCTCGCGGAATACGGGCTGTTCGGCGCAAGCGGCGTTTCCTCTGTGAAATATCCCGTATCGCCGAGGGTACCGTACACCTCATCGGTCGAGATCTGCACGAACTTGCCGACGTTGTACTGCTTCGCCAGATCGAGCAGCGTCTGCGTGCCGAGCACATTGGTGCGCACGAACAGATCCGGCTGCATGATGCTGCGGTCCACATGGGACTCCGCCGCAAAATTCAACACCGCGTCGAGGCCTTCCATGAACAACGGCTCCATGGCGGCACGATCTGCAATATCCGCCTTCACGAACCGATATTGTGGATGGTTTTCTACAGACCGCAGGTTCTCGAGATTGCCTGCGTAGGTCAGTAGATCGACATTAATAATCTGGTAATGCGGGTATTTGCGCGTCATGTACAGGATGAAGTTGCTTCCGATGAACCCTGCGCCGCCTGTAACCAGCAGTTTCACACCCTGAGTTCACCCCCCGAAGACGAAATTGTTCTCAGCTTCCGCCAACGGCGGATGTTTCCGGTCCTTCTCCGAAAGGATAGGATTGGTGGCCGGCCAATCAATCCCCAGTGCCGGGTCGTTCCAAGCGATACCCCGATCATGCTCGGGAGAATAGAACTCATCCACCTTGTACTGCACTTCCGTGTTTGGCTCAAGCGTGCAGAAACCGTGGGCACAGCCCTTCGGCACGAGCAACTGCAGTTTGTTCTCCGCGCTCAGGACGAAACTCAACCACTTGCCATAGGTCGGTGATCCCTTTCGAATGTCGAGCACGACATCGTACACCGATCCCGCTGTTACCCTCACAAGTTTCGTCTGCGCCTTGGGGTTGAGCTGATAATGGAGGCCGCGCAGCACGCCCGCCTGAACGGACTTCGAATGATTGTCCTGCACATAGATGTGATGGAAACCATGCCTACGCATCTTATCCGCATTGTAGCTCTCGAAGAAGAAGCCCCGAGCGTCACCGTGCACTTCCGGCTCAATCAGCACAAGCCCGGGGATCTCAGTATGCGTGATCTTCATGTTCCACCTGCCCCGTTGCCTCAGCGGATTTTCCCAAACGTTTCGTCCAGCCGGACATTCCGGGCAAGTTCGTTCGCTCGCGCCAACGACGCATGCGTGCCCGCATCCGTCCACCAGCCTTCCAGAATATCGTACTCCAGTTCCCCGGCCTCAATATAGGCGTTGTTCACATCCGTGATCTCCAATTCGCCACGTGTGGAAGGCTTGAGCTTCCGAATGATGTCGAACACTTTGCTGTCGTACATGTATATGCCGGTTACCGCGTAGCGGCTCTTGGGCATCAGCGGCTTTTCCTCGATCGAGGCGATTTTCCCGTCCCGAAGTTCGGGCACGCCAAACCGCTCCGGATCCGGCACTTCCCGGATCAGAATCCGTGCGCCGCGTTCTTGATGCTTGAACCGCTCAACATAAGGGACGACGCTGTCCGCGAAGACATTGTCACCCAAAATGACGACCATCCGCTCTCCGGCGGCGAACTGCTCAGCCAACCCAAGCGCCTGTGCGATGCCGCCCGCCTCATCCTGTACCTTGTACGTGAATGAAACACCGAATTCCCGCCCGCTGCCGAGAAGGCTGACGACATCGCCCATATGCTCCCGCCCCGTTACAACGAGAATGTCGGAAATTCCGGCTTCTTTCAATTTGGCAACAGCATGGTAGATCATCGGATAGCCACCGACCGGAAGTAGGTGCTTGTTCGTGACCTTGGTCAGCGGATACAGGCGTGACCCTGTGCCGCCGGCGAGAATAATCCCTTTCATGGCAGACCTCAGACTCATGATGATGAATGATCCCCAGACTCCCCAAAATCGACAAGCATCACGAAAACTTTCACTCAAAATCATACCATAATATGTTGAGCATTTATAGAGTGATTGAATCCATCGCTCACGAATGACTTACAGACAAGCATTCATTCAATTAAGACAGGGTTGATCAACTTTCAGTTAATGGAGTAAAATTAGTGAAACGGAGATGGTACAAACATTTCACGCATTCTTTGTTTGCCAATAACTCCGGAAATGTACACAATTATACTATTAAAATATTGGATTGGGAGACGGAACAGATGACGAAAATTGCGTTGATTACTGGAATTACTGGTCAAGACGGTTCGTATCTGGCGGAGCTACTTTTGGAGAAAGGCTACAAAGTCTATGGGCTTCGACGCCGGACAAGCGTTCCGATTCTGGACAACATTCGACACATCCAGCACGAAATTGAGTTCATTGACGGCGATTTGCTCGACCTTGGATCGCTGATCCGAGCCGTTCAGATTGCGAAGCCCGACGAAGTATACAATCTGGCTGCCCAGTCCTTCGTCGGATCGTCTTGGTCTCAGCCAGTTCTCACCGGACAGGTTACCGCGCTCGGTGTAACGAACATGCTGGAAGCGGTCCGCATCGCTGCGCCGGATGCAAAGTTCTATCAGGCATCCAGTAGTGAGATGTTCGGCAAGGTCGTGGAAGTGCCGCAGAAGGAAACGACCCCATTCTATCCCCGCAGCCCGTACGGAGTCGCCAAGGTGTACGGCCACTGGATCACTGTAAATTACCGCGAGAGCTTTGGCATGTTCGCATGCTCAGGGATTCTGTTCAACCACGAATCGCCAAGAAGGGGTATCGAATTCGTCACTCGCAAGGTGACCGACGGTGTCGCCCGCATCAAGCTCGGCCTGCAGAAAGAGCTCCGTCTCGGCAATCTTGACGCGAGGCGCGACTGGGGATTCGCCGGCGATTACGTAAAAGCGATGTGGCTGATGCTGCAGCAGGATAAGCCCGACGATTACGTCGTCGCCACGGGCGAGACACATACAGTACTTGAACTTGTGGAGATTGCATTCAGCCATGTCGGACTGAATTGGCGAGACCACGTGGTTGTTGATGAAAAATTTGTCCGCCCGGCGGAAGTGGACCTATTGATCGGCAATCCCGCCAAGGCGAAAGAGAAGTTGGGCTGGGAGCCGAATGTAAGTTTTGAGCAACTGGTCAAGATGATGGTGGATAGCGATCTTGAACGCCTCAAAGGAGTTTAAAGATGAAAGTATTCATCACGGGTGCGACCGGCTTTGTGGGAAGCCATCTGGCCGAATTCCTGTCCGGACAGGGTTTTGAAGTATGGGGCGTTACCCGCTCCGAGGTTCTGCAAGCAAACCATAACGGTAAATGGAATTTGCTTCGGCTTGATCTTTCGGATGAGGAATCCTTGATCAAAACCTTGGACCAATTGCAGCCCGACATGATCTTTCATCTGGCCGGACAGAGTTCCGTGAAAGCCTCATGGGATAACAAGGCGGAAACATTCGAAGCCAATGTAATGCTGACCATTCACCTGCTCGAAGCGGTCCGCAAGAGCAAGGCTAAGGATGCGACCGTCATCACCGTCGGTTCCTCGGAAGAATACGGACAGGTAAGACCGGAAGAAATGCCGATCACTGAAGAGACGCCCTTGAGACCGTTGAGTCCTTACGGTGTCTCCAAGGCATCGATCTACCTGTTGGCGAGACAATATCATCAAGCCAATGGATTGCGCGTGATTCACGTTCGTCCGTTCAATCATATCGGACCCGGCCAAAGACCGGGTTTTGTCACTTCTGATTTTGCGAAGCAGGTCAGTGAAATCGAGGCGGGCATCCGGCCGCCGGTTTTGGGAGTCGGGAATTTGACCGCCGAGCGGGATTTCCTGGATGTCAGGGACATTGTGCGTGCCTACCATCTGATTGCCCTAAGAGGAAAGGCTGGAGAAGTCTACAATGTCTGCTCATCAAAACCCGTTAAGATCCGGTCCATTCTAGATTTTTTCATCGCGAATAGCACAGTGAAGATCGAGATCCGGCAAAATGAAAAACTGTTCCGGCCAGTGGATTTCCCTAGATACATCGGCTCAAACAAGAAACTGACCTCTCAACTGGCTTGGCATCCGACAGTGACGCTCGAGGAAAGCCTCTTGGCGATCCTCTCCTATTGGCGAAGTGCGGTGAAGTCCAGGTGATTTACGTTCATACTCGAAGGGATTGAAACACATTGCTCCAAGCATTGTGGCAGTACCGATCATTCATTCTCGGGCTCGTGGGCCGAGATTTCCGTTCCCGCTATATGAACTCATTCCTTGGCTCGCTCTGGGCCATTCTGAATCCGATCGCTCAGATCGTCGTATATACTTTGATTTTTTCCCAGATCATGATGACAAAGTTGCCTGGTATTGATAACGTTTTTGCGTACAGTATTTATTTGTGTGCGGGCATTATAAATTGGCAATATTTTTCTGAAGTATTGACCCGCATGCAGACCATCTTTATCGACCAATCCGAGTTGCTAAAGAAGGCCAACTTTCCCAGAACCAGTTTGCCCTTGTTTGTTCTGTTATCTGCATCAATCAATTATTCAATTATGATGGGACTGTACATTTTATTTCTGATCATTGTCGGACAATTTCCTGGATGGACCATTCTATCGATAATACCTTTACTAATGATCCAGCAATGTTTTACGGTCGGTCTGGGAGTCTTGCTGGCCACCCTTAATGTATTCTTCCGTGACGTTGGACATTTCATGGGGGTTGTTCTCCAATTCTGGTTCTGGTTAACACCCATCGTATATCCCAGAAGCATTGTTCCAGACCAGTTCGTCTGGATCATAGACACCAACCCACTGAGCTGGCTCATGAAGTCCTATCAGGATTTGTTCCTTGTCGGTGAATGGCCGAACTGGTCAGAGGGATTATGGATGTTCGCGTTGTCAGTCATCTCATTTGTTATGGGTTATTTCGCCTTCAGACGACTCAATAAAGAAATGGTAGATGAATTGTAATGGATTGCATCGCAGTCAACAACATCGGCAAAAAATACAAGCGATACCGTTCCAGACGCCACCGTATTATGGAGTGGCTTACAGGTGGAAAGAAAACATTCCATGAAGAAAAATGGGTCCTCCGAAACATCTCATTCCGTATCAGACAGGGCGAGTCTGTGGGGATTATCGGTCACAACGGAGCCGGAAAAAGCACGTTGTTGAAAATCATTACTGGAACCACGCATCCCAGCGAAGGAACCATTCAAATTTATGGCCGCATCTCCGCCCTGCTGGAACTTGGGATGGGGCTTCATCCGGATTTTACCGGCAGACAAAACGCATATACGGTATGCCAGCTAATGGGATTAAAAAACCACGAAATTGATGAACTGATACCCCAGATTGAAGATTTTGCCGAAATTGGCGATTACATGGATCGGCCGCTCAGAACTTACTCGAGCGGCATGGCGATAAGGGTTGCTTTTGCAGCAGCAACGGCCGTACGACCGGACATTTTAATTGTAGACGAAGCATTATCCGTTGGAGATGCCTATTTTCAGCACAAGAGTTTCAACCGAATTCGACAATTCAAGAACGAAGGCACCTCACTATTGTTTGTTTCTCACGATCCCGGAGCAATTAAAACGCTTTGCGACCGGGTTATATTGCTTGATAATGGCTATATGATCAAAGACGGGAGACCTGATGAAGTTCTAGACTATTACAACGCGATTATCGCAAAACGGGAAGCGGATAACGAAATACAACAAAGCTTGGGTATCAACAACAAAGTGGTTACCCGCTCGGGAAATAAGGCAATATATATTGAGAAAGTCGAGCTATACTCCAATGGTTTGAAAGTGAATGCGGTACAAGTGGGGGATCATTTGGAAATTCGTATTCATTTGAAATGTAACAGAAATGTAAACAAGCCTACTGTCGGATTTATCATCAAAGACAGACTTGGATATGAAGTGTTTGGGACGAACACTTATCACTTGAACCATGATCTTGGAAATTGGGAAACCGACAAATCTTATACTCTTTCATTCCATATTCCCGCAAACATTGGGATCGGTTCTTACAGCATTACAGCCGCAGTACATGACGGCTATCAGCACATCGAAAACAACTATGATTGGATTGATCAGGCCTATACATTCCAGGTTGTTTTGGGAGACGGATATTCGTTTAATGGTGTATCCTTTTTGCAAACCAAATCTGTTCTACAAATTGAGGAGAGGTGAACATGCGCTCAGAACAGTTAAAAAACCGATTTATGGCAATAATGCAAGCATCACACGGGGTAGATGAAAGCCACCATATATCGTCACCGGAAATTGAACAACATCTTGCGAAGCTGAATTATGAAGTGGGTCAGATCAACCATTGTTGGAATATATCTCCAGAATTCGAGATTACTTCCCATCGGCCTAAAATCGGTAAATGGATTGTGCTCGGAAAGAAGGTAGTGCGTAAATTTCTTCGCTGGTACATTAACCCCCCGTTTAACATGCAACGGGGGTTCAACGCGAATGTTGTCCGCTCACTGAATGCTTTGACCCACATTGCAAACAACCTCATTTCGGAGGTTAAGGAATATAGAGAACTTGACGCAAAAATTAATCGTCTTAATGAGAAAATAGATGAGCTGGTAAACAAACTCTCAGATGAGATCAATCGTTTGCAAGACCGACAAAACGTGCTTTATAACCAACATACAAATTCATTGAGGGAAATGGAATTGGAAATTAAGCAGCAAATAGACAAGTTTCAACAGCAACTTGAGCAATTGGTCAAAGTCATACATCTGAACACCTCTTCCGGCAGAATGAATGCGATCGATTATATTCGATTTGAGCAAAAATTCAGGGGATCACGCGAAGTCATCAAAGAACGTCAAAAGTTTTATTTGCCCTACTTTACTGGAAAGGAAAATGTGCTTGATATCGGTTCAGGCAGGGGCGAGTTTATTGAATTGCTGCTCGAGAACGGTATCAAGGTCAAGGGCATTGATGTCAACAAAGATATGGTGGAATACTGCCAATCGTTGGGGCTTGATGTTACTCATGGCGACGCAATCGAATACTTATCCGCACTCGATGATAACACGCTTGATGGCGTGTTTATGGCACAGGTAATAGAGCATTTGTCGACAAACATCCAATTGGAATTGATTGATCTCGTCTACAAGAAACTAAAACCTGGCGGAGTCTTTATCATAGAGACGATAAACGTCCGCAGTGTATTTGCAATGAGCAATTGGTTCTATATGGATCCAACACACGTGAAGCCCGTTCATCCTGAAACACTGAAGTTTTTCATGCAAGGATATGGGTTCAGCAAGGTTGAGCTGCAATATTTATCGCCGGTTGAAGATAGAAAAATAGAACAACTCCATATTGAGGGAGCAGACACAAGTGGTTTTAACCGTTCCATGGAACAATTGCAAGAATTGATTTACGGTTATCAAGAGTATGCTGTCATTGTTTACAAATAGCAGGAGGTTGCATGGTATTGGCCCGGAAGAGAAAAATTGCGATCTGCTTTCCCCAGGTGCCGTTCTTTCATGGCGGGGCAGAGCTGCATGTTTCATCCCTTAAGAGAGAATTGCAAGCTCGTGGATATGAAGCGGAGATTGTTTCCATGCCTTTCAAGTGGTATCCCACCGAGCAACTCGTTTCCAGTATGATGGCATGGCGAAATCTTGACCTATCTGAAAGCAACGGGGAAAAAATCGATTTGGTGATCGGAACCAAATTTCCGTCATACGGAATTAATCACCCGAACAAAGTAACCTGGCTTATCCACCAATTCCGCCAGGTTTATGATCTTTTCGGCACTCCTTACAGCGAGTATTCATACCAACCTGAACATCTTTCAATCAAAGAATTTATATACAGGTTCGACAACAAGACATTGACCGAATCCAAACGAATTTATACCAACGCATCAAACACCATGAATCGCCTTAAAAAATTCAACTCCATTTCGTCTGAGGTGCTATATCATCCTCCCCAACTGGTCGGACAATATTATTGCGATGGATTCGAAAACTACATTCTTTCCGTCGGCCGGTTGGACAAGCTGAAGCGAACGGAAAAAATCATAGCGGCATTTGCAAAACTTAAAACTTCGGAAATCAAGTTGGTTGTTGTTGGAAGAGGACCGGAGAAAGAGCCTCTGGAACGTCTGGCAAGAGATTTGAATGTTCACGATCGTGTAATCTTCAAAGGGTTTGTAGAAGACAAAGAACTGCTGAACCTTTACGCAAACTGCTTGGCGGTATATTATGCGCCGTTTGATGAAGACTATGGATATGTAACGTTAGAGGCTTTTCTTTCTCGCAAGCCTGTTATTTCGCTTTCTGATGCAGGTGGAGTGCTTGAATTCCTACAGCATGAAAAGAACGGTTTTGTGCTGGACAATGATGAGCAGGTCGCAGAATCCATCGAGATTTTATTCAGCAACAAATTATTGGCCAAAGAAATGGGCATGTACGGTTATAATCTGGTAAAGGATATTTCCTGGGATTATGTAATCAGCCGATTGACAGAAACACTCGACTAATTTATAAGGTGTTGAATCCTCATGGATAAAATTGCGTATCTTTCGCCATTAAATCCTATAAAGTCCGGCATATCAGATTATAGTGAAGACCTGATACCTGAATTGAGCAAATATTATGACATCGATATTTATATTCCGGATAACTTCAAACCATCGAATGACAGGCTTACCGAGTTTGGAATACTTCGCAAATACCATGAACTTGCAACTTATTACCCGACATATAAAGCCGTTATTTATCACATGGGGAATAACTATTATGCTCATGGGGAAATTTTCGATTTGCTGTTAAAATTCCCTGGCACTGTTGTTCTTCACGATTTCTCTCTACACCACTTTTTTGCCCAGAAATCACTGGAGAACGGAGATTCTCAGGGCTACCTGAACGAAATGCTATATTGTCATGGAGAAGACGGGGTAGAGACTGCCAATAAGTTTTTCAGGGGGGAATCCGAACCGCCATGGGAAACGCAATCCCTATATTTTCCCATGAATTTGAGAGTACTTGATTGCGCATCCTCGGTCATTGTACATTCTCGTTTCACCAAAAACAAGATAGAAGAATTGGCACCATATGTCCCTGTATTTCAAGTTCCGATGCCATCACCTCATATTATTAATCCTGATCAATCCAGTATCATTAAGAAGAAGGCGAGAGATTTACTCGGCCTCAATGACGATATTTTAGTAATTTCTACATTAGGTTTTGTTAATCCCACGAAAAGAGTAGATAAGATTTTATTGGCGTTGGGACAATTAAAAAAAGAAAAGAGAATACCAAAATTCAAATTTATTATTGCCGGTCAAATCAGCGAAGATTATCCAATCAACAATTTCATCCACAAAATGGGATTGCAGGATGATGTGATTTGTACCGGCTTTATCTCACTGGAGCAATTTGAAAACTATATCGCGGCATCGGATTTTTGTATCAATCTCAGATATCCGACTCAGGGTGAGAGTTCAGCCTCTCTTTTGCGTATTTTAGGTTACGGGAAGCCGGTGATTGTCACCGACATAGGATCATTTTCTGATTTTGAAATAGATTACGTCGTTAAAATTCCCTATGACGAAAATGAACTCGATCAGCTAAAAATCAGCATTGAGCAGCTTTTATCAACCAGCCTTAATTCATCGCATTCTATACTGCAGTATATAAGGGAACATCATTCACTGCATATCGTAGCTAACAAATATAAACAGGCAATCGATGGATTGATTGCGTCCAGATCCGGTAATATGATGATTGCAATAAACAAGTACTTGTCTTTTTTGGTTAATCGCACCGTTGGAATTGGAAATCCAGATCCCCTTAGCCTCTATATTGACAATACTTTAGCTTCAATTACTGAAATATTGTGTAAAGGTGGATCAGCTCTAGAAATGTAAAAGATAGATCTGCTGTTATTTGGACGAGGTGACAAGAGAGAATGAATTATTTTTTGTTCCTGACAGCGGTATTCAGCGTTCTTTTGCTAATAAATTCCATTTTTGTAACCAGATCATGTATTTCACTTTTGGAAAGGGTCGTTCGATCAATCAGTTTCTTATTTCTGGTATGGTCATTCCTATCACTATTGCTTGTATTATTTGAAAGATTTAATCCGTCATTGGTTATATACCTAACTTTTTTTCTTGCTGCTCTTGTTTACTATTGGGATAAAAAACTTGCCCGCAAGAGCAGCGCAAGCTCAACAAAGAACTTGAGAATGGATAAAGGTATATTGGCATTATTGTTTTTTACCGTTTTAATGCTACCCTTAATATTTGAACGTATTGAGTATATCGATATGACAGGAGATGCGGGGGTTTACTCAATAGCCGCAATGCATTTGAGCACTGAGGGAAAATTTACCGGAAAACTGGAAGTTTGGAGAAACCTGAACAATGAGCTTAAAGAGGAATATGAAAAGAGTAACCTCCATCAATACGACCCTGATCAGAACAAAGGAATCTACATGCCCGGAACCTATATTGAGAGATCGGAGTATAAGGATTACTACTTTCAGTTCTATCCTTCCTGGCCAATTGTTCTTTCGCTATGGGGATCCATATTCGGAACGATGAACCAATCATATGTTATGGTTTTGTTATATATAATTACAATTTTTTTGTTTTACTTTACTCTAATCAGATGGAGAATACGGGGAAATTATGCTTTATTGGCTTCTATTTTACTCGGATCATCTCCCCTTTTGGTCTATTTTACGAAATATCCAACATCCGAGCTTTTTCTTCTATCTTTGTTTTGCTTTATCTTGTATTTATTGTCTTTTGAAGGATTTTTCGAACGTTTGACAGCAGGACTTGTTTGTACCTTGTTTTGTTTTTCTCATGTTTCTTCGTTCCTGTATTTACCGATGCTCATTTTGTTTGCGATATACTCACACATTTATTCGAAGTATAAATTCTCCATTTTTTTGTTTGTTTCGTTCTTAGGAGGGCTTGTCAGCCTCCCTTATGGCTATAAAATAAGTAAACAATACCTGATTGATATTTATTCGAGTAACTTCGCAATTTTTATAGATAGCAATAATGTGTTCTATATTGGAATTTGGATTGTGGCATCTTGTTGGTCTTCTGGACTGGTTTATTCTCTGTTCTTGTTAAGGAGGCATCGTCTGTTGAGGGGGGCGAGTGAATGATCAGAATTGGCAGCCTATTTCTCACTCAACACAAGTACAGCTCAATATTGATTAGAATCTGGACGATTGCAATTATTTTATTTACAGGCTATAGAGGTTACCAACTTGGGTGGACAACCAAGTATATTCCTGAGGAAATAATCGAATTTAGCGCTTGGACAGATCGTCTTTGGTATGCGAACCAAGGATTCCAATCTTTGCTACATCTTAACATTTTCAGTATTATCCTTGCCTCCGCAATCATTGTCGTACCTGTGATTTTTTATGTTTTTTTGTTCCGTCCGCAGTTGATAACTGACAATCCGATAATTATATTAATTTCCTATTGTGTATTGCTTGTTATCTCAATTTATACATTTGTCAGATTTGATACCCCAAACAACTATTACGCTTCCAGGTATTTTATTCCGGTTCTGTTGCCGATGGTAATTTTGTTGTTTTCATACTTGCTGAAAAAACTAAGATCTCGTGTATTGACTATTATAGCGATTCTATCGGTAATCAGCTTTAATTTTTATTATATATTTTTTATGTTTCAAAATCCCGAGAGGACTGGCAGAGTGGAACTGGTTGAGGAAATCGCTGATTTTGTGCCGCGAGGATCTCTAATCTTTTTGATTTCGGATACATTTTCACACTATCTGTTAACACCTGTACTAACTGAATATCATGCTGCTAAAGTCATTCATTTAGATTACGATAATAATATGGAAGAGAAGGATTATGTAGAATCCATAATCAGGTATTCGGATGAGCTCGGTTTTGACTCTGCTTACGTTATATCAGAATATAGCCCCTCTTACGTCCTCGAATATAAATCAATTGATTTTGTTAATAGATTATACCCAAATACAATCCTGTACCCTGACGAAGTTATTGAGACAAGTTATCAATATTATTTGTTTAAGTCATATCAACCAATCTCGAAAATCGAAATAGACAATCCTGATAACTATAGGTTCTTTATAGAGGGATTTTCACAAGTGGAGAAAAATCAGGTTGAAACTTGGATCTGGTCTAATGGCGCTTCTTCGAAATTGGAAGTGCCGTTGAAACCGAAAATGGAATATTTATTAACATTTCAGGCTTCCCCTTTTGCTGTTACAGAAGAGTTTCAAAATGTCGAGGTAATACTAAATGGGAAATCTCTTGGCCGGATTGAGATGTCTACAAATGAAGCTCAGGAATACTCAATAGTATTACCAAGTGAATTTACTAAGGCTATTAATCAAATCGAATTTAAATACTCATATGTAAAGACACCCAAAGAAGTTTACGGGGCTAATGATGAACGGTTACTGGCAGTAAGATTTTTGAACTTCGAGTTTGAAGAGATTCAGTAAAAATCCGGGGGGATTCAGTTGCGAAACCGACTTGCTAGTCTGGACTTTTTAAGAGGATTTGCAGCCATTGGAGTTGCAGTGTTCTTCCACTACGTTCATTTTAGGCCACAAAGTTTTCCATTCAGCCAAAAAGCATATTGGTTTTACAACTATGGTTGGTCTTTGGTAGAGTTCTTTTTTGTTCTCTCCGGATTTATTTTTTCCTATGTGTATAAAAAACAGATCGCTGAAAACTCGATTTCTCTCCGCGAGTACTGCATTAATCGGTTTAGCAGATTATATCCACTTCATTTTTTAACTTTGATGTTTGTCGCCACAATTCAGTTTGCAAGATATGTCGGGGAAAAAGAATACTTTGTATATCCTTTTAATGATGTTTATCATTTTTTACTTAATCTCTTCTTCCTTCAGTCCGGCTGGTTTGATCAGGGCTGGTCATTTAATGCGCCGAGTTGGTCAATTGCCGTTGAAGTATTGGCCTACTTGCTGTTTTTTCTCGTAATTCGAAAATCTTCAAAAAATCGTTACATATTCGTCTACATTGCGTTTATTTTATTGGGATTGACAATAAAACACACTGGACTTAATATTCCTCTGTTCAATGACAGAGTAGCCAGAGTATTGATTGGCTTCTTTATCGGTTGCCTAACTTATGAATTCCATTGCTTTATCAATTCACAAAAAGTGAAAATTCAAAGAGCAACCACTCTGGTTTTGTCAGGAGTATTGATTTATGTAGTATTTTTGGCCGTAACATTTGGGCATGGCATATTGGGCCAATGGCATATTGTATATGTCTTATTGATCTATCCTCTGATCATTTATTTGGTATTGAATATCAAACTTCTGGATAAGGCATTTTCAATTAAACCACTTGCATATTTGGGGGATATATCATATTCGGTATATCTATGGCACTTCCCGGTGCAACTTGTGGTAAAAACAACTGATGAGTTGTTTCAGTTAAATTTAAACTACTCTTCAAGATTGATTTTTGCTCTAATCGCATTTCTTATTCTAGTAGTCAGTGTTATCTCATACGAATTGTTTGAAAAACCTGTAATGAGGAGCATTAGAAGAAGAATGGTACAACAATCGGCAGTAAAATAATTAAGAGGTGCAACATGAGAATAACATTGGTCGGCCCCTCCTACCCATATAGAGGGGGGATTTCTCAATATAATACTTTTCTCTACCGAACCCTGAAAGAAAAACATAAGGTTCAGTTCATCGGCTTCAGTCGGCAATATCCGCAGATATTGTACCCTTCAAAAAGTGATAAAGAGTACAACGAAAATTTATTGGAGCCTGAGATTATTTACTCGCTGGATTCGGTAAATCCCATATCCTGGCTTAAGACAGTCCGATTAATTCGCAATTTTTCCCCTGATCTCCTGATCATACCATGGTGGGTGGTTTTTTTTGCACCATGTTTCTGGACAATTGCTGCCTTAAGCAAATTTCGCACAAAAATTAAAGTGTTGTTTATTTGTCACAACGTAATCGAACATGAATCCAACAAACTCAAAATGCAGCTTTCCAAACAAGTATTTAAAGTCGGTCATTACTTCCTGGTCCATTCAAACGAAGACAAGATGAATTTATTAAAAATGCTTCCTGATGCAAAGGTCATAAAAGGTTTTCTTCCTTCATATAAAGACTTGATTATTCAACATGAATTTGATTGCGAACGATTTAGATCAGAACTCAACATTAAGCACGAACGGATTTTGCTTTTTTTTGGATTCATCAGACCTTACAAAGGCTTGAAATATTTACTTCATGCTATGCAAAGAATAATCGAACACGACAAAGATGTTCACTTATTGATAGTTGGTGAATGTATGGGAGAAGATAAGGAAGAATACCTAAAGATGATAAACAACCTGGGGCTGTGTGAACACATAACATTTATCGATCGATATGTCTCGACGGAAGAATTAAACTCATATTTCTCGATATCGAATATTGTGGTCCTCCCTTATGTTTCTGCAACTCAGAGCGCAGTGGTACAATTGGCATACGGGTTTAACAAGCCTGTTATTGTCACTAATGTTGGTGGGTTGTCGGAGGCTGTGATCCATAATAAAACGGGGTATGTGATAGAACCATGCAATAGCGAAGAAATAGCGCGTGCAGTAATTGATTATTTTACTCATAACCGCGAAGAACCAATGACAAGAGAAATTTCCATGTTTAGGAATAATTTCTCTTGGCAAAGGTTAATGAGTCAAATCGAGGACGAACTATTTGCAAGAACGGAGGTGTAAACAATCCAAAACAAACGATATAAAGCCATAGGTTTTTTCATTGGCCTGCTGATATTGGGATTCTTGATTATCGAAGTTTATCATTCGATAACTCAATTTGATACATGGCAGTTTATCTTAAATATTCATTATGGATTATTGCTTCTTTCGATATTGATTCTATCTTTCTTCATTTTTTGCACTTCATCATTATGGGCTCTGATCGTGAAAAAAATTGATAATAACGTTGAGTATAGAGACTGTTTGGCGGCCTACAACCTTTCGTTATTGGCCAAATACTTGCCAGGCGGAATCTGGAATTTGGTTGGTCGAGCCCTTTATCTGCATAAAAAAGGAGTCTCTGTGGCTGTTACATCTAGCAGTATTGTTTACGAGTTTTTCTTCTTGATCACATCTAGCGTCACAATCGGCGGTTTTTTGCTAATTGAGCACAATGTGGTCTCAATTGGGGCCATTTTGTTAATCTATATTGGCATGTTGTGCTTTTTATTTTGGCCAAACACTGTTATTGTAATTTTAAATAAGGTCTTGGTTTTACTTAAACGGGAAACTCTTTCGTGCAGGTTATCAAGGGCAAATGTGTTGATTATTTTTTTGCTATTTGTATTGTCTTGGGGGATTTATGGATTTGCTTTTCAATTATTGATACAAGCCATGAATCTTGAATTTACCCAAAGTTTATTGTACTTATTGGCCATACTGGCGAATTCCTGGGTGATCGGATATTTGAGTCCGACGCCCGGTGGAATCGGTGTGAGAGAAGGAATCATGACATTTTTGCTGGGAAAAACTTCTGTCTCAACTTATGCCGCATTGATTTCTGTGGTCTCACGTTTGTGGTTTATATGCGCAGAATTGTTGATCATAAGCATTGTTGTCATTGCTATGGCGATTCAAAATTCTCGAGGGAAGGAGCGACCAGATGAGCAGGGGGTATCAGTATAATTACTCCGATATAAACAGCGACATGTTGAATTATGAAAACCGTATTGTCAAAGCAAAAAAGATTGCTGCGGTACTCATGAAGGAATGTAATGATCTCGGCAGTCTTTCATGTCTTGACATTGGCTGTTCCGGTGGAATCATTACACATCACTTGAGCAGTTATATGGGAAATATCATTGGAATTGATATAGATCAAAAAGCTATTGAGACAGCAAATCAAAAATTTAGGAGCAGCAATTGTCAATTTATATACGGCGATTCGATGAATTTGCCGTTCGACGATTTCAGCTTTGATATAGTGATATGCAATCATATTTATGAACATGTACCTGACTCGCAGCGATTAATAAATGAGATTTATAGAGTTCTGAAAAAAAACGGGGTCTGTTATTTTGGTGCCGGAAACAAATATATGATTAAAGAAAACCACTATAAGTTGTACTTCTTGTCGTGGCTTCCCCAGAAATACGCTGATCTTTATATTAAAAAGTGCAGGAATATCAATCATTACTATGAGAAACATTTAAGCTACAATGGGCTGAAAAAGCTTGTCGCCAAATTTGAAATAAAGGACTACACCGAAAAAATTATTCTGGAACCTTACAAATATCATGAGTCAGATAGACTTATGTTTAGAACACTAAGAATGCTCCCCGGGCCTGTCCGGAGATGCCTGATCAAAGCTTTCACCCAAACATTTATTTGGGTAATTAAAAAAAATTAAGAGGTAACGGATCATGAAACTCATCATTCAAATTCCCTGCCTAAATGAGGAGCAGACGCTACCGATTACATTGAGAGATCTGCCGAAAAAAATTAAGGGCATCGACGTCATCGAATATCTCATCATCGACGACGGCAGCACGGATCGGACCGTGGAAGTGGCGCGAAAGTGCGGTGTCCACCATATCGTAAGTTTCCCGAGAAACCGCGGGCTAGCAGCAGCGTTCCGGGCAGGGATTGACGCATGCCTGCGCCTTGGCGCGGACATCATCGTTAATACAGACGCGGACAATCAATACTGTGGCGCGGACATCCCGAAGCTGATCGAGCCCATTCTGGAAGGCAAGGCGGAGATGGTGGTCGGCGACCGTGAGACAGACAAGATTCCGCATTTTTCGAAGACGAAGAAGTTCCTTCAGAAATTCGGGAGCTGGGTGGTTAACAAGGCGGCGAATGACGACATTTCGGATACGACCAGCGGCTTCCGCGCCTATTCGCGCGAAGCGGCGATGCGGCTCAATGTGGTGTCCGAATTCTCATACACCCTCGAGACGATTATCCAGGCCGGATGGGGTAAAATCGCGACGGCGAACGTCCCGATCCGAACCAACGGCGTCTTGCGGGAATCCCGGCTGTTCAAGGGCATCCGGAATTATGTCTGGCGGTCTATGAACACGATCATTCGTACTTATACGATGTATCGTCCTTTGAACGTGTTCCTGTCCATCGGCTCGATTTTGGCGTTGATCGGCGGATCGTTCTTCATTCGATTCCTGTATTTCTACATCAACGGTGATGGGCAAGGCCACGTGCAATCTTTGATTTTTGGTTCTTCCATGCTGGTCGTGGGGATTCAGATCGCGTTGATCGGTTTCGTTGCCGACCTGATTGCCAACAACCGCAAATTGTTGGAAGAAACTCTATACCGAGTCAGAAAGATTGAATTGGATTATCTGAACAAGGAGTCATTCGAGTCGCAGGAACAGCGGCAAAAGAGAAAAATGACCGTGTCATGAGCGCGTAAATTCCCAACAATTCGGGTTATCCGGGAACAAGCTTCATGGAGCGGGAAAAACGGGGTTGGAGTCATGAAAATCGCTGTTGCCGGAATCGGCTATGTCGGATTGTCAAACGCAATCCTGCTTTCCCAACATCACGAGGTAGTAGCATACGATATCGATGCTTCGAGGGTCAATATGCTCAACAATCGAAAGTCTCCCGTGATCGACCTGGAAGCGGAACATTATCTCGCAAAGCGGCCGCTTAATCTGGCAGCTACGACAGACAAGAATACCGCTTATGTAAATGCAGATTATGTTATCATTGCCACACCTACAAATTACGATCCGGAGACCAATTATTTCGATACCAGTTCCGTGGTATCGGTCGTCGAGGATGTACTTCGGATCAATCCGAAGGCACTTATCGTAATCAGGTCGACGGTGCCGGTGGGTTATACCTTGCAACTAAGAGAACGCTATCTGACGGACAATATCATTTTTTCTCCGGAATTTCTCCGGGAAGGTCATGCACTATATGATAACCTCTATCCGTCGAGAATCGTGGTCGGCGAGCGTTCCGGTCGGGGCAGGCAATTCGCCGACCTTTTGGTAGAGGGAGCAGTTCGCAAGGATGCCCCTGTCCTGTTGACAGACCCTGCGGAAGCTGAAGCCATAAAGCTGTTCGCCAACACCTATCTGGCCATGCGCGTGGCGTTCTTCAACGAATTGGACACCTTCGCCGAAATCCGAAGGCTCGACACCCGGCAGATTATTGAAGGTGTCGGCCTCGATCCAAGAATCGGCCAACACTACAATAATCCCTCTTTCGGTTACGGCGGCTATTGCCTGCCCAAGGATACAAAGCAATTGCTTGCCAATTATAAGGATATTCCTAACAATATCATGACGGCCATTGTGGAAGCGAATCGCACCCGAAAGGATCACATTGCCGAGATGATTTTGGCAAGGAATCCGGAAGTGGTCGGGATCTATCGGCTGACGATGAAGACGAACTCGGACAACTACCGGCATTCCTCCATCCAGGGAGTAATGAAACGGATCAAGGCGAAAGGCATCAAAGTAGTCGTCTATGAGCCGACCTATGACGGAGAACACTTTTTCCATTCACCGGTTATCCGGAATTTCCGAGAATTCGCGGAGATGAGCGATGTCATTGTCGCGAACCGCATCACGAACGAGCTTGAGGCATACATGGACAAAGTCTACACCCGGGACATATACCGAAAAGATTGAGCAAATGCAAATCGCCGCCCATTCCAGGTGGGCGGCGATTGATTGTTTAAAGGTATTCCTCGCGCTTCTGCGCCCTCAACTCCTTGAGCAGCAGTTTGATTTCCTGCGCCTTGTCCTTCGCGCAGATGAGTGTCACATCCTCGGTATCGACGATGATCAGATCCTCGACGCCCAGCGTTGCGATCAACTTTCCGTTGCTCTCGATAATGCATCGTTTCGTGTCCAGGCTCAGGATGTTGCCGCGGATGATGTTCCCATCCTCATCCCGTTCATGGATGCGGTCAAGGGCGGTCCAGCTTCCGACGTCATCCCATCCGAACATACAGGGAATCATCAGAATGTTGCCCGATTTCTCCATAATGCCGTAGTCGATGGATTGATCGGGCATCTTCGGGAACTCTTCCTTGATGACCTGTAGCCGGTCGCGGTTCGCAAAACCTGCCTTCATGGATTCCAACACATCATGCATCTCCGGCATCAGCTCTTGTATGGATCTCCGGATAGTGGACAGCTTCCAGATAAACATCCCGCTGTTCCAAAAATAGTCGCCGCTTTCCACATACTGCACGGCAAGGTCATGGGCGGGCTTCTCCACAAACCTCTCGACCCTATGAACTTCGAGATCATTTACGACCAAACTCACACCATTGCTTTTGATATAACCGTATCCGGTCTCAGGATAAGTCGGCTTGATTCCGAGCGTAACGAGATAGCTGTCGCCGGCAATCTCTGCAGCGGTCCGGACGATTTTCGCGAATCCTTGCTCGTTACTGATAATATGATCTGAAGGAATGACAACCATCGTGCTATCCGGAAACCGCTCCTCGATGATCAACGCAGCCAGTCCCACGCACGGCGCGGTGTTTCTCCCGACGGGCTCAATAATAATATTTTCATCAGGCAAATGGGGAATCTGGGCTTTAATAAGCTCGGCGTAAAGCTCATTAGTCACCACAAAGATCTTCCCGATATCCGTGATCTGTTCCAGGCGAGCGATTGATTGCTGGATCATCGATTTGCTTCCGGATATGTTCAGGAATTGCTTTGGCAGGCTGGTTCGGCTCTTCGGCCAGAATCGTTCGCCTTTGCCTCCCGCCATGACGACACAAGTAATGTCCATGCTGTTGCTACCTCCGGGAAGTGTACTTGAGTATGTAATCAAGTCTTTTCTTGATTTGCGAGCCTACAACCTTCGGCGAGAATCGATCAACGATGTCTTTCTGTCCGACCTTTGATATTTTGTCGCAGAACTCGCGATCTTCAACCAACTTCCTCATATAATACGCCGCATGTTCAACATCCGGTTCAGCCCAGTATTGGTAGGCTTCATAGGGGCCATGGTTGGTCCCTATCTGAATCAAACGATATTGAACCATACAAGAATTAAAAGGCGTCATAAAGTCGACATTCCCCGACCAAGCTGTTCCGATAACCGGTTTGCCTAAATACATGGACTCGGCCAGACCAAGTCCAAACCCTTCGCTGCGATGCAAGGACACGTAACAGTCGACGACATTGATAAGCGCATTGGTGTCGTTTCGAGACAGTGTCTCGGCAATGATATAAATATTCTCAAACTCTCTGACCGCCTCTTGCAACTTCCTCAAGTCGTTCTGGTTGTTGACAAATCCGTTGACTTTGATAACAAGCCCGACATCAATGCGGAAATTCCCGAACGCCGTATTGAATGCAGCTATGGCGGCTTGGGGGTTCTTCCGTGCCTGGTAGCTATTTAAGTCAAACATGCAAAGAAACAGGAAGCGATCCTCCGGTAATCCAAAATAGGCCCGATCCCTCGGAGTTGAAATGACCACCTGCACGCTGTGTGGAATCCTCACAACCGGGACAGGGCTCTTCTCGGCGATGGAATCGGCGACAAATCTGGAAGGAACCCACACTTCATCAACAAGCGAAAAACTGTTGAGCCACCGATCCGGAAAATCCGGCAACTCCCAATGCCAGTATCCGATCGTGTACCGATTATTGAACAATTCAGTTCCGTACTCCGTATAGAGCTCAATCATCTGTTCGGCATTCAGGTGCACGAGATTGATATCATAAAGAGGTTCCTTGATTTCCTTGTGGGCCCAAGACAAATCCGACATTCTCGCGCTGTTCGTACCGATAAAGTTGATGATCCCGAATGGAATACCCGCCACATCCAAATTTCTCGCCGCAATACGACAAGACTCACCAATCCCCATTTCGGCCCTGGCATATCCAATCAAATTAATGCCTTCTGTCTTTGTCATTATCTTGGCTGCTTTGCTTTTAGATGCCGGATATGACAAACCAAGAAGTTTACTCTTAATTTGATACCTTACACGAACTGGTATAATTGGTGCAAGGACTCCTTTTAGAGCGACGGCCAACCGATACAGCAATTTAAATGCTGCATTCCGAATTGTTAACACCATCCTTATACAGGTACATCGACAGGTCTTTCTTCTGACTCCTAATCATAGCAAAATCAAATACGAAAAACTATAAGCCACGCACAAGTTGCAGTCACAAGAGTCATCACTTATAGTAGTAGTTGTCCCATGTGGAAATGACACATATGAAATATTATATAATATTTCAAGGGGTTCGCATAATGAGCAAACCTAAATCTCACAACACCAAAGTAAAGAATAAAAATCTTGATTTTTCTGTTACCCAATGGTGCTCCCTGTTCGGAGTGGCTGTCTTTTTTCTGTTTTTTCCCTATCAGAGCGGACTTTTTAACGGTTTTTCATACGACTTTGAACTGCCGATTTATGAAGCTTTGATGTATGTATTCGCCGTATTTCTGGTTGTTCTGGCCTATCTCTCACGGTACATGAATTATGACCGTCCGGAATTCCTCTTGGGGATCAGCATGCTGTTTATTCCCCTTGTTTACTGGATCTCTTCCTTTCAGGCGGTTTCTTATCACAATGCTGTCATGATGGTGTTTGTGACCGCACTATATGCCGTGTTTTTCCTGTCTGCCCAATCGCTGATAACCACCAGAACGACAAGACTCGCAGTTGAACTCATATTGTATGTGTCAAGTTACTCCATTGTCATTTTTGGACTTCTCAATGCCATGGGGCATGTTTACAGGAAACATGCAATCTGGTTCACGAGCGGCACCTATCGTCTGAGTTCCATTTTCCAATATTCCAATACCTACGCGGGCTTCCTGCTTGCGCTAGTCCTGTGCGCAGCGTTCTCCGCCGTCAATGCGCGACTACGTATTGTATCGTGGCTTCACGCCTTCATGCTCATACCGATTTGGATTTCATTAATGTTGACTTATTCGCGCGGCGCGCTTGTCCTGTTGCCGGTTCTGGCACTGGCAGTTCTCATCTGTCTTCGTCTCGACCGGCAGATCGCTTACGGGGGCGTACTTCTTGTATCCGCCGCGGTTTCTTTAATGATTCTCGGGCCGTTCACGGATCGCTATGTGGAAATCGTACAGAGCGTACTTCCGGCATTCGAAGGTGCTCCGGCGAATTTGCGCTCCGTCTGGGACTGGACATCATGGCAAAACTGGTTGTGGCTCATTGCCGCTGCAACCGTCTCGGCATGTCTGACAGAAGCAATCCGAGCGGCGCAGCCGTGGCTGGAACGGCGGCTGGCCGGATTGGAAAAGTACAGATTTTCATCTCTGGTTTTGCCCGCCGCAGTCATCGTGCTTGGGGCTCTGGCAATCGGAGTTATCTTAAGAACTCCCGTCGCCGAGAAGCTGTTGCCGCAGAGCATTTCGGAACGCATCGCCAATATCAACTTTAGACAGCATAGCGTACTCGAGCGTTTGACGTTCTATCGGGATGCATTGAAAGTCTCCGCCGACTACCCACTGTTGGGGGCAGGCGGCGGAGGTTGGAACGCGCTTTATGAGAAATACCAGAACAATCCCTATATCAGCAGACAAGCTCACAGCTTCTTTTTTCAAACTCTTGTGGAAATCGGCTGGATCGGGTCGTTATTTCTGATCGCGTTAATCGGTATCATCTTTGTTTTTTATTTGCGTCATTATTGGAAGGAGCGTAAGGAACAACCCGGACATTTGGTCTTTTTTATTCTGGCTTTCTCCATTCTTGCACACAGCGTAATTGACTTCGACATGAGTTTTGTTTACATCGGTGCTCTGGTTTTCTTTTCATTGGGGGTTTTGGGCGCCGTCTATCGCGACAAAATCCGACTGCCCCGATTGTCAATTTTGAACCAAGCGCGCTGGCGCTACCTATACCCGGCTTTTCTGGGTCTGATGTCGGTTACGATGATCGTTCAAGTTTTTCAGGAATATACATCCGCGCATTACTACCAAAAAGCGCTGAACATGGCTGTGATAGAACAGCGTCCACTGCATGATCTTCTTGAACCGCTGGATCAAGCGATTGCGAATTCGCCTGCACATCCGACCTACACCTATACGAAGATCGAATGGCTGAGCCAAGCCTATCGGCAAACTGGCGATCGTTCTTACGCATTGCAGGCAAAAGAACTGATTGAACGGATCAAGGTGGTTGAACCATACGATCGCCTGATTATTTTGTCCGAATACCGAAACCATAAGGATTTGGGAGAGTATAAAGAATTGATGGAAGCTTTGGAAGACGGCATCTCCAAATTTCAGTGGGATATTCAATTTTATGAAGCCGCAATTATGGAGTATGCGGTAAACGGAAACAGCATGAAAGCTGCTGATCCTGACAGAGCACACTCCTACTGGAATCGGGGAATTGAACTATACGAAGAAGTTCTGCGCCGCAAGCAGTTATTGGCTTTATTGCCCGAAGAGCAAGTCCAGGGACGTGACTTCGATGTCTCAAATTTCATGAGACAAGCTGTGGGCCAGATCTTGTTTGGACAAGGCAGATATGAAGACGCTGTTGCAATTCTAACACCAATGATTGAAACTGACCTGAGTGATATGTACAATAGGATAGGTGTTCGCTACTATTTGGCGGCTCTGCATATGCTTGGGCAATCGGATGCCGATCTGATGAATCGATTGATAGAAGCCGATCCAAATGAGAAGACATATTTTGAATCACTATTACAGTAGTTTCCTCGCCCTGTCGCATTTGTATGGATTTTGGAAAATAATATCTTTCAATTCACTTCCGTTTCGACAATTTCTACACTATAATAGGGTTATTCAACAAGTGCTTCGAAAGGAGGTGAAAATGAGTGAAAGCTGTGATTCAACGCAAAACCGCTGGTTTGCTCGCGCTTATGATGGCGATGTCGCTGCTTCTGCCCATCGTGTCTTACGCAGCCGGGTTTCGTGATGTAACCGCGAACAACGGAAGCGTGACCGGTACGGTCTACATACCGAAATCGGTCTATGACCCGAATCAGGGCGTCGTCATCCATGTGTACGCTCCCGACGGAGAGACTTACCTGGGTGTAGTAAACGGTGTATACAAAGGCGTATACCAAGGAGTATACAACAGCACGATTACTGACGTTGTATACTATGACTTCAGTGTAGACAGCGCTACGTGGAGTACTTATACGTCTTTGGTATTCAAGTACTTCTATCCAGGCTCGAACACTGCTGATGCGGTATACGGCCCGTATTCCCGTAACTATGCGTCAGTTCCTCCGTTCTTCGGCGGCATTGGTGGCGGTGGCACCCCGAGTGGCGAAGCAGTGAAAGCCAACCCTGACGGCACCGTTAATGCTGACGCGCTGAAGAGGGCGCTCCAGAGCGGTTCCGCAATCGTTGAGATCTCCGGTGAAGTGGCCAAGCTTCCGGCTTCCGCTCTGACGGCAGGCGGTGTCGTGACGATCGTGTCCGATCTCGGTACGTACGAGCTGCCGCTGAATGAGCTCAATCTTGAAGCGCTCGCTCAAGAGCTGGGCGTTGGACTCGACAATCTGTACATCACCGTGACGATTGCCGAGCTGCAAGGCGCAGCCAAGGAAAAGGCTGAACAAGCCATCCAGGCTGCCGGTGGCACGGCTGTGTCCAAGATTGTCGACTTCAAGGTTGAAGCCGTAGCCGGCGACAAGTCGATCGAGATCAAGAAGTTCGGCACGTTCGTGAAGCGTACGCTGGTGAAGACGGGTGAAGGCGACAACATCGTGGCTGTCCGGATTTCGGAAGACGGCACGGTGACTCCGGTGCCGACGAAGGACGGCGACGGTGAAGCCGAGCTCTACAGCAACACCAACTCCGTCTACGCGCTCATCGACGTGGCTCCGAAGTCCTTCGCGGATCTCGTGAACCACTGGGCGGTGAAGGACATCACGACGCTGGCGAACAAGCTGATCGTCAACGGTACGGGTGCCGGCAAGTTCGAACCGGCGCGTAACATCACGCGTGCGGAATTCGCCGCGATGATCGTGCGCGCGCTCGGCCTGCAGGCAACCGAAGCGGCTGACTTCTCCGACGTCCCGGCAACCGCTTGGTACGCGGACGAAGTAGCGGCGGCAGCGGAATTCGGCATCGTCAAGGGCGACGGCACCGGCAAGTTCCGTCCGACGGATACGATCACGCGTCAGGAAATGGCCGTCATGGTCATCCGCGCGCAAGCGCTGGCTGGCGAGGAAGTCGTGCTGTCGAACGCTGAAATTGCCGCTGTGCTGGGTGGCTTCAGCGACGCTGGTCAGATCGGCAGCTGGGCTAGAGCGGAACTTGCGGCAGCGATCGATGCAGGTATCGTGAAGGGCACGTCCAACAACACGGTATCGCCGACCGCTACGGCTACCCGTGCGGAAGCTGCTGCGATGATCATCCGCGTCCTGAGCAATGTCGACTTCATCTGATCAGCCGCCCTTAACGGCACAAAAAGGAGAGACCCTTCGGGGTCTCCCTTTTTTTGCCCTTTTATTCTACGCCGCCGTATCCTTCCGGATTCTGCCGCTGCCAGCGCCAGGCGTCGGCGCACATCTCCTCGATGCCCCGCGTGGCCGCCCAGCCCATCCCGACGCGCGCGGCGGACGGATCGGCGTAGCAGACCGCGGTATCACCCGGACGGCGCCCGACGATCGTATACGGGATCTTGCGGCCGCTCGCCCGCTCGAACGCGGCCACGACCTCGAGCACGCTGTAGCCGCGCCCCGTGCCGAGGTTATAGACGTGATACCCGGGATTCGTGAGAATCTTGTCCAGCGCCTTCAGATGGCCCTCCGCGAGGTCGACGACGTGGATGTAGTCCCGGACGCCCGTCCCGTCCGGCGTCGGGTAGTCGCCGCCGAACACGTTCAGCCGCTCCCGCCGGCCGACGGCGACCTGGGTGATGTAGGGCATCAGGTTGTTCGGGATGCCCTCCGGGTCCTCGCCGATCCGCCCGCTCGGATGCGCCCCGACCGGATTGAAATAGCGGAGCACCGCGATTCCCCATTCCGGATCGGCCGCGTGCAAGTCGCGCAGGATGAGCTCGCCCATCCACTTCGTCCGGCCGTACGGATTGATCGGCCCGAGCGGCGAATCCTCGGTGAGGGGGCGCGGCGAATCGGGAACGGCGTAGACGGTGGCGGACGAGCTGTAGACGATCTTTTTCACCCCGAACTGCCGCATCACCTGACAGAGCTGGATGGTGCCCGTGATGTTGTTCCAGTAGTACTCGAGCGGCTTCTCGACTGACTCGCCGACCGCCTTCAGCGCGGCGAAGTGGATGACCGCCTCGATCTTGTGCTCGCGGAACACCCGCTCGAGCGCGGGCTTGTCCAGCAGATCGGCCTCGTGGAACGCGACCTTCCGTCCCGTGATCTCTTCGACCCGCCGGACCGCTTCGCGGCGGCTGTTCGACAGGTTGTCCACCACCGCGACATCATACCCCGCGTTCAGCAGCTCGACGCACGTATGGCTGCCGATGTAGCCGGCGCCGCCTGTTACGACAATCGTCATGCTCCCCATCCTTTTCCATTGGTATTCCATGCTCAATCATGTTTGTTTCTTCCAGTCTATCATAGAATGCGAAAGCCCGGACCGCAAGCGCCTGCGCGCCTGCAAAGCCCGGGCCTCGATCAACCCGCAAGATTTCCGTTATTTCATTTCATACGAGCTCTTCAGCGACACGATCCGGTTGAACACCGGCTTGCCCGGCGCCGACAGCTTCGGATCGACGTTGAAATACCCGTGCCGGAAGAACTGGAACTTCTGCTGCGGCTCGACATCCTTCATGTTCGGCTCGACAAATCCGTGCAGCACCTGGAGCGAGTTCGGGTTGATCCGCGAGAGGAGCGAGCGGTCTTCCGCCGGTGCCGCGTCCACGCTTTCCTCGCCGGCTCCGGCTTCGGGCTCCTCGTCCACCTCGGTCTCGTCGAGCAGCAGCGGCTCGAACAGCCGGAACTCGGCCGGCACCGCGTGCGACGCCTCGACCCAGTGGATCGTCCCCTTTACCTTCCGCCCCGTGAACCCGGAGCCGCTCTTCGTCTCCGGATCGTAGGTACAGCGCAGCTCGACCACGTTGCCGTCCGCGTCCTTCACGACTTCCTCGCACTTGATGAAGTACGCGTGCTTCAGCCGCACCTCGTTGCCCGGGTACAGGCGGTGATATTTCGGCGGCGGCGTCTCCATGAAGTCGTCCTGCTCGATATAGATCTCCCGGGAAAACGGAATCAGCCGCTCGCCCATCTCCGGATTTTCGGCGTTATTTTCGGCGGGAAGCCATTCGACCTGCCCTTCCGGGTAATTCGTGATGACCACTTTAAGCGGCCGCATGACCGCCATCGTGCGCGGCGCCTTCAGCTTCAGATCCTCCCGGACAAAATGCTCCAGCATCCGCGGATCGACGACGCCGGCGCTCTTCGACACCCCGGTCTCGCGCACAAACGCCGTGATCGCCTCCGGCGTGAAGCCGCGTCTGCGCAGTCCGCGCAGCGTGTACACGCGCGGGTCGTCCCAGCCGTCCAGCACGCCCGCCTCGACGAGCTGCTTGATGTACCGCTTGCCGATGACCGCGCCCTGGATCTTCAGCTTCGCGAACTCGTACTGGCGCGGCTGCGCCTCCATCTCGCATTCCCGGATGACCCAGTCGTAGAACGGCCGCTGATCTTCGAACTCGAGGGAGCAGAGCGAGTGGGTGACCCCCTCGATCGCGTCCTCGAGCGGATGGGCGAACGTGTACGTCGGGTAGAGGCACCATTTGTCCCCGGTGTTGTGGTGACGGGCATGCAACACGCGGTAGATGACGGGGTCGCGCATGTTGATGTTCGGCGACTTCATGTCCACCTTCGCGCGCAGCACCTTCTCGCCGTCCTTGAACTCGCCCCTCCTCATCCGCTCGAACAGGTCGAGGTTCTCCTCGACGCTCCGGTTCCGGTACGGACTCTCGATGCCCGGCTCGGTCAGCGTCCCCCGCGTCGCCCGGATCTCCTCCTGCGTCTGGTCGTCCACGTAGGCGAGCCCCTTCTTGATCAGGAGCACCGCGCGGTTGTACATCTCCTCGAAATAGTCCGACGCGTAATAGAGGCCGTCCCACTTGAACCCGAGCCACTCGATGTCCTGCTTGATCGCCTCGACGTACTCCACGTCCTCCTTCGTCGGGTTCGTGTCGTCGAAGCGCAGATGGGTGCGTCCCCCGTAGGCGGCGGCGATGTCGAAGTTGATCGTGATCGCCCGCGCGTGCCCGATGTGCAGGTAGCCGTTCGGCTCCGGGGGGAAACGGGTGACGACGGTCTTCACCCGGCCCTCCTTCAGGTCCCGTTCCACGATGGTGCGAATGAAGTTCGAAGACGTCTTGTTCTCCACTCCAGACCAACCTTTCCATGATTGAGCGGCACAGAATCTTATCTTTTTATGATACACAAATCTCCCTGAAAATATAAGGGGGATTTTGCGTGTCGGATTGCGGACTTGCGTACCCTGTGGTATAAAAAGTACCGAATACGGCAAACGCAAGGAGAACGATATGCGGCATCTCGCTGGACGCAACGATACCATAACCGGTCTGAGAGGATTGTTGGCCTCATCCGTCGTCTTGTACCACGTCTATACAGGGGCCGTGGACGATGGCATTCTGAAGGCCGATTACATCCCGCGCATCGGCGAGATGGTCGGCCCGTTGGCTGTCTGCCTGTTCTTCGTCATCAGCGGATACTTGATTCCACAGAGTCTCGTGCGCCACGGGAGCATCCGCAAATTTGCCATCGACCGGGCATTGCGCATTTATCCGGTCTTTTTGATTATCCATCTGCTGATCTTCGCCATTGGACCGGTGATCGGATACAAGTGGTTTCAGGGCATCACGGCGCCCGAGTATATCCTCCACTTTGTTTCCAACCTGCTGTTTTTGCCCGGCGTCTTCGATCTGCCGATCGCCCAGATCGTGGCCTGGTCGCTGAGTTACGAAGCCGCATTCTATCTGATCATGGGCGCCGGCTATTACATCCTGAAAGGCAAAGGCTGGCGATACGCGCTGCTCCCGATCCCGCTGGCCGCTTCCGCGTGGCTGATCTGGAAAGATCCCGCTTTCCTGTTCTTCGTGGCCGGCATTCTGCTCGGAATCGGAAAGCTGCCCGCCCGGCTGCCGCAATTCACGCGACTGGACGGGCTGGCGGCCCTGGTATTCGCCTGCTTGCTGTACGACCCCGATTTCATCTACGGATCATTAATCTGTGCGTTTGTCTTCTTCCATACGGTTGCGCGGCAATATGGATACCTGTCCGCGTTCTTGCGGACAAGACCGTTCATCTGGCTGGGCAACATCAGCTACAGCCTCTATCTGTGGCATACGTTCGTCATGTTCCCCGTAAAACGGATCGTGATCGCGCTGGATCTTCCGAACGAATGGATCGGGCTGGCGGCATTCGGCATCGTCTCCGTCGCGGGCTCGCTGCTGGTCTCCCACTTCTCGTATCATTGGATCGAAGTGAAATTCACCCGCTTGGTCAGACAACGAATCCGGTCTTCCGCCGGAGCGCAAACCGCGCATGCGCACGCCGTCCGGAGGTGACAGAAGCGAACGCTCACCAATCCCCGCCCTCGTGGTGCTCGAAGAACACGTTCCGCGCGAGGAACGCCTCCCGCTCGCGCACCATCTCCGGGTCGCGGCCCGGCCAGGTGCCGTAGGCGGCCATCAGCTTGACCAGCGCCGCCTCCGGCGCAATGCGCGCGAGCGCCCGCACGCCGCCCGCTCCGGCGATCTCGTGCGCCGAGCGGTAGCGCGCCGTGTCGTCCGCCTTCGCCGGCGCCATATAGACGTCGATGCCGAGCGCGGCGCACCGCGCAGCAAATTCGGGCATCGACGCCGCGTAGTCGCCGGCGTCCGCGCTGGACGCCGTCGCCGAGTGGTACAGGCCGTGCAGCACCGCCGCAGGCCTGCGCGGCCACCGCTCGAAGTCGTAGAGGCCGTAGTCGAGGCCGGGGTACGGGCGAATATACACGATATCCGTCGTGAAGGCGAGCCGCTCCTCCGGCAGGCCGGGCTCGCGGGGCGCGCGCAGCGCCGCCACCGGCGGGTTCACCGCGTGCCCGTGCGGCACGAACCGGCCGTCCCGCATATGACCGACCGGCGCGCCGTAAGGCGGCGCGAACTGGTCGTCGAACGGGCGGGCCTCCGTCATGCGCGTGCCGAGCATGACCGGCATCTCGCCCCGGTCGTTTTCGAACACCGCGTAGACGCCCGGCAGCGCCGCGTCGAGGATGAAGTCGACCGCCGCGGCGAAGTTCCGGAGGCCGTTGCTGCGCGGATCGTCGAGCGGCCGGTTCGCCGCCGTCAGCACGATCGGCAGCCGCGCGTCGGCGAACGCGTAGCCGAGCATCGCCGCCGTGTACGGCAGCGTGTCCGATCCGTGCGTCACGATCACGCCCGCGTACGGCCCCTGCTCCGACGCGAGCCGCCCGCGCAGGCAGCGGACGAGCGCGAGCCAGTGCCCCGGCGTCATGTTCTCGCTGAGCAGCGTCATCGGCTGCGCCGCCGTGAAGCGGATCTCCTCCGCCCACGGCCCGGCGGACTCCCGATAGCGGTCCAGCAGCGCATACCCCGCGCCGTCGTCCACGTCGATGACCGCGCCGCTCTGCCGGCTGCCGATCGTGCCGCCGGTGAAGACGACCAGAATGTCCGTCACCCTTCCACACCTCCGCCCGAACAACCCGCGTCTACAGCAGCGCCTCGATGTCGTCGGCCAGCTGGTCCGGCGTCACCTTCGGATCGTACCGGCGCACGAGCCGCCCCTCACGGTCGACCAGAAACTTCGTGAAGTTCCACGGAATCAGCTCGTCGTCGCCCCCGGTCAGATGCCGGAACAGCGGATGCGCCCCCTCGCCGCGCACCTCCACCTTCGCGAACATCGGGAACGTGACGCCGTAGTTCAGCGTGCAGAACTGCCGGATCTCCTCATGCGTGCCCGGCTCCTGCCCCGCGAACTGGTTGCACGGAAAGCCGAGCACTTCGAATCCCCGGTCCCTGAACCGTTCGTACAGCCGCTGCAGCCCCTCGTACTGCGGCGTCAGCCCGCAGGCGCTGGCCGTGTTCACGATGAGCAGCACCTTGCCGGCGTATTCGGAGAGCGATTGCCGCTTGCCTTCCAACGTCTCCGCCTCGAAAGCGTGCACCGTCATGTCGCGTTCCTCCCGCCTTTTTTATCCTCGAGTCTATCATTCGCGCGCATCCCCGGTCAAACGCATCCCGCAAGTCCATCATTCGCCGCCGCCCCGGTTCAAACCATCCCGCGAGTCCATCATTCGCCGCCGCTCCCGGTCAAACACATCCTGCAAGTCCATCATTCGCCGCCGCTCCCGGTCAAACACATCCTGCAAGTCCATCATTCGCCGCCGCCCCCGTTCAAACCATCACGCGAGTCCATCATTCGCCGCCGCTCCCGGTCAAACGCACCCCGCCGCATCGCCCCGCCTTCACCGCCCGTCCGTCGCCGCCCGCGTCTTCCGCCACCCGTCTCTCCGTCACCCCATCCGCTTCTCCACCGCCCCATCCGCCTATTGTGAAATTTTTCACGTTATTTGTGATTTTTATCACATACTCCCCGGCAGATCCGTTTTACACTGAAAGCGTAGAGATCAAGATCATTCCAACGCGGCAACACCCGCCGCGGAACGCGAGGGAGGGGATCGGCGATGCAGCGGTCCCGAACATCGGCCGACCGGCCATGACGATCGGCAGGCGGACCGGAAGGCCATCCGAGTCGTGAGGCGCTTGAGGCTCCGAATCCCAATCCAACCGATTGAAGGAGTGAACGGTCATGATGAAATTCTGGCGTGAGAACAAGTACGCGGCGGGCGTCGTCCTGCTGCTCCGGCTGTACATCGGCTGGCTCTGGCTCGAGGCCGGCTGGCACAAAATCACCGGCGGCTTCGACGCCACCGGCTTTCTGACCCGGGCGGTCGAGAACCCCGTCGCCGACAAGGCGACCGGCGCGGCGGTCTACCCGACCTACACGGCGTTCATCGAGCACTTCGCGCTCCCGAACGTCAAGCTGATCAACTTCCTGATCCCGTGGGGCGAATTCCTGATCGGTCTCGGACTCATCCTCGGCGCCCTGACGATCGCGGCGACATTCTTCGGCCTGATGCTCAACTTCCTGTTCCTGTTCGCCGGCACCGTAAGCACGAACCCGTGGATGCTGCTGCTGGGCGCGCTGATCTTCGTCGCAGGCGCCAACGCCGGGGCGTACGGCCTCGACCGCTGGCTGATGCCGCTGCTCAAGGCCGGCTGGAAGAAGCTCTTCCACCGCAAGGACGCCATCGACGGCGGAACGGCGGGGACGGCGGGCCCGGCGCCCAGGACGGTCTGACGCCTGATCCCCTGACGCAATATCCGCTCCCCTTCATGTCGAAGCGGCCCTCCGCACGGAGGACCGCTTCCCTGTTTCTTCAGGTGCCGACCTTGTGGTTTTCCAGCCCGAGCGCCTTGCTGACCGCCTCGAGGACGCGATCCTGCTGCACCGGCTTGACAATGAAATCCTTCGCGCCCATCTTGATCGCGTCGATCACCATCGGCTTCTGCCCCATCGCGGAGCACATGATGACGACCGCGAACGGATCGTACTTCCGGATCTGCCTGAGCGCCTCCAGGCCCTCCATCACCGGCATCGTGATGTCGAGCGTCACCAGGTCGGGATGAAACTGCTTGTATTTGTCAACTGCCTCGAGACCGTTCTCCGCCTCGCAGACGACGGTATGTCCCGCTTCTTCCAGGATGTTGCGAATCATGAGCCTCATGAACGCGGCGTCATCGACCACCATGATATTGGCCACGGCAATCCCTCATTCAACAGCAGGTTTTGTGTACATTGTACTCCCCCCTGCTGAACAGCCGCTGAACAAAGGCAAGCTGCCGAAACATCCGCCGCCGCGCCGCCCGGGATCTCACTCCGGCTTCAGGCCGAGTTCCTCCTGCATCCTGACCAGCCGCTCGAACTCCGCGTCCGCCTCGCGCTGCAGCCCCATCCGGTCGTACATCCGGATGAGCCGCAGATGGAACTCCTCCGAATAGGGGAACCGCTCGCGGATCCGGACGAGCAGCGCCGCCGCGTCCGCCGTGTTGCCCGCCTGCTCGGCCATGTCCGCCGCCCGCCGCGCCGCTTCCAGCCACAGCAGACGAAGCCGCTGGCGCTCGTCCTCCGCCCACAGATACCCTTCCTGTTCGAGAAAATCCCCGCCGTACGCCTCCGCCAGCCGCTTGAGCCGCTGCAGCCGGACGCTGTCGAACAACGGTTCCTGCAGCGCCTCGTTCACCTCCGCCTCCCAGCGGTCGGTGTCGAACTCCACGTCGGGCGCGTCGAGCCGGTAGCTGTTCTCGACGTACGACAGTCTGCAGGCCAGCGCCTCCTGGTCCTTCAGCAGACGGCGCACCTGGTAGACCGTCGTGTGCAGGTTCGTCAGCGCCTTCTCCTCGTCCATCTCCGGCCAGAGCAGATCGATCAGCCGCTCCTTCGCGGCGGACGAGCCGCGCTTGTGCAGCAGATAGACGAACAGTTCCTTCGCCTTCGCCGTGCGCCAATGCAGCTCGAGCCGCTGTCCGTCGGGCGACAGGCACTCGAACCGGCCGAGAAACCGGATCATCGGCGTCCCGGCCTTCTCCGTCTCCCTCTCCCCGTCCGCCTTCTCGTCAGCCTTGCCAAGCGCCTTCTCTTCCGCCTTCGCGTCCGCCCCCGCCGGCTCGCCCGGCCGCGCCTGCGCCGGCTCCGTGCGGATGCGCGCCAGCGTCCGCTCCAGCCGCTGCGGGTGAACCGGCTTGAGCACATAGTCGATCGCCGCCAGCTCGAACGCCTCGACCGCGTACTGGTGGTAGGCCGTCACGAAAATGACTTTCAGATCGGGCAGCATCGCGAGCAGTCGCTCGGCCGCCTCCAGCCCGTTCATGCCCGGCATTTCGATATCGATGAACGCCACGTCCGGCTTCAGTTCCGTCGACTTCTCCACGGCGAGCAGCGGATTCTGGAACGTGCCGCACACTTCGACTCCCGACTTGCGGAGCAGAAATTTCAATCCCTCAAGCGCTGGCCGCTCGTCGTCAATGATTACCGCTCTCACCGCGAAGATCCCTCCCCTATCGGAATGACAAACGACACCCGCGTGCCGCGATCCGGCGCGCTCTCGATCTCAAGCCCCCTGCCGTACTGGGCCAGCAGCCGGCGATGCACGTTCGACAGGCCGATGCCGCCGCCGTGGGTCCCCTTCAGCACCGCCTCCGCCACGCCCTCCGGAAAACCGACGCCGTCATCCCGCACCTCGATCCGGATGAAATCCCCTTCCGGGTCGGGCTCGATCGTGATGCCGATCTGCCCGCCCTCGATCCGCTTCAGGACGCCGTGGCGCAGCGCGTTCTCCACGATCGGCTGGATCGACAGCGGCGGAAGTGTGAACACGAGTCCGTCCTGGACGTTCGTCATCAGCCTGATCCGTTCGCCGAACCGCGCCTTCTCGATCTGCAGATAGGTCGTCACGAGCAGCCATTCCTGCACGAACGGCACGAGCCGCTGCAGGTTGCTGGCGTCGAAGCTCGCCCTCAGGTATTGGCCGAAGTTGTACAGGAGCTCCCGCATCCGGTCCGGATCGGTCTCGCTCAGCCCGGCGATCGTGTTCAGCGTGTTGTAGAGAAAATGCGGCCGGATCTGCGCCTGTATCAGCGCCATCTCGGTCCGGAGCTGCTCCCGCACCGAACGCTTGAGCCGGATGAGCGTCCGCACGCGGCCCGTGAACTCGATTCGGTCGAGGGGCTTGGCGATCATGTCGTTCGCGCCGGACTCGAAACCGACGAGCAGGTCGACGGCGCCGCTCCGCTTCGTCATCAGGAGCACGGGCAAATCCGTGATCGACATCCGCTGCCGGATCTGCCGGCAGAGCTCGAGGCCCGACAGCACGGGCAGCAGCGTGTCCGCGACGACGAGTTCCCAGTCGGTCCGGCGCTCCAGCTCGGCGAGCGCCTGCGCGCCGTTCCTGACCGCGGTGACCTCCAGTCCTTCGCGGTCGAGCAGCTCCGCCGCCACCTGCAGCAGTTCGGGGTCGTCGTCGGCGAGCAGGACCGCGGAGCGATCGTCGATCGGCGCCTCACAGATCGCTCCCGCCCCCGCCTCCGCGTTCGGCCGGACCGCGCCGGTCCCGGCTTCATCCGTCTTCCTTCCGCCCGCTCCGATCCGCTCCATCGTCCGGCGCGCCGTGAGCACGCCGTGCTGCCCGGCCATTTGCCGGACCCGCAACGGCATGGACAAATGCAGTTCGTCCGGCAGCGCCGCGGACGTCTCGACAGGCAGCGTGAAACGGGCCGACGTGCGACCGTCCCCCGTCGCGACGATATCGAGCTGTCCGCCGTGCAGCTCGACCAGCTTTCGGCTGACCGCGGTCTCCAGACGCTCCACGGCCGGCGCGACGCCGCCCCGCCGCGTCACCGATATCGCGAGACGCCGCCCGTCGGGCTCGGGGCCGGCGCTGATCGCCACTTCGCGCACTCCGTCCGCCTGCGTCGCCTCGTGCACGAGATTGAGCAGAATCTGCAGCAGCCGGTTCGCGTCGGCGCGCACGAGCGGCAGACCCGCCGGCACCCGGTTCTCGAACGCCGGCCGTCCGCCGTCGTCGTCGCCCAGATGCCCGACCAGCTCCAGCACCGCCTCCGCCGTGTGGCGCACATCGACCGCGCGGAGCCGGAGCGACGCGCTGCCTTCGATCAGCTTCGTCAGATCCAGCATCTCGTCCAGCAGATGCGCGAGCTTCCGGCCGGAAGCGAGCATCAGCCGGAGCCGGTGCGCGTCCTTCTCCTCTGCGCGCCCTTCCTCGAGCATCAGCTCGGCCAGGCTGACCATGCTCTGCAGCGGCGTCCGCAGCTCATGCGAAGCGTTCGTCATGAATTCGTCCTTCAGCCGGCTCGCGATCGCGAGCTCCCCGGACAGCTTCTCCACCCGCATCAGCGTCCGCTGGAACCGTTGGAACCACAGGAGCAGCACGCAGATGAGGAATATGATCAACTCGATCGGCGGCAGCCCGTCCTGCTCGCGGATGCCGAGGAAGAACAGCCCCTGGAACACCGCGTAGTGGAGCACGGCCAGGATGCCGGCCAGCGTGTACAGCTGCTCGTCCTCCTCGCGCATCGTCCCGATCGCCATCGACGCAAGCGCCCAGGCGGCCGAACCCAGACCGAAGCAGATCATGACCGGCTCGTATTGCCTGGTCCATTCCACCGGCGCGATGAGTCCGTACAGCGCGATCGCGGCGAGCGTCGCGAGCACGACGCGGCTGACCGTCCGGTTCACGACGGCGGGATACAGCGCCCGGACGAACAGCGCGAAGGCGGCGGTCACGCCCACCGTGGCGAGACGTTGCAGCCGGTTCTGCCAGTCGTATTCGATGCCGGGCAGCGCGGCGAACAGAATCTTGTTGCCGTGCGTCAGCCAGTAGAGGGCGACGAACAGGAGCAGCGCGGCGAACCATCCGGTGTCCGTGTTGCGCAGCCGGATGGCGTGCAGCAGCAGGAGCAGGATGCCGATGGCGGCGAAGCCGAAGCTGATGACGGCATCGTAGGCCCCCTGCCGCTCGTGCCCCCGGTACAGATCGGCCAGCTGCCCGAACGTGACGTCCCCGAACAGCCCGCCCTGCCAGGCGTAATGGAAATTGGCGACATGCATCACGATCGTCAGCTCGCGCTCCGCTTCCCCGATTGCCGCCACATACGGCTGATTGGCCGGCTTCGTCGCCTCGCGGCTCGTTCCGGGCTCTCCGGAGCCGCCGATCCGCTCTCCGTTCACGTACAGCGCGTGCGCCGAGCGGACGTTCGCGATCCGCAGGCCGTAATCGGCCGTTTCGGCGCCCGTCGGCAGCAGCGCCTTGAGCATATAGGTGCCGTAACCGAACGGGGTGGCGCGTCCTTCCTCCAGGCTGCCGTCCCAGCCGCCCGGCACCCCGATCGTCCGGGCGGACGCCGGCGGCACCGCCGGATCCGCGGCATCCGGATCGATCCACTCCCCGGGAACGAAAATCCATTCGCCCTTGAGCCTGACTATGCCGTCCGCTTCGGCATCCCAACCGCCGAGGTCGATGACCCCTCCCACGGCCGTTGGCGCGGCTTCTCCGCCCGATCCCGGCCAGAACAGCCGCACTGTCGACAATATGACCACGAGGAGCAGAAGTCCCCGGATACCGCGCTTGCGCATGACCGCACCGCTTTCCGTCCGCAAAAAAATGTGAATACCACTACAGGATTCTACACCGTTCGACCATTTTCCTCTATGGCGGTCCGTCCGGCAAGAACGCCCGCCCGCCGCGCGCCGCATTACATTTTCCCGGAATTGCTGTATAATGGGCGGCAAGGAGGGATGATGCCATGGCTTTCACTCTGCAAATCGGCGAGCAGGCCCCGGATTTCCGCCTGCCCGCGACGGACGGCCGCACGTATTCGCTGGATGATTTCCGGGATGCGCGCGTGCTCGTCGTCTTCTTCACGTGCAACCACTGTCCGTATGTCCTCGGTTCGGACGAAGTGACCCGCGCGACCGCGCTCAAGTACGAGCCGCACGGCGTCCGCTTCGTCGGCATTAATTCGAACAGCGCGAACACGAAGCCGGAGGATTCCTTCGAGAACATGGTGAAGCGCATGGAGGAGCACCGCTTCCCGTGGGTCTACCTGCGCGACGAGACGCAGGAAGTCGCGAAGGCGTACGGCGCGCTCCGGACGCCGCACTTCTACGTCTTCGACGAGAACCGCAAGCTCGTCTACACGGGCCGCGGCGTGGACAACCCGCGCGACACGTCCAGGATGACCGTGAACGACCTCGACAACGCGCTCGCGGACATCGTCGCCGGCCGCCCGGTCGCCGTGCCGGTAACGAATCCGATCGGCTGCAACGTCAAGTGGGAGGGCCAGGATGCGCACTGGATGCCCCCCGAAGCGTGCGACCTCGTCTGAAACGGGAGGACACGGGAACCGATGCGCACGACGGTCCGGGACGTGATCGCGGCGCTGACCGCGCCCGCCGGGGAACTCGGGCAGACGGTGGACGGGCTCCTCTTCGGCGATCCGGACGCGGAGGTGACGGGCATCGTGACCGCGTTCATGCCGTCGCAGCGCGTGCTGGAGGAGGCGCATGCGGCGGGTGCGAACCTCGTCGTCGCCCACGAGGGGCCGTTCTTCAGCCACCATGCCGCGTTCGCGCAGAGCCTTGAGGACGATCCGGTCTGGCGGGCGAAAAAGCATTTCATCCTCGAGACGGGACTTGCGCTCTACCGGCTCCACGACCACGTCCACCGGTACAACCCCGACGGCATCGAAGAGGGTCTGCTGGAAGCGCTGGACTGGTCGCGGCATGTGGTCCGTCGCCTGCCGGCGGCGGCGATCCTCGAGCGGGAGGAGACGACCGTCCGGGCGGTCGCCGAAGAACTGAAGACGCGGCTCGGCCTGCCCGCCGTCCGCGTCGCGGGAGACCCGGACGCGCCCTGCCGGCGGATCGGCCTGTTCGTCGGCAACCGCGGCGGCGGCGCGAACGCGATCCCGCTGTTCGAACGCGAGCGGCTCGACCTCGCCGTCTGCGGCGAAGGCCCGGAATGGGAAGCGCCGGAATACGCGCGCGACGCCGCGCGCCAGGGCCGGACGCGGGCCGTCATCATGATCGGCCACGCCGAGAGCGAGTCGCCGGGCATGCGCCTCGTCGCGCGCCGCCTCGCGGCCGCGTTCCCGAGCATCCCCGTCCGCTGCGCGGACGAGGAGCCGGTGTTTTCCTGGATCTAGCATGACGAAGCGAAGCCTGCCGGCCCGGTCGGACCTCCCGTCCGGCCCCGCCGCAGGCTTCCGTTTTGTCCGTGAGGCCCGCCTTGCCCGCTCTGTCGGCATCAACCCGCGTCATTTGGCGCATTTCTGCACCTGTTTGACCCTCTGCCAACGCCGCCGCGCCCATTCTGGTGCATTTTTGCACTTGTTCGGCTCCCTCCGGCGCCAACCCGCCTTATTTGGCGCATTTCTGCACCCGTTTGTCGCTCCGCCCGCTCCAACCCGCCGCTCCTGGCGCATGGCCGCGCCCGTTTGACCCGTCGACGCATGCGACCCCGATCCGCCGCGCAAGCTAAGCGTGTTTGCTGTGCGCGTTACCGGACGACCGGATGCGGCACGCACCCATCACAACCCGGAAATGGGGGATCCCGGTGTGAGCCGAGAGAAACGCGGCGCGCTGCTGGCGCTCGGTTCCGTCCCGCTCATCATGACGCTGGGCAACTCGATGCTCATCCCCGTGCTGCCGGCCATCCGGCGCGAGCTCGGGCTGACGCCCTTTCAGACCAGCCTGATCATCACCGTCTTCTCGGTGATGGCGATCCTCTTCATCCCGCCCGCGGGCTGGCTGTCCGACCGGATCGGCCGGAAGCGCGTCATCGTGCCGTGCCTCATCCTGGCCGGCATCGGCGGAGCCGTCTGCGCCGCGGCCGTCGTCTGGCTCGATCGTTCTTATCCGTTCCTGCTGGCCGGCCGCGTCCTGCAGGGCATCGGCGCCGCCGGGGCGGCGCCCGTCGTCATGCCGCTCGTCGGCGACCTGTTCAGAAGCAAGGAGCAGGTGAGCGAAGGCCTCGGCCTGATCGAGACATCGAACACCTTCGGCAAGGTGCTCAGTCCGATCATCGGCGCGGCCCTTGCGCTCATCGTCTGGTACGCGCCTTTTCTGGCCATCCCGGTCTTCGCGGCGGCCGCGGCGCTGCTCGTCGGGCTGCTGGTCCGGACGCCCGCGCAGCCGGGAGAGCCGCAGCCGCTGCCGGCGTTCCTGCGCGCGCTCCGGCGCGTATTCCGGCGGCATGGCCGCTGGCTCCTCGCCGTCTTCGCGCTCGGCGGCCTCGGCATGTTCTTCCTGTTCGCCGGGCTTGTCCACCTGTCGGACGTGCTGGAGGACCGGCTCGGCCTCGCCGGCGTGTGGAAGGGCGTCGTGCTCGCCCTTCCGCTCGCCGTGCTGTGCACGGCTTCCTGGCTCACGGGCAAGTGGATCGGCGAGCGGACGCGCCGGATGAAGGCGGTCGCCACGGCCGGCTTCGCGCTCTCGGCCTGCGCGGCGGGCGCCTGCGCCGCCGCGGACGGCGTCTGGGCGCAGCTCGCCCTGTTCGGCGCCGCAGGGCTCGGCATCGGCGCCGCATTGCCCTGCCTCGACGCCCTCATCACCGAAGGGATCGACGAGGCGTATCGCGGCACCGTCGGCTCGCTGTACAGCAGCATGCGGTTCACGGGCGTCGCCCTCGGCCCGCCCGCCGCCTCGCTGCTCGGCCGGCCGGACGCCGATCCGCTCTACTGGTGTCTGGCGGCCGCCGGCGCCATCTCGGCGCTCGTCGCCTGGCTCGCGATCCGCCCCGGCCGGCCGAACCCCCGCGTGTACGCGGGACCGCGCCTCATCGGCCGCCCCACGCCCGGCCGAGCCTCGCCCGGCCGTCCCTCGCCCGGCCGCCCCTCGCCTGGCCGCCCCTCGCCCGGCCGCTGATCCGCGCCGCCCTGCCGTCCGGGAAGCCGCCATGATGCCGGCCCGGGAACCAGGAAGCCAGGAACAACAGGCCAAGAAGAAGAGGCCCGGGCGACGACCCTGGGCCTTTACCCCGGCGGATGCCGGCATACAACCTCATCCTGGGCGGGAGTCAACGCTTCCCCCGGATGGAACTCGGGAGATCGAGACCATCAACCTTGGCATGGGGAACGGTTACTTTCTTTTTTTGTCATGATGGTCGAAGATGAACCTCAGCAGCGTCAGCAGGAACGTGCCGAAAGCCATCATCACCATGACAAATTGGAAGAGTGTCCATAGCATCACCTCCAGGGCGCCGGGACAGACGCCTTCGGTGCCGGACTCCGCCGGACCCGGAGGAAGATGCGCTCCCAACCAAGGCCCACTTCCCTTCGTGAACGCGGAAGGGATATGGAAGGTTGTATTATATCAATATGAAGAATTTCCTGTTCTTAGTACAACTTCCCATATAAAACCATACACAAACTCAAGCTCCGGCCAGCAGCCGCTCCACCTCGTCCCGGACCGGGATCGAAGCCTGCGCGCCCGGGCGCGTCACCGCGATCGCCGCTGCCGCCGCCGCGTACCGCAGCGCTTCGACCGCAGGCCGGCCCGCGCACGACGCCGCCGCGAAGGCGCCGATGAACGTGTCGCCCGCCGCCGTCGTGTCCACCGGCCGCACGCTGAACGCCGGCACGACGACGGGCTCCCGCTCCCCGCCCTGGCCGGCGACCCTGACGCACCCCTTCTCGCCGAGCGTGACCACTACCTGCTTCACGCCCGCCTCCAGCAGCAGCCCGGCCGCACGCGCCGCGTCCTCCGCGCCGGACACCTTCTCGCCCGTGATCGCTTCCGTCTCCGTCTCGTTCAGGACGCACGTGTCGATCAGGCCGAGAATCTCGCGCGGCAGCCTGAGCGCCGGCGCGGGATTGAACCAGACGGGCACGCCCCTCCGCTTCGCCTCCCGCATGACCGCCTCCGTGGCCGTCCAGTCGATCTCATTTTGCAGCAGGATGGCGAACGCGTCGTCCCACGGGATCCGCTCCTCGATCTCGCCGAATCCGAAGGCGCGGTTGCTGCCGCCGGCCAGCACGATCTGGTTCTCGCCCGACCGGTCGACCGTGATCAGCGCCAGCCCGGAATGCCCGTCCTTGCGCAGGACGCCCGACGTGTCCACGCCGCTCGCCGCCAGATTGTCGATCAGCGTCTGCGCGAAGCTGTCCGCGCCGACCGCGCCGACCATCCGCACGCGCGCGCCGCTGCGGGCGGCCGCCACCGCCTGGTTCGCCCCCTTGCCGCCCGGAATGTAACGCACGCCCAGACTGTGAATCGTCTCCCCTGGCCTCGGGAACGCCTCCACGTTCGTGACGAGATCCATGTTGATGCTGCCGACGACGACGATCTGCTTCATGCCGGAATCCCCCCGCCTTCCCGCTTCATACGGAAAAATCCACCTTGAACTCCCCGACGACCCCCGAGGCGTCCGAGCACATGGCTACGCCGTACATCCCGTGCGTGAACCGCCCGTCCTCCGCCTCCAACACAAGCGTACCATCGATGTACAGCCGAAGGGAAGCGCCCCGGACGATCATTTTCAGGGCATACGTCCGACCGGGTTCCCAGGGGAACGCCGTCGAAGCCAGCTCGGTCCAGCCGAAATCGTTCCGCCGGATCGACACCGTGCCGCCCTCCGCCAGCCCGAGCCAGTAGAACCGCTCGATGCCGAGCGCCCGCGCGACGAAGCCGTGGGACTCGCCGGACAGCGGCGTGAACGCGGCCTCGGCTTCCACGTCCCGCGTGTAGTAGTTGCCCGTGAAGGCGGCGGCGTTCCGTTCCACGGCATAATGCAGCCCGCCGTCCCGCAGGCTCCACTCGCCGCGGTGCTGCGCCATCGGCGTCACCGACGTGAACTCGACCGCCTGCTTGCGCCAGTCGATCGCGTACCGCCCGCCGCCGTATACGCGCATCCGCCCGATGTAAAGCGCGCCGAACGCCCGCGAAGTCGGCGTCGACGTCGGCGAGTCAAGCACGAAGCCGATCTCGTCGGCGAAGCTGCCCGCCAGATCCGGCACCTCGAACCGGACCGTCCGCCACTCGCCGCTCTTCAGCTCCACCGGCTCGAGCAGCACGTCCTCCTTCGTCCAGGTGTCGCGCACATAAGGCGTGATCCGCAGCGGCGCGCCCTCCCATTGGTCCGGCAGCAGCGCGAACTCGACCGTCTGCCCGCTGACCGCCTGCGGCGCAAACGTCGGCTTGTACTTTTCGTCGTTGAAGTCCTCGCGGCGGTAGAACGGCTTGTAGTAAATCCTGGCGCTCTCCGTATTCGTGATGCGGTCGAACACGATCTCCAGCGCCCCGCCGCTCTCCCCGTACCGGACGCGCCGCGTATGGCGGACGACCGGCGTCTTGAACGGATTGCCCGCCCGGATGCCGTGGGTCGAGCCCGGCAGATCGAAGTCGAAGTAGAGCTCCCCGAACCGCACGCTCTCCAAGAGCTTCCGCGGGGCCTGAAGCCCGTGCAGGCGGTATGACAACAGCGCCACCTCTTTGCAGAAGGTCGGCAGGTCCACAATGTTCAGATACCCCGACACGCTGCTCGCGACGATGCAGTCGTTGACCGGCCTCCGGTAATGCTCGGGAATGCCCGCAAGACCGCGCAGCACCCCCGCGATCGTGCCGACGTTGCCCGCGTTGCAGTCGGTGTCCCAGCCGCACATCGTCGCGATCTCCACCGTCCGGGCAAAATCGCCCCCGCCGTACAGCAGCGCCAGCGCGCACACCCCCGCATTCGGGATGATGTGGCAGACGCCGCCGTATTTGTCGTAGCCCCATTCCGCCTCGAGGTACCGGCGGCACGCCCGCCAGTCCGCCGGATGCCGGACGTGGAAGTCCATGACCGCCCGCACGACTTGCGCGTACAGCGAGTCCGCCGGAATGACGCCGAGCGCCGCCTCCACGACTTCCCCAATGCTGTCCGCCTCGAACGCCTTCGCGATGCAGGCCGCGATGAAACGCGCGCCGTACAGGCCGTTGCGGTCGTGGGAGACGCTCGCCGCCCGCTCCGCGTACAGCGCCGCCTTCTCCATGTCGCCGGGCCACAGCAGCCCCCACACATCGACGAAGATTTGCCCGCCGATCTGCTCCGCCAGAATTTCCCCGTTGACGGCGATCGAGCCCGACGCGGGCGCTTCGATGCCGCTGCGCAGATTCACGTAGGCCGTATGTTCGGTGCTGACGCCGACGCCGCCCCACCAGAACATGCCGACGCCCTCCCGCGCGTAGTTCAGCCACGCCCGGGCCACATCGCGCGGGGTCAGCTCGCGGTCCGCCGCGTCATCGTACAACGCCCGCACAAAAAAAATCGGGCCGTTCGCATCGTCATCCGCGGAAAACGTACGATACGGCTTCACATAATCCCGGATATCCCCGTAAACCTGTTCGATCCGCTCGAAGGTCCAGACCTCCGGCTCGACGGGCGCGCCAAGGCGGATGCCGATGTTCATGCCGAGGAATCCGGCATAGACGCGCTCCATATAGTTGGCAGGCAGCATGTGTTCTCCCCACTCCTTCAGACGTGCCTCACGGCTTAATCCAGCACGGCTTCCCGCCGGCGCAGCTTGTCAAGATCCCGCCGGATGATCCCGGCGGCCGCCTCGGCGAAGGCGTCGCTCGCGGCCATGAGATCGAACCGGTTCGCGCGGTCGAGCTGCTCGAGATCCTCGCGCCGGATCGCCCCGACGCCGTGCATCGCGCCCAGAATCGCGCCGATCATGACGCCGATCGAATCGGTGTCCCGGCCCGCATTCACGCCGTCGATCATCGCCGGATAGAGCGCGCCGTCATGCAGATGGATGAAGGCGAGCGCGATCGGCAGCTCCTCGATGCTGCCGAGCCGGCTCGGCGCGTAATGGTTGCTCGGCTTGCCGACCTTGTCGATATGGCGGTTCACGTCGTCCCCCATCGGGGAGTAGGGCAGCAGCGCTTCATGCAGCCGCCCAACCGCCTCCTCATAGGACCACGAACCTTGCCGCTTCAGCCGGTCCGCGGCGTCCAGGCACGCTTCGATCGCGAGCCGGGTGCCATCCTTCGCCAGCCCGAGCGCCGTGTCCAGCACGTCCCGGACCGCGCAGCCCGGCTCCATCGCCCTCGCGACGCAGGCCGCCATGACGCCGGCCGCCTCAAGCCCGTAGCTCGACTGGTGCCCCATCGCGAACAGGATCGCCTCGTCGTACGCGGCCTTCGGATCGCCCGCATTGACGACGCCCACCGGGGCGATATACATCGCTGCCCCGCAGTTCACCATGTTGCCGATGCCGCCTTCGCGCGGCTCGCAGTTCGCGAGCACATGGCGGATGAAGATGTACTTTTCGGGATAGAACAGCCGCTCCAGAATCGTCGTCTCGCGGCCCAGCTCCGGCACCCAGACCTTGCGGAACGCGATCTCCTTCACGAACTCATTGGCCATGTCCCAGGCGTCGAGATGCCGGCGCTCGGCGACGTACACCCGCATCAGCGCGAGCGTCATCAGCGTGTCGTCAGTGACGATGCCGTCGCCGCGCATCCGGCCGAGCCGCGCCTCCTCGTCCCAGTCCGCCTTGTACCAGCGGGTCATGATCGATTCGACTTTCCCGTACTTCCGCCTGATCTGGTCGAAGGTCAGCTTCTCGACCGGCGCGCCCATCGCGTCGCCCAGCGCGACGCCGGCCGCCACGCCCCTTACCCGATCCCGAAAATCACTCATCCGCCACAAGCTCCTTCTCGATGATGTCGCCTTATTTCAGCAGACCGTTCGCGTACTCGGTAATCTCCTTGCCGCCATTCGCGTACCACGCGTCGACGAACTTGCCGAAGTCGCTGATCGGCTTCTTGCCCGTGATGAAATCGGCCGCGTACTCCTTGTACAGGTTCGTCAGCGCGTCCCAGGTCGCGACATGCTCTTCCGGGATCGCGAAGTTGTTGTCTTCCTTGAAGTACTTCGCCGGCATTTCGAGCGCTTCCTGCGCCGTCGCGCCGAGCATCGAGCCTTCGACCGGAATCGACGTGTTCAGCTCGATCGGCTCCCAGAAGGAAGCGTACCATTCGCTGTAGAACGCGTCCGTGAGCACCGCCTTGCCGTCCACGAGGTTGTAGTGCTGCCCTTCGAAGCCGAGCCGGTCGAGCGTCTGGCCTTCGGGGCTCGCGAGGAAATCGAGAACCCGGAACACGACATCCTTGTGCTTGGACACCGCGGAGATCGCAAAGCCGCGCGATTCCTTCGTGACGTCGGTCGCGCCGAAGCCTTGCGCCACGCCCTTCGCCGGCGGCAGCACGACGAGACCGGCCTGCTCTCCGTTCAGCTCCTTCATGCGGGCTTCGTACAGGTCGATGACCTTGCCCGCCGTGCCGACGACGACGCCGGCGTCGCCCTTGTAGAACGCGTCTTCCTTCGTGTCCCACTGCTTCGTCATGTACTCGTTGTCGAACAGGCCTTCCTTGTACAGCTTGTTGTAGAACGCCAGCTTGTTCCTCTCGGCCTCGGACACGAGCGAGTACTCGTAGGTGCCGTCGTCCTTCTTCAGCCAGGTCGACGTGATGCCGAACGCCTCATTGAAGATGAAGTTGATCTCGGCGAGATCGCCCGCGACCGTGATGGCGTATTTTTTCGCCTTGCCCGAATCGACGAGCTCCTTGAAGAACGCGTAGTAGTTGTCCACGGTCGGATTGTCCAGGAGCGCCTTGCCCGTCGACAGCTCGCCGAACCAGTCGGCGCGGACGACCGGCACCTTCGGCGTCACCGGCTTGATCCAGAGCAGGTACGGATAATTCTCGATCCGCTTGACGTTGTGCTCCATCATGACGTTTTTCAGATATTTGGAGTTTTCGATGTACGGCCGCAGATCCTCGAGCAGCCCCTGCGCCGCGATCGGCTGGTCGCCGCCCTGGAAGTAGATCAGGTCGGGAATGTCGCCGCCGAGCAGGAGCAGGTTCAGGTTCTCCGCGTAGTTGCCCTGCGCGAGTTCGACGATCTCGAAGTTGACGTTCAGCCCCTCGTGCTCGAGCAGCGCCGCCTCCAGCGCGTCGAAATATTGCGTGTACATCGGATTGGACGCGGAGACGTCCTTGATGACGGTCCGGATCGTGACCGGATCGGCCGAAGGCGCGGACCCGCCGCCCGACGACGAATCCGACGAAGCGCCCGACGACGTGTTCGACGACGCATTCGAAGACGAGCCGCCGGCGCTGCCGGAATTGGACGAATTGTCACCCTTGCCGGTGCCGCACGCCGTGAGGACGAGCAGCATGCAGACGATCAGTGCGATGAGACGTTTTGCGCGTTTCATTGTGAACACCCCTTGAGATTCGTTATGGAATCATGTCCGCCTTGCCGAAAATCAACCCGCTTGACTCCCCCGTTCCCTAACCGCCCATTAGTCCTTCACACCGCCTTCCATCGCGCCTTTCGTGTAATATTTCAAAATCATGGGATAAAGCAGAAGCAAAGGCACAATCGCGATGATGATCGTCCCCGCCTGCAGGGCGTCGAAGTCGACCGTTTGCCCGCCGAACATGTTCTCGTAGCCGCCCAGAATCGTCGTGTTGTCCTGGCGGATGACGAACTGGCGGAGCACCACCTGCAGCGGCCATTTGGCCTGGTCGGAGATATAGATCATCGAACGGAAATATTCGTTCCAGTGGAACACGCCGTAGAACAGGCCGAGCGTCGCGATGCCGGCCTTCGACAGCGGCAGCATGATCCGCGCGTAGATGCGCAGATGGCCAGCGCCGTCGATCCTGGCGGCTTCGAGCAGCTCGTTCGGCACATCCTGGAAATAGCGCATCATGATGAACAGGTAGTACACGTTGATGCCCTTGAACAGGATGAGCGACGCGTAGGTGTTGAGCAGCCCGAGCTCCTTCACGAGCAGATATTCCGGAATGAGGCCGGGCTCGAACACCAGGATGACGATCAGGAAGATGACGACGAGACCCTTGCCGTAGAAATCGTTCCGCGCGATCACGTACGCCGCCATCGTCGTCAGCAGCAGGTTGAGCAGCGTGCCCGCCGCCGTGATGAACACCGAGTTCAGAATCCCGCCGGCGATCAGCGAGTTCTTGAGCAGCACCTCGTAGGTGAACAGCGAGAACTGCTTCGGCCACAGATCCAGCCCGTCCATCAGGTGGGCCTTGGCCGGATCGGTCAGGGACACCGCGAGCAGATTGAGGAGCGGCAGCAGCACCGCGAGCGTGCACAGGAACAGGAAGACGTGGATGAACACCTTCATCGGTTCGAATCTTCGCATGTGCTCGCCCCCTTTCTACCAGAGTCCCTTGCCGGTCAGGCGCCTGGACGTAAAGTGCGTGCCGAGGATCAGGACGATCCCGATGACGCCCTTGAACAGGCTGGCCGCCGTGGAATACGCGAACTGGCCGTTCACGATGCCGATCCGGTAGACGTACGTGTCGAGGATGTCCGCCACGCTGATGACCGAATCGTTCATCATGTTAAACACCTGGTCGAACCCGGCGCTCATGAAGAAACCGAGGTTCAGGATGAAGACGGTTACAATCGTGCCTGTGATCTGCGGCAGCGTGATGTGGATCATCGACTGCAGCCGGGTCGCCCCGTCGATCCTGGCGGCTTCGTACAGCGACGGGCTGATGCTCATGATCGCCGCGAGGTAGATGATCGAATCCCAGCCCGCGCTGCGCCAGATCTCGGACGCGACGAACACCCAGCGGATGTGGGCCTTGCTCGTCATGTAGTCGATCGAAGGTCCCCCGAAGAAGTTTGCGATCAGGTTGACCGCGCCTTCGGACGGACTGAGCAGCTTGATCCAGATCCCGGCGATGACGACCCAGCTCAGGAAGTGCGGCAGATAGACGATCGACTGCACATACTTGCGGAAGTGCCGCTGTGTCACCTCGTTGATCAGGATCGCCAGCACGATCGGCACCGGGAAGCCGAAGATCATTTTCATCGCGCTGATGACCACGGTGTTCCGGAGCACGTTCATGAACGCCGGCGAGCTGAACAGCACCTCGAAGTGCTTCGTTCCGACCCACACGTTGTCCCCGATGATCCGGTAATCCTGGAACGCGAGCCGCATGCCGAGGATCGGGATCACGTGGAAAATGACGAAATACGCGAGGGGCGGGGCGAGCATGAGATACAGGATCCAGTCATGCCGAAGCTTTTTCAGAACCTTCATGATCACCCCTCCTCCAGCGCCACCTCGAGATCCATCAGCGGCGCGTGCTGCTGCGCTCCGTAGACGTCGCGGTCGCCGGCCGAGCCCGACGACACTTCCCGGGCGATCGTCACCTTGAAGCCGAGCGCCTGGTCGTAGAACACGAGCTGATGCACCTGGTCCTCGCGGATCCGGTAGAGCCGCGCGATCGCTTCCTTCGTGATCGCGTTCGACCGCTTGAGGCGTTCATAATATTCGCGATTGTCAAACAGACAATCCAGCGTGAGCTCGAACGGACCGGAATTTTTGCTCCGGAGCACCCGGGCGATGTCACCCAGCTTCGCCATTCCGAACGCCTCCTTGCCGATACTCGATCGGAAAATCGTCCGCGCGACACTCCATCAGGTGATAGACCGAAAACTCGTACACCGGCCCGAACTCGATGTCGCTCGGCGCGAACGGAAACGCGAGATTGCCCGCCGTCGACTTGCGCCCCTCGTAGCCGTAGTGCAGGAAGGTGGAGCGCAGCGTCGCGCAGATGCTGCTCGCAAGCTCCTGCGTTTTCGCCACGACCTCGAACAGGACGCCGACCTCGTGGCCCCGGAACGGCTCGAACTCGCGCTCGCCGAGCACCGCGTTCATCCCGTAGTTGCGGAAGCGGATCTCGTAATCGCGCTCGTCGATCTCCGGATAGTACTGCTTCGTCTGCGCGATGACGGCGTTTTCAACTTCCTCCAGCTTCCGCAGCAGGATCGGATCCCGGACGCCCGCGATCACGAACGTGCGGTACGCGGCGAGGCGGGCGCCTTCGAGCTTGATGAAGGTTTTGTCCCGCGGGATGAACCGGCTGCCGCTCACGCGCACGACCCCCGGCTCGGGCTCCGTGAACGTGCAGCTCTCCAGATCGAGCATGAACCCCGGACCGTGCAGCAGATAGGGGTGGTCCTTCTCGTAGAACGTGTGGGCCGCCACGCTGATCGGCGTGCACGCGCGGCAGTCGCTGAGCGCCCGAACCGTGAAGTGGCCGTCCGAGATCGTGCCGAGGATGCAGTCCTTCGTCGTCGCCGGCTCCGCGCAGAGCGCGCCGCACTCCAGAATCTTGCCGAGGTGGTAGCTGAGCCCGGGATCCTTGCCGTGGAACAGCCCTACGGCGGCGAACGGCGACGGGTCGTAGGCGCGGCCGCAGACGATGATCTCGCTGCCCGACTCCAGCGCCTTCAGCACCGGCTCGTGCCCCATCTGGCCGACGATGCTGGCCGTCTCGCGGATCGCCTGCTCCGTGAGCAGCGGGATGTTCGGCGACATCGGCACGATCTTGCCCTGCCGCAGCGCCTCCAGCACCCGCTCCTGCGCGAAATCCGCCCAGATGACGGCGATCTTCGCGGACATTCCCCGTTCGCGCAGGATCTCCTCGATGATGTCCAGCGTCCATTCCACGTGCGGCTTCGCGCCCGACCCGCCGGCCGAGCCGATGATCACCGGCACCTTGCGCGGCAGGCACGCGCCCAGGATGATCTCGAGATCCTTCTTGTACGCGCGCCGGCTGACGATCGAGACGCCGGCCCCCAGCTTGTGCGGCCCCCCGTCGGTCGATCCCGCGTCCACCACCACGGCGTGCACCCGCTGCGCCATCCCCCGCCGGAACGACTCCTCCGGGAACCCGTATCCGAGCATTCCGCAAGGCGACAAGATGTTGATGTCCTGGCTCATAAGCTTCCCTCGTTTTCGTGTGATTCTTGCTTTTGCGCTGTTCTGGATTGCTGGGTGATCCAATTTTGTCTGTATTGGACTGCTGGGTGATCCAATTATTGACGAAATTGGCCAGCCCTCCCGCCCGCGCGTCCGCCGTCGCTTGCGATACCCGTTGCTCCTTGTGCGGCCTGGCCCGCCGCTTGTACCGCAGTCACCGCTTGCGCCATACAGCCTGCCGCTTGTACCTTGCGACGCACGCCACCGCTTGCGCCATTCAGCCTGCCGCTTGTACCTTGCGACGCACGCCACCGCTTGCGCCATTCAGCCCGCCGCTTGTACCGCAGTCATCGCTTTCGCCATACGATCAGCCGCTTGTACCGCAGCCACCGCTTGCGCCATACAGCCTGCCGCTTGTACCTTGCGACGCACGCCACCGCTTGCGCCATTCAGCCCGCCGCTTGTACCGCAGTCATCGCATTCGCCATACGATCAGCCGCTTGTACCGCAGCCACCGCTTGCGCCGTCTGCGTCACGCGCACCGCCCGACCGACCGCTTGCCCCGTCAGCCGTCACTTGTCCGGCCCGTCGCTTGTCCGGCCCGTCGCTTGTCCGGCCCGCCGTTCACCGTCCGCCGCCCATATCGCTGGACTGCTGGGTGGTCCAATTTTCCAAAAAAGAAATCGGCCGTCAAACCAACTGCCTGACCAGAATGTTCTCCTTGACCTTCGCCAGGTGATGCAGCAGCGCGGCCTTCGCCTCCCCGGCGTCCCGGCGCTTGATCGCCTCGACGATCCGCTTGTGCTCCAGGTAGACCTCTTCGCGGCGGCCGGCGTTACGCAGCGTCTTGCTCAGCGTCCGGCGGAGCAGATCCATGTGCAGCTCCATGATGTTGACGAGCACGACATTGTGCGACGCCTTCGCAATCGACAGATGAAACGCCTGGTCCGGACGCGTGTGGTCCTCCTCGTCGGCGGCGCCCCACCGTTCGAATGCGGCGACGATCTCCGCGATGTCCTCGTCCGTCGCCCGCTGGCAGGCCAACTCGACGATGCCGGTCTCGAAGATCTCGCGCGCCTCGAGCAGCTCGATGATCGTCGCGCGTTCGATGTTGTCCATGATCCGGTTCTGGTCTTCGACCGATTCGATCGAACGGGACAGGTACCGCCCGCCGCCCGGCTTCGTCTCGATCAGATTTTCCCGCTCCAGGATGCGAAACGCTTCGCGCAGGGTCCCCCGGCTGATGCCGAACGCCTGCGCCAGCTCCCGCTCGGTCGGCAGCAGATCCCCCGGCTTCAGGTTCCCCTCGATGATCATTTCTTTGATCTGTTCGATCACGTTCTCATAGACACGCTGATATTTGACTTTCTTGATGGCCATGACCGGTTTCTTTCCAACCTTTCCCGAAAAAAATTGGTCAATTGGGTGGACCAATTTTTATTTGGATGATAACCCGAAACGGTGGATCTGTCAACGGGGGCGCTTACAAATGGTCGCATCGGTCCATGTACGGCAAAAATGCATTACATTCAGGACCAAAAAATACGCCCCGCTTCATGTACTGCAAAAATGCATTACATTCGGGGCCGAAAAATACGCCCTCGCTTCATGTACTGCAAAAATACATTACATTTGGGCCGAAAGCGCCGAAACCGCCCCATGTACTGCAAATTTGCATGATATTCGCCGATTTTTGCGCAATCCCCTGAAATGTAATGTAAATTTGCATTATGTCGAATTCGCCCGGCGCTCAAAGCTTTCGCAGCTTCGTCATGCCCCCTGACCTTTCAACATGATATCCGATTCCCCCCTCACCACCGGTTCACCGCATGCTCCACGAACGCCGTCAGATCCTTCACCTCGAGCACCGTGCCGTCGTCGAGCACCGCCCGTCCGTTCCACTTGCCGAACAGCTGGTGGCACCGCGTGTCCACGAAGAGCAGCTTCGTCTCCGTGTACCGGTCGTAGATCGGCGTGAACTCCATCTCGAACCGCCCGCCGTCGCTCGTGAACACCTTCTTCGACATGTACCCCCCTCCGGGCAGGTCGAAGTAGACGTTCTCCAGCTTGTGCGCCGTTCCGTCATAGAAAAGGATGTTCTCCGTCGCCGCCGACGTGTTGCCGAACCCGTACCCGATGTTGAAGCCGAACCGCTTGCCGTCCACATACCCGCTGCCGCTTCCCCAGAACCACTCGTGCCGGTACGGCCAGACGCCCCGGCCCCAATCCAGCAGCCCGAAGGCGCTCTCCGGCTCGAACCGGTACTCGCGCCCGCCGACCCGCACCGTGCCGCGGGCGGGCATGCAGTTGATCTTGTGGTTGTAATAGAAATACCGCTTGTCCTCGTCGAACGGCGTGGCCATCACGATCCCCGCCGCGTCCGGCTGCTCCAGCTCGATCTCGATCCCGAAAGGCGGCGTCTTCCCGTCCCCCTTCGTCCTCGCCGAGAGGCTCCGCCCTCCGTCCCTCACCCGGAACGCCATCTCCACCTGCTTCGACCGGTACGCGAGATCGCCGCTTTCGGCCGACCGCGGCATGTTCAAGCTTCCGAACGGCAGCAGGAGCATGTGCGAGAAGTCCACCCGGTAACCGCTTTCAAACTCGAAAAAGCGAATCGACACCTCCCCCGCGTACGAGACATGCCCGATCGTGAGCTGCACGCAGTAATCGTCGTTCGACACCTGGTAGAAATCCCACTCCTTGATCTTCCACGCCGGCGCCTTGATGTTCTCGCGGTTGTAGGTGAGCACGGGCCGCGTCGCGTATCCGCGATGCGCCAGCGTGCCGTCCGCGTTCAGCAGGTTCCCCGGCCCTTCGATGCGTTGCTGCATGATCCGATCCCTCCTCGGTTTTCGTGAACCCTCAGCCAAACCAGGCGACGTACTTCCTCAGCCATTCCAGCATCCTGCCGCCCGTCACGTAACGCACCGGCAGATCGAACCGCGTCGTCTGCCGCAAAACGCTCTTCCGGTGCGAGAACAGCTCGAACGTTTCACGCCCGTGGTAGCGGCCGATCCCGCTCTCCCCGACGCCGCCGAAGGGCAGATGGGGCGACGACAGGTGGATCACCGTGTCGTTGACGCAGCCGCCGCCGAACGAAACTTCGCGGATGACGCGCTCCGCCGTCTCCTTCGACTCCGTGAACACGTAGCACGCGAGCGGCTTGGGCCCGTCGGCGATCCTCCCGATCGCGTCGGACAGATCGTCGTACACCGTAACCGGCAGAATCGGCCCGAAAATCTCCTCCTGCATGACCGGCGCGTTCCGATCCGGCTCGTCCAGCAGCGTCAGCTCGATGCGCAGCGTCCCTTCGTCGGACCGCCCGCCGTACAGGATGTCCGCGTCCCGCAGATACCCGTTCAGCCGCCGGAAATGCGTCTCGTTCAAGACCCGCGGATACCGCTCGTGCCGCAGCATGTCCGGCCCGTAGACCGCCTCGACGCGGGCGGCGATCTCGCGGATCAGCGCGTCCTTCACCCGGCGGTGGACGACGAGATAGTCGGGCGCGACGCACGTCTGGCCGGCGTTCATCAGCTTGCCCCAGACGATCCGCTTCGCGGCGAGGCGGAGATTCGCGTCCTCGGCCACGATGCACGGGCTTTTGCCGCCGAGCTCCAGCGTGACCGGCGTCATCCGCGCCGCCGCCTTCTCATAGACGATCTTCCCGATCCGCGGACTCCCGGTGAAGAATATATAGTCGAACCGCTGCCCGAGCAGCGCCTCGCTCGTCTCGACGCCGCCTTCCGCACAGGCGACGTGCTCCGGCGGGAACACCTCCGCGATCAGCCGCGCGAGGGCGGCGGACACCGTCCCGGTCCATTCCGACGGCTTCACCACGACGCAGTTGCCAGCGGCCAGCGCGCCGATGAGCGGCCGGAGCGTCAGCAGCACCGGGTAGTTCCACGGCGAGATGATCAGCGTCACGCCGTACGGCTCGGGATGAATCCGGCTCCCGGCTCCCAGCAGCGCCACCGGCGTCCTCGCCCGCTTCGGCCTCGACCAGCGGATCACGTTCCGGATGGCGTGGTTCAGCTCCATCACGACCGGCGCGATCTCGGACAGATACGCCTCGGATTCGGGTTTGCCGAGATCGGCCCGCAGCGCCGCCAGCAGGTCCCGCTCGCGCTCGAGCAGCCCCCGCTTCAGACGCCGGAGCGCCTCCCGCCGGAAGGCCGGGTCCCGCGTCGCGCCCCCCGCGAAGAATTCCCGCTGCCGGAGGATGAGACGCGCATGATGTTCCGTATGGGCCGGTTCGGACATACGGGCCCCTCCTTTTCGACACCTTGCAGAAAAGAATTCCGCCCGACCCCCGCGTTTCCCTTCCGACATCCGCATTTTCCGCCGGCCCCCGCTCCCGCCCGCGAAGAAGCCCCGGCGCATCCTTCGGCCGGGGCCTCGTCCATCGCTATCTCCGCGGCGCCGCCGGCAGCGGCTCGCGCAGCGTCAGGCTCTTGTGGATCCAGATCGCCGCCTGGAGGCCGTCCCCCATCGCGATCGCGGTTTGCTCCGAGTGCGCCGTCACGTCGCCCGCCGCCCACACATGGGGGACGCTCGTCAGCTTCGTGCGCGGATCGACCTCGATATGGCGGTTGGAGGACAGCCGCGCGCCGAGCATGGCCGCGAGCGACGAGCGCACCTCGTTCCCGCCGAAGCCCAGAAACGCGCGCTCCGCCTCAAGCAGGGCGCCGTCCTCGAGCAGGACGCCATGCAGCCTCCCGTCGTCGGCCAGGAGACGCCTGACCGGCGTCTCGACCATCGGGATGCCCGCCTCCCGGAGCTGAACGGCGACCGCCGGGTCGAGGGCCTTGAGCTCGTGGTTCACATAGACGATGTCGCTCGTCCACGGCACAAGCTCCAGGGCGAGACTTGCGCCCGCGTCGCCCGCGCCGAGCACGAGCGTGCGGCGTCCGCTCGTCTCCCAGCCGTCGCAGTCCGGGCAGATGAACACGGTGATGCCGAGGCACGGCCGCAGCTCCGGCCAGTCCGGGATCCGGTCCTTCACGCCGGTCGCGATCAGCAGCCGGAGCGCGCGAATCTCCGCGCCGCCCTCCAGCGTCACGACGAACAGGCCTTCGCCGCCGGCTTCGGCCGTGCCGCCGCTCCCGGCCGCGCGCGGCTCCGCCCCGGTCGCAGCGCCTTCCCCGGCCGTACGCACCCCCTTCTCGGCCGTACCGCCGCTCCCTTCCGTACGCGGTCCCGCTTCCACCGTGCCGCCGCTCCCCTCCGTACGCGGTCCCGCTTCCACCGTGCCGCCGCTCCCCTCCATAAGCAGCCCCGCTTCCGCCGTGCCGCCGCTCCCTTCCGTACGCGGTCCCGCTTCCGCCGTACCGCCGCTCCCCTTCGTAAGCAGCCCCGCTTCCGCCGTGCCGCCGCTCCCCTCCGTACGCAGCCCCGCTTCCGCCGCACCTTTTTCCACGCCGGTCGACCTCCCGTTCGCGCCGCCCGCCGCCTCCCGCCGCGCCGCGACCGCGAAGCCGTCGACGAACGCGACGCCGTACCTGAGCGCCTGCTCCCGGCCCGCCCGGCGCAGCGCCTCCCCGCTCACCCCGTCGGGCCAGCCGAGCAGATTGTGATACCCCCGGCACAGCGTCGACCGGCCGTCGCCCGCGTCCACGACGACGACCGAGTGCCGGTACCGTCCGAGCTGGATCGCCGCCTGCAGGCCCGCGATCCCGCCGCCGATGATGGCGCACTCATACACGCGCACAATCCGAAGCCTCCTTGACCGTCATCCCCGTTAGGATGCCGCGCGCGCGAGCGATCTAGTCAGCCTTCCCGGCGGCCTTCCTCCACATCCACCAGCCTTCCTCATCCCTGAAACTCCGCGCGATATAGAGCACCGGCGTCCCGGCCCCCGAGACGACGAACTTGATCAGGTACGTCGTGACGAGAATGTCGATCCACACCACCGTCTCGAAGACCCCGGCAAACGCGACCGTGCAGAACACCAGCGTGTCGACGAACTGGCTGACGAGCGTGCTGCCGAGAATCCGGATCCAGAACTGCCCGCGCGCCGCGAAACGCCGCCGCAGCCGGCTGAACAGCCGCACGTCGAGCACCTGGCTGATCAGATAGGCGGCCAGGCTGCCCGCCGCCACCCGGGGCGCGAGTCCGAACACCGTCTCCATCGCCGCCTGCATCTCCAGTCCGGACTCGTCCGGCTCGAACACGAGCGCAAGCTGCATGACCAGCGTGGAGGCGAACAGGAAGAAGAAGCCGAACCATACCGCGCGCCGCGCCTCCTCCCGGCCGTGCCGCTCGTTCAGGAGGTCGGTCGCCATGTAGATGGACGCGTACGTAATGTTGCCGAGCGTCATGACGAGCCCGAGCATCTCGATCGTCTTGACGACCTGCAGATTGGCGAGCACCGTCGCGACGCCGACCCAGGCGTAAAGACCGGTGCGCCCGAACAGCCGGTAGCACGCCAGAAACAACGCGAACTGGACGATCCCGAACAGGACGCCCCATGCCGGATTGAACAAATCCACTTCTCCACCACTCCCGGACTGATTTTCGCGAGCATCGGGCAGTTGCTTTCCAATTCTGTGGAAATTTTAATCTTCAAGACGCCGACAGCCCCGACGATCGCCTTTGACAGCGGTTTGCCGCCGTAGCATAATTAATGAGCCAACCCTGACACGAACCAGAACGTCTATATAGAGAGAGACAGAATTGCAAGCCGGAAGCGGTCCCGTAACCGGCTTGTTGTCTTGCCAAGGGGGAATCCGCATGAGAGCGGCTCTGCCAAGCCGAGTATACCGCATTTTCGGTTCGCGGCCGTTCATCTTTTTTTCAATCATCATGGTGTTCAAGAGCTACCTGGCGTGGCTCGTCATCTTCGAAGATGTGCCGTTCTGGGCGCCGCTCGTTTCCGAAATTCCGTTCATCTGGGCGGTCTTCTGCCTGATCGAATGGTTCGCGTCCAAGCGCAAACTGATCGCCTACCTGATCGTCAACCTGGCGCTGACCGGCATCTTCTTCTCGGTCATCATGTACTATAAATACTACGGCGTCATCGCCACCTGGCACGCGCTGGAGCAGGTCAACCAGGTGACGGCGGTGAAAAACAGCGTCTTCTCGCTCATCGATCCGTACTTCCTGTTCATCTTCAGCGACATCGTCGTGTTCATCTATCTGCTCATCTACGGCCGGCGAAAGCGGCAGGGAGCCGGCTACCGGCTGCTGCGCGTCTGCAACCGGCCGAACGAGCGGCGCGGCGTCGTGACGCTCATTTTCGCGCTGTCGGTCGTCATCTGCGTCATGAACATCCTGCCCCATACGGCGAGCATGAACGAGCACGTGCAGGCGGCGGAAATGGGCATCCTCAACTACGAGGCCTATTCGCTGATCGCGGACAATGAATTCGAGTTGATCGAGAAATCGGAGATCACCCAGGCCGCGATCAACCGGCTGAAGGGGATCAGGAACGTCTACCCCTCGCCGTACCAGGGCTGGGCCCGGGGCAAGAACCTGATCGTCATCCAGATGGAGTCGCTGCAGGATTTCCTGATCGGCCTGGAAGTGGACGGGCAGGAAGTGACGCCGAACCTGAACGCGCTCGTGAAGCAGGGGTTCTATTTTCCGGATTTCTACCACATGGTCGGCCAGGGCAACACGTCGGACGCCGAATTCGTCGTCAACACGTCGTACTACGTTCCGCCGCAGGGCGCGGCCACGATGCGTTATGTGGACCGCCGCCTGCCGAGCCTGCCGCGGCTGCTCAAGTCGCACGGCTACGAGACGATGACGTTCCATACGAACACGGCGGAATTCTGGAACCGCACCGAGCTGTACGCCGCGCTCGGCTGGGACCGCTACTACGACGACCGGTTCTTCGGCACGGAGGACGCGGTGTTCTTCGGCGCCTCCGACGATGTGCTCTACCGGAAGACCGCCGGGGAGCTCGAGCGCGTGATGCGCGAAGGCAAGCCGTTCTACGCCCAGGTCGTCTCGATGACGGCGCACCATCCGTTCACGCTGCCGGAGGAGAAGAACACCCTCGCGTTGTCCGACAAATACAAGGGCACGTTCGTCGGCGACTACCTGCAGGCGCAGCACTACGCGGACGAGGCGCTCGGCCGCTTCATTGAAGATTTGAAGGCGCGCGGCATCTGGCGGAACAGCCTGGTCGTCATCTACGGCGACCACGTCGGCCTGCCGATCTACTCGCTCGACAGGCGGGAACTGGAACTGCTCGCCGAGCTGATCGGGCACGAGTACGGCTACGCCGACATGGTCAACGTACCGCTTCTCATGCTGTCGGACGGCGCCATCTACGAAAGACATTTCGAAGGCCGGATCGGCGGCCAGGTCGACATCCTTCCGACGATCGCGGCGCTGATGGACATCCCGCTGAACGGCTACATCCATTTCGGACAAAATCTGCTTGTCAATCAGGACAACCTGATCCCGCAGCGGTACTATCTGCCCTCGGGCACCCTCATCACCGGCCGATCGCTGTTCATCCCGGGCGATTCGTGGGAGGACGGCACGCTCTACCCGCTCTCCGGGGTGCCGGACGACGTGAGCGTCGTGACCAGGGACGCGTTCGAGCGGGCGCTCCGCCTGCTCCAGTATTCCGACAGCTACATCCGTCAGCTTCCCGAGCGCTCGCCGGACGATGCGCCGCTGGCCGTGACGCCGGAGCCGTCGGATGCGGCGGAGCCGGACGAAGCTGCCGCGGCGAAGGCGGATGACGCGCCGACCGGTGAGGCCGCGCCGGATTCCGGAGCGGCTTCCGTCGTGGACACGGTCGTCAAATCCGCCGTGGACGCCGTCGTGGAAGCCGTGCGGGACGCCGTGAAGGGCGTCATGACGGACGACGAACCGGACGGCACGGAAGACGGCGCTGAAGATGCGTCGCAGGAAGCGGAACCGGATTTTTCGAGAGATGCGTTGAGGGACGCGGATCCGGATCTGTCGCGGGACACGTTCCGGGACGCGGCGCGGAATGAGCCCGCGAACGATTCGGCGGACGCGGCTTCGGAACTCCATGCGGACGCCGCCATCGAGGAGTCGGGCGCACTGGCGGACGCAGCCATCGAGGAGTCGGGCGCACTGGCGGACGCCGTCTCCGAAATGGTCGCCTTCGAGACCTGACCGCCCGCCGCTTGCGGCCCGCCGCAAAGTTCGCGGACACGCGCCAGCCGCCGGCAGGCGCATGCGGATCGATCCCCGCATGCCGCCTGCCGGTTTTTTTCGCCGTCGTACCGCCGGAGTCCCTCCCCGCCGCTTTCTGAAACGCGCCGCAAAACACTCCCCTTCCCGTGTTCCCGAGCGATGGGGATGCACGACTTGGACTGCCGACGCGGCAATAAAAACAGGAACGCCCCGAACGATACGGGGGCTCCTTCACATACCGGCAGGCGTTTCAGTACGGACCGCGGATATGGTCCCGCACCTTGAGCTCGTAGAACTCGCGCAGCCGCGCCTGCTCCGCTTCCGTGAACGACGGCGCGTCCGCGGCCGCGAGATTCGCCTCGACCTGGGAGACGCTCTTGAAGCCGGGAATGACGCAGCTGACGTGCGGATTGTCGAGAATCCACCGGATCGCGGCGGCCGCCATGCTGCCCCGGCCTTCGCCGATCCACGCCAGTTCCCGGCTCAACCGGACGCCCGTCTCGAACGGCAGCCCGGCGAACGTCTCGCCGACGTTGAACGCTTCGCCGTTCCGGTTGAAGCGGCGATGATCGTCCGGCTCGAACGTCGTCTGCTCGGTGAACTTGCCGGTGAGCAGACCGCTCGCGAGCGGCACCCGGGCGAGAATGCCGACGCCCTGCGCATGCGCCTTCGGGAACAGCTCCTCCGCCGGCTTCTGCCGGAACACGTTGAAAATGACCTGCAGCGCCTTCACGTTCGGATACCGCAGCGCGATCAGCCCTTCTTCAACCGATTCGACGCTGACGCCGTATTCGCGGATCAGCCCTTCCTCCCGCAAGCGATCGAGAACCCCGAACACTTCCCCGCTGCGGATGATGTCCGTCGGCGGGCAGTGGACCTGATACAGGTCGATCCGGTCGCGTCCGAGACGCTTCAGGCTCGCTTCGCAGAACCGCCGCACCGATTCGTACGTATAGACCGCCGGATCGTGAATGTTCGCGGCGCGGCAGAACTTCGTGGCGATCAGGATATCGTCCCTGCCCTTTGTCGCCTTGCCGAGCAGCTCCTCCGCGTGTCCGTCCCCGTAGACATCCGCCGTATCGAAAAAATTGACGCCCGCGTCAATCACCCGGGCCAGTGCGTTCAGCGACTCGGCGTCGTCCGTCTTGCCCCACGATCCGCCGATCGCCCACGTGCCGAAGCTGATCTCGCTGACGTTCATGCCGGTGTTGCCGAGTGGTCTGTACCTCATGCCGCATTCCGCCTCTTTTCATGATTTTCGTATCCTCCCCATTATGCTTCGGGTCGGCCCGGTATGCAAGAAGCGGTTACAGCGGCAGATCGGGCAGCGGCGACAACAGGTGGTCGAGACTGCGGAACGTGTACCCCTGCCGGCGCGCTTCGTCGATGATGGAGGCGAGCGCCTCGGCGTTGTCCTTCGACACGCTGTGCAGCAGGATGATGGCGCCCGGGTGGAGCTGCGAGACGACGCTGTCGTACGCGTACCGGGCGCCGCGCTGCGCCGAAGTGTCCCAGTCCTTGTAGGCGATCGACCAGAACACGTTCGTGTATCCGAGCGACTGGCTCACGCGGAGCGACCGCTCGCTGAAGATCCCCCTCGGCGGGCGCAGATACCGCATCTCCCGCTGCCCGGTGATGTCCGCGACCTCGCGCCGCACCTTCTCGAGCTCCTCGCGGATCTTCTCGTCCGCCAGCGTCGAGAAATCCGGATGCGACCACGAGTGGTTGCCGATGATGTGCCCTTCCTTCGCCATGCGCCGCAGCAGCTCGGGCTCGGTCCGCACATAGTGGCCCGTCACGAAGAAGCAGGCGGGCACTTTTTTCTCCTTCAGCACGTCGAGGATTTTCGCCGTATAGCCGTTCTCGTAGCCGTTGTCGAAGGTCAGGTACAGATTGCGGCCTTCCGGACTGCCCCGGAACACCGCGCCGTACCGTTCGAGCAGCGGTCCGAACCCCTCCTGATCGATCGACGCGGGCTGGCCGTTTCGGCTCTTCTTGAAGCCGAAATGATACGCGCGGTCAGCCGCGGTAACCGCCGGCTCCTCCGGGTTACCGGCTTCCGGCGCGTTCACGACCGCCGATACGGGCCGCTCCGCCGCCGGACCGGGCAGGGAGAGGCCCGTCCACACGCCGAGCAGCACGGCCGCGGCCGACCAGGCCAGCGCGGAAGGCTTGAATCTTCTGAACATGACGCACCCCCGGTGAACGAACTGGCAATCAGGCTTAGAATGTCCGCGGCGGGGAAGTTTTATGTCGGTCGTCAGGCCGGGCGGGCGGCGAAAAGATGGCGCGGATCTCGCGTGAATGCGCATACAATCGGAATGTGGTATGATAGAGATGGACCCCCGCGGCGGGGTCTGTTTTCACATGAATGGAGGAGATGAACCATGCGACAATGTTATGCCATCCTGGTGAATCTTTCGGTCGGAAAGGCGGGCGTGATCTTCCATGAACCATAGAGCGAAGCCGGACGAAGCGTTGGAGACCGGTTTGCGCCGGCAGCTGGCCTGCCTGAGCGACAACCGCACGCGCTGGTTCAACCAGCCGCCGTCATCGGCCCACCCGGAACAGCGGGAATGGATGGAGACGCTCAACCGCTACGAACAAGCGCTTGAAGACATCCTGTCCGGCATCGTCCGGGATCCGGAATCGCTCGTCCTCATCGGTTCCGAGGCGACGATCCGGTTCGAGGACGGCGAGCCGGACGAGACCTGGCGGATCGTGTTTCCGGACGAGGCCGACGTCGACCGGAAACGGATTTCCTGCCTGTCGCCGTTGGGCCGCAGCCTGCTGCTGGCCCGGGTCGGGGATACGGTGGAAATCCGCACGCCGCAAGGCGGGTACCGGGCGCAGATCGTCCGGAGCACCCTCACGTTCGACACCGGCGCCGACGTCCGTTGATCCGCTGTCCGCCGCCGGAACGCACATTTCTTAACAGGGGTGAGACGCATGATTCAAGTGAAAGAATTCCTCGACACCGAATCTTCGCACGCCGTGAAGAAAGTGAACGATTTTCTCGCCACGCTGCGGGAAGACCAGGTCGTCAACATCTGCTACGGCTCATACACGAAGACCGGCGCCCACGGCGCGCAACACCAGCGGACCGCCATTCTGGTCGTCTACCGGACGGACGGCTGATCCGGGCGCGAAACGCGAACCGCGCGGCGAATCGCCGCACGATGGGCCGCGATTCGCGGGCACGCTGCACCACGATCTGGGCGAATGCATATCCTGACAGCAAATTCTGCTGTTGGGGAGGCATCCATTTGCCATGGATCAGCAACCGAAGGTCATTTACCGCGCCGATACGTCCGCCGTCGAATCGCTGCGGTCCCTGAAGAAAAAGCTGTGCGACCTCTGCGACGCCTACACCGGCCGCATGGTGCGGGTGCAGACGCTGGACGGCGTCGTCTATGACGGCATCATTCGTCATCATGAAGGCTGCGTGTTGTATCTCGAATTGAGCTCGCCGGGATACCGCGCGTTCTGGAATCCGTTCCTGATGTTCAATCCTTACAGCAACCTGATCCTGCCGCTCGTCCTGTATGAGCTGCTCGTCATTTCGCTGCTCTATTGAACGGCGGAAACGGCGCAACGCGAAAAACGCCATCCCCGCCGCGGGTTGACCGCGGAAGGGATGGCGTTTTGCCGTTGCCATGCGAAGGTCGCGCGCCTCACGCGCCGAGGCCGGCATCCGCTTCGGCGCTGTCGCGCCGGCGCATGAACGGCCACCAGTTGAACGCCCCGAACAGCCGGACCATGACCGGAATGAACAGCGGCAGCATGATCAGGGCGTAGAGGAACAGTCCGGCCAGCACGATGGTCGCGATGTGCAGGAGCGACATGACGCCCGCCGGCAGCATCGCCGCGAACGTGCCGCCGAGGATGATCGCCGCCGACACGATGACCGAGCCCATGTTCTTCATCGCGTTCAGGATCGCTTCGCCAGGCGGCAGATTCCGATACTCGCGGAACCGGTCCATCAGGAAGATGCTGTAGTCGGTGCCGAGCGCCAGCAGCATGACGAAGGCGAAGAACGGCACCGCCCAGCCGAGGCCCGTCATGTCGAGCACCCGCACGAACAGCAGCTCCGCCGCCGCCACCGACATGTAGTAGGTCAGGATGAGCGACAGCACGAGATAGAACGGCATGACGAGCGAACGGAACAGGACGACGAGGATGATCACCAGGCCGATCAGCATCAGCGTGACCGTGCGCGCGTAGTCGTCCTCGGTAATATGCCGCAGGTCGTTGTTCACGCTCGAGATGCCGCCGACCGCGACCTCGGCGCCTTCCAGCGGCGTGCCTTCCGCCATGTCCGGCGCGGCGGCCGACAGCCGGTCGACCGTGTCCATCGCCTCGACGGAGTACGGATGATGCTCGAGCACAACCTCGAACTTCACCGTCCGCCGGTCCTCGCTCATGTAGATGTCGAGCGCCTGCCGGAACTCCTCCGACTCGATCACCTCCGCCGGCAGATACCAGCCCGCCAGCTGCGGATCGGGCGACGACGACAGTCCTCCCAGATATTCCCGCGCCGACTCAAGCCCGGCCACCACCTGTTGGAGACCGTCGGCCGACTGGCCGAGGCCGTCGGTGAGTTGGCCGAGCTGATCGATCAGCTCCGCGAGGCCGTCCGCCAGCTGCGCCTGGCCTTCCGCGAGCTGCGCCGCGCCGCCCGTCATCTCGGGCAGGCGCTCCAGGATGGCGCCCTGTCCGGCGGCGGCCTGCGCAAGGCCGGCCTGCAGCTCCTTCAGGCCCGCCGCGATTTGCGCCAGCCCGCCGGCCAGTTCCCGCTGGCCCGCGGCCGCCTGCTTCAAGGCCGCGTTCGCCTGCTCAAGGCCGGCGCCGAGCCCGCCGAGCTGCCCGTTGAGCTGCGCCAGCGCCGCGCCAAGCTGGTCCGCGCCCTCCCGCAATTGCTTCGCTGCGCCCTGCAGGCGCAGGAAATCTTCGTCCGCCGCAAGCTCGGGATGCTTGAGGGCGAGGCCGTCCATGCCGGCCGCGAGCCCGGCCAGTCCGTCGGCGAGCTCCCCGTGCCGGCGGGCAATCTCGTCATAACCGGCCGTCAGCTGCCCCAGACCGCCGGCGATCTGCTCGTAGCCCGCGAGCAGCTCGCTTGCGGCGGCGGCCAGCTGTTCCGCGGCCGCCTGCGCTTCCGCGGCGCCGGACGCCAGCTCGCCGGCGCCCGCTTCGCCGCCGCGCAGCCCCTGCTCGAGCTGGCGCAGACCGCCTTCGAGCTGCCCGAGGCCGGCGCGCAGCTCTTCCGTGCCCTGCGCCAGCCGCTTGGCGCCGCCCACCGCTTCCTCAAGCTGCGGCGCGTTCGCCGCAAGCTCCTCGCTCGCTTCCGCGAGCCCGTCGCTGATCTTGCTCAGGCCTTCGCCGCCCTGTCCGAGCCCGCTGTCCAGCTCCGACACCTGGCTGACCACCTGCAGCTGCTCGAGCGGCTGCCCGGTCGGCCGGGTCGCGCTGCGCACCGAGGCCACGCCGTCGGTCTCGAGCAGCCGGCGGGAGATCTGTTCGACCGCGGCCAATCCTTCCGGCGTGTCGAGCGGCGTCTCGCTGCGCCATACGACCGTCGTCGGCAGCGTCTCGCCGGGACCGAAGCTCTCGGAGATGATGTTGAACCCGCGCACCGATCCGTACCGGTCGCCGATCTCGTCAAGCTGGTTGAACGTGACGGCGTTCTTGTAGCCGACGAGCAGCGGCACGGCCAGCACGGCGATGATCGCGAGCGCGCCGAGCGGCCGCTTGAGCGCGAACGAGCCGACGGCGCCCCACAGCCGGCTCTCCTTGTGCTCGAGCGAGCCCCGGACCGGCCAGAACAGCGCCTTGCCGAGCACCGCCATGAAGAACGGCACGATCGTCACGAGCGCGATCAGCATGACCGCGACGCCGACCGCCACCGCGACCGCCGAGCGGTACAGCGAGAACGTCGACAACCCGATCGACGTGAAGCCGACGAGCACCGCGAGTCCCGCGAACAGCACCGTCTTGCCCGCCGTCCGGTAGGTGCGGAGAATCGCTTCGACCTTGTCGCCGTCCTTCGCCAGCTCCTCCTTGAACCGGCTGATCAGCAGGATGCAGTAGTCCGTCCCGATGCCGAACATGACCGCGACCATGAAGATCTGCGTGAAGTTCGAGAGCGGGAAGTCCGCGTATTCCGCCAGGTACGCCACAACCGCCTGGGCCGCCAGATAGCTGAGCCCGACGGTAAGCAGCGGAATGAGCGGCGCGACGACCGAGCGGAAGACGACGATCAGGATGACGAGGATGAAGACGATCGTGATGAGCTCGGTCTTCTTCACGCCTTCCTCGGAGCTCTGGATCACATCCTCCGCGATGACCCACCCGCCGGTAATGTAGTGTTCCACTTCAACGTCCGCCAGCGCTCCGTACAGCGCGTCCTGCTCTTCCGCCGCCGTCCGGCCGTCGAATTCGACGCCCAGCAGGACGAGCGCGGTCGTCCCGTCTTCGGACAGCATCTTCGCCGCGAGCTCCTCGCTGTCGAACGGCGAGGTAACCGACACGACGCCGAGCGCTTCGCTGTCGTCCTTAAGCCGCTCGACGCCGCCCTTCACCGCTTCGAGATCGGCGTCCGTAAGCCCCGACTCGCGGTGGAACACCAGCACCGTCGAGCTTCCGCTTTCGCCGAGATCGGCGAGCATCTCGTCGGCGATGACGGACGGGTAGCCGTCCGGCACCGTGATTTGCCCGTGCTCCCGCACCAGTTCGGCCAGGTTCGGCGACGTGAGCACGAGGCCCGCCGCCGCGGCCAGCCACAGCGCGAGCACCAGCCAGCGCCATTTTACGATTTGTCTCATATGGTTGCTCTTCCCCTTCCTTCCAGATCCGCAAGCTTTTCGACCAGTTTCTCGTAGGTCTGTACAAATTGCAGCGCTTCGTCGCGGCTGAACTGATTCATGATCGTCGACAGTTGCTCCCGGATCCGCTCTTCGACCGCTTCGGCCAGCTTCCGGCCCGCCTCGGTCAGCGACAGATAGATCACCCGCCGGTCCTTCATGTCCGGCGCGCGTTCGATCAACCGCTTGTCGAACAGCCGCGTCATGATCGCCGTGATCGAGCTTTTGGCCACGCCGAACACATCTGCCAGCTCCGACGAAATCGACCGTCCGTTCATGCGCAGATAGCGGATGACCAGATATTGATCCAGCGTAATGTCCTCGTCGCCTATGCACCTGCGCAGCATGGCGTTCACGCGCCGATGCATGCGGTACGTCGCCTCTTCATACCTCCGGATGATGGCGTCCATCAGGTCCCGGTCCAGCGGTTTCTCGCCGTTCCCGCGCTCCATGTTCCACTCCCCGCCGTTCGTTTTCCGCCATTAGTTCGACTGTCGAATCATTTCACTGTAGAACTATATCACACCGCCGAATGTCCCGTCAAACGACGCGCCCGCCCGCGGCGATGCACGATAGCAAACAGAAAGCCGCGCTCCCCGTGGCGCGGCCGCTCCCCGACCGGCTACCTTCCGCTTTCCCCGGAAGACCGCGGCAACCGGATCATCACGGTCGTTCCTTCGCCTGTCCGGCTGTCGTAGCGGATGTGCCCGTCGTGCTCCTCGATGATTTTGTGGCTGATCATGAGCCCGAGTCCCGTTCCTTTCTCCTTCGTCGTAAAGAACGGCTCCCCCAGGCGGCGCAGATGATCTTCCGGAATGCCGTCTCCCTGATCGATGATCTGCACGAGCACGTCCTTACCGTCCCGCTCGATCGAGATCACCAGCAGACCGCCGGCCGGCATCGCTTCGATCGCGTTCTTTACAATGTTCATGAACACCTGCTTCAGCTGGTTCTTGTCGCAGCGGACGACGCACGGTTCCGGCGTCGTGTGCTCCTGGATGATGACGTTGTTCAGGATGGCCTGGCTGCTGAGCAGATCGGCGACCTCGTGCACGATCAGGCGGACGTCCTGGTCCTGGTAAACCGAGGCCTGCTGCGGCTTGGTCAGCACAAGCAGCTCGCCGAGGATCATCTCGATCCGGACGAATTCCTGGTCCATGATCTCGTAGTACCGTTCGGCCTGCTCGCCGGTCGCCTTGAGGAGCAGCCTGGAGAAGCCCTTCAGCGACGTCAGCGGGTTGCGGATCTCGTGGGCGATGCCCGCCGCCAGCTGGCCGGCCATCTTCAGCTTCTCCGACGTGCGCAGCAGCTCCGTCGTCCGGTTCTCGATCGTCACGTCCCGCACGATGCCCCCGAGCAGGTATGTACCGCGGCTCCCGTCCGCCATCCATTTCGCGTACGCCTGGATGGTCCGGACGCTGCCGTCCGGCACGATGATGCGGTATTCGTATTTCAGGTCTTCATCCCCGGCGCCGCGCCCGGTTCGCTCGAGAAAATACGCTTTCAGACCCGGCTTGTCCTCGGGATGCACAATTGGGTTAAAGGCGTCCATGTCGCTTTCGAACTCGGAACGCTTGCGTCCGAACACGGCGTAAACTTCGTCCGACAAATACAGCTCGTTCGTCTCGGGACACCATTCGAAATAGCCGAAACCCGCAACGCGCCGGGCGAGCATCAGATTGGCCCTGATGCGCCGCAGTTCTTCCTCCGCCCGTTTCCGTTCCGTGATGTCGCGGCCGACGGCGACGATCCGCTCGACCGCCCCCTGCTCGTCCCGCTCGATGACGAAGAACGCCCTGAACCAGATGTACCGGCCGTCCCGATGGCGCAACCGGATCTCCCGCGCGCCCCGGTTCGCGCGATACGATTCCGAAACCTCCGCGACATGCCGGATGCGCGGGTTCCCGTCCGGATCGTCCCCCTGCTCCCCGTACAGAAGATGGATGCCGATCCTGGACAGATCCTCGGGCAGAATGAACATCAGGCCCGACTGGCCCGTCACCTCTTCCGGACGGTATCCGAGCACGCGCTCGACCGAAGGCGATATGTATTCGACGGTCATGTCCGAATGCAGACTGACGTAGATGTCGTCCGATTGCCGGATGAGCGGAGCGAACAGATCGCCCGTCATGCGGCAGCCATAATCCGGTTGCTTCTGTTTCCGCATCGCTGCACGCTCCAGTTCCACCGTTTTCACTCCGCGCCCGCCAATGCTTCCTGCCGCCCGCTGCGCACGAGGCTGCTGTAGACGCCGGAAATCGCCATTAATTCCTCATGCGTCCCCTGCTCGATGATGCGGCCCCTGTCCAGCACCAGTATGCGGTCGGCGCGCCGGACCGTATTCAGCCGGTGCGCGATGACGATGCTCGTTCGCCCGGCCATCAGCCGATACAGAGCTTCCTGGATATGCAATTCCGTAATCGTGTCGATGCTGCTCGTCGCCTCGTCAAGCACGAGGATCGCCGGATCGGCCAGAATCATGCGCGCGATGGCGAGCAGCTGGCGCTGGCCCTGGCTGATGCCGCTGCCATCCTGCCGCAGCACCGTATCGTAGCCTTGCGGCAGCTTCATGATGAACCGGTGCGCGTTCGCTTCCCGCGCCGCCCGCTCGACTTCCTCGTCCGTCGCGTCGAGCCGCCCGTACCGGATGTTCTCCCGGATCGTTCCCTCGAACAGGAAGACGTCCTGGGGCACGAACCCCATGGATTGCCGGAGCGACTGGCGCGTGATGCCGCGAATGTCACGGCCGTCGATCAGGATTCGGCCGCCGTCCGGATCATAGAAACGCGCGAGCAGCTGGACGATCGTCGTCTTGCCCGCTCCGGTCGGCCCGACCAGGGCGATCATCTCGCCCGCGCCCGCGCGGAACGATACGCCTTCGATCGTCGGCACACCCGGCTCGTAGGCGAATGAGACATTGTCGAAAACGATCTCCCCCTTGACCTTGCCGATCGGCCTTGCGCCGCGTTCATCCGCCGTCTCCTCCTGCTCGTCGATCACCTCGAACACGCGTTCCGCGCCGGCAACAGCCGACAGGAACGTGTTGAACTGGTTCGCAAGGTCGTTCAGCGGGCGGGTGAACTGCCGCGCGTACTCGGCGAACGTCACGATGACGCCCACCGAGACGATTCCCTTCAGCGTGAGCAGCCCGCCCGCGCCGGCGACGACGGCGAAGCTCATGTTGTTCAACATGTTCATCAGCTTCGGTATGAAACCGGAATAGACCTGGGCCCAGTAGGCGGATTCCCGCAGCCGGGCGTTCTTCTCCATGAAATCGTCAATGACGGCGCGCTCGCGCGAGAAACTTTTCACGATGCGCTGGCCGGACAGCGTCTCCTCGACGAAGCCGTTGAGCGCGCCCGTGTTGCGCTGCGTCTCCTTGAAATAGCGGCCGGTGCGGCTTGTGATCCACCGCATGCCCGCGAACATGACCGGCACGATCGTCAGCGTGATCAGCGTCATGATCGGGCTGAGCCAGATCATGAGCCCGAGCATGCCCGCGAACGTGAGCAGGCTGGAGATCAGCTGGATGAACGAGCTGTTCAGCGTCTGGCTCACGTTCTCGATGTCGCTCGTCATGCGGCTCATCAGCTCGCCGTGCTGCCGCTTCGTGAAGTACGCGATCGGCAGCCGGTGGAGCGCGTCGAACAGATCGGACCGGAGCCTGGCGACGGTGCGCTGCGCGACGCCGATCATCCAGAAGTTCTGCAGCCATCCGGCCGCGCCCTGCGCGACGTAGACCGCGCCGAGCACGAGAATCAGCGCGGCCAGCCCTTCGTAATCGCCCGGCACGAAATAATCGTCGATCGCCCGGCCCAGGAGATACGGACCGAGCAGCCCGAGCGTCGAGCTGATCGCCGTCATGAAGAAAATGGCGACGAGCAGCCGCTTGTGCGCGGCCAGATACGACCAGATGCGGAGCAGGGTCGGCATCCACTGCTTCGGCCGCTGCCCGCGCCTGCCGCCCCGGTCAGCCATGGCTCGCCGCCTCCTCTCCGTGCTGCGAGCGGATGATGCGCGCGTACAGCGGCGACGTCCGCAGCAGCTCCTCGTGCGTGCCGAACGCGTGAAGCCGCCCGTCCTCGAGGATGAGGATCACATCCGCCCGCAAGGCCGCGGATATCTTCTGCGTGACGAGCAGAATCGTGCACCGGTATGCTTTCAGCGCGTCGAGCAGCGCCGCTTCCGTCTTCGCGTCAAGGGCGCTCGTGCTGTCGTCGAGCAGCAGCACCCGGGGTTTGCGGATGAGCGCCCGCGCCACCGACAGCCGCTGCTTCTGGCCGCCGGACAGGTTGACGCCCTTCTGCCCGAGCACCGTCTCGTACTGCTCCGGCAGCCGCATGATCGTCTCGTGGATCTGCGCGGCCCGCGCCGCCTCCACGATCTCCTCCCGCCCGGCGTCCTCCTTGCCCCAGAGCAGATTCTCCCGCACCGTTCCGGAAAAAAGCACCGCCTCCTGCGGGGCATAACCGATCTGTGCGCGCAGCCATTCCGGATCGCAGGCGCGCACATCGCGCCCGTCGATCCGGACAACGCCCTCGTCGGGATCGAACAGCCGCGGAATGAGCTGGATGAGCGACGACTTGCCGGAGCCGGTCGCGCCGAGAATGGCCGCCATCTGCCCCGGCCGGATGGTGAACGTGAGCCGCTCGAGCGCCGGATCGTTCATGCCCGGGTAGCGGAACGTGACGTTCTCGAACGCGATCTCCGCGCCCGCGTCCGGTTCCGGGGCGCGCGCGGCCCGAGCCGCGTTCGCGCCGGAACCCGCGGCGGGACCCGGCGCCGCTCCGCGTTCCGCTTCGGGCGCGTCCGCGCCAACCGCCGTCTCCCGCTCTTCCGTCCTCAGCACCTCAGAGATCCGGCCCGCGGACGCCTTCGCACGGGCCAGGCTCGTCACGATCCAGGACAGCATCGAGAACGCCGCCATGATGCGCATCGCGTAGTTGAGGACGGCGACGATTTCGCCCACCTCCGCGCGTCCGCCCCGCACCTCCGCGCCGCCGAACCAGAGCAGCAGCAGAATGCTCACGTTCATGACCATGAGCAGCGCCGGCACCGTCAGCTCGACGACCCGGATCGCGGAGATCGTGCGGTTCATCAGATCCTCGTTCGCCTGCGTGAACCGCTCCCGCTCGCGGGCGTAGCGCACCATCGCCTTGATGAGCCGCATGCCGAGCAGATTTTCGCGGAGCAGCCCGTTCGTCCGGTCCAGCCGGGCCTGCACCGAGCGGAACAGCCTGAAGCCACGGTTCATCATCCAGACGAGCACGACAAGCAGCACGGGCGAAATCAGGAGCAGGATGAGCCCGAGCCGGACGTTGATCGTCAGCGCCATGACGAGGCCGCCGATCATGATGAGCGGCGCGCGCAGCATGACGCGCAGGCTCATGAACACCGCGTTCTGCACCTGGGTGACGTCGCTCGTCATCCGGGTCATCAGCGTCGCGGCGGAGAAGCGGTTGAACACGGCAAAAGGAAAAGCCTGCACCCGCTCGTACATCCCGGCGCGCACGTCATGGGCGAACCCCTGGCTCACATGCGCGGCGAAATAGCTGTTCACGATGCCGGCGGCAAAGCCGAGCAGCGCCAGCAGCGTCATCCAGAGGCCGATCCGGAGCACCGCGCCGGTGTCCCGGACCAGAATGCCCTCGTCGATGATGCGGGCCATCAGCACCGGGTGCCACAGTTCGACGACGAGCTCCACGAGCATCAGGACGAGGGCTATGGCCGCGGCCAGACGGTAAGGTTTCAAGTATCGCAGCAGATGCACAACCGCACCCCTCCTCCTTCAGCTTGCGCGCCGCCGACCGCGCCGGCCGCTCCCTACAGCTCGATCGATTCGCCGGGAGCAAGCGGGAGTCCTTCGATGCCGGCGGCCTTGAGCCGCTCCGCGAACGCCTTCCCGTCCTGCGCGATGAGCGGGAACGTGTTGTAGTGAATCGGCACGACCCGCTTCGCGCGCAGCCATTCCGCGGCCGTCAGCGCGTCGTCGGGCCCCATCGTGAAATTGTCGCCGATCGGCAGGAACGCGAGATCGATCGCGTTCCGCTCCCCGATGATCTTCATGTCGCCGTACAGCGCCGTGTCGCCCGCATGGTAGATCGTGCGCCCTTCCGCGGTCAGCAGCATGCCCGACGGCATCCCCGTGTAGACGAAAGTCTGCTCGCCCGGCGGCTGGTAGGCCGAGCCGTGGAACGCGGGCGTCAGCTTCACCTTGCCGAAATCGAACGTCCACGAGCCGCCGATATGCATCGGATGGTTCTTGCAGCCTTGCCAACCGGCGTAGACGGCCAGCTCGTTCGGCGCGATGACGACCGCGTCGCAGCGCTTCGCGATCTCGAAGGCGTCGCCCACATGATCGTTGTGCCCGTGCGTGAGCAGCACGTAGTCCGCCTGGATATCGCTTGCGGCAACCGGCGCAGACGGATTGCCGGTAAGGAACGGATCGAAGATGAGCTTCCGGCCGTTCGTCTCGACCAGAACACAGCTGTGGCCGTAATAGGTCAGCTTCATGTTACCCACCTCTGCCCTTCAAAAATTTGTCACCGATAATTCCATTATCCGAAAATCGCGCCCGAATGTCCATGCTTGAAACGTTTTCACGCAAGTTGACACCGGCAGTCGCCGGGGCTACGATGATGAACAAACGAAGGCGCGGCCGGCCGCGGGAACGCCGGCGCGCCGATGACGAGAGGGGGAGTCCCCGTTGACCGACGCGCATGTACGGATTGCCGCCATGCCGAAGATCGATCTCCATCTCCATCTGGACGGCTGCGTCCGGCCGGAGACGCTGATCCGGCTGGCCCGCGAGCGGAAGCGCGCGCTTCCGGAGACGGACCCGGAGCGCCTGCGGCCCTGGATGCGGGTCGCGCCCGACAACGCGAATCTGACCGAGTATCTGACGAAGTTCGATTTCGTCCTTCCCCATCTGCAGGACCGGGAAGCGCTCGAACTCGTCGCCTTCGAATGCGTGAAGCAATCGGCGGACAGCGGCGCCGTTCATGTCGAGGTGCGCTTCGCCCCGATGCTGCACACCCGGGAAGGGCTGACGGCGGACGACGCGATTCGCGCCGTCGCCCGCGGCCTGGCGCGCGGCGAGGCCGAATGCGGCATATCGGCGCGCGCGATCGTCATCTGCATGCGCCACCATGACGAGGCGACGAACCTGCGGACCATCGAAGCCGCGGCCCGCTTCGCCGGGCAAGGCGTCGCCGCCGTCGACCTCGCCGGCGACGAGTCGCGCTGGCCGACGTCCGCCTTCCGGCGGGTGTTCGAGGCGGCCGCCGCGCTCGGACTGCAGGCCACGATCCACGCCGGCGAGGCGGACGGCCCGGAGAGCGTCCGGGAAGCCGTCGAGCGGCTCGGCGCGGTCCGGATCGGCCACGGCGTCCGCGCGCAGGAAGATCCCGACGTGCTTGCGATGCTCCGGGAGCGCCGGATTCCGCTCGAAATGTGCCCCACCAGCAACATCCAGACGCGGGCGGTGTCCGGGTGGGACGCCTACCCGCTTCGCCGCTACGCCGCGGACGGGCTCATCGTGACGGCGAACACCGACAATCCGACGGTGTCGGGGACAACGATCGCGGAGGAATACCTGCTGCTCCACGACAAGCTGGGCATGACGCCGCGGGAGATCGCGGCGCTCATCCTGAACGCGGCCGACGCGGCTTTCCTCGAACCGGAGGCGAAGACGGCGCTGAAGGCGCGGGTGCGGTCCGCGCTCGCCTCCCTCGGGCTGGCCCCGGATGTTCCGGATTCCCGGGCGTAACCGGTTCGCGCCCATGTAAAAAAGCGCCCGACGCGTCGCTTCGCATCGGGCCAAGGCAATAAGACGGATATGGAAAAAGGAGATGAAAGCATAACCATGAAACCCCAGGTGCTGGATGTCGGCAACGTGCTGCTCAGCGACCTGGGCGCGTTCTGGCGCGCGCTGGCCGATCTGGCCGGCGCGCCCGTCCTGTTCGTCGACGACTGCCCGGACAATCTGCGGGCGGCCCAATCGTTCGGCTGGCACACGCTGCTCGCCGACGGGGACGGCCGCTGGACGCGGATGGTCGAGCCCCTGCTTCGACAGCCCGGCTGACCTTACTCCTTCACGCTGCCCAGCGCCACGCCTTCAATAATATACCGCGACAGCAGGAAGTACACAATGAACAGCGGAATCGCCGTAAGCGAAAGACCGAGATAGATCGATCCGTACTCCGTCTTGTAGATGTCTCCCCTCAGCAGGTTGACCATGATCGGCAGCGTATACTTCTCCTTCTGCGTCAGCAGAATGAGCGGCATGAACAGGTTGTTCCAGCTGC
>ERZ795042.105-NODE-105-length-76050-cov-79.651595_pt1 | contig 76050 bp, 77 predicted proteins | sample MGYA00375126_ERZ795042 | MGnify/ENA primary metagenome ERZ795042 (study PRJEB30171, sample SAMN05518105) | compost metagenome | isolation source: Feedstock adapted compost from Newby Island compost facility, Milpitas, CA | place: USA:Newby Island compost facility...
TGCACTTCGCGCGCCTGCTCAGTGCGAGTGTGGCACTAGACTGGTTTGAGCGTGCCGGTGAGCAGCATCATGACGCAGAAGTTGTCCCCATAGGGCGCGTTGAGATAGATCGGATCGCTATCGGCAGGCCACGGTTGAACACGCACGCCTTCGATCACCGGATTGTTGCCGTAACGCTCCCAGAGTGGGACCATCGGCACCAGTTCGTTGAAGGCGAGCGCGACCTTGGCGACTGCGTCTTTCTGTTTCGCTTCATCAAGACCTTGGCCAGCTTGGACGACGAGTTGTTCGAGGTCAACTTGACCGAGCACATCGGTCTGTTGCTTGAGCTCGAACGCCATGCCCTTGCCGCCCTGGTTGGCCGCAATCGGGATGTTGTGGGTGAAGAGGTCTTGCACGAAGGAGAAGTGGGGATGCGGGTTGGTGCTCGAGCCCCATGCCTGAATTGCCAGCTGGAAGTTCCCTTTGTCGACCTCAATCGGCTGTTGGCTATAGGTGATTGAGCGCGGCGTGACCTTGATGCCGAACTTGGTCAGCTGCTCGGCAGCGTTCTGCGCTGCGGCCGACCAGTCAGCGTATTCGGCGGGGAAGAGCAATTCATACTCGGCGTTCTTGCCATCTGGTGTCTGCCAGGTGTTGCCGTTCTTCTTCCAGCCAGCAGCGGTAAGCAACTGTTCAGCCTTGCTGGTGTCATACGGATAGGTGTTGAGTTTGCTCAGGGTATCCTGCCCAAGCCAGTCCGGCACCATGATGTCGGAGAAGCCTGCCATATACTTCACGGCTTTGCCTGAGTCGCCGAGGGCGACTGTGCCGTTCTGGTTGCGGTCAATGGCATGGGCGATGGCCTGCCGAGCCCGCTTGTCCTTGAACTCTGGCAGCTTGTCCAGGTTGAAGAGCAAGGCCGGGCCGGAGTAGACCGGCGGGCGAATGATCCGAATGCCAGCCTGCTGGAAGGCCTTTTCGGTCGCGGGCGGGAAGCCATGTGTTGCGTAGTCGACTTGCTTGGAGAGCACAACAGGCGTGACGTCAGGTGTCTCGCCATTGAAGATCACGAGCTTATCAAAGAGCACCTTGTCGGCGTTGACACCGTTCGGGTTCTTGACGAGCGTGAGCTGGGCATTGGTGATGCTCTTGTAATCGAACTGGAATGGGCCGCTCGCCAGGATCTGGTCGGGGCGGAAGTTGGTAATAGCATTGAGCACTTGCTGGCCTTCGGGTGCGTCCATGTTTTTGCCGCTATTGAAGAGGTCTTGGACTTGCTTGGCGAGGCTGCCGTACTGTTTGTCGGCGACGATGTGGAGCTTGAGCATGTAGCGTTCGACGACGGTGGAGGGATTGTTCATGTGGACGCGCACCGTGCGCTCGTCTGGTGTTTCGACCGTGTCGATGTACTTCCAGACGACGTTTCGCAGGGCGCGGACACACCAGAGGGTTGTGGCCACGTCCTTGGACGTCAAGGGCGAGCCATCGCTCCACTTGAGCCCAGTCTTGAGCGTGACGGTGAAGGTGTTGGCGCTTGGGTCGAAGCTCCACTTCTCGGCCAAGAGCGGCAGCCACTGCTTCTGTTTCCAGTAGTACATGGCCATGGGAGAGAGGACGACGTCGTGGTAGATGCCGCCGGCGAGGATTCCGTTGGTCACGCCATCGAGCAGGTTGAAATGGCCGTTCGGCGGCACAAGGTACGGCCATGCACCATGGAATTCTTTGCCGGTCGTCACAACAGCGGCCTTGGTCGGCGTTGCCGCAGCAGCCGGTGTTTGGCCAGCTGCCGCAGCGGTTGGTGATGCGCTGGTTTGTGCGGGGGCGGTGGTTGGCGTGGCCTTGCTCCCGCCGCCGCAGGCCGCGAGCATCGCACTTGCGGTGGCACCACCGACGAACGCCAGGAACCGGCGTCGGCTCAGTCGTGGCATGTGGCGCTCTTGTGTCATGGTTGCTCCTCCTCTCGGCTTGGTGTTGCTCTGACCGTTCACGACACTGTATCCATGCTGCGCTGTTCATTCATGTCGCTGTCGCCGAATAAGTGCGATGACAAGCCCGAGAAAGCAGAGGCTGATGAACAGGCTTACGAGGCTGATGGGAAAGGCAGGCGTGCCACGCGGGGCGAGGGCGACCGCGAACAGGCTAAGGATGAGAAAGAACAGCACGAGTGTGAAGGCTGCGCGCCCGAGTTCTGGTGACATCCTGCCGTCCCGCTCTGCCGTTACCCGGATGGATTCAGACCGCTTGACGGCGACAGCGCTGTGCTCTCACCCCCTGTTCCCGCTGCTGCCGGTGGCAGCGCATGACCGTTCGCGTGCTCACGAGCGACGATGTGGCAGGCGACCCGTCGTCCATCCAGTGGCGTCAGTTCCGGCACGATCGTGTCGCACAAGCCGGCTTCAAAGAGTGGACAACGTGGGTGGAAGCTACAGCCTGGTGGAATGTTGAGGAGGCTGGGAATATCAAGACTACGGAGCTGCAGCTTCTGCTTGCTACGGGTCAGGTCTGGGTCGGGCTCCGGGATCGCAGCGAGCAAGGCACGGGTGTATGGGTGCTGCGGGGTGTTGATTAAGGCTGGGGTTGGGCCGATTTCGACGACGCGGCCAAGGTACATGACGGCGATCGAGCCTTCCCAGCCGAAATATTTGGCGATTGCAAGGTCATGCGTGATGAACAAGAACCCGACGCCCAGGTCGTCGCGCAGGCGGCGAAGGGTGTTCAGCAGGCTGACCCGAATGGAGACGTCGACCATCGAGGTTGCCTCATCAGCCACGATGAACTGGGGTTGGACGGTCAGGGCTCGCGCGATGGCGACACGCTGGCGCTGGCCACCAGAGAGCTGGTGGGGATATTTCCAGAGGAAGTTTTCGGGAGGCGTGAGATCAACGAGGGTAAGCAACTCGTGGACGCGCCGAAGTGTGGCGGCCTGGCCGCGCGTGAGGCCGTGATGCTGGAGGGGTGCGGCAAGGGTGTCGTAGACGGTATGGACCGGATTGAGCGAAGCGTAGGGGTCCTGGTGGATGATCTGGACGGCACGGCGGAAACGGCGGAATGCGTCATGGTCGAGTTGCCAGATGTCCTGACCGCCGAAGCGCACGCTGCCGGCCGTAGGTTTGAGCAATCCTGCAGCAATTTTGCCGGTTGTTGTCTTGCCAGAGCCGCTTTCGCCAACGAGACAGATGACCTGACCCGGGGCGATGGTGAGCGAGACATGATCGACTGCGCGAACCGAACGCCGACCAACGCGGAATTCCTGGGTGACCTGGTCAAGGGCAAGCTGAAGCTCAGGCATGCTCGACCACCTGTCGTTCGAGGGTGACGCGCTGCCAGTAGTGGCAGGCGCTGGTATGACCGTCGGCGACGTGATACAGGGGCGGCTCTTCCTGGCTACAGCGTGGTTGGGCATAGGGGCAGCGCGGATGGAAGCTACAGCCGGAAGGCGGTGTGATGAGTCCAGGCGGGCTACCCGGAATTGCGGCGATCTCGTAGAGGTCACCGGTGATTGGCGGGACCGCTTTGAGCAATCCGACGGTGTATGGATGCCGTGCGCGATAGAAGATCTCGCGGACGTCGCCGAGTTCGACAATTTTGCCAGCGTACATGGTCGCGACACGGTCGGCTAGTTCAGCGGCGAGGGCGAGGTCGTGCGAGATGAAAATCATGGCGAACCCGAGTTGGTCGCGGAGTTGCCGCAGCATGTCGATGATAGCGCGTTGCGTGAGGATGTCGAGGGCAGTGGTCGGCTCGTCGTAGATGATCACCTGGGGGTCGAGCAGCAGGCTAAGTGCGATCATGACCCGCTGGCGCATGCCGCCGGAGAGTTCATGCGGGTAGGCGCGCAGCACCCGGCCCGGCTCGAGCTGGACGAGGCGGAGCAAGTGCTCAGCGCGATCATAGACTTCGGCTTTCGAAAGGCGGGCGTGGGCACGCGCGGTGTCCCAGAACTGCTCGGCGATGCGGAGCACGGGATTGAGGGCGTTGAGGGCACCCTGGAAGACCATCGCGCACTCTTTCCAGCGGTACGCGCGGGTCGCGTCGTCGTCGAGTGTCAGGATGTCGGTGGTCTGTCCATCGCGGAAACGGTAGTGGACGGTGCCGCGTGTCTCGGCGCTTTTCGGCAGCAGACGGAGGAGGGCAAGGCCAAGCGTCGATTTGCCACAGCCGCTTTCACCGATCAGCGCGAGGCTTTCGTTGGGATAGAGGTCGAAGCTAATGCCGCGCACAGCGTGAACCCGTCCGGCACGGGTTTGGTAGTCGACGATCAAGTCGCGTACAGCGAGCACGGGCTGCGTGTGAGGCGTTGCTGTCATCATGCCATTACCCTTCGCGCAATCGTGGGTTAAACACCTGCTCAAGCGATCGTGTCATGGTGACCATCGAGAGCTGAAGCAGTGAGATTGCGATGACTGGCGCGAGGATATACGGCATGCTGTCGCGGTAGAAGATGGCGCCACGCGTCCAGGCAAGGTTGAGCATGATGCCCCAGTTGTCGCCGGCAAGCGGGGCAAGACCGAGGAAGTAGAGCACGACTTGGCCGTAGATGGCGCCAGTCATACCGATGGTAAAGCTCATCAAGATGTAGCTGGCCATGTTGGGCAGGATTTCACGAAAGAGGATATGGAACAGGCCAAGGTCAAGTGCGCGGGCTGCTTCGACATACTCACGCGCTTTGAGGGAGAGGACCTGGGCACGGACGGCCCGGAGCAGTGTTGGCCAGTTGAGCAGTGCCAGGATGAGGGCGAGGAGCCAGGGGCGATTCAGCCGGACGAATGCGGCAAGGACAACGAGCAATGGCAACTGCGGGATCGTCAGCACGACGTCAGTGATGAGCATGACAATGCTGTCGAGCACCCCTTCAACGTAGGCGACGAGGGCGCCGAGCGTGATGGCGATGAGCGTGGAGAGGATTGCGGCGAGCGCGCCCACGAGGATGATTGGACGGCCGCCGCGCACGACTTGCGTCAGCACATCGCGGCCTTCGTAATCGGTGCCAAGGGGGTGAGACCAGCTTGGCGGCTGATAGATTTGGGCCATGTTCGGCTCGCCGGATGAGGGGGCGATGAGCGGGCCAAAGATGGCGAGCGCAATGAAGAACAGCACGCCGAGAAAGCCCAGGAAGCCGACTTTGTTCTGCCAGAGCACGCTCAGGCCAAGGCGGAAGCTCCGCGCGAGGCGGTGCCCAAGGCTGGGCGGCTTCATCGCCAGAAGTTCAGGCTGGGTGGTCATCGCTGGCTTCCTCCCATGGCGCGAATCCGGGGGTCGAGGCGGCTGTAGAGCAAGTCGGCAAGCACGTTTGCGAGCACGACTGCGAAGGTGATGATGAGGAAGATGCCCTGCATGATTGGGTAGTCTCGTTGGTTAATGGCTTGGAGGAGGATGTAGCCGATGCCTTGATATTGGAAGATTTGCTCGATCACGACTGCGCCACCGACGACGAAACCCGCGGCGATCGCTGCCTGGGTGAAGAGCGGCAGGATCGCGTTGCGACCGACATAGGCGCTCATGATGCGGCCATCTTTGAGTCCGCGGGCGCGTGCGACAGTGACGAAGTCTTCGCCGAGGGTGGCGATTGTTGACGATTTCATGAGGAGGAGCCAGGAGCCGATGGTCGTCAAGACGTAGGTTGCGATGGGCAGGGAAGCATGGTAGAGCGCGTCTTTGATGAACGTGACGCTGAGTGACGGCTGGACACCGGGCGAGTACGCGCCGCGCATTTCGGCGATGGAGAACCAGCCAAGCCGGACGCCGAAGAAGACGACGATCACGATGGCGACGAGGTAGTTGGGTACGGACTGGAAAAAGGAGCCGAGCGCGGTGAGAAGGTGGTCAATTGGGCGTTCGCGGCGATAGGCAGTCAGCATGCCGAGGAGGACCCCGAGCGCGAAGCTGAGGAGGAGGCCAAGACCGGTGCTAAAGAGGGTCCAGGGGAGATACGTTGCAATGATGCTCGTCACGGTCGTACCGGGCGAGGTAATGGACTTGCCGAAATCACCGTGCGCGAGCGCCTGGAGATAGTCGCGGTACTGAGCGAGCAGCGGCTCATTGGGATTAAACGCGAAGAGCGCTGCGGCCTGGTTGGCCGCGTCCTGGTAGGAGAAGCCGTACTGCGAGATTAAGGTGTTGATGTAGACGTCGACCGGGTTACCGGGCATGAGCCGGATCAGGAAGAACGTCAGGGTTGAGACGAGATAGATGGTGAGGGCAGCCTTCAGCAGACGGCGGACGATGTAGCTTCGCCAGAGGATGAGGGCAAGCCGTCCGAGTGTTGCCGCTGTACTGGCAACTGAGTGGGCTGACGTTGGCTCAACAGTGGCAGGCCGTGCCACAGGTACTCCTCTCTGCGCTAGGTACCGATCGATTGATGCGTGTCCGCTGCGGTATTGAGCTGTTCGGGGAAGGTCCAGTCGGGTTCAGTCAGGACGAGTTGTGGCGGTCGAGTCAGCGGTGTGAAGAGCTTATAGCGGTCGCCACGGTAGAGGCTACGGACGAGTTCGACAGGGCGATCGAATTGGTCGTAACTTAAGCGTACCTGGCGGAAGGCCGGCAAGCCGGGTGGCAAGCCAAACAGCCGAGCTTCTTGTGGGGTGAGGACGACAGCCTCGATCGTCTGCTCACCGTGGGTGAGTTCGATGCCGTAGTGCTCAGCCAGCCAAGCGTAGAGCGAGCGGTCGGTGAGGTCGGCTTCGGCGAGCAAGGGAAAGCGTTCGGCAGAGAGGTAGACCGTTTCGAGTGCCATGGGTTCGCCGTTGGCCAGGCGTAGTCGGGTGAGCATGATGACGGGCGCGCCTTCGGCGATCGCCAGTCGGGCGGCGAGTTCGGCATCGGCGGGAATGTGCTGGTTGGCGAGCGTGCGGCTGCCTGGTGTGAGGCCACGGCGGCGCATCTCTTCGGAAAACGAGGTGAGGACGAGTCCCTGCTCGACCTTCGGGCGCGCGACGAAGGTGCCGCGGCCCTGGATGCGTTCGAGCTTGCCGGCGAGGACGAGTTGCTGCAGGGCCTGACGCACCGTAATGCGGCTGACGCCGTACTCTTGCTCGAGTTCGCGCTCTGAGGGGAAGCGATCGCCGGGATGAAGTTGCGCGATGCGCGCTTCGAGTGCCTGTTGTAACAGCCGGTATTTTGGCAGCGACGGGCGCTGCGCGTTCCACGTCTGCACGTGGGCTATCCTTCGCTTCAATTGGTCAAGACGTTCGGATGTTATAACCACTTCTTGTTGGCAGTATACCGATGTAACCCTGCGTTGTCAACTCCCAGGTGTGGAAGAGGCGCGGGAGTGGATTGTTTGGCGGAAAGGGCGAAGGGGTGCAGGGCAGCGCGTGAGATGGGCAACAGTGCGGTGGGTTATAGGAGAGCAGGACGCGAGGGCAGTGGGGCACGAGGGCGGTGGGGCTTGGTGTGGTGCGGCCGTGTCTTGGGGATATGGCACAGCGTGAGAGGGTTACGCAGAGGCTAGGCGTGCTGATCGGTCGAGGATGTGGCAGCGATGGCTGCTTCCGCGTCGGCTTGGGCGCGGAGTTGTCCGCAGGCGGCAGCAATGTCGACGCCGCGGGAGTAGCGGACAGTGGCGGGGATGCCGTGGCGGTGCAGGATTGCGGCGAAGCGTGCGATGCGGTCTGGCGTTGGGCGAGCAAGGTGCGGGGCGGCAGGCGTTGGATTGAGTGGAATCAGGTTCACGTGGCAGAGCAGGCCATGGAGCAAGCGCGCGAGGGCTTCGGCATGATGATCCTGGTCATTGACGTCGCGAATGAGGACGTATTCAAAGGAGATGCGCCGTCCAGTCTTGGCGACGTAGCGCCGGCAGGCAGCGAGGAGTTCGGCGATGGGATAGCGCCGGTTGATTGGCACGAGTTGTGAGCGGAGTGTGTCGTTCGGGGCGTGGAGCGAGATGGCCAGCTTCACCTGGTAGGGCTCCTCAGCGAGACGGTCGATGAAGGGGACGAGGCCGGACGTTGACAGGGTGATCCGCCGGGCGCCGAGACCAAAGCCAGCGGGATCATGCAGGATAGCGATCGCCTTCATCGTAGCATCGTAGTTTTGGAAGGGTTCACCCATTCCCATGACCACGATGTTGGTGAGCGTACGGCCGCGCTCGCGGGCAAGCCGGGCGGCATAGACAACCTGGGAGACGATTTCACCGGCGCTGAGGTTGCGGATGAGACCAGTCATGCCGGTGGCGCAGAAGGCGCAACCGACCGCACAGCCGACCTGGCAGGACACACAGACAGTGGTTCGGTCAGGATAGCACATGAGGACGGTTTCGACATGCTCACCGTCGACAGTACGGAAGAGGAGCTTTTCGGTTTCGCCGTCGTCGCTGGTGACGGTGCGCGTCAGCTGGAGTGTTGTGAGCGGCAGGGTTTCAGCCAGGTGCTGGCGCAGCGCTTTGGGGAGCACCGTCATGGCATGATAGTCAAGAGCGAGTTGTTGGTAGGCCCAGTGGAAGAGTTGTCGGGCTCGGTAGGGTTGGTGGCCCTGCGCAACCAGCCGCTGCTCCAGTTCGGCAAGCGTGAGGTCATGGAGCGTGGTTGGGCGTTGCTGGCGTGGTCGGCGCGGGCGTATGGTGCGTAGCGGTGTCGGCGTCGTCATCGTTTGTGATGCTTGTGTCACATCGATCTTGCTCATGACAGCAAGTGTAGCATGGGAAGGGTAAGGCCGTTGGTGAGGGCTGCGTGGCTGAGAGCACGGTGCTGGTGGCTGCTATACTGTGATGCTGAATGATCATGGCGATGGAGCCCGCCAGTGGCGCGGTGCGCCCGAACTGCGGATCAGCTGATGGCTCCTGGCCGTACGGCCAGGAGCTTTTCTTGTTGTGGTGAAGTGGAGGACTGGCATGGATACGACACCGACGATGCTTGGTGCGCTGCTTCAACAACTGGAGCCGCTTCTAACGACGACGGCAGCTGCTCAGCGTGTTCATGCCCTGGCTGATCGTCTGATGCGTACAACGCTGAACGTGGCAGTGCTGGGACATTTTAAACGTGGCAAGTCGACGCTGGTGAACGCGCTCGTTGGCTATCCAGTCCTTCCGATGGGAATGGTGCCATTGACAGCGATCGTCACGTATGTCGAAGCTGGTCCGGCATTCTCGGCGGCCATCACGTTTCAGGATGGGCACACAGCGGTGGTTCCGATTGAGCAGCTTCGGGAGTACATTACCGAAACGGAAAACCCGGCAAACGCGAAGCGAGTCGCTGCGGCAGTGGTCCAGGTACCAACAGCACGGCTTCCTCACGGGATTCGTCTCGTTGATACGCCGGGGATAGGGTCGACCTATGTCCACAATACCGCAATTGCGCGTGAATTTGTGGCCGATGCAGATGTGGCACTCTTTGTGTTGTCGGTGGATCCGCCAATGAGTGCTGAGGAACGAGCGTTCCTCGAGGAGGTCGCACGCTTCGCTCGCCGCCTGCTGATCGTGCTGAACAAGATTGATCGCTATAGCCCTGCGGATGTTGCCGACGTCATAACGTTTACGCGGAAGGTGGTGGCAGATCGTGTGCCAGCGTGTCCAATTCTTCCCGTTTCTGCTTTGCTTGCGTTAGAAGGACGGATAGCAGGAGATGCGGCACGAATCGAGCAGAGCGGTATCCAGGCGATCGAGCAGTTTTTGGTGCAGGAGGTCTATCAGGCACGTGAAGCACTGCTCGTTTCGGCTGCAGTGAATCAACTGCACATGCTCGTCAGCGAGGCGGAGCAGCAGCGACAAGCGACGCTTGCTGGGTTGGCGACCTCGCGCGAGGAGCTTACGCGCCGGCTCGATGTGTTTCGACAGCGGGTAGCAGAACTCGACGTCCTTCGTGAAGAGCGCGATGCCTTGTTGCGCGTGGCACAGGCTCGACTGGTGGATCAGTATCTTGGATCAGCGTTGCCGACCTTGCGCGCTGAACTGCTTGCACTGGCGAACCAATTGCCTGCGCTGATCATGGAAGGGAGCGAGCGCTCGCTGAGGGCGCAGGTGCGGGCAGGAGGCCACTGGATTGTTGAGACGCTGCGTTCGACGACCGTGGCGTGGATGCAACGCGAGGAGCCGGCGCTGCTTGACGTGCTTGGAGCGATAACAGAGCGGTATCGTGCAGCGCTGCAGCGTGCGCTGGACGCCTTGCAGGCGCTTGCCCAGGACGTGCTTGCTGTCCCTGCGTTGCAGGTGCAGGTACCGGAGCCAGTGCCCGTGACTGCACATGCGCGGCTGCAGGTTGTTGATGAACCGGTCATGCTCGAATTATTGTCGATGTGGTTGATGAGCCATTTGCCCGGGCGGATTGGACGTTGGCTCATCCTCTGGCGAGCACAGCGCCGGCTCGAGGACTATGCTGATCGGATGGTCGGTTCAGCGCGATATGCGCTGCGGCAGTGGATTGCCGAGCAGCTTGAAGAGCGACGGGCGGTGCTTGAGTCAGCGGTCTCAGCGGTTCTTGAGGCGTTGACGTAAGGCGTTGAGGCCGTACAGGCTGCGATGTTGGACGGTGAGGATGCCGTTGCGGCGTTGCGTGTGCGGCTGCAGGCGGAGCTGGCTCAGCTGGAGCAGATTCGTGCGGCACTGGAGGGCGTGGTCTCTGGGGGGCAGCAGGCAACGGTGGCGGAGAAACGATGAGCGGGAAGGGGAAATCCCTTCCCGCTCACGTGCTGGGCCGCAGGGATCGCCTTATGGATACGGCGTGCCGTAGCGGTTGTGCAGGACTTGGGCGCCGAGGCGTCCGAGCAGCACGTCATACCGCTGCGGGAATTCGCCGGGGTGCCATTCGAAACGCTCGCGCTCGAAGTACTGCACGGTATAGACCTTGCCAGTATCGGGGTTGACTTCCTGGAATTCCTCGGAGATTGGATAGCCGAAGGTTGCCAGGCCGCCGAACTGCTCCCAATACGCGCGGAAGCCCGAGCAGAGGTTATGGCGCGTCTGTGGGAAGTAGATGCAGGCCGGGCTGGAGTTGGGCTGAGCCGGCTGGAAGGCTGGATCCGTGCGGCCAGCAGTCACTTCGTCACCGAGCAGGCCGAGCAGCACGTCGTAGCGCTGCGGGAACTGGCCTGGGTGCCACTCGAAGCGGGCCCGCTCAAAGTACTGCACCGTCAGGCCGTTCTCCTGGAACTCCTCGGTGATCGGGTAGCCGAAGATGGCCAGGCCGCCGAACTGCTGCCAGTAAGCTCGGAAGCCAAAGCAGAGGTTATGGCGCGTCTGCGGGAAGTAGATGCAGGCTGGGCTGGGATTCGGGGCAGCCGGCTGCGCTGGGCCAAAGCCTGGTGAGGGTGGCGGTGGCGGAGGCGCGGCGGCCGTCCAGTTAACCGTGGCGGTGGCGGTCGGGTTGCCTGCGACCTGCGCCGTTGCGGTCACGGTGTCGGTGCCCGTGTTGCTGCCGCTATAGGTGATGGTGGCCTGGCCGTTCGCGTTCGTGACCACGGAAAATGTGCGCGGGTTCGCGCCGGTGACGGTAACGGTAATGGTAATGTTGCTCACTGGACCGCTTGGATTAACGAGTGTTGCGGTGAGCTGGGCTTGATTGCCGACCGTCACGTTTTGTGTCGCTGGGACCAGGGTGAGCGTCGGCGCCGCGGCAGGGGTGATCGTGACTGGCACCGAGATCGTCTGGTTATCGACCGTTGCTGACACCGAGACGACGCCGCTCTGCAGTGCGGTGAGGGTCGCCGTTGCCTGGCCGTTGGAGAAGGTGGCATTGACTGGCGCGATTGTGGCAATGGCGAGGTTTGTGCCGAAGCTGACCGGTGTGCCGTCTGGCACGTTGTAGCCCCCGCCAGCGATGGTCGCGGTGACCTGCGCTTGGCCGTTCGGTGGCAACGTCAAGGGGTTGACGGACAGGACGAGCTGGAGGGTCGGCTGGTAGAGGACGTTGCCGCTGAAGGAGTTCGCTGGCGGGACGTTTTGGCCCCACCAGTTGTAGCGGGCGTCAAAGGTTGCGGAGGTTCCGCCGACGCTCTTGGCGTTGAACCCGTTGTTGATCACGATGCGGTTGCCATGGGCGTTGAAGATGGTACCGGTCGCGTTGTTGGTGGCATCGCGGCTGAGGGCGGCGCTCGTCGTGCCCGTGATGACGTTGCTGTTCGCCGTCACGTTGGGGCTACCGTTGTTGGCTGTCGCAACGGCGATGCCGATCGCGCCGTTCTGAATAGTGTTGCCTTGGATGGTTGCCGTGCTATCAGTGGCAGCGATGCCCGTGCCGCTAGCTGGCGAGGTGATGGTGTTGCCGTTGACGGTGACGTTCGTCACGCCGGTCAGGCTGATACCCGTGGCGTTGCCAGACAGCGTGTTGTTGGTGACGGAGACAGGGCCACTCGTATCGGCAATCGCGATGGCGCTGCCTTGGCTAACGTTCTTGATGGTGTTTCCTTGCAGCGTGCCGGTGGCTGAGGTGAGCGCAATGCCCGACTGGTTGGCGTTGTTGCCGCCATTGACAGTGCTGTTGCTCACGTTGAATGTCAGATTGCCATTGTTGCCGACGCCCTTCATTGCTGCGCCGACGTTATTGCCGAGTGTCACGGTCAGCCCGTTTAGGGCGACAGTGTGGGCAGTGTTGCTGCCGGAATTGTCGGCGAGCACGCCGGTGTCGGCTTTGATGGTCAGGTTACTGGCATTGCCGTTCACGCCGCAGAAGAGGACCCCAACTGCGCCGCTCTGGCTGCTGTAGTCGATGGCGAGATTCTGCAACGTGGCGGTGCTTGCTGGTCCAACGACGCCAACGGCGGCGGTCACCGGGCCGTTGCAGGACGTTGTCGAGAGTGAGGATGGCGGGGTGAGTACGGTGGCCCCAGAGCCAGACTGGCCACTGCCCTGGATTGTCAGGTTCTTGTTGACCGTAACCTGTTCCTGGTAGGTGCCTGGTGCGACGCGGATCGTGCTATTTGCTTGCGCATTCGCAACCGCTGCCGAGATGCCGCCGTTCCACGTAAAGGTCAGAGTGTTGCCTGAGGCGTTGACGAGGCTAATTGTCGTTGGAAGGGTAGCTGCCTTGGCGAAGCCAATCTTCAATTCAAATGTCTGCGACTGGTTTGCCCCAAGGTTGAACCCAGTCGACGGGAATAGATAGGTGAAGAGGTTGTTGTTGCAGGACGGAGTAACTGATGTCCAAGCATTGCCATTCCAGTATGAAAAGTCAAGCGGATCGACTTGCGCACACGTAGCCTGAACGGCGAACTGAATTTGTGTACCCGTAATTGATGACGTCGCTGTAACCTTTACGGCAACGCGGTAATATTGATTGCCGTTTCCCCAGTCTTTCAGAGCGAAGGCGTCCTGTGGCGTCGGCGTGCTGATCACGAGGGGACCGGGATCGCCTTGTTGGACGCTTGAAGGTGTGACCAGGGCAATGGTGGCGTTATTGGCTGCTGCAACAGGCAGCAAGCCGAGGGGGAGGAGAAGATTGGCAATGGTGAGTGCAAAAGCAAGGGCGAGTCGGTGCAGCCATCGTAGCCGGTAAAGCGCTCTGCGATTGCGCATTGCTCCAGTCCTTTCTCTCCGCGCTGTGGTCACTGATCGTTGCCTCAGCCTCTCTGGATTGGCTGGCGGTCCGCGCGCGCCGTCGTGCCACCGATGATCAACTGGATTGTCGTGCCGCATCATGGTTCTCTCTCACTGCTGATGGGTTGGTTCTCTTCTGCTCTCCTATACAATAGAACGATGCTGGAGTGCAAAAGTTACGCGGTGGGTGACGAGCGACGTGGGGCAGTGGGGTATGGTATGCCTACGGTAGCATACACACGTGCAGGCGTGGGGATGATTGCTCAGGAAGGGTGAAGGGTTGCGATGGCGACAATCGATTTGCGGGCGTTGCAGCAGCCGCTGAAGGACCAATATCGAGCTGATCCGGCGTCGGCAAAGCTCATCTTGCGCGCGACGGCTTCACAGACAGATTCGCCGCTTCGCTGCACTGTCGATTTGGGGCGTGGGCAGATTACCGCTGAGGCACATCCGATGGCGGGTGGTCCTGGACAGGCGCCGTGCCCAGGCGACTTGCTCTTGGGGGCACTGGCAGCGTGCGCGCAGCTGACGTGCCAGATGGTTGCGGCGGCGACAGGTGTGCCGGTCGAGCGGATTACTGTGACCGCTGAGGGCGAGCTTGACATGCGTGGTTCGATGGGCGTTGCGCGCGAGGTGCCGGTTGGGTTTGAGGCGATCCGGCTGCGGGTGGCGATTGACGCGCCGGATGCGCCTCCTGATCGACTCGCCCGGCTCCGTGCGCGGACGGAGCAGTTCTGTGTTGTGTTACAGACCCTCCTTGCTCCGCCGCCGATTACGGTTGAGGCTGTGGGTGACGGCACGGAGCAAGCAGAGAGCGCGAACAGCGGCGCTGCGGGGAATGCCTAGCCGTACAGTTCGGCCAACTTCTCAATGCTGAATTCTGGCGAGTGGCAGAGGTCGATGATTCGGCGTTCACGCGCTTCGACCTCCTTAGCGGCACGGAAGACGTCGGGAGCGATGTCGATTGGGATCTGGATGACGCCGTGCTTGTCGCCATGGAGGAGATCACCAGGGTGAACCGTCAGTCCGCCAACGGTGACCGGGGTGCCAAATTCGACGACGTGGACGTAGGCGTGCGAGACCTGAACCTGGTTAGCGAAGAAGTGGAAGCCGAGGCGCTCAACCTCGTCGAGGTCTCGCACGCCGCCGTTGGTGACGGTGCCGATGCAGCCGAGCGCGCGGTGGATGCTGGCGTTCACTTCGCCCCAAAATGAGCCGATTGGCGGGTTGTCAAGGTCTTCGATGACGACGATCCGTGGTTCAGGGATAGTCAGGATGTACTCCCACATTGCCCGGCGTGGGATGGCTTCGCCTGGCCCGGCTGGCTGAGCCGCGCGGATCTTGGCCGTGACAGCATAGCCGACCATTGGGCCGAAGTGCGGGAACATGCAGCGGATGCTGGCGTCCATAAAGCCGACGTTGCGTGGGCGCACGTTGAACTGTTCGATTGCGTTGGCGATGGTCGGCGTTGAAAGGGTGGCAAGCGCCTTCAGGACTGCCGGGCTGAGTGGAGCATCAGCCATTGTTTATCTCTCCTCTCTCATTTCTGCATCTCGCTCCTGCATCGTTCCTTGTTGCCCGCTTATCTTCGCATATGCTCGCTCGGTTGTCGCCTTGCGCGGAGGGGAGAGCTATGCGACAACCCAGGGTGACGATTGGTGGGAAGGAGGAACGCGGTGGTGGACGAGGGGACGATGCAGCGGCGAGTGCTTACGAATGCCGCGCAGCTTGGGATCGAGGTTAGCGAGGACGACCTGCAGGTGATGATGGAACAGGGCTTTCTTGCGATGCCCCAGGCGTTTGCTGCGTGGCTTGCGCATGCGCCACTGCCTGATACGTTGCCTGACTTCTTGTGGGAACCGATGGCAGCGCCAGTGGAACAGACGGCTCCAGTGGAGCCGACCACAATGCCGGCAGTGCGCCCGCGGGGGCAATTGCCGACGCTGGCCGAGTTGGCGGTACGCTTGCGCCTCCGTGAGGTCTCCGCGGCCGAACTCGTTGAGCAGGCGCTTGAGCAGATTGCTCGGTTGGATCCGCATCTCAATGCGTTCCAGTGTGTGCTGGAGGATGAAGCGCGGGCTGCTGCCCGGGAGGCTGACGCCGCATTAGCCCGGGGCGAAGACCACGGGCCGTTGCATGGGATTCCGGTTGCCGTCAAGGATTTGCTTGACCTTGCTGGTACGCCAACGACGGCCGGCGGGCGGCTGTTGGCTGACCGCCTTGCTGAACGAGATGCGTCAGTCGTGAACAGGCTGCGGCAGGCCGGCGCGATTGTCCTTGGGAAGACGCGGTTGACAGAGTTTGCGTATAGCCCGGCTTCGGATAACCCGCACTATGGCCCGACGCGTAATCCATGGGATCGGACGCGCGACGCCGGTGGGTCGTCGAGCGGGTCGGGGGCAGCGGTTGCAACTGGGATGGTGGTGGCAGCGCTTGGCTCAGATACGGGAGGGTCAATCCGGATTCCGGCGACGTTTTGTGGGATTGTTGGGCTAAAACCGACGTTTGGTCGGGTGAGTTTGACTGGGGCAGTGCCGCTCTCGTGGTCGCTTGACCATCTTGGCCCGATGACGCGAAGCGTGGTCGATGCTGCGCTGGTGCTGGCAGCGATTGCTGGGCCTGATCCAGCTGATCCACGGACGAGCCGGGCATCGTTGTGGGGGATGCCGGCGTTCTCAGCCGACGTGCGCGGACTGCGCGTTGGTGTGGTTCGCGGCGATGGTGGCACAGAGCCGCTGGGTGAGCCGGAGGTGATGACTGCGTGCGAGCGGGCCGCGGCGGCGCTGGCGGATGCTGGTGGGCTGATTGAAGACGTGACAGTGCCGGAGCTGAGCGCGCTGCGTGTCATCAACAGTGTGCTGATTGGGCTTGAGGCGCAGGTCGTGCACCTGCCCTGGTTGCGTACGCAGCGGGAGGCGTATGGGGCGTTTCTCCGGGCTCGGCTACTGGCGACACTGGCGTATCCGCCGGGTTCGTACTTGCTCGCGCAACGTTGGCGGGCACAACTTCGCCAGCAGATGGCCGAGCGGATGCGTGTACTTGACCTCCTGCTCTTGCCGACCGTGCCGCATCCCGCGCCGCCGCTTGGCGTGATTGTGCGGAATACATGGCATACAAGCCCGTTCAATGCGCTGGGGTGGCCGGCGCTGTCGCTGCCCGGTGGCCTGGCGGAGACGGGGCTGCCTGTTGGGGTGCAGCTGGTCGGACGGCCCTGGGAAGAGGCGACGGTGCTGCGTGCTGGGGCGGTGGTCGAAGCGGCGGGGATCGGTCCCGGCGATCCTCCACTTGTTGCTTGACGACGAATGGGTTGTGTGTGCCATAATGCGGCTGGACGGTTCGCGAGGCAGCTCGGTGGGCGCACGAGATTAGGAAAGCTCACGGAGCTGGTGATGAAGTGAAAGGGAGGGAAGCGATGCCGTTCGAGCTTCCGCCGCTGCCGTATCCGTATGACGCACTCGAGCCGTACATTGATGCCAAGACCATGGACGTGCACTACAATGGGCACCATGGCACCTATGTCCGCAACCTCAACGCGGCGATTGAAAAGCACCCAGAGCTCGAGGGGCGAAGCGTTGAGGACTTGCTGCGGAACATTCAGCAGATTCCAGAGGATATTCGCACTGCTGTGCGCAACAACGGTGGCGGGCATGCCAACCACAGCATCTTCTGGACGATTATGGGGCCGAATGCTGGCGGCGAGCCGAAGGGCGAGCTGGCTGAGGCGATCAATCAGACGTTTGGCAGCTTCCAGGCGTTTAAAGATCAGTTCTCAGCTGCGGCAGCTGGGGTGTTCGGCAGTGGCTGGGCATGGCTTGTCTTGAACAATGGCAAGCTGGAGATTGTGACCCGGCCGAATCAGGACAGCCCCTACATGGACAACCTCTACCCGGTGATGGGGTTGGACGTGTGGGAGCATGCCTACTACCTGAAGTATCAGAACCGCCGTGCAGAGTACATCGCGAACTGGTGGAATGTTGTCAACTGGGACGCGGTGGCTGAGCGGTATCGGGCTGGGCTGAAGTAGTCCTGCAGGAATGTGCAACGACGAACCGTCCCTCCGGCCTGATACACCGGAGGGACGGTTCGTTTCCTGTGGTGCAGGTACGCGCTAGCGGACGGTGATGTCGATAGGGCGGAGGTTGGCTTCGATTTGGGCGCGGTAGGGCTCGAGGAACGGCGGTAAGGACAAGCGCTCGCCGAGATGTTCGGGGTCTTCGTCGGTTGCGAAGCCAGGACCATCGGTGGCGATTTCAAAGAGGATGCCGCCTGGCTCACGGAAGTAGAGAGAACGGAAGTAGAAGCGGTCGATTTGCGGGGTGACGGAGAAGCCCGCGGCTGCGATACGCTCACGCCAACGGCGGTGTGTCGCATCGTCCGGGGTGCGGAAGGCAACGTGATGGACGCCGCCGGTGCCAAGGTCTGCGAGCGGCAGGCCTGGGTGTACTTCAACGACAACTTGCGCCCCAGGGCCGCCAGGGCCAGTCTCAAAGAGAACCTGTTCGATGCCGTTATCCTGACGATGCAGGGTGCGGCGGAAGCCGAGCAACTCCTCGAGCACGTGTTGCGTGCGGGCAAGCTGCCTGACAGTTAGGGTGACAAAGGCTAAACCGCGGATAGCGACCTCGGGGGGCACGGGGCTGTGCTCCCAGGGAATGCCGCCGCCGGGTGCGCCCTGGTCATCGACGAGGGCGAGGCGCTGTCCTTCGGGGTCGGTAAAGGCTAGGAGGCGGCGGCCATCGAGGCTTTCTCGCTCTTCGACGGGGCGGCCAACGTTGGCCAGGCGCTCACGCCAATAGGCAAGGGCGTCTTCGCTCGGGACGCGGAGTGCGATGAGGGAGATATCGCCAGCGCCTGGGCGATGGGGCGGCAGCTTGGGCCAGTCGAAGAAGGTGACATCGGTGCCGGGTGAGCCGATGCGGTCGGCGTAGAAGAGGTGGTAGGCTGAGACATCGTCTTGATTGACTGTCTTTTTGACGAGTCGCAGCCCGAGCACCTGGGTATAAAACCAGACGTTCTCGCTCGCTCGCCCCGTGACTGCGGTCACGTGGTGCAGGCCAGTAAGGGTAAGCTCGGTCTCGGTTTGGGATGTGGTCATCGTCTGTGGCTCCTTCCTTTCGGTGTTTACGTTCCAAGGATGCCACAGACGATGACGCTCTTGCTCTGCGGATGCTACTTACTCGGTAAAACGGAGTAGAAGTGGGGGTTGCCCGTGCATTTCGACGGTAAAGACGTCGCCGGCACGGGCGGGCAGTGCGCGGGCGAGGGAGCCGGAGAGCACGATATCGCCGGGCTCAAGGGCGATGCCGAACTCGGCGAGCTTGTTGGCCAGCCAGGCAACACAGCGGGCCGGGTGGCCGAGGGCGGCTGCGCCGATACCCTCGACAGCTGGGCGGCCGTTCTGGCTCAGCACCATGCCGATGGTGCGCAGGTCAGCGGTGCGGAGTGCCCGACTCCAGGGGCCGAGAGTAAACCCACCATAGGAGGCGTTATCAGCCACAGTATCGACGAGTTTAATGCGCCAGTCTTCGATCCGGCTATCGACGATTTCGATCGCGACGGCGATGGCTTCGGTAGCGGCGAGGACGTGTTGGAGCGTGACGCCTGGGCCAGCGAGGCGGCGGCCGATGAGGAAGGCGAGTTCGCCTTCGACGCGTGGCTGAATAAACCAGCTGGCGGGGGCGACGGCAAGCCCGCGTTCGGCGGGGACATACCGCGACGCCCAGAGGCTGCCGTAGTCGGGTTCATGTACGCCGAGTTGTTGCTGCATGGCGAGGCTGGTCAGTCCGATTTTGCGACCGAGGATCCGCTCACCGTTGGCGAGGCGCATTGCGGTCCATCGGGTCTGAATGGCGTAGGCGGCCGCGGGATCAGCGAGGCCGAGTGTCTCCGAGAGGGGCGGGATGGTTGTGCGAGTGCTCCATGCGTGTTCGAACTGGGCAGCGAGGTCGGCAACGCGCTGGTCATCGAGTACGTGTGTCTCAACCATTGATCGTCTCCTCGTGCTGCGTGACCGCAAAGACGAGGGTCGCGTTTGTTGGCCCGAGCAAGGCGACGGTGCCGGGGTGAAGCGGTACCGCTGGTGCTGGGGAGCCGAACATGATGACCTGGCCTGCATGCAGGCCGCCGACTTGCTGGGCGAGCCAGCAGAGCTGCGCTGGTAAGTCGCCAAGGGCGGCGATTGGGCCGGTGGCAACGTCTTGGCCGTTGATCGTGAGGCGAAGTTCTCCGTCGAAGGGCCAGTCGAGTGCGCGCTCACCGAGCAGGATTGCGCCGCCGGAAGCGTTGTCGGCGACGACTTCGGGGGCGGTGAAATGGTAACCTTCCCAGATGCTATCAAGGATTTCAACGGCAAGAAGCCACGCGCCGACTGCGAGGAGTGCGCGTCCGGGGGTAGCGTCGGGAGGGATGTCTGCCTGAAGTACGGCAGCAACTTCCGGTTCGATGCGGGGTTGAAGGAAATGGCTGAGCACAACGGGTGGTTGGTGGAGCATGTCGGCGCTCAGCCAGCCGGTGATCGGTGCGGTGAGGCCCATTTGTGCTTGTTTGCTTGGGCTGACAAGGCCGAGCTTGTAGCCGATGAGCTGTCGGTCACCGCGGAGCGCGGCCTGGACGCGGTAGGCGCTTGTGAGGTCAAGGGGCGGTGTGAGGCTACCGCTTGGGAGCGTCCGGCGCTCGGCGCGTGCTCGTTGAATCGCCTCGAGCCAGTGCTGTTCATGGGTGGAGAGTGTCATGCGCGTTCCTCTCGCTCAGCCATGGATTGCCCGCCGCTGCCCCAGTTGTCTTTGCTGACTTCGACGATGATGACGCGAATGGCTTCGAGCGGCCAGCCGAGATGTTGGGCAGCAGCTTCGGAGAGCCGGCGAATAAGCGCACGTTTTTGCTCGCGGGTGCGGCCTTCTAGCATGGTGACACGCAGGACGAGCATCGTTCAGCGCTCCACGGTGAGGAACCAACGAACCAGGGCGTTGAAAGCGTCACGCTGTTCGATCTGCACCCAGTGGCTGCACTGGCCGAAGACGTGCAACTGAACCCGTGGCAGCTGGCGCAGGAGCGTGAGGCTTGTGTCGAGTGGGACGATGACGTCATCGCGGCCGTGGACGAGGAGGACTGGCTGTTCGATGCGCGCAATGGCGTCTTCGGGTACGACGAGGGCGTCGACGTGCTGCTGGCGGGGCGGAGGGAACATGGCGGCGAAGCTGCGGGCAGCTTCCGGGGCAGTTGCCGCGCCGTAGCGTTGGCGGGCAATGGCTTCGAGGTCACCACCAACGTGCTGGGGGTCGAAGACGAACCAACGGAAGATCTGGGTCAGGCGTTCAAGGGTTGGGTCGTCATAGAATCCCCAAACACCGTCGAGACCTTCGGTGATGGGGAACGGCACGCCGATGGGGCCCATGAGGATGGCGCGGTCGAAGCGCTGTGGTGCGTGGGTGAGCAGGTGAAGGGCAAGTGCGCCGCCGAGCGAGTTGCCGACCAGGTGTGCATGGGAGATGTTGAGCGCGTCGAGGAGGCCGAGCGACTGCTCGATCCAGAGCGGGAGCCAGGCGGCAGCGCCCTGGGGCGCAGGGTCGGGGTGGGCACTGCGGCCAAAGCCGACGAGATCGAAGGCGATGCAGTCGAAGGTGTCGCCGAGCGCTGGGAGAGCATACTGCCAGTTGGCCCAGCCGTTTGCGCCGGGGCCGGAGCCATGGATAAAGAGCACGGCCTCGCGGTTCCCGGCTCCGCTGCGATAGACGTGAGTGCGATAGGAGCCAACTGTCAGGTCGTGTTCCGTGACCGGAGTCTGTGTTGTCATTCCCCTTCCCTTCTGATGCGCGGTTACCACCACCACATGCTCGTATCGTGGAATTGGACTTCAAGACAGCGGAAATCGCCGCCGAAGAAGATGAGTGGCTCACGATCCCAGTAGTTGAGCCAGCGGACATGGCCGATGAACAGCGTGTGGTCACCGGCTGGGACGCGCGCCCAGACGTCGCAGGCAAGGTGGGCGACGGCGCCGTCAAGTAACGGGATACCCTCGACCCACTGGAATGTTGGGATGTAGCCCGGCTGGGGCTTGCCCGCAAAGTGGCGGGCGGCTGCCTCCTGGTCGCGGGCAAGCACGCTAATGCCATACCGGTCTTGCTGGTCGAGGAGGGCGTGCATGCGAGCACGGCGATCGACGGCGATGGCGACCAGTGGTGGGTCGAGGGAGACGGACATGAACGCGTTGGCAGTCATGCCATGGACGCCTTCGCCTTGAGCAGCCGTAACGACCGTGACACCCGTCGCGAACCGGCCGAGCGTACGGCGAAACCGCTTGGGGTCGAGAGGAACAGGGGCGGTTGGTTCTGGAGGGTGCGGCTGTCGGGCTGGGATACTCATGCGGATCCTCCTTCTGGCGCAACGGCTGGTGTTGGTTGAGCAGCGCTCGGCTGGCCCTTGCGCCGTGCGAGATCGACGGCGACATCCAAGATCCAGTCTTCCTGTCCGGCCACGGCCTGGCGTCGCCCGAGTTCGACGAGTAATTCACGTGGGTCGAGGCCAAACTCGGCGGCGATGTGGCGGGCGTGGAGCAGGAACGTGGAGTAGACCCCAGCATAGCCGATCGTGATGGCGTCGCGATCGGGGAAGGGCTGATAGGGCATGATCGGGGCGACGATGTATTCGGCGGCATCCATGAGTTTGAAGACGTCGAGGCCGGGATTGATACCGAGGCGGTCGAGCACGGCGGCAAGGAGTTCCGTTGCGGCGTTACCGGCGCCGGCGCCAAAGCCACGGAGACATCCGTCGATCTGGTCGGCGCCGGCTTCGAGCGCGGCCAGGGTGTTGCCGATGGCTAAGCCGAGGTTGTTGTGTGCATGGAAGCCGACTTGAATCGTCAGCGCGTCTTTGAGGGCTTTGACCCGCGCAAAGGCATCCTGCGGGAGCATCGCGCCAGCCGAATCGACGATGTAGACACAATCAGCGCCATAGGATTCCATGAGTTTGGCCTGCTCGGCGAGGAACTCCGGTGGCCGCATGTGGGCCATCATGAGGAAGCCGACCGTTTCCAGGCCAAGCTCTTTGGCTAGGCCGAAGTGCTGTTCGGAGATATCGGCTTCAGTGCAGTGGGTGGCGATGCGCACAACCTGAACGCCAGCGGCAACGGCTTCACGCAGCTCCTTGCGGGTGCCGATGCCCGGGATGAGCAGCGCGGCGATCTTGGCACGTGTGGCGTGCTCGCGTGCGGTGGCGATGAGGTCGAGTTCGTTGGTGCCGGAGAAGCCGTACTGGATGGAGCTGCCAGCGAGTCCGTCGCCGTGGGTAACCTCGATGACGGGAACGCCTGCCTCGTCGAGTGCTTGGGTGATGGCCGCCACCTGCTCACGGGTGAACTGGTGGCTCATGGCGTGTGAGCCGTCGCGCAGGGTGGTATCCGTCAGGCGTGGGGCTTTCATGCGAGCACCTCCGCACGAACGCCCAGCAGGTGCTGGGCGAAGAGTTCGCCGACGCGCTTGGCGGCTGAGGTCATGATGTCGAGGTTGCCGGCGTAGGGGGGCAGGAAGTCGCCAGCGCCTTCGACTTCAAGCAGCATGGCGATGACGGGGCGCTCACCCCATGGGGTAAAGCGGCGATCGATGACCGGTTCAGCCTTGAGCCGGTAGCCGGGCACATAGCGCTGGACTTCTGCCACCATCTGGCTGATGGAAGCGAGGACGGCGCCCTCATCGAAGTCGCCGGCGGGGATGACGTAGATCGTGTTGGTCATGATGATCGGTGGCTCAGCTGGGTTGAGGATGATGATCGCTTTGCCCTGCTCGGCGCCGCCGAGGGCTTCGAGCCCGCGGGCAGTGGTGAAGGTAAATTCGTCGATGTTCTGTCGGGTGCCGGGACCGGCTGATCGGCTGGCCACGGTGGAGACGATTTCGGCGTAGCGCACTGGGGTGACCCGGCTGACGGCATAGACCAGCGGGATGGTGGCCTGGCCGCCGCAGGTGATGAGGTTGACGTTGTCCTTATCGAGGTGCGCGCCGAGGTTGACTGGCGGCACGACGTAGGGGCCGCGGGCGGCTGGAGTGAGGTCGATGGCGATTTTGCCGGCTTCGCGGAGCAGCTTGGCGTGGCGCACGTGTGCCTTGGCGCTGGTGGCGTCGAAGACGAGCTTGATCTCTGGGTCGGCAAGCACGGCCGTAATCCCCTCAGTGCTGGTGGGGATCCCGAGCGCCCGGGCACGCGCGATGCCTTCGGACTGTGGATCGATCCCGGCGAAGAGCGCTAATTCGAGGTGGCCGGGATCGCGCAGGATCTTGTACATCAGGTCCGTGCCGATGTTGCCCGTGCCGAGGATCGCGACCTTGATCCGTTGTGACTGTTCCATGTCCACTCCTCTCCAAAGTAGCCGAGGTGTTCAGAGACACGTCGGGCAGCCTGCACAATTGCCGTCGTGAAGCGGTGCTGGTTCGGATAGAAGCGATGAGCGGGTACCGAAAGGCTCATTGCTGCGACGACCTGGCCGTGTTCATCGCGAATAGGAGCGGCGGCACAGCACAGGCCGATCATCGCCTCTTCTTGGTCGTAGGCGTAGCCTTGCTCACGCACTCGTGCGAGCTCCTCATGGAGTCGTGTGAGGCTGGTGATCGTGTGGGGTGTGAGGGCGGGGAGTCCTTGGCGCTGGACGATGGCCTCGACTTCTTCCCAGGGGCGCGATGCAAGGAGCACTTTGCCGACGCCGCTGCAATGGGCGTAGAGGCGTCCGCCGACGCGGGAGAGGATGATCTCGAGTCCGCGGTCGCCACGGAGTTTGTCGACATAGAGGACTTGACCGTCGACGAGGACGGCGAGATGGGCTGTTTCCCCCCAGCCAGCGACAAGCTCTTCCATGACACGATGGGCTTCCGTCCGCAGCTCACTCGTGTTGGCGAGGGTTTGTGCGAGTTCGAAGAGTGTCCAGCCGAGTCGATAACGACCAGCGCTCGTCCGCTGGAGGAGGCCACTTGCCGCCAGGGAAGACAGGAATTCATGTGCGCCGGACTTGGGCAAGCCGAGAGCCTCGGCGACTTCAGTGACACCCCATTCCGGGCGTTGGGGGGTGAAGAGTCGTAGGACTTGGGATGCTTTGATGACTGTCTGTAGCATGGTCAGCCCCTCACTGTTCTCATCCTATGGCAGTGTGTGGTCGTCATCAACGGTTCTGTTCAACTATGCCGAAAACTGGTCTCGTTCATCTATATTGAAAGCCCTGCTTGACACTGTCGGTGTGTGCCGTTAAGAAGTGGGCAGATTCCGAAGGTGGGCAGTGCTGGCGCGGTTAGCCGTTGCCAGGAGGAGAGGTGCAAGCATGGAACAAGTGGTGACGACGACTCGTCCATTGACGGGGGATGAATACCTTGAGAGTCTCCGCGATGGACGGCGCGTCTATTTTCGAGGTGAATGGGTCAAGGATGTCACGACGCATCCGGCCTTTCGTAACGCAGCACGCTCCGTAGCACGTCTCTATGATGCGCTGCATGACCCGGCAACGCGTGATGTGCTTGTGAAGACTGACCGGCAGGGCATTCTGACGCACAAATTCTTCGCTCCAGCCTATTCACCACAGGATTTAAAGGAAGCAGCTGATGCGATTGCGCTGTGGCAGCGCATGAGCTTTGGGTGGATGGGCCGAACGCCGGAATATAAAGCCTCGTTTATGGCGACGCTGGGAGCCGATCCTGATTACTATGCGCCGTTCGGGGATAATGCACGGCGCTGGTATCGAGAGTGTGCTTCTAAGGTGCTCTTTATGAACCACGTGATCGTTGATCCGCCGATTGACCGCAACCGGCCACCGAGCGAAGTGCGCGATGTGTTCATGCATGTCGTGAAGGAAACAGATGGTGGCATTATCGTCAGTGGAGCAAAACAGGTTGCAACTGCGTCGGCACTCACCCATGCCACTTTTGTGGGGGTGAACAGTGGCAGTGCCGCTCGGTTACAGGAGGGGCGGGATGAAGATGTTGCCCTGGTTTTCTTTGTGCGCATGGATAACCCACGGCAGTATCTGATTTCCCGCGCCTCTTATGAATTGCGAGCCGAAAGTCCCTTTGATAATCCGTTGTCAAGCCGATTTGATGAAAACGACGCGTTCCTAGTCTTGGATAATGCATTTATCCCCTGGGAAGATGTGCTGGTCTATCGCGATGTGCAAAAGGCAAAGAAATTCTACGCGGATTCTGGGTTTTTCAATCGCTTCAATTTGCAGACGACGATCCGCTTTGCAATCAAAGTTGAGTTCATGATCGGCTTGTTGCAAAAGGGGCTCGAGTGCAATGGGACAGCCGACTTTCGGGGGAATCAGGTTCTTGTCGGTGAGTTAATCGCGCTCCGGCACCTTTTGTGGGCCGTGATCACGGCAATGGTGAGTGATCCGGAGCCGAGCCTTGGTGGCTCAGTGGTGCCACGGCTCGAATATGCTGCGGCAGCGCGCGTCTACACCAACTTTGCGTGGGATCGCATCCGCGAGATTTTCGAGCGTATTCTTGGAGGAGCGCCGATCATTAATGTCTCGAGCTACCGTGATTTCCAGGATCCAGAAGTGCGTCCGCTGCTGGATCGGTATCTGCGTGGAACGGGCATGAGCGCCGAGGAGCGGAGCAAGCTCTACAAGCTCATTTGGGATGCAGTGTATTCAGAATTTGGTGGTCGGCATGGGTTGTATGAACTGAATTACGCGGGGAACCATGAGCAGAAATATCTTGATCCGCTTGCCTGGGCGCAGCAGCGCGGGTTGATGGGTGAGTGGAAGGCGCTGGTTGACGAGTGTCTGTCGCAGTATGACCTTGAGGGGTGGCGAGATCCGCACTGGGTATGGGAGCCAACGGACGCGTCGTAAGCCGGCAGTGGATAACCTGCCGGCTTTGTGTCTCTGTTTGGGTGTCGTGGGAGAGGAGCAAAAGGCCATGCCAGTAACCGTCACATTACCGACGGTGGCTCAGCTTGCGCATGTGGAATTGCTAACGCCAAAGCTTGAAGAGAGTTTGTGGTTTTTCACCGAGATTTTAGGTATGACCGAGGTTGCGCGTGAGGGGTCCTCGATCTATTTACGGGCCTATGAGGATTTCTATCTTTGGACGTTAAAGCTCACGGCATGGGAGCATGCTGGGTTAGGACATGTGGGGTGGCGCGTCTCGGCCCCGCAACTGTTGGATGAGGCGGCTGCGCAACTGGCGGCCGCTGGATTGGGTGATGGATGGTTTGAGCACGGGGAACTCGGTCAAGGTCGTGCCTATCGTTTCCATCTGCCGGATGGCCATCGCATGGAATTGCTTTGGGACTTGGAGTACTACCAGGCACCTGCTTCACAGCAGAGCCCGCTGCGTAACCGGCCCCAGCGCCGTCCGTCGCGCGGGGTGCCGGTGCGACGGATTGACCATGTGAACTGCTTTGTCAGCAGTGTTGAGGAAAACGAGGCGTTCTTGCGCGAGCAGCTAGGCTTTAAGGTGCGCGAGATCAAGCTTGGCGCTGATGGGCGCAAAGTTGGTTCTTGGCTGAGTGTAAGCCCGTTGGTGCATGAGATTGCCATCATGCGTGACGGAACTGGCCAAGGCAATCGGTTGCACCATGTGGCCTACTGGTATGGCTATCCACAAAACCTCTACGATGTTGCTGACCTCTGCCGTGACTGGGGAATTCGGATTGAAGCTGGCCCGGGCAAGCATGGGACAACCCAGGGGATGTTCCTTTACCTCTTTGAGCCTGGGGGGAATCGCATTGAGCTCTTCGGTGACAGTGGCTATTTGATCTTCGATCCCGATTGGCACACAGTCGTCTGGGATGTCTCAAACGAATCAGATTTGTACGCCAGTACCCTGTGGATTGGTGCATCGACCATGCCTGAATCGTTCTACACCTATGCGACTCCGGAGCGCGTGCTGGTCGAACGCTAGCGCGCTGATGCTGAGGTGATGCCTGGAGTGCCTGGTTGGGCGGTGTTTCGCTGGTGGGTGAGGAGGCGTCATGGACGAGCCCCGCGGAGCGGTGCAATTTTCTCGTCGGCAAGTGTTACGGGGTGTTGTTGCTCTGTGTGTTCCAGCGCTCTCTGGGTTGCTGAGCGCGTGCAGTGGGAGTGCGACACCGACACCAACGGTAGGGCAATCGGCAGCCTCGGCATCGCCGACGCCAACAAAAGCAGCGGTGGCGAGTCCTGTGGCGACGCCCTCGCCGGCTGGTGGGACAACGCCAACGGCTGCATCAAGTGGAACACCGGGCGGGCAGGCAGGTGGGGCAGCGATTAAGATCGGCTACGTCGCTTCTCTCTCTGGGGTCTATGCCTCACTGGGGCAAAACATGCTGAATGGTCTGAAGCTAGCGCTGGATGAAGTCAACAACGTTGTGGCCGGGCACCCGATAACGCTTGCCATCGAAGATGATGCAACGAATACCGATCAGGGGGTAACCAAAGTCCACCAACTCGCGGAGCGCGATCAGGTGCAGATTTTGACGGGGATCAATCTGACGCCTGTGGCTGTTGCTGTCCGCGATTATGTGACCCAGCGCAAGTTACCCCTGATTATTTCCAATGCTGGGGCGGCGGCGATTACACGTGATCCCAACCAGCGGAGTCCATACATTTTCCGTGTCTCGTTCGCCAATGGGCAATATGAGTGGCCACTTGCTCCATATGCCTATCAGAATCTTGGCTATAAACGATTGATCATTACTGCATCGGACTTTCAAGCGGGACATGAGAAGGCTGATGCGGTCAAGGCAGCGTTTCAAAAGGCAGGCGGGCAAGTCGTTGCGGAGGTGTATCCGCCGCTCAACACCGCCGATTTTGGGCCGTATTTGCAGCGGATTCAGCAAACGAAGGCGGATGCGGTGTGGGCGTTCTATGCTGGTGCTGATGCGGTGCGATTTGTTCAGCAATACAACGATTTTGGGTTGAAGGGGCAGCTAGCGTTAATCGGCGCTGGCGACTTGGTTGATGAGGCATATCTCGATCAAGAGGGCGATGCAGCACTTGGGGCTGTCACGTCGCTCCATTACACTCCCTGGTATGACTCACCGGAAAACAAAGCGTTTGTCACCGCTTATCAACAGAAATATGGGAAGATTCCGAATCAATTTGCCTATCAGGGGTATTTGACTGGGCGAGTGATTGTCGAAGCCGTGAAGGCGGCTGGGGGAGTCCAAAATACGGAGGCGTTTTTGCAAGCGCTGAAGAATGTGCAGTTTACGGGTCCGGCTGGACCATTCCGGTTTCATCCTCAAACACAGAATGTTGTGCTCACCGTCTTCATTCGCAAGGTTGATCATGTGCCGAGCGGTGGGCTTGGGAATGTCGTGCTGTACAAGTACGACAACATTGATGATCTTTCCTACTAGATAGGGAGGCGAGCGTGCAGACGATCATTGGCATTGGAGCAATTGGGATTTCCTACGCCAGCCTCTTATTTTTAGTGGCAGTCGGCCTCTCGATTGTTTTTGGTTTGATGCGCTTCGTGAATTTGGCGAGCGGATCCTTTTACATGCTCGGGGCGTATCTTGCGATTTCGATCGTGCACCGTGGGATGAGTTTCTGGTTGGCCGTCTTGATCGGCGGTGTTGTGGTTGGGCTCATTGGGCTGGCTATTGAGCAGACGATTCTGCAGCGACTTCACCGGCAAGAGTTACTGCAGGTTTGTTTGACAATTGGGTTGATGTATATCGTGGAGGATCTTGCCCGGGTCATTTGGGGTGGTGATCCGCTGCGTCTACGCCCACCAGCGAGTTTGCGGGGCTCGATTTCGGTATTGGGAGCGGTTGTGCCACTGTACCGTGTTGGCCTGATTGTGATCGGGATTATCTTAGCGCTGGTGCTGTGGCTGCTGATTGAACGAACACGCTGGGGAGCCTTTGTGCGCGCGGGTGTTGATGATCTCGAAATGTGTGAGTGTTTGGGGATTAATACTCGAGTGGTTTTTGCTGTGATTTTCACTGTCGGAGTGTTTCTGTCGGGCCTTGCCGGGGCGCTGGGAGCGCCGTTGCTGGGTGTTGCGCCAGGGACAGACTCAGATGTCCTGCTCATGGCCTTGATTGTCGTCGTGTTAGGTGGACTTGGGTCGATTTCCGGTTCGGTTTTGGCGAGTCTCGTTGTTGGCATTTTGGATTCAGTTGCGCGGATGCGGTGGCCGGGAGCATCCTTCTTCATTATCTATGCCATCATGGCCGTTGTGCTGATTGTACGGCCGCAAGGCTTCCGTGGTCGATACATCTAACGTAAGACAGGGGTGGTTCATGCAACGGCGAGAGGTTATTCATTCCCTGGTACTAGCCGTCTGTGGGGTGCTCTTGCTTGGAGCGCCTCTGGCTCTTGGTAGTTATGGCCTGACCGTGCTCACGGAGATCGTGATTTTCGCGCTTTTCGCGATGAGCACGAACTTGCTCTTAGGGTATACGGGACTGGCTTCGCTTGGGCAATCAGCCTTCTTTGGTATGGGTGGGTACTGTGTGGCGATTTTGGCAAAGGATTTCAATCTGCACTCGGCAGTGACGCTTCTTGCCGCAATTGGTGCTGGTGCGGTGTTAGCGCTGGTGACGGGGCCTGTCGTGTTGCGGTCGACGGGGACGTATTTCTTGATGCTCACGTTAGCCCTCACTCAGGTCTTGTTTGGCGTAGCCTGGTTTCTGCCGGGAATTACGGGTGGTGACAATGGCCTTGGTGGCATTGCACGGCCGACCCTGCCGTTGGTTGGTGACGTCTTGCGTGGAACGACGGCGTTTTATTACTTCTCCTTGGTTTGCGTTGGGATTGGCATAGCGATCCTTGCGTGGTTAGTGAATTCAGGCTTTGGGCTGGCCTTGCAAGGAGTGCGCGAGAATGAGCTCGTTGCCGCAGGCTTAGGACATCCGGTTTGGTGGTTGAAGTATTTGGCCTACATTATTGCCGGGGCTCTCTCAGCGCTTGCTGGTGGCTTGTATACCTTCCTCACCAGCTTTGTGGGGACAAGCTATTTTGGGATTGCGCTTTCAGCTGAAGTTCTGGTCATGGTTATTTTGGGCGGGAGCCGATCATTTTGGGGGCCAGCAATTGGAGCTGGGCTGGTGATCTTATTGCGAGACGAAGTCAGTTCATGGACCCAGCGGTGGCTTCTGGTCTTGGGGTTGCTCTTCGTGGTGACTGTGCTTTTCCTGCCCGGAGGTATTGCAACGCTCCCAGAGCGGCTCAGTCAGGTGCGTCGCAAGCAACGTGGGCAGCAACCGTTGGTGTCGGTGGCCAAGTCGTTGACACCTGTTCAGTCGGTTGAATCGGCTACGAGCCATCAGGAGCGAGTGCCATGAGCGTAGCGTTACGGGTTACGGAGATTACCAAGCGTATTGGTGGGCTCCAGATCCTTGATCAGGTGTCAATGACGGTGTCGGCTGGAGAGCGGCGGGCACTCATTGGTCCAAATGGGGCGGGGAAGACGACGCTGCTGAATATTATCGCGGGGTTTCTGCGTCCATCGCGTGGGACAATCGAGTTATTTGGTGTTGATGTCACGAAGCTACCTCCGCACCGACGGGTTCAGCATGGGCTGTTGAAGACGAATCAGCTTCCGGGCGTGTTTCCCGATCTTTCTGTGCGGTCAAATCTGCAGCTTGCACTGCTCCGTGAGCGGCATGCGAGTATGGGATTCCACGTGTTGCCGCGTCGTGATGGGTACTTGCGCGACCGGGTCGAGCAGGTGTTGGAGTTATGGGGATTGCAGGACGTTGCTGATCGTGAAGTGCGGCATTTGCCGCATGGCTATCAACGGATGGTGGAATTGGCGATGCGGATGAGTCGTCAGCCGCGTGTCTTACTGCTTGATGAGCCAGCAGCTGGGTTGACCGAGGCAGAAGTTGCGGTCCTTGCCGAGCGCTTAAGTCAGCTTCCGCGCGAACTCACCGTTGTGATTGTTGAACATAAGATGCGGCTCATTTTTGCGTTTGCTGATCGGATCACCGTCTTGCATCACGGAGCAGTGATCGCAGAAGGGACGCCAGAGGAGATTCGCTCGGATCCGCAGACACGAGCGGCATATTTGGGTGGGGCGGTGCGCAATGTCCACGCTGACCATTCATGATCTCGTTGCGGGGTACGGTGAGAGCGTTGTCCTGAAGGGGATTTCGTTAATGGTTAACCAAGGGCAGATTGTTGGCCTTCTCGGCCGTAATGGTGCAGGGAAGACCACGACAATGCGTTCGATCCTGGGGCTGACGACAATTTACCAAGGTGATATTGCGTGGGATGGGGCATCGATCGTTGGGTTGACACCGCATCTCATTGCTCGACGAGGTATCGCAATTGTGCCCCAGGGGCGACGGATTTTCCCTTCTCTCAGTGTTGAAGAGAACTTGCTTGTCGCTATGCGCTCAACGAATCACGGAGATCGTTTTCCGTGGACGCTCGAGCGGATTTACGAGATTTTCCCGATTCTGCGTGAGCGAAGGAAAATCCGCGGGACCTTGCTGAGCGGTGGTGAGCAGCAAATGCTTGCATTTGCTCGCGCACTTGCGACGCAGCCGCGGTTACTGCTGTGCGATGAGCCATCGGAAGGGCTTGCGCCGCGGATTGTGGCGCAAGTCGGTGAAATTTTGCAGACGTTGAAGCGCGATGGCATTGCGATTCTGCTTGCTGAGCAAAATCTCGAATTGACGCTTGCGGTCGCTGACATGATTGCCGTAATTGAGGATGGTCAGATTGTCTGGCGTGGAACGGCAGCGGAGCTTGAAGCCAATCAGGTCGTGCAGACGACCTACCTTGGCGTAGCGGTGTAAGTTCTCCGCCGTGTGGGAAGCAGATTGCAGTGGCGCGGATGCAGCCGCCGGGATCGGCGGGTGTTTTCCCTTTGGGGTAGTAGGGTTGGAATCGTGGCGGGAAGCAATCGGGTCACCATAACGCTCGCGATAAGCAGTTATGATCGCGTGGTGCCGCTGCTAGACGGACGGGTGGTGCCACGCGGGATTGATCTTGTTCTCTTGCCTCAAGTGGTGGAAGAAACGTTTTGGCGGATGGCGCGGTTTGCGGAATATGATGCCGCGGAGTTTTCGCTCTCATCGTATTTGATTGCTCGCGACCGTGGCGAACCAGCACTCACGGCGATTCCGGTCTTTCCGTCGCGCATGTTTCGCCACTCGGCGATTTATGTTCATGTCGGGAGTGGCATTGAACGTCCACAGGATCTCATTGGCAAACGGGTTGGTGTGCCGGAATACCAACTGACGGCATGCCTTTGGGTGCGGGGCATTCTGCAGGATGACTATGGAGTGCGGCCTGAGGATATCGAATGGTATGTTGGCGGAGAAGAGCGAACGGGGCGTCAGGAAAAGCTGCCGCTCGAGTTGCCACCGACGGTGCGTCTTCATCCTCTTCCGCCGGGAGCAACGTTGAATACGCTCCTGGAAGAGGGAGCGCTTGATGCGCTCATTGCTCCACGAGCGCCATCGGCGTTTGTGCGTGGGTCGCCACGGGTGAGGCGCTTGTTTGCCAATGCGGTAGAGGTGGAAGCTGCGTACTATCAGCGGACGAAGATCTTCCCCATCATGCATGTTGTCGTGATTCGCAATGACGTACTGGCACGCTATCCGTGGGTTGCACGCAATCTCTATGAGGCGTTTGAACAGGCGCGCCAACTTGCCTGGCAGGATCTTCGGCAGACGCACGTAGTAATGACGATGCTCCCCTGGTTGCATCATGCGCTTGATGCGGCGGTTGGGGAGCTTGGCGAAGAGTACTGGTCCTATGGTGTCGCGCGCAACCGCCATGTACTTGAGACGGCTGTGCGGTACGCCTATGAGCAGGGCTTGATTCGTCGGCGCCTTTCGGTTGAGGAACTCTTTGCCCCCTCGACACTTGAGGAGTTTGTGGTGTAGAGGAAGGGGATCGAGCGTTGGAAGATCCTCGAGAGCTGGTTGCGCTTGGGTGCCGCGTGCTTGGTCTTGAGGAGCAGGACGACTTTATCTGGGGGCATGTTTCGCTACGTGACCCGGCTGGCCGCGGCGTGTGGATGAAGGCCAGTGGTCTTGGATTCGATGAAGTGACCCCCGCGGATGTGATCTTGATTGGATGGGATGGCCGCGTGCTTGAGGGCACGCGGCCACGGCATTCAGAGTATCCCATTCATACGGAAATTTTGAAGCGTCGCCCTGATGTTCAGAGTGTGGTGCATGCGCATCCGGTATATGCAACGGCGTTTGCTGCGCTCGGAGAGCCGCTTCGTCCGATCTCTCATGAGGCGACCGCTTTTGTGCCACCGGATGTGCCGCGTTTCACGATGACTGGCGACTTGATTACCACGGAAGCGCTTGGGCAGGCGCTTGCCGAGACCCTTGGGGAGGCTTCAGCGGTATTCCTGGTTCATCACGGTGTTGTTACGGTTGGGCCTGATGTGCCGACCGCCGTCTTCCGGGCGCTCTTGCTTGATCGTGCGTGTCGCAAGCAGTTGATTGCAATGTCGGCTGGAACACTCCAGCGTTGGTCGAGTGACGACGAAGCCAGGGCGAAGCGGGAGCATTGCTACAGTCCACGGCAGGTTTATGCTGCCTGGGAGTTTTTAGTGCGGCGCGTACGGAGTCGTGGTGCACTCCCGTGGACGGAGTAGAGAAGGAGTAGAGAGCAGTGCTCGTTGATTGTCATGCGCATGTTATCCCGCCGGTGCTTTTGGCGTGGCTTCGTGAGCATGCAGCTGTCGTGGGTGCGCGATGGGAGCAGCGCGCCGATGGTACAGAGATTTTGTCGATTGGAGGGCGCTGGCCGTTTCCGCTGAAGCCTGTCTTTTCGGATCTGCGAGCGTTCCTCGATGAACAAGCGGCAGCTGGTGTGGGGTGCAGCCTGATTTCGCCGGTGCCGCAATTGTTTCTCTATGATGCTGAGGCAGTGGTGGCTGCTGAGTTTGCCCATCTGTACAACCACGCGGTTGTAGCCTGGTGCCGGCAGGCTCCGGGACGGCTCCTTGGACTTGCAACAGTCCCATTGCAGGATCCAGTGCAGGCAGCAACCGAGTTGGCATGGGCGATGGGGCAGGGATTATACGGGGCCATTCTTGGCCCTGGCTGTGCTGGGCGGTTGCTGAGTGATGCGATGTTTGCTCCGTTTTGGGAGGAAGCCGATCGGCTTGGCGCGATCGTGTTTCTCCATCCTCTGCTGAGTACAGATCCGCGATTAGGGCGTCCACAAGTGCCCAATATTGTCGGGGTACCGTGGGAAACGACAGTGGCAGCAGTTGATCTCATCTTTGGTGGTATCCTGGATCGCTATCCCAAGGTGCGCATCTTGCTTGCACATGGTGGCGGCTACTTGCCATATCAACTTGGGCGGTTTGAGCAAGGGTATGCGGTCTGGCCACAACTGCGATCGCAGTTGCAGGATCGGCCACATGCCTATCTTCGGCGGTTCTGGTACGACACGGTGCTCTGGCGCTCTGAGGCGATTGCTTTTCTGCGCTCGGTTGTTGGGGCTGATCGGATCGTACCGGGATCGGATTATCCTTTTGATCTCTCCGTCTGGCCGCCAAGTGCAGAGGTGACTGATGGGGTACAGACGCTCCTCGGCAGTGCGCTGACTGGGCACAGTGAACCTTCAGGAGAGGAGCCTGCGCCAGCGGGTGCATGACGAGCGATGCACGTTTTGCCGTTTCAGGAACAATTCTGCTGATCCTGCACGAAGGAAGGAAGTGATTGTGGTTACGATATCGTGAACGTGAAGGTTGTGTTGATGTATTGGACACGATACCGTAGTGCTGATGCGATCTGCGAAGGAAGAGGGTGTGATGGGGCTGCAGGTGCCAAGTAGCCGAGCACAGACCGAGGCGCACCAGCCGGCCATTGCCGTACGGGTACGGGACGTGCGCAAGGCATTCCGGACAGCCCAGCGAGTAGTCCAGGCCTTAGATGGGGTGAGCTTTGAGGTGCCAGCTGGGACCTTCCTCGTGATTGTCGGACCCAGTGGCGGAGGGAAGACAACCCTGTTGCGGATTCTGGCAGGGCTGGAGCGGCCGGATGCTGGAGAAGTCTGGTGGCAGCCCAGTGCAGATGGCTGGCCGCCGTTTGCGATGGTCTTTCAGGAACAGTCCGTGTTTCCCTGGATGACGGTGGAGGAGAACGTGGCCTATGGCCTGCGCCTGCGGCGGGTGCCGCCAGCGGAACGGCGACGGATTGCTGAACAGTGGATTCAGAAGGTGGGATTGCGCTCGTTCGAACACGCCTATCCGCATCAGCTTTCAGGAGGCATGAAGCAGCGGGTGAGCATCGCACGGGCGTTTGCGGTTGACCCAGCGGTGCTCTTGATGGATGAGCCGTTCTCGGCGTTGGATGAGCAGACGCGGACGATTCTCCAGCAGGAGGTCTCGACCCTTTGTGAAGAGCAGCGGAAGACGGTGTTGTTTGTGACCCACAGCATCGATGAGGCGATTACTTTGGGCGATGCGGTGTTGATCCTGACACATCGACCAGGGAGGGTCAAGCAAATCCTGCCGATTCCGTTTGCGCGACCGCGGGATGTGGTGGGGGTGCGGGCGGACCCGCGTTATGGGGAGCTGTATGAAGCGATTTGGCAGCTCATTGCTGAGGAGGTCCGGCAGGGGCCGCGAGAGGAGTAGACCATGGTGGAAGAAAGCGCGCGGCTAGAAGGCATGACAGTGCCCCAGCGGCGGGTGCGGCGGCCGCGGGCCGGAGCCAAGACGGAAGCGGCGGTGCAGATCCTGTCACCAATTGTGCTGCTCGTGCTCTGGGAGGTGGCAGCGCGGCTTGGTCTGGTCGATCAGCGGTTCTTTCCGGCGCCGACGGCGATTGTGCGAGCGTTCTGGGAGGCGGTAACGACGGGCGTGTTGCTCCATCACCTCAAAATTACGTTGTGGCGCGTGCTGCTGGGGACTGTGCTTGGTGGAGGACCGGCGGTACTTCTGGGGCTGGCGATGGGGCTGTGGCGCTGGCTACGGCTGACGCTTGATCCGATCATTGCAGCAACCTACCCGTTGCCCAAGAGTGCGTTGTTCCCGCTTCTATTGCTGATCTTTGGTTTGGGTGAGGGATCCAAGGTGGCGATGGTGGCGATTGGCGTGTTCTATCTCGCGGTCACCAACGCTATGGAGGGGGTCTTGGCAATTAGCCCGGTTTACTTTGACGTGGCGGCGACTTTTGGTGCCAGTCGCTGGGATGTGATTCGGACAGTGGCCTTGCCAGGGGCACTGCCGTTAGTGCTGGCGGGGCTGCGACTGGGTGTGGGGACTGGGCTGATTTTAGGGGTGCTAGCGGAGATGTTGGGGGCGCGCGATGGGCTTGGCTACCTCTTGTGGAGCGCCTGGCAGACGTTCTCGGTCTCGTCGCTGTATGCCACGTTGTTTGTGACAGCAGTATTGGGGTTTGTGAGCGTGCAGATTGTTGATCTGCTTCGCCGACTTTTGGTTCCCTGGCAGCAAACTGGGCGTCGCTAAGGGAGATCCAGAGCAGACCGGTGCGCATTCGTTTGGTCGGCTTGTAGGGTGAGGAGGATGACCATGCGGCCGATAACCCGGCGGCAGGTGCTCCGTGGCCTTTTGCTCGGTTTCGCTAGCGGAGCAGCTAGTGGGCTTCTCTCCGCGTGCGCGGGTGGGACTACTCCATCCCCAACGAGTACCGCGACTGCCTCCCAGCCGACGGCGGGCCAGCCGATGCTGACGCCTACTGGTTCGTCATCAGGAGTTGGGGCTGCAGCAACGCCATCACCGTTCGTTACGCCAACGGTGCGTATCCAGCGGACGCTCCGAGTTGTCACTGGTGGTGCCGTCTCTGACGCGGGACTCTTTATTGCTATTGAACGTGGATATTTTCGTGATCTTGGGGTCAGTGTCCAGCTCGATACTTCTGGCGCAGGTGGGTCTGGTGAAGTTATTCCGCTGTTGGCGAGTGGGCAAGTTGATATTTCTGGGCGCGCTCTCGCCGCGGCATTAGTCAATGCAGTGTTACAGGGGATTCGTGTGCCCGTTGTGGCTGATAAAGGTCAGTTGCGGCGTGGGTTTGGATTTCATGCTCTTGCCGTTTCGAAGAAGCTCTTTGATAACGGCACTGTTAAAACGATCGCGCAGCTTCGTGGGCAAAAGATTGCCCTTCAGTCTGGTGATTCAGCGATGGAAATTGTTGAAATTGCCAAAGTACTGCAGACAGCCGGGTTAACGCCGCGAGATATTGAAGTGACGACGATCCGACCGTCCGATATGATTCCTGCCCTCCAGAATGCCTCGGTTGCAGCGGCGAATTTAGCTGAACCGACCGCAACCATTGCGATCGACCAGCAGGGTGTGGCAACGGCGCTGCTTCGTGGTGACAGTTATGTCGATATCCTCGGCAATGGATTTCCAATTGCTGGTCTTATTTTCGCTCCTTCCATTGTCCAAGATCGGGCGCTAACCGTTGGATTGCTTGCTGCTTATCTTAAAGCTGTACGGGTATATAACCAGGCGGTAAGTGATCCAAGCATTCGCAATGAGGTAATCGACATTCTCATAAAATACACGACACTGAAAGATCGACCGCTATATGACAAGATGGTGTGGCCAGGGTTGGCTGCCGATGGCCGGTTTGATACGAGCTTTCTTGAGCAAGCCCAGGATTTGTGGCTAGCGCGTGGAGCGATCAAGCAGAAAGTTCCAATTGATCAACTGGTTGACTTTAGCTTCCTTGAAGATGCTGCAAAGCAACTCTAGGCTGCAGAACGCTGCGGGGTAATGGCCTACAGTGGCTAGTTTAGTGAGAGGGGCGCGCGCCTATGCTGAAGATTGATGTCTTCTGCCACATTTTCCCGCCACGCTACTGGCAGGTCATGACAGAGCGAATAGCTGGTTCAGCGTATATGCAAAAGCGTGTTCGGGGCATTCCCACGCTGCACGATCTCGATCTTCGTTTTCAGTTACTTGCGCCGTACCCAGACTATGTCCAAGTCCTCTCATTGGCTGCTCCGCCAATTGAAGCATTGGCTCCGCCGGCGGAAGCGGCCGAGCTTGCGCGCCTTGCAAATGAGGGTCTGGCAGAACTCTGCCAACGCTATCCTGACCGCTTTGTTGGTTTTGTTGCGTCATTGCCGATGAACGATCCCGAGGGTGCGGTCGAGGAAGCGCGGTACGCGATCGATGAGCTCGGTGCGACCGGTGTACAGATCTATACCAATGTCAACGGTGCACCGCTCGATCAGCCGATCTACGAGCCACTCTTCGCCTTTATGGCCGAACGCGATCTACCGATCTGGGTGCACCCCTCCCGCGAGCCAGAGGTTGCCGATTATCGAACCGAGGAACGATCGAAGTACGATATCTGGTGGTGTTTCGGCTGGCCCTACGAGACGAGTGTGTTCATGGCGCGCATGGTGTTCTGGGGGCTGTTTGATCGCTACCCGAACATCAAGATTATTACCCACCACATGGGTGGTATGGTGCCGTACTTCGAGGGGCGTGTCGGGTGGGGGCTTGACTCGCTTGGCCGTCGCACCGACGATCCGGAGGATCAGGCGGCCCGCGAGCGGTTACGCGAACGGCCTTACGAATACTTCCGGCGATTCTATGCCGATACCGCTTTGTTCGGCGCCTTGCCAGCTACTGAGTGTGGTTTGGCATTCTTTGGATCGGAGCGCGTGCTCTTTGCTACAGATTTCCCCTTTGATCCGCAGGGGGGAAAGGTTTTCCTGGCGGAAACGATGCGTGTGATCGATAATCTCACTGCTTCGATTGAGGATAAACAGCGCATTTATGAAGGGAATGCTCGTCGATTGTTGCGTTTGCGTTTGCCAAACGGAGAGGTGGAACGCAATGCCAATGCTTGAGGTGGTGGCAATGCGAGAGGAGCCGCTGTCGCTGGAGGCGAAGCGGGCGTTTGCGCGGGCGGCGGTGGAGATTTTCCGCGAGGTTCTGGGGACGCCGCCCGGGCGATTGCAGCTCGCGTTTGTGCATCTGCGGCCGGAGGATAGTCTTGGGCTCCTTGCGGAGATGAATGAGGTGGGTGAGGGCACGCAGGCGCAGTCAACGTCGTGAGGGGCAGCACTGCGCACGGGTGGCGTGGAGTCGGTGGTGGCGCAGGCGCGGTTCTGACAGACTTTCGGCTGCTCGCTTCATCATGTTCCCAATTGCTGCGTGATAAGCAAGCGATCACTTGTTGAGCGGGAAACGCTGTGCGTGCGGCAGCGTCGGCGGGGCAGGGTTGCCCGCTGTGGTGGTGGGTGGGAATGGTGCGCAGTGAAGCGGCGCGTGGTCTTGCCTGGAGTCGATCCTGCGATAGCGGGAGGGTGCATGGACGCCGCTCACGGGGCGGCTCGCCGGCAACACGGTGTGGCGATGGGCTGCTTGACCGATGTTGATGGGGCGCCGCCGCTGATGTACGCGGGTTAGCGCGGTTGAGGCTGCGTTGAGGGGACAAGCGTAGTAGAGATCAGCGGAACGAGTTGGGGTGTTTGGCGGCCGCGTGGCAAGCAGTGGGGAGGGGAAACACCGGCGGATCAGGGGTTGACAGCGTGAGGGTTTTCGGTTATGCTGATATCGTCATAGCGAGGGAGGCCCGGCCAGGGCAGGATGGGCGAGCTACTGGTGGGCCGGCCGGCGCTCAAACTCGATGTTGCGGTGTCCGTGCCGCTCGATCTGACGTCGGTGATTTCCTTAGTCTTTCGGGCTACCGACCCGCGCCGGTTTGATCGCTGGCTGGTCGAGACGAGACAAGCACTTGGAGCGACGTGGGAGCACGATCTCGATACCTTGCTCGGGTTTTCGGGGCGGCTGCTCTACTACATTGAAGAGCTGTTGATGTCGTTTGATCCGTTCCGGCCCGAGCGGCTCGCCGCCAGTTTTGATGACTATCTGGCTCATCTGCGGTCCCTGCCCGCGTGGGCCTACCGAAGCATGGCGATTCAGGCGATGCTGCGGGTGCATCAGGACCGTGGTGTCCTGGAGGCACCGCCGGACACGGATGATGCAGCTGCCTGGCGGGCGTTCTTTGAGCCCGGCATCACGCGCGCCGATTTAGATGAGGTCGTCGCGCTGGTGCGTGCACCTGAACAACTCAAGGAGCGGACGATTCGCTTACTTGAGCGCTTCTGGGTGGAGCGCTATGCGGCGGAGTTCGCCCGGGTTCTGCCGGTTATGAAGCGCGCAGTGCGGCAGGCGAAGGCGACGACCTATTCAAGCGTCGCAGTTGCCTTCGAGGAGCTGAGTGGCCATCGTCTGCCGGAGGAAGTGCAGCTGGCGCTGCCGCGTGTCGAGCGGGTGACGTTTTGTCCATCTTATCATCTTGGTAATTTCGTGCAGTTCATCCTGTACCCGCCTGAGCTGATCCTCTACTTTAACTGCCAGCGCACGAGTGCTGCGACGCAACCGGCTGAAGGCTCGGTGATTTCACCTGATCTCTTGCCCGGACTCCGCGCGCTCGCTGATGGAACACGCTTGCGGATTATCGAGTTGTTGCGTGGTGGCGAGCGCTACGCCCAGGAGATCGTTGGCCAGTTGGGCATCAGCCAGTCAGCGGTTTCGCGACATCTGGCGATGCTTGAAGCGGCTGGTATTGTGACTGTCCGGCCGGCCAACGGGATGAAATACTACGCGATCAACGTCCAGCGGCTTCGGCAGATTGCCGAGGAGCTGGAACAGATCGGCTAGCGGTCGTACTGCGACCGTGCGACAATATAGTGCGTGTCTGAGGGTCAGCCGCTTCCGGCCGAGGACTGCCACCTGATCCCGCCGTTGGATCAGGCCCGGCATCACCTCTTTCGACCCCTCAGTGGCTCTGCATGGCAGAGCTACTCCTCCTTGACCCTCACCCCGCCAGGTCGGTTCGGCCACGGTCTGGCGCGGCCCACCCCCTGGTGGCTGCCCCTCGGACAGCAGAAGGGCCAGGCTCCATGCCTGGCCTTTTTGCTTTGCTTGGGTCTGATGCCGCGTGCTGGCCGGTCACTGTGCTGAATCACGGTCGCATGGCTGGTTACTATAGCCTGATCGGAACGGGGTGACCGTGCCACGGTCAGGATCGTAGCGATGACGCCAGACGCAGCCAGTGTCGTTGCCGAGGAGGTGGATCGAGACCGACGGTTCAGCCGAAATGGTGGTCACGCGGTGGATATCTTCTTCGGGCGGCAGGAGGGGATAGCACTCGCCAGGGTTGATTTGGCGCTCGCGGATGCGCTGCAGTTGTGCGTGGCCAGCGTCAGGGTCGCCTTCGACAAGTGCAAACACGTCCTCGCGCTGTTGTCCTCGGTAGAGGCCAACGATGCCCCAGGCCAGGTGATCATGCACGGGCGTGCTGGCACCGGGCGGGACGACCAGGGAGAAGAGGCTCAGGCTGCCATCTCCGGCACGGAAGAGGAGGTACTGGCCGATGCCGCTCCCCATGCCACTTGTCATATCGGGTTGCGCGAAGGCGTCGGGGAGCCAGCCTTCCTGACGGAGCAGGGCTTGGAATGCTGGAAGGAGGCGCGCGACGCGTTGTGCGAGATCAGGCTCTTGCGCAATGATCTTGCGCGCTTCGGCGATGAGCTCACGCACGGCGAAGGCATCGACAAACCATTGATCGTCAGGATGGGATGCGAACCAGGTCATTCCATGCTCCTTTCTGATGCATGTGCCCTTGGTAATTCAGTATGCGCGATTCGTGTGGGATTGCGGCATGGCATTCATCGCACGGGAATACCAGCCTCGGCAATGGAACGGCGTTCGCTCAACAAAGGGGCGGGGCCGTCGATGACGGCCCCGGGTACAGGGAGGGAGGGAGTTGTATTCCTGCGGAGCGGGTTGCGCACTTCCGCGTCCTTGGTGTACGTACAGCTCGTACGCTTCTATTGTACGTACACTCTACGCTGGTGTCAAGTGCTCGCCGCTCCGCTCTCCGGGGTGCTGTGTGGCGTTGACACTGAGATCGAAGTAACCTGAGGCGAGGCTTCAACACGGCTATCGTCTTGCTGCCTCGTCCGCCATTGTGCTTTCGGCGGAACATCCTTGCGTCGCGAGCTGACAACGGGTACGCTTGCGAGACGGCTCTCGTCCAGAACGAGATCTACGGTGCAGTCGGATTCGGTGCCGTGTTCATGTCGTGTACCTTGATGAGGGGGCATCATGCGAGCAGGAGAAGCGTTTGGTTTCCCCAAGACCTACCTTGTCGCCGGAGAAGATGCCTTTGGGGCGGTGTGGGGCTTAGGGGTGAGCAGGATTGCGTTCAAAGTCTTGCCCAAAGGGCCGGATGATCCACTCGTGATCGAAAACATCTTCCATCAACGGGGCGGGCCCGGGCGGCACGTGCATGACCAGCAGGATGAATGGTTCTATGCGCTCGAAGGCGAGTTCCTCGTTGAGGTTGGGACTACGCAGTATGTGCTGCGTGCCGGCGACGCGCTGTTGGCGCCGCGCAACGTCCCGCATGTTTGGGGATACGTTGGGCATGGCCAACAAGGACGGATCCTGATTGCCTTCTTGCCAGCGGGCCGCATGGTCGAGTTCTTCCGGGAGGTTACCCGATATAACGCGATGCCACCGCAAGATCCAGAACTGTGGCGCGCCTATGGCATGGAACTGCTTGGGCCACCGCTGGCACTAGAGGACGCCGAACTCTAGCGTATCGAAGGTAATCGGGGCGAGCATCCTGGACATCACCTGCGTTCCTGTGGCACCTCTGGAGTCGTCGATCGTGAAAGGGGAGTTGACAATGAAGATTCCGACGCTCGTGCCATGTCTCTGGCTGACACAGAATGCCCGGCAAGCGGCTGAGTTTTACTGTGCGCATTTCCCTGAGTCGTCTATCCGCTACGCGGCTCGTATTCCTGTGCCTGCTGCAGAGGCGATGGACGTGGCCGCCTTTACGCTAGCTGGTCAGCCGTTTGTGGCTATGAGCGCTGGGCCATTTCAGGCGAATCCGTCGCTCTCGTTTTTTGTGCACTTTGACCCCTCGCGAGATGAGCACGCACGTGAGCATCTCGATGCCCTCTGGGAGGTGCTTTGTGATGGGGGACAGGTCCTCATGCCACTTGGTGAACAGTCTTTTAGCCAACGCTATGGCTGGGTACAGGATCGCTATGGCGTCTCGTGGCAACTGATCCTCAGTAACCCGAGGGGTGAGCCGCGGCCCGTGATCGTGCCATGCTTGTTCTTCACGGGGCCGGTACGGGGTAAAGCCGAAGAAGCAGGCGCGTTCTATCGTTCTGTGTTTCCTGGTTCTTGCCCAGGTCAGCTCTTTCGCTATCCAGCAGGTAGCGCCAACCAGAGCGAAGGGATGGTGATGTATTCCGATTTTCGTTTGGGCGAGACCTGGATCGTTGCCATGGACGGCGGACCTGATCGCCATTTCAGCTTCAACGAGGCGATCTCGTTGATGATCGAATGTGAGACGCAGGAAGAGATCGACTTCTATTGGGAACGGCTCTCAGCGGTGCCTGAGGCTGAAGCCTGTGGGTGGTGCAAGGATCGCTATGGCATTTCCTGGCAAATCGTCCCTCAGCTGATCCACGACGTTTTTGCCAGTGGTGATCTGGAGCGTATCACGCGCCACATGAAGGCTGTATTGACAATGAAGAAGCTGGATCTTGCTGCGTTGCAGCGAGCGGTGGATCAGGCATAACGCCCTCAGTGGATCTGCTAGGGATCGCCGACGTTGCAGTCAGCTGGGCAACCGGGCTGGTTTGGCGCTCGCTGGTGTCGCGCTGGCAATGGGTGACAGAATCCCGTCGCCTGCGCTCGTAACGCCGCAGGGGGTGACCATTAACCGAACAGCCTGGCCGGCCGCTGGACGCTCCGGTTCTCCCTGCTGGGTGAACGCCGAGGGCTAGGAGTGAACGAGCTGGAACAGTGGCCCTCGGGTCGGATCCCAGCCCTGCAGTTCGACGGTCGCGCCGATGGCAAGGTCGCCGTGTTCCCAGTTCAGGACTCGGCCCAGAAGCCGTTGCCCACCATCAAGCTCGATGATGGCAAGGGCGTAGGGGGCCTCGGCAGCAAAGGACGCTGGTGGAACACGAATGATCGTGTAACTCACGACATGGCCATGGGTTCCGGGTTGGATGGTGTGTGAGGTCATCGACCATCTCCTTTGGCGAGGATGGTGACAACACACGTTGCGCCAGAGCCGCCGATGTTGTGCGCGAGTCCGACTTCAGCACCTTCCACCTGGCGATCGCCAGCGTCGCCACGGAGCTGGAAGACGAGCTCGGCGAGTTGGCCAACGCCGGTGGCACCCACAGGGTGGCCTTTGGCTTTGAGACCGCCACTTGGGTTGATCGGGATCTGACCGTCACGGCTGGTGGCTCCAGCGAGTGCAGCGGCTCCGCCTTCGCCGGGTGCGAAGAAGCCAAGGTCTTCGGTGGCGATAATCTCGGCGATGGTAAAGCAGTCGTGCACTTCAGCGACATCGATATCCTGTGGGCTGACGCCGGCCATGCGGTAGGCCCGGTTGGCGGCCTCGCGGGCTGCGGGCAATGTCGTGAGTTCAGCGCGTTCAAACAGGGCGAGGCTATCTGACGCTTGGCCAAAGCCGAGGACGCGTACTGGTGGCTTGGCGAAGTGGTGTGCAGCATCGGCAGCGACGAGCACGAGGGCAGCAGCGCCATCGCTGATTGGTGAGCAGTCGTAGAGCGTCAGTGGATCGGCGACGAGCGGCGAACGGGCGATGTCATCACGGGTGATGGCCTTGTGGAACTGCGCGTAGGGGTTCGCGAGTGCGTTCTGATGGTTTTTGATCGCGACAGCGTCAAGGATGTCGCGCGTGTAGCCGTAGCGGTGGAAGTAGGCGTGCGCCATGAGTGCAAAGACGCCTGGGAACGTAAGGCCGATGGCACTCTCGCGTTCCCAGTCAGCTGCTTCAGCGAGGATTTGCGTTGTTTCCTCGGTTGACGTTGCCGTCATCTTCTCGGCGCCGATCACAAGGACGACGTCGTAGAGGCCAGCGGCGACAGCGAGGCAAGCGGTGACGAACGCGCTGCCGCCTGAGGCGCAGGCATTCTCGACACGAGTTGCTGGTACGTGCGGGAGGCCAAGTTCGGCGGCGACGAGTGGTGCAACATGCTCTTGGTGGATGAAGGTACCGGGGGAATAACTGCCGAGGAAGAGGGCCTGAATGTCTTCAGGGCGCGCGCCGGCATCGGCAAGCGCGGCGCGTCCGGCGGCGGCAGCGAGTTCGCGGTAGGATTGCTCGAGTTTGCCGAATTTCGTCTCGGCGGCACCGACAATTGCGACAGCGCGCATGGCTTCCTCCTGTTCAGCTGCGTGGGCCAGCGGTAAGGCTGATTGCCCAGGATGAGCGTAGCACACTGCGGCGCTGCTGGCGTAGCGGGATGATGTTCATTGGCTGATTTCATTTTTTCATTATTTTCTTGACATTGTTCATTTTTATTGCTATGCTCTGTGACGGTACAACGATGCAGCGTTGGGAAGGGGTGTTGCATGGATGAGGTCATCGTTGTTGAAGGGTTGCGCAAGCGCTATGCCAATGGTGTACAGGCGCTCGACGGGTTGTCGTTTCGGGTAAAGCGAGGCGAGATTTTTGGACTGCTTGGGCCCAATGGCGCTGGCAAGTCAACAACCGTGCGGATTTTGGCGACATTGACCCTGCCGGATAGTGGGACCGCGCGGATCGCTGGGTTTGATGTGGTGCGGCAGCCGCAACAGGTGCGGCGACAGATTGGCTACGTTGCTCAGGCATCGGGCGTGGACCGCTGGTTGACTGGACGGGAGAACTTGCTGTTGCAGGCACGGCTAGAGCGTTTGCCAGCGAGAGAGGCGCGGCAGCGGGCTGACGAGCTGCTCACCTGGCTAGGTTTGGCTGATGCAGCTGACCGGATTGTGAATACCTACTCTGGCGGAATGCGGCGGCGACTTGATATTGCGATTGGCTTGATTCACCGGCCAGCTGTGGTGTTCCTCGATGAGCCAACAACGGGGCTCGATCCAGAGGCGCGAGCTGCGCTGTGGCAAATCTTGTTGCAGCTTCGTGCGGCGCAGTCGATCTCCATCTTGCTGACGACGCATTACCTCGATGAAGCGGACCGGCTCTGCGACCGGCTTGCGATTGTCGATCATGGACGCGTCGTGGCAGAAGGCACGCCGGAGGAGCTCAAAGCGGAACTGCAGGGCGATCGGGTAACGCTCGAAGTTGGTCGCGAGCAGACAGCGATGGCGCGGTCGGTGCTTACAGGCTTGCCAGAGGTGCTAACGGTCATTGTTGATGGTCCAGCGGTAATCGCGCGCGTGCCTCACGGCGCAAGCGCCTTGCCTGTACTGGTGACGACGTTGGAGCGTGCGGGGATCACGGTCCAGACGGCGGCGGTGCATCGACCATCGCTTGACGATGTCTATCTCCACCATACAGGCCGGCGGTTCGAAGACGAACGTGAGGCACCGGAGATGCTCGCTGGTGCTGGTACGAAGGGATGGTAAGGCGATGAGCTGGTTTTTGTGGGATACGTGGCAGCTGACCTGGCGCCAGATCCTGCGGACGCTACGACTACCGATCTGGATTGCCGTGTCGCTGGTGCAGCCGATCATCTGGCTTGGCCTCTACGGACAGCTTTTCCGTCGGATTGTTGAGTTGCCGGGCTTTCAGACGACTTCCTACATCACGTTCTTAACGCCGGGTGTCATGATCATGACTGCATTCTTTGGCGGCGGCTGGGCGGGCATGTCGATGATCGATGACCATGACCAAGGTGTGCTGAGTCGGCTCCTGGCGACGCCGGCATCGCGTGGCGCAATTATCGCGGCCCGGGTGCTCCATACAGCGCTGACGGTGCTGATACAAAGTGGGCTGATTCTTGCGCTTGGGCTGATTTTAGGGGCACGCTTCCATGGTGGGGCACTTGGTTTGATCTCGGTCATGCTGATTGCCGCGTTGTTAGCTTCGGGTATTGGGGCGTTGTCGTGTGGTGTTGGTCTCCTCGCACGACGGGAAGAGACGTTGATTGCGGTCATGAACTTCTTGAGCATGCCGCTCACGTTCCTCTCGACAGCGTTCATTGCAGCGCCGCTCATGCCGCGCTGGATCCGGGCGCTTGCGCGGATTAACCCTGTGAACTGGGCTGTTGAGGCGGCGCGGGGGGCAGCGCTCGGTACCGACAGTGGGATGGTGCTGACGCGGCTGGCGTTGTTGGCAGTGTTTACGATTGTGTGCTGCCTCCTGGCGACGCTCGCCTTTCGGCGCTACCAACGCGCGCTCTAAGCCGCGCAGCTTGAATCTCAGCAAGGCCGTCCTGTTGCAGCACGATTGCTGAGGCAGGACGGCCACATTTTTGTGTGCGATCAGGTGCGCGACAGTGCTGACATGATGCTGCTGTGCGGCATTGCCAAAGACCGGCATTTTGCCGATGATATGCGTGTTAGTCAGCTGGGCGAGAAGAGCGAGGAGCCGGAGCAATGTCGCCAGTATCGCCACACGCTGCATCCGCACGGTGCCAATGGTGTCATGCGCTGCTGCCAGCTGATGCAAGAGTCTGTCCAGCATGTGGAGCGGCGGTGCCCACTGGCCAATCGGCGATGTCGCTGCCTGAGGAGACGGTCACCACGCTCCTTGGCTTATCGCCAGAGTCCAAGCCTGCGCCACGTGCTACGCCAACTGATCCGCTGATAGAACTGGCCATCCTTGGGCTGTCACTGCTCGTCGGAGTCGCGATTGGATGGCTGCTGTTTCCGCTGCCGCTGGCTGCGCTCTTTCAGGGATTGCTCGGTGTACCGGCGCAGCCGAGTGATCTGGGGCGGCTGGGTGCCTTGCTAGGGGGACTCGCAGGGCTCGGCGTTGGGGCAACGGTACGGCTGGTGTTTCGCCGTGACGTTTAGGTTGCGTCGGTCAGGATGAGCATGATCGTTGTGTTGCCAGTGCCGCTGGTGGCAACAGCGGTCAAGGCAGCTGGTCCGCGGCGCGCGACAACTTGATGGCCATCGGCTCGCTGTTCCTGCCAGCCGAGTAGCGTAAGCGCACCGCGGTAAAACGCGATAACTTGCTCTGGGCTATCGGTGGTGTGGAAGAGCATGATGCCCCCGTTCTTGATCTGGGTAGAAAACGTTTCGAAGCTGCCACGTTGCGCTCCTGGGTAGCGTGGGACAGCGTTCTCACGCCATTCATCGATGAGGGTGAGTTTGCTCACGTCAACGTGGGCTGGTGATGGCGCTGGAGCGGGTGTTGGCGTCGGAGATGGTGGTACCGCAGGGGTAAGCGAGAGCGGCGTACCGGCAAGGGTTGGTGTTGGTGTGGGTGGTGCGGCTTTGCTACAGGCCATTGTCAGGCTGGCGATGAGGATGAGGGTGAATCCCCAAAGCAACCGTTGACGCATTTCCTCTCCTTCCCACGGCGTTGCGCCGCGCTCTGCCCTGTCTGATTCTACGCGGAGCAAGGAGCAGTTCATGTGAGTTGGCAGGTTTGGCATTTGCCTTTGCGGATCGGGTGGAATATCAGTGAAGCGCACGCTGTTCGAGAGATCGGTTAAGGGGAAATAGGGAAAGGAGAGGGTTATGACGGCGTCGGTGATGGCAAGTGCCCACGCCTCAGGAGTGCGACTTATCCGTTTTCTCTACTGCGACAACGGTGGGGTAGTGCGTGGTAAGGCGACGCATATCTCGGCGCTCGAGGCGCGCTTGCGTTCGGGAATCGGCCTGACGGTGGCGATGCAGGCGATGAACGCGTTTGACCAATTACAGCGGGTTGAAGGTATGGGGCCGGTGGGCGAGATTCGGCTGATGCCCGATCCGTCAACGTTTGTTGTGCTGCCCTATGCACCACATACTGCTGCACTGTTGGTTGACCTCTGCACGCAGGAAGGTGAACCATGGGGGGCGTGCCCCCGCTCGTTCCTCAAGCGTGTGGCACAGCAGGCGGCGGACATGGGGCTCATGTTCCGTGCGAGCATTGAGAACGAGTTCAGCCTGATTACGCCGGTTGATGCGCCACTGGATCCGACACTCTGCTTTTCGACGGCTGGCATGCTGGCAGCCCAGGCAGTGATCGATGATCTCTTTGCGTGGCTGGAGGCTCAGGGGATTATCCCTGAGCAGTACTATCCTGAGCTTGCACATGGGCAGCATGAAATTTCAGTGCAGCACGCTCCGCTCGTTGCTGCGGCTGATCGACAGATTCTCGTGCGGGAGACGATTCGTGCAGCAGCCCACGCGCATGGACTGCGCGCCTCGCTTGCGCCGAAGCCGTTTCTCGATCAGGCCGGGAATGGCGGCCATATCCATATAAGTGCATGGACGACAGATGGGCGCAACGCGTTCTGGGATGGGAGCCAGCCGCTGGGGTTGAGCGCGATGGGCCGGCAGTTTATTGCGGGGATCTTGGAGCACCTACCGGCGGTGCTGGCATTGACGACGCCGTCGGTGAATTCCTACCAGCGCCTCCAGCCGAATGCCTGGAGTTCTGGTTTTCGCTGTTGGGGACCGGATAACCGAGAGGCGCCGGTGCGTGTTGCATCACCGTATCGGCATGATCTGGCGGGGACGATCAACCTGGAGTTCAAGCCGGCTGATCTCTCAAGCAACCCCTATCTTGCCCTCGGTGCGCTGGTCGTGGCAGGACTGGACGGCATTCGACGTGGGCTTGATCCAGGGGAGCCAGTCATGATCAATCCAGCTGATATGCCAGAGGCTGAGCGCAGTGCGCGAGGAATTACGCCACTGCCGCGCTCACTTGATGAGGCGCTGGATGCATTGGAGCGTGACCAGTTGCTGCTCGATGCACTTGGGCCGGCGTTGGCGACGTCATACCTGGCTGTACGACGCTCAGAAGCAGCGGCATGCGCGGACCTGTCGCCGGAAGAGATTGCTCGACGCCATCGGTTTATCTACTGATCTTGGCTGCTGTGTGATCACGGTGGCGCAGACAATGGACGGTCCACCCAAGTGTGACCAGCCAGGCAGGGATGCCGAGTGCGCGAACCGTATCGTCGCTGCGCACGAGCGGGAAGCTCTGAAGTTGGGGCTGGAGTAAGCCGAGCAGGTTGGCGCCGAGCAGCAGGATGAGACATGCGGCGGTGTAGGCGCGGAGCGGGCGACGGTAGCCGGCGGCGAGCGCAAACGGGACCGGCCAGACGAGATATTGCACGCCAAATCCGGCGGTCGTTGCCAAGAACGTGAGCGTGAGCGTGAGCTGTGCGTGCAGGAACGGGGCTCGGCGCCACATGAGCCAGAGCGTCATGAGGAGAAGGGCGACGAGCGTTCCGTAGCGCCCGAAGAGTGCAGCTTGTGCGAGGCGTTTGGCTGGTTGCCAAGGTTGCAGAAATGCCGCGATCGGGTGCTGGGCCGCTACCGCGCTTAATCGGAGGAGGGCGGTATAGCCCCACCAACCGGGTACACCAGCGTACGAGAGAGCTGGGGTGATGACCGCGCTCCATGATCCGGGAAACAGCCAGCGGTAGCAGGCGATGCCGAGCAAGGGGACGATGGCAATGCTGAATGCTGCGGCGGCGCGGGCTTGCCATCGAGTTAGACGCCAGATAAGCAGCGGAGCGAAGAATGCTGGCCAGAGCTTGAGGAGAATGCCAAGCCCAAGCCACAGACCAGCAACTGTGCCATGACCAGCTTCAACAGCGAGGCCAGCAAGCAATCCGGCGAGCGCCGGTTCGGCGTCGAACTGGCCGTGGTAGGCGCTGACGTAGATAGCAATGGGCTGGAGGGCATACCACAGCCCGAGATGCCAGCTATCCCAACGGCGTTGGCCAAGCCAGGTGAGCGTTACCGCGATGATACCATCGGCCACAATCGGCGGGGCTTTGGTTAAAGGGGCAAAGGGTAATCCCTTCGTCGTCGCAAGCCAATGAGCCGCAGCATAGGCGTAGAGCTGGAGGGGCAGATAGGGGTGGCGACCTTGAGCGAGCGGGGTGGTGTAAATATCGTGGCCGGTGCGAATGAGGCTACCGACGATGGCGTAGGACGTCGTGTCAAAGGCTGCGCCGGAGGGGAGCAACAGCGCGGGGACAGCTCGGACGATAAGCGTGATGGCGCCCACGATGACGAGTTGCAGCCATCGGTGGACTCTTGCCGGCTGTTGGTTGGCGAACCGACGCGTGAGGATGAACCAGCACCCGCTCAGGACGGCAAGCCAGCTGAGACTCAGCCACCCGCGGGTTGCCCCTGTCACAAGCCGTCCCTTTCAGCCTGGTGGGATGGCGCAGCCGGAGCAGGTGGTTCAGGGAGCACGGAAGGGAATTGCAGCGTGGCGACTACCCAAGGCCAATGGATGGCCCAGCCAAGCATGCAGAACACTGTGTGGGCCCCCGATGCTAGAGGCGGCTACCACGCGTCTGCTTGTCAATGATGTTGACTACAAACGCAAGGATGATCGCGCCGACCAGTGCTGGCACGACGGCGATACCTGCGATCCGTGGTCCGAAGTTGCCAAGGAGCCAACCACCGAGCCAGCTGCCAAGTAGTCCAGCCGCGAGTGCACCAAGCCAGCCATAGGGAAGATTGCCCGGCACAATACGGTCAGCGAGCCAGCCGATAATGGCGGCGATGATGAGGGTAAAGACAACGCCGACGAGCTTGAGCGTGACATAGACGCCAAAGAGGATGCCGACAATCAAAACAAGCAAAATCAGCAGCGCGAGCACCCCCATCGCTGTGTGCTCCTTTCCGTGGCTCCTCCGCGACTCGGCACAGCGCCTTCCTTTACGCTGTTCAGTGTACCGGATTGTGCGCCTTCCATGCGTGGCGATGCGAAAAACAATGGGACGAGCCTGCGCGCGCACCTTGCCGAGTGTCGTGTTGCTGTGGCAGCATACCCCCGGCGTTGTCTCCAGGCAAGCGAGGGAAGGGATTGGGGCGATGGGGATGCGAGGGGATCGTCCTGGGCAATTCCGATGGATTGTGGTGATGTTGATGGTGCTCATGAGTACGCTTGCCCAGGCACCGCCGCCGACACGGGCGGATGACGCCGCTACGGCTGTGCTCCAGCGGCTGAACTGGTATCGGGCCTGGTTGGGTGCGCCGCCGCTGCAGCGCGATCCGGCGCTTGATGCGGCGGCGCGTGCTCATCTTGCGTACCTACAGCAGAATCAGGGTGATCCGAGTTTGACGGGGCTGGGGTTGCATCGTGAGCAGCCGGGTAAGCCTGGCTACACTGGCGATACCAGCGCCGACCGTGCAAAGGCGCAAGGGTATGGGGGCGACGTCGTAACTGAGGACCTTGCGCTCGGGGCGGATGTCGCTGACGCGCTCGATTGGTTCCTCGCGACGGTGGAGCATCGGTTGCCTCTGCTCGATCCCCGCATTCGAGACATTGGATTTGGTTGGGGACAGGTTGGGACAAACTCGGCAGTTGTGTTCGACATGGGCGCGCCGAGCTGGTCGACAACGGCGACGCCAGCTTGGGTGGTCTGGCCGGTGGATGGAGCGACCGGCGTGGCTCCAGCGTTCGACGGCGAGGTGCCAGATCCGTTCCCCGGGGCGTCCTACCCGCTTGGTTACCCAATTACGGTCAGTTATCTTGGCCCGGGTCAGGTGACGTTCACCGACGGGGCGCTCTTTCACGACAACCAGGCGGTGCCAACTCGGTTTCAACCCGGCACGGGCTGGCTCAGTCGCCAGGCGGGGCTTCTTGTTGCGCTTGCACCGCTCCAGCCTGGTGGGACATATCACTACGTTGTGCATGGCCAGGTTGATGGGCAGCCGTTTACCATTTCCGGAACGTTCCGCGTCGCAACGAACGATGGTGAGTCGTTAGGTATTGGCGGGCTTAGCCGTCCCGATCAGTTGCCAGGTGGAGTGGCGCGGGCGCCGCTAGCGGTGCAAGGTCGATGGTGGCGCGACGATGCCGGGGTGTTCACTGGGATGCGTCAAGGGGGATGGCTGTGGGGGCCCGATGTCTTGGCGGTGCAGGAAGAGCCGTATCGTGAAGCGCCAGGGGGCAAGCGTACGGTCGTCTATTTTGACAAAGGTCGACTTGAATTGAACGGAGACGGGCAGGTCACGGCGGGGCTGTTGGTGCGTGACATGATCCTGGGTACTGTGCAGACCGGCGATGCGACGTTTACGCCGCAGCCTCCGGCAACGCTGCCGTTAGCTGGCGATCCGGCCCCGGTGAATCCTGACGCGCCAACCTACGCAAGCTTGCACCAATTAGCAGCGGTGGTGCCAGGGCGGAGCCAGCCGAGCCGGGTCGGCCAGCCGGTTACGGCCGTGTTGCACCGCGATGGAAGTGTGAGCGACGATCCTCAATTGGGGGGCACAACAATCGCTTGGTATGATCCAGTAACGGGGGTCAATGTTGCAGCTGTGTTCTGGGATTGGCTGCAGCAGCAACCCTGGGATTGGCTCAGTGTGCTTGGTCATCCGCTGAGTGAGCCATACTGGATTCGGACGCGGGTTGGCGGGCGTGAGCAGTGGGTCTTGGTGCAGGCGTTTGAGCGGCGGGTGTTGACGGAGACGCCGAGTAACCCACCAGGTTGGCAGATTGAGTGCAATAACGCTGGCCGCGACTATCTCCAGTGGCGGGCTGGGCAAGCTGTGCCGGGAAGCTAGCGTGTGCGGGAGAAAGGGGACTTCTAATGATTGAGAACACGCCAACGTTCTTTGAACGAGACCAGCATCCGTATGATCGCATGCGGGAGGAGTACACTCGCACTGAAATTGCCTTGGCCGAACTGTTCACTACACCGCCAGATGATCCAACAGCCCTCTGCCAGGCAGTGTGCACACTCTTGCGGCAGCGGGTGTCACACTATACCTGGGTTGGCATCTATCTGGTGAAGGGATCTGATCTGATTCTTGCTGCCTGGGACGGGCCGCAGGCGACTGAGCATGTGCGCATTCCAATTGGCACGGGTATCTGTGGCGCAGCGGCAGCTGAGGGTGCGACGATTGTGGTGCCAGATGTCAACGCTGATCCGCGCTACCTGCAGTGCTTCCTCGATACCCGATCGGAGATCGTCGTGCCGATCTGGTATGAGGGGCAGGTGATTGGCGAAATCGACATCGACAGTTCACTTGTTGATGCGTTCAATAGCGAAGATCAGGCGCTACTTGAGTGGGCGGCACGGCATCTCGGCCGGCTGCTCGGACCAGCGTGGGCTGCGGGAGCAATTCCTGCTTCCGCATGATCGACTCTGTACTGGGAGCTGCCGCTGTCTCGACACGAATGCAAGAGGGGCTCTCGGCGATTTCTGGTGCTCCGGTCAAACAGGCTTGACAACTCGTGAGTGCGTTCAGTCCTGACGCAGCAGGTTGCGCGACCGGCTGCCACACGAAACTGGGCAGGCGGTCGGCGCTGACTTGTGTTGTGCTGAGCGGGTAATGTTGCACGGCCTGCGGCGTTGGCGTGAGCGGGAGGACACATCCCGCTAGCGACCGTTCACCCGATGGGACAAGCAGTGCTCTTGCTGCACTCTCAAAGAAGGGGGTGCTTTGGTGCCAATGTAAGGCGCTAGTTGGCGGGGGTGGGGTGCTCGGCAGCTTGGTGGCGATCCTCGGCGAGGAGCCAGCGAGCCAGGAGAAGGAGCAAGATGATGGTGTAGTACAGTCCGCCGCCGACCCACATGATGACGCCGGCTAGTTGCTGATCGTCGAGCGGTGTCAAGCCCCAGGGGGCACGGGCTGCAGCATAGAAGGGGTAGACCAGCCGCGGTGCAAGCGTGAGCAGTGCACCGATGGTCATGCCGACGACCATAATGACAAAGGTCATAACCAAGGCCCACACCGGCGCGACTTTGTGGTGACGTGGCACTGGTTCAACGATGACCCACCAGAAGAGCAAGGCCGTGCCAAGGAAGCAAAGGTGCTCAATGACGTGGACAGTGGTATTGACAAGTGTGGCGTCATAGAAGCGGGGGATGTGCCAGAAGACGAGGGCCACAGCATTGAGCGCGGTGACTGAGAGCGGTGAAAAGAGCGCATTGAGCGTTTGGCGTACCCAGGGCCGAGTGACGGTGAGTTGAAGGATGCGCTTGACGCGGGCAGGTGGCAGCGCTCGCAAGAAGAGCTGTACCGGCCGGCCAAGGATGAGGAGGGGTGCGCTGACTTGGATAAGGACGAGGTGCTGAAGCATGTGCGCGGTGAGACTCTCGTCGTTCCATGTGTCGAGCGGGCCGAGCAGCGCGAGCGCGAGACTGGCAAGGCCGAGGAAGAACGCAATGACCTGGCGGGTGGGGGGAAATTGGCGTCCTTGCTCACGGACAGCCAGGTAGGCAAGGCCGTAGGAGATCCCGGTCGCGAGCAACAGCGCAATTGCTGGGGGTTCGAAGCACCAGCCCATCCATGAGCGACCGACTGCGCACGCGTGGAGTACCGGTAGCAGCATTCAGATACCCTCCGACAAGGACAACCTTGCCGCTTCTAAGGTTACCATGGGTGGTGCATGACCCCTTTCCCCTTTTGTGTCTGGCACTCGTCTCCCCGTACGACATAGTCGAAGAATAACGCAGATTAGTGTCCGCGTCTTGCTGATCAGGCTCCTGTATTCCGGCGAAGCAGCGCTAGAGGAGTCTCGTATAACCCTATTCCTTACGCGATGCGAGTCGACAGAAGGGATGCAATGGATCAATACACTACGTAGCCTTCGGCGTCGCGTTCTGCTAAGCGCCGGGCGACGCGTTCAAGGTCTGGCAACCGTGGCAGAATGTCGCCGAACAGCCGCTGGTTGAAGCTGTTGTGGGCTTCCCGTGTTGTCCACCGCTCGACCCACACATACCGGCACTCCTCGTCGAGTCGTACGAGTTCTGAAGAAAGACATCCTTCGGCTTCACGTGCTTGCTGCACGATAACACGGAAGGCTTGCTCAAAGACATGCTGCATACCTTCGTCGACTTCGAAGAAGGTTAGGTCAACAAACATCGCTCTCGTCTCCATGGTTATCCTGCTGCACACTTGCCCCTGATCCTGCCGATCGTTCCGTCCTCCGTCAAGATTATCTTGCGTTCTGCCATCCTCTTTGGCATACTCAGCCCACGACGTGGGGAGTAGCCTACCGGGCGTTGGCCCGGTCTGCTCGGTCGTCAGCACAGGGAAGCATTCCCTCGGCCGAGGCAGGATCCGCTCAGGCGAGACCACGGCAGTAGGCGTTGTGCCTGCGCTGTGGACGTCTGAGCGGTTTTCTCTTTGACCACCCGGCGCAGGCGTATCAGGAGTGAAAGGGGTAGGCGATGGCTGTGCCGTGGTGGGGTTGGGTTGGATTCCTCATTGTGGTGATCGGGCTGATCGGTCTTGACCTGGGGCTGGTCAGTCGCCGCTCGCATGTCATCGGCTTCCGAGAAGCGGCCATTTGGGTGACCATTTGGGTGGGGCTCGCGCTTGCCTTCGGTGTCGGTATCTGGCTCATCGGTGGGGCGGAGCCAGGCTTACAGTACTTCACCGGCTATCTGATCGAGCTGTCGCTCTCCGTCGACAACATGTTCGTCTTTGTGTTAATTTTCAGCGCCTTCGCTGTGCCCGCTGAATATCAGCACCGTGTGCTGTTCTACGGTATTCTCTCCGCTCTTGTCATGCGTGGTCTGATGATCCTGGGCGGATCCTGGCTGATCACCACCTTCCACTGGGTGCTCTATCTTTTTGGTGCGTTCTTGGTTATCACAGGCATTCGCATGGCGCTGCAGCGCGAAGAGCGCGAGGTTGATATTGAAAATAATATTGCTATACGCCTTGTCTCGCGCATTGCGCCAGTAACTGGCGAGTATCACGGTCAACATTTCTTGACTCGCGTCAACGGCCAGCGGATGGCGACTCCGTTGCTTGTGGTCTTGGTGCTGATCGAACTGACTGACCTCCTCTTTGCCCTTGACTCAATTCCGGCCATTTTTGCCATCACGCAAGATGCGTTCTTGGTGTTTACCTCCAACGTGATGGCGATTCTCGGTTTGCGCTCGCTTTACTTCCTGCTTGCCGGACTCGTCGAGCGGCTGGTCTACCTGCGCCTTGGGTTGGGCATCATCCTAGCGTTCGTTGGCATTAAGATGCTCGCGTCAGCGTTTATCCACATTCCAACGCTGCTCTCGCTTGGTGTGGTCATCTTGGTCCTCGCCATTACGACCATCGCCTCGCTCGTTTGGGGTAAGCCGGCTGCCCAACGGGCTGCATCTGCTAGCGCACCAGGTGATACGGCACACCAGTAATGGCGATGTCCGGAATGTGCGAGAGCACACGACGCAGGCGCCATGCTGTCTGGGTGTGGAGAATGCGCTCCCACCAATGGGCTGGGACGAATTCCGGAATGACGACGGTGAGGAAGGGGCAGCCCTTCTCGCGGTGAATCTTCTCGATGACGGCAACGAGCGGACCAATGAGCTCGCGGTAAGGCGACTCAACGATAACAAGCGGAATGTCTAGCCCCGCTTCTTCCCAACGCTTCCGCAGGATCTCGCCACTCTCCGGCTCAACCGCTACATGGACTGCCGTGACATCTCGGGCAATCATCCGCGCGTACTCGAGAGCCCAGTACGACGCACGGTTGAGGGAAGCAATCGGCACAACGGCAGTGGTGGACCGGCGGATTGGCCGCTTGGTCCGCTGCCGAAGCTCGATCGGCGACAGGCGCAACTGCTCAGCGACCGAGCGATAGTGGTGATTAATAGCAGCCATCAGTGCGACGAGGATCGGGACGATGATAATGACCATCCACGCGCCATAGACGAACTTGGTGATGATGATGACGATGGTCGCTATCCCAGTGGCGACTGCTCCGATTCCGTTAATCACCATGCTATGGATGTGACGATGGCGGTCAGGCATGCGCCACCAGTGGACGACCATGCCTGTCTGTGAGAAGGTGAAAGCTGAGAACGCGCCGACGGCGTAGAGCGGGATCAAGGCGGTGACGCTCGCTTGCTTGATCATGACGAGCAGACTCGTTAACACACCGAGCACGAGGATGCCAGTGTTAAAGGCCAGCCGGTCTCCCTGGAACCGGAAGTGATGTGGCAGGAAGCGGTCGCGGGCAAGCAAGTAGGACAAGCGCGGGAAGTCGGCGAAGGCTGTCTCGGCGGCAAGGAAGAGAATCCCAGCGGTTGCTGCCTGGATAAAGTAGTAGAACGGTGATTCGCCGACGAGTGTGCGGGCCAGTTGCGAGACAATGGTTTCTTCGTCTGATGGCACGAGGTGGAAGTGATAGGTCAGGATGTGGATGCCAAAGAAGATTGTTGCCAGAATCCCCGCCATCCAGACGAGGGTGATCCGCGCATTGCGTGTTTGCGGCTCCTTGAAGATCGGAATACCGTTGGCGATCGCCTCTACGCCGGTCAGTGCTGAGCTTCCGGAGGCGAAGGCCCGCAAGATAAGGAACAGGGTGAGAGGTTGCACTGCCTCCGGCATCGGATAACGGACTGGATGCGGGTGCAAGGGGAGGATGCCGAGCCAAGCGGCAAACCCAAGCCCTAATAACACGTACATGCTCACAATAAACGCATACGTCGGGAGTACGAAGACGGTGCCACTTTCGCGCACGCCGCGCAGATTAACGAGCGTGATAAACGCGATTGCCGCAACAGCGATCTCAACCCGATAGGGGTAGAGGGAGGGGAAAGCTGATGTGACAGCGGCAACGCCAGAGGAAATGCTCACTGCCACGGTCATGGTGTAGTCAATTAACAGGGCTGAGGCGGCAACCAATCCAGGGTATTTGCCAAGGTTTTCGAGCGTAACATGGTATGTTCCACCGCCTTCCGGGTAAGCCATGATCGTCTGGCTGTAGGAAAAGGCGACGATTGCGATCAGCAAGACGATTGCGATACCAACGGAGAGCATGGCGCTGTAGCCGACGAGGCCGGCCAGCACGAGGATGCGTAGCGCTTCCTCAGTTGCATAGGCTGTCGAGGAAATCGCGTCGGAGGAGAGAATTGCCAGCGCGCGGACTTTGTTGAGCCGCTCGTGCTTGGCCTCGGCCCAGCTCAGTTGCCGGCCGATCAGCACCCGCTCGAGCCGGTATAACAGCCGGCCGAAGCCTTCCTTTGGCGCTGTGACGTCTGCGACGTAGTAGCGGGCGCCGACCGGCTTCAGCGGCAGGTCATTGGCCGGGACGTAGCGAACATAGCGATCGCCGGGGTGTGAACCAGTGACTGTAACACCAGAAGAAGATGATCCTGAGGAAGGACTTGGCAGCTCACTCTCGTCCTGTGCAAACGGCATCGCCGCAGCTCCACCGATACGGGGCGTACAACAGCTACGCCCTCTACAGGCTCCCAATGATACAACGTCCAGTCAAGTCCTGTATGTCTTCTCCTAGCATGCTATTCCTTCTCCCACCGGTCTCTCGGGGGATCAGTCTGCTCGCTCCTTCTCTTGTTCCGCTCCGAAGGGCTATGGGAGCTATTGTCTGGGAGTGCGGAGAGGCTCGCCAGCGGTAAAGGGGTTGGTCCAGGCAATGTCGGTACGGGAAAAGCGGTTCGGATCAAAGGGGGCAAGGTCGAAGGCTGCCTGGCCAAGGCAGATGAGCTGGGCGAGGGCCTTGCCAACAGCTGCACCCCATGAGAAGCCGCCGCCGTTGAACCCCGCGGCAACGTAGAGTCCGGCGATGCCGCCATAGGCGCCAATGAGCGGAAGTCCATCGGCCGTGAAGCCCATGAGTCCAGCCCACGCCCGGCGAACACGCACGCGAGCCAGATCCGGGAAGAGGCGCACGAGCAGGGCGGCGATGGCCTGCAGCACTGGCGGCGTGGTTCGTTCCTCCCAGATGCCGAGGCCGGTGCGCACGTCCAGCCGGCGAAAGCCGCCGCAGAGCACACGGCCGTCAGGCGTCTGCCGGCCATACTCTTTATCATCGTTGGCGGCAAAGGGCATTGGAACGATTGGCGGAGCTGGCTCGGTAACAAGAATTTGCCCACGGGCTGGCACGAGGGCGCCGGGTGGGAGATCAGGCAAGAGGAGCCCGGCCCACGCGTTGGTGGCGATCACCACGGTGCCAGTTTCAATGACGCCCTCAGGTGTTACCACGCCAGTGACTGCGCCGTTGGTAATCAGCAGGCGGGTGACAGCGAGTGGCGCGACGATCCGCGCGCCAAAGGCCTGGGCTCCGCGCGCAAGTGCCCAGACAAGCGCGAATGGCCAGAGGTGTCCGCGCTCAGTCAGGAGGCGGGCACCGACGACATGCTCACTGATGCTCGGCACAAGGTCGCGTAGAGCGGTACGGTCGAGCAGTTGGCTGTGGATTCCAAGGTCGTCTAGGCTTGGCTGCTCGGCAGCTGCGCGGGCGGCTTGCGTGTCATCGAGGAAGAGGTCAAGGCTGCCGGTGACGCGGAGCTTGAAGTCGTCGTCGAGTTCGCCAGGGAGTTCGTCTTGCAGCATCCGGAAGTTCTCGCGGGTGAGCGCAATGACCGCCCGGCCGGCGTGGCGCTGGAGGATACCGGCAACGCCAGTCATCCCGCCGTTGCGGCCTGAGGCGCCAGCAGCGATGCCCCGGAGGTCGAGGACCAAAGGGGGGCGTCCACGCTTAGCAAGTTGGTAGGCGACTGAGCAGCCGGTGAGTCCCGCGCCAACGACAACGATGTCTGCACGCCGCAGTGTGGGATGGGTCAGCATGGCCATGGCCCGTCCTTTCCGCAACCGCTCTTTGCCCGCACCATGCTCGGCACGGCCGTCTGAGTATGACAGATTACGCAGAAGGCGGCGAGAAAACGGCGACAGCGAGGACGACGCGCAGGCGGTCTTCGGCAAGGCTCCGGCGGACGTTGGCGAGCATGCGTGGGGTGTCTGGCCCGAGGATGAGATGGATGCCGAGCGGGCTCGGGCCGATTGGGCGTGTGGCCTGACGCTCGGCCCAGGCGCGGGTCTCAGCGGTGACGTCCTGCCATGTGCGGATAACGAAGCCAGCGGCTTCAAGTCCAGCCCGCAAGGCGTGGGCGGAGACGAGGGCACTTTCGTCGGGGGTCTGGGCCCAGGGAGCGGGGAAGTGGGGTGGGCCAGCCGGACCAGCGACTGGCTCGTGGAGGGCGAGCACACCGCCGGGTCGTAGCACGCGGGCGAGTTCGGTGAACAGGCGGGGTTTGTCAGGCACGACCAGCGCGACGTGCTGGAGCCAGACAGCGTCGACACTGGCCGGGGCGAGTGGCAGCGCCTGTGCGTCGCCAGCGACGAAATGGACTTGGCTGGATAGGCCGACTTGCGTGGTGAGCCAAGTGCCGAGGTGACAGAAGGCAACCGACCGCTCGACAACAAGGACCGAGCAACCACGAGCGGCGAGCAGCCGTGCTGCACCGCCAATGCCTCCCCCGACGTCGAGGACGCGTGTGCCGGGTGACAGAGCTGCCTGCTCAGCCAGGGCGAGGGTGAGGCGGCGGCCGCCAGTGTGGACCTGATCGAGGGCGGCCAGATCATCGATCTGGAGAGGCGAGGTTTTGCCCGTGGCAGCGAGGGCAGCGGCGACGGCATCGCGGAGAGCACTCGGAGACGACATGGCCACTGCCTCATAGTCCAGAGAGGGCATAAGTTGCAGCCTCAAAGAGGGCACTGGAGAGGACAAGTGCGAGGATGAGAACGGCCAGGAAGATGACGGCAACGACGAGCAGATGGGTGAAAGCGGCGCGGTCAGCTGAGCGGGCACGAGCGGCAGCGGCGCGGGTATAGGCGGCGGTCCAGCCGGGGGTCGTGCCGGTGTAGCGCTGGAAGAGCAGGTCGGCGACCGCCCGCTGACGTCGAGCCTGGTCGTAGGCCTGACGGGTGGCTTCATGCGAGAGGACAGCGTAGGCGGCGTTGATGAGTTTTGCACGCTCTTCGGCGATGCGGCGCTGGTCAGGATCGCGGACGTGGTCAGGGTGGCACTGCCGCATGAGGGCGCGGTAGGCACGAGTGATCTCGTCCCGAGTGGCGGTGAAAGGGACATCAAGGACGGCGTAGTAGTCAAGTGTTGGATCAAACTCAGGCCGATTGGATGGCATGAATCATGCTCCTGTGCCGTGGCCGCGCTTGAGTAGGCCACAGCAGCACACGCTGTTGCGCTTGCTCTAACGATAGCAAAGGCAACGGTTACTCCCAACTCCTCTCCTGCTGGGGAAGAAGTGTTGTGGGGCAGGAAGGCTACTTGTCAGTGCCAGACCCTGGGGCAGGGAGCGATTCAATTTTTAGTCGCATGGTGACAACTCCGCGTTCACTGCCGTGCTCCCCGGTGTCTTCATCCGGCGGGCGAGGAGCAGGCAGACAGTGAGGTTGCGTTTGCCCCCCATCCAGAAGTGCTCCTTCGCGCGAGCGTAGCCACGGGCCGGGCGGTTACAAGCTGGTTACCAACGGCACGGAAACTTCGGAAGTGTGCTGGGGACGATACCCAGCACGCTCTACCAGTGCGGTGGGATGTCCGCTGGCTGGACTCGCGACCCGGGCGCGTACAGCCAACCACGGCAAAGCGGGTGCCGTGAGGCGTTGGACTTGGCTCCTGATCGCAGTGGGGAAAGGCAAAACGGTTTGGATGGCGTTCCCCTCCCGCAGGGAGGAGCAAGCAACGGTAGAGCGCAACTACGAACAGTGTCTTGGTTGGTGGAGGACAGAATGAATACCTCAGTATCGAATACGGCACATCCAGCGCCACTCCGCTTGCCAGCCACCTTGACTGACCGGCGCACCTGGGTGCGTGCCAGTGAAGATGCCTGGTGGGTACGTCCAGCGTTTCTTCTCCTCCTCGCTGCCACAGCTGTCCTCTATCTCTGGGGGCTGGGTGCTTCGGGGTGGGCAAACGCCTACTATTCTGCCGCAGTCATGGCAGCAACGAAGAGCTGGAAGGCCTTCTTCTTCGGCTCTTTTGATCCATCTAACTTCATCACGGTTGACAAGCCGCCGCTTGCCCTCTGGATCATGGATCTGTCAGCACGGCTCTTCGGCGTCAGTTCCTGGAGCATCCTGGTGCCAGAGGCGCTGGAGGGTGTGGCGGCCGTTGGGTTGTTGACGGCGGCCGTGCGCCGCTGGTTTGGGCCCGTTGCTGGGCTACTGGCCGGGGCGATGCTCGCGCTGACACCGGTTGCCGTCCTGATGTTCCGTTTCAATAACCCTGATGCATTGCTGACCTTGCTACTTGTCTCTGCGGCCTATGCCACGATGCGCGGCCTTGAAGATGGCCGCACGCGCTGGATTGTGCTCGCAGCGGTGCTCATTGGCCTTGGCTTCCTGACGAAGATGCTCCAGGCATTCTTAGTGGTGCCGGGTATTGCGCTCGCGTATCTCATCGCAGCGCCGCGACCATTCTGGACACGGATACGCCAGTTGGCACTGGCCGCTGTGGCTGGGCTGGTCGCTGGTGGCTGGTGGGTGGCGATTGTCGAGCTGGTACCGGCCTCATGGCGGCCGTACATTGGTGGATCGCAGAATAATGACCTACTGAACCTGATCTTCGGATACAACGGCTTTGGTCGCCTGACCGGGCAAGAGGCTGGCAGTGTTGTCGGCCGAGGGCAGCCGGGGCCAGGCGCTTGGGGGCCGACTGGTATCACCCGCCTCTTTAATCAGGAAATGGGCGGACAGATCTCTTGGCTGCTGCCTGCGGCATTGCTCGGGCTGGTAGTCCTCGCAGTTGTCAGCTGGCGAGCGCCGCGCACTGACCGCGTCCGGGCGATGGCGATGCTCTGGGGCGGCTGGCTGCTCGTGACCGGTGCGGTCTTTAGTTTTGGCCAGGGCATCATCCACCCGTACTACAACGTGGCGCTGGCTCCGGCCGTGGCCGCGTTGGCGGCGAGCGGTGCAGCAGTGCTCTGGCGGGCACGCAGCCACTGGCTTGCTCGGCTCACGCTTGCTGCTGGTATCGGGGTGACGGCTTGGTGGGCAGCAACGCTGCTCGGGCGAACGCCCGCCTGGTTGCCGTGGCTGCGCGTTGCTGTGCTCTGGGGCGGGGTTGTAGCTGCAGTTGGGTTGTTGCTGGCAACGCCGCGGCTCCCTCGTGCGCTTGCGGTTGGCACGGCTGCGGTTGCACTAGCAGTAGCACTAGCAGGCCCAACCGCCTACTCCGTTGTAACTGCGGCGACGCCCCATACCGGCGCATTGCCCTCAGCTGGGCCGACGCAGGCTGCCTTCCGCGGTGGGCCTGGTCAGGGCAACGCTGGCCGGTTTAATGGCCAAGCCAACGTGCGGGGCTTTGCCGGTAATAACGGCCAGTTTGGCTCAGGAACAAACCGTGCCTTCGGGCAGTTTGGCCGATTTGGACAGGCCGACGGCAATACCTTCGGTGGGTTTGGCCAGCCAGGCATGCCTCCCGCTGGCATGGGGAACCCCGGCGGGTTTGGCGGCGGACTGGGTGGTCTGCTTGATGCACGCACTCCCTCAAGTGAGCTTGTGAATCTGCTTCGGCACGATGCTGATCGCTATACCTGGGTCGCGGCGACCGTTGGGGCGAACAACGCGGCTGGTGTCGAGCTTGCGACAGGCGAGCCGATCATGGCCATCGGCGGCTTCAATGGCACCGATCCTGCCCCGACGCTGGTTGAGTTCCAGCAACTCGTTGCACAGGGTAAGATCCACTACTTCCTGGCCAGTGGTGGGTTCGGTGGCCCAGGTGGACGTAGTGGTACGGCACGCGAGATTGCCACATGGGTCGCTGAGCACTTTGCCTCAACCACTGTTGGCGGTGTCACTGTCTACGATCTTACCCAGCCGCTTAGCGCAATCAGCAACTCAACCCTGGGTTGATGGAGGGTCACGATGGCACCTCGAATGTCACGCCCGTCGCCCGCTGCTCACCTTGACGAGAGGGAGAGCGTTCCAATGAACCGCATTCCGCGATCTGCGCCGATGCACGCTGGGACTGATGCCGTACTGCGGCCGTGGCAAGCGGCCGGGACTTCCCACCGGCCATTGCTGCGGCTGGTGGTATCGGCACAGCCGCGGGTGTGCCACGCTATGGCAGGGGTGTGGCAAAGACCGGTTGTGGATCGACTACTTCGGTTTGCCATCGTTGGTGGGGTGGCCGGGAGCGTCCAGCTCGGACTGCTGGCCGGGCTGACCCGAGCTGGGCTGCATCCGTTCCTTGCCGATCTGGTGGCTTTCCTCTCCGCTGCCCAAATCAACTCCGCCCTCAGTCAGTGGTTCACCTGGCGCGACCGGAGACTCACAGGCTCGGGGCTTGTGGCACGCTGGCTCGCCTTCCACACAATGATTGCCGGGACCGCGTGCCTCAACTTCTTGGTCTTTTGGGCTGCTGATCGGGTGCTGCCCCACCTTGTGGCGGCGGCGCTCGGCATTGCAGTAGCTGCGTTGGTGAACTTTTTGGGCGGCGATCGCCTGGTGTTTGCGCCGCTGGCCCCTGCCCCAGCCCGCGTAAGCACTCGGCCGTTGCCGCAACGGAAAGGGGGACGATGATGCGGACATTGACGCGGCGTGCGCTTTTACATGCCGCTGCTGTGACCAGTGGAGCAACTCTCTTCGCTGCATGTGGAGTGCGTCGCACGGCCGGGACACCAGCCCCGGCCGCTGTTATGTCGCCAACAGCACGTGTCACCGCGGCCGGTGAAGCATCGGCTGTGGTAGAGACTCCGGCGATTCCCGGCCTCGCCGTTTTCCCGCTGCCGAACAGTGCCACCGCGATGCCGCAGACGGAGATTACGATTCGTGGTGTTACTCCCGATGCGATTGCTGCAGTCAGTGTCACGGGCAGCCAGAGTGGCGGGCATCTTGGCACGCTTGTGTCACACAGCGACAACGCTGGGGCGAGTTTTGTCCCCAGTTCACCATTTACGCCAGGTGAACACGTGAGCGTTGCAATTGAGGTCGCCGGCCAACCCCGATCGTTCCAGTTTACGGTTGCTACACCGGTTGCTGTCCAACCAGCCGGGCCTGGGCAACTTGTTGATGACCCGCAGTACGTGTGGCATTTCCGCTCACGTCCCGACCTTCTGCCCCCGCGTGTCACGGTCACGCGCAGCGGCAACACAGCTCCTGGTCTGATCTTCCTTGGCGTTAAAGGAGGTGATGGCGTCCAAGGGTATGGCCAGCGTGGCGCGATGGTGTTAGACGAGCAAGGTGAGCTGGTCGGCTTCTTCCCCGTTTCGGGCGACGACCAATTCATCGAGAACGTCAGTATTCAAACCTACCAGGGGAAGCCGGTGCTTGCCTGGTGGGAGGGCCAGCATGTCGTTGGCTATGGTCGCGGGCGCTACGTCCTTCGCGACACAGCGTATCGCCCAATCGTTGAGATTTCGGCAGGCAATGGCTATGCGGGCGATTTCCATGAGTTCCAGATCACCCCGCAGAACACGGCGATCTTCGTTATTTACCAGCCGGTGCAGTGGGATCTTTCGGCGGCAGGCGGTTCCGCCCAGGGAATTGCGGTCGACGGCGTGATCCAAGAGCTTGACATTGTCACTGGGCGAGTACTCTTTGAGTGGCATGCGCTCGACCATGTCAGCTTTGACGAAAGCTACGTTGCTGCGCCACAGGATCCGAACAACCATTACGACTTCTTCCACATCAATGCTGTTGATATCGATCTCAGCGACAACACGTTGCTCGTCTCGGCCCGCTACACCTGGTCCATCTACAAGATTGACCGCAAGACTGGCGCGGTCATCTGGCGACTTGGTGGGAAACGCAGTAGCTTTACCCTTGGTCAAGGTGTTCAGACGGCTTATCAACACCATATCCGTTGGCACCGTGATGGGACATTGACCATTTTTGATAATGGTGGAGCCAACAACGACACGAAAGTGCATGACCAGTCGCGCGGGATCGTGCTCAAGCTGGACACGGGGCGCAAGCAGGTGAGCCTTGTGCGGCAGTACACGCATCCTGACAAGGTTTTTTCTGAGAGTCAGGGGAGCATGCAGGTCCTGGATAATGGCAATGTGTTAATTGGTTGGGGAAGTGCACCTTACTTCAGTGAGCATCGGGCCGATGGCACGCTCGTGCTTGATGGCCGTTTGCCTGACCAGAATGCATCGTACCGTGCGTTTCGTTCTATCTGGAACGCGCAGCCGGCTGACCCGCCCGTCCTCGCTGTTGAGCGTGGTGAAGGAGACGCGGTGACGGTCTACGCTAGCTGGAACGGGGCGACGACGGTAGCGCGCTGGCAGGTCGTGGCTGGGCCATCGCCGGAAGAACTCAGTCCGGTGAGTGAGGCTCCCAAGCAAGGATTCGAGACAGCGATCACCGCGCATACTGCCCAGCCCTGGATCGCTGTTCGTGCGCTTGATGCGAAAGGGCAGGTCCTTGCACAATCGGCCGTCGTTGCCGCGCCGCCTGTTGGGGGTAGTTAGCTCGAAAGCTCTTTGTCTCAGTTGCTCTCGTGCGCCGATCAGGACCGGGCAGAAGAGGAACCGCTGAGGTGCTCCAACCCTCTCTTCCCCAGAGGGGGTAGGGAGTGGGGGCATCTGCTGACGTGTGGCTACGTGCCAGATCACGCTCTCTTCACTGGGGGCAGGTTGAGGGCTGAGTCGAATTGGCCTTCATCCTTGCCCCTTTTCTTCGTCATCAGCAGCGAAGGAGCCTCGGGTGCCGAGCAGAAAAAGATGAACAGAAAGTGAACAGTGCGGTGTGTGCGGTGTGGCACGTGTGGTTGTGTGCCTTGATTTCCTAAGAGCTTCCTGCTACCGTTTTCCTTGTCGGAATCCAACCTTGCAAGGAGCCGACATAAGTAGCAAGCGGACGCCGGGATGAGGTGGCTCACTGACATGATGCCAGTGACGCGAACGGCCGTCGGCGCTGGTAGTGGCACGGGAGCGACGGATTGTGCGATCTCCTGCTTGGTCGTTCCGGAACCTGAAGCGTGACGACCGTGTCTCAAGGCGCGCAATCATGGCGTGTTGTCCTGCCCAGTATGGCCGTGATCGTTGTGACGTGGCGTGTCGGTGATCTACCAATCCAGGCGTTCCGTACCTCTAGTATGGGGGACCGGCTTATTGCGGCATGCGTGAACCGAGCGGCGCACAAAGGTGTCATGACGTAGGAAGGTGAAGGGATACAACCGATGGGTGCTGAAGAGAAAGTCTCGGGAACAGCGAAAGAGATCGCTGGCAAAATCAAGGAGAAGGTTGGCGAGTGGACTGATAATCCTGACCTTGAGGCTGAGGGCAAGGCCGAGCAACTCGAGGGCAAGGCTGAGAAGGCCAAGGGCGAGCTTAAGGACAAGGCGAAAGACCTGAAAGATAAGGTTGACGAGACACTCCACGATCGTTAAGGGTATGTCACGCTGCGTCGCCGGGCTGCTCGCATGCCGCTGATCACGTCGTATGTCTGTCACGATCGCTTCTCGTAAGCTGGTTCCTGCTTCCGAATGGTGATGATTCCCTGGTGCTCCTGTTTAGGGAGCACCACACACTCCAAAGACTATGGTTTTCTTGGTTTATCAGTCTTCGAGAGAGTGGGAAAGCGGTAAGTTGGTGTGGAGGAATGACGATGGTTGAGCAGAGGCCAGAGCGACCGACAACGCAGGATCGCAGTGTAGGTGAGCGTTCGGGGAGTAGCGCAGTTGAGCGTGTCGCTAGCTCAGTACCGTCGATGACATCAGGCAGCACGTCGCTTACTCGCCCGCGGGCGACCGAGCTCATCACCGAGAACGGCCGCACAACCATTGCTGACACGGTCGTGGCCAAAATTGCCGCTATTGCCGCTCGTGAAATTCCGGGTGTGCACGAGCTTGTTCCGCATAGCGCCGCCAGCGCGATTGCAGGCCTGACGCAGCGCGTGACCGGCGACGTGCGCACCGCTGGCGTTCGCGTCGATATCGGCGAACAAGAGGCCGTTATTGACGTCCGCATGGTGGTCGAATATGGCATCAGCATCCCACAAGTTGCTGAGGCTGTCCGCCGCAACATCATGAATCGCATTCAGGGACTGACCGGTCTGAGTGTGCGTGAAGTCAACATCGAAGTTACGGATCTCTTCTTCCCGGAGGATGTTGCTGCGGAAGCTGCGCGGCCTGCTGAATCACGAGGTGCATGAGTGTCGATGGCGGCGGAGCACTCCTCGCCAATGATCGACCCGGCGATCGCGCTTGCGAAGGCGATCGCCGGGGCCCTCGTGCTGTTGCCTGGCTGTGTGCGCCTGGATGCTGGTCAGTTTAGTCCGATTGCAACCTATGGACCAGGTGAACGGGTAGATGGTATTGCGGTCACTGTCCTTCCTGACCGTGTTCAGGTCACGGTAGCACTGGTCGCTCGCTACGACCCTTCCCGTTCTCTTTTCAGCCTAGCTGACGAGGTCCGTGAGGTGGTCAGCGGTGTGGCGCAGTTGCTGATACCCCTGCCAGTGCGGCCGATTGATGTTGTAATCACCGATCTGGAGGCTGAGGGGCAAGGATGAACGTCTTCAATCGGATCATCATGACGCTGCTTGGCCTGGTTCTCGTTGTCGGCGGTGTGCTGGGGTTGCTCGGCGCACTCGCTGCCAGTGTAGGAACACAGGTATTGACGACACTCGGGATCGGGCATCTTGTGACGCTGGTCAGTCCATTCTCGCCGTGTCTTGCAGCTGCCTTGCCCGCGGCGCTCGGTATTGCCAGTAAGCTGCTCATTGTCGGCGCAATCGGCGTTGTCCTCGGGGTGATTGTGCTGGTGCTTGAACTACGCGGACTGCGGCGGCCGCGTCCGATTGCGCTCTTTGAAGATCCACAGGGGCGGGTGACTATTTCCCAGGATAGTCTCCGCGTGCTGGTTGAGCATGAAGCGGCCCGGGTCCCTGGAGTGCGTCGGGCATCAGCCAGGGTGCAGGCTAAGGGTGAAGGCTTGGTCGTGCACTGCAACCTGGCAATCTGGCCTGATTATTCGCTGCCCGAGATGGCCGCTGCAGTGCAGCAACAGGTGCGCGAAGCGGTCAAGGATCTGCTGGGCCAAGCCTTAGCGCGGCTCGATATTGAGACGACCGTCGTCCGGCCTTCTACTCCAGCCCAGCAACGGGCGTAAGCGCGTGGAGAGTGGCAGGGAAGGAATGACGTATGCTACATCTCGATGAACTCCTGGAGCGACCGATCTTAGTCATTGTGCTCGCCGCGCTCTTGATCATCCTTGGCCTGTTGATTATGAACAATCCCCGACTGCTATCCTGGCTAGTTGGAATTGGCTGTGTGCTCGGCGGCATCGCGCTTGGCGCGCAGGTGCTGCTCGGTGGACGCCGATATCGTTAGATGAATCGGCCAGGTGGCGGTGGAGGCTCGCCGATCAGCGGCAAGGCGTAGTGACGGAAGGCTGGGGTGATGCGGTGCCCGTCTTCACTGATGAACGCGTCAGGGAGTTGCCGCTCACGCCCAGCCACACGACTAAGCGGTACGGCACCAAAGCTGACAGTGTACGGCTCATTCGCGATGCGCTTCAGCGTTACCATGACCTCGGTTGCGCCTTCCGTTAGCAGGCGCACGGCATGTGCCCCCGCTGTCCAGGCTTCCTGCCAGTCAACGGAGGAAACAGCAAGCGAGAGCATACGGGCGATGGTTCCTGGTTGGTCGATGCGTGCACGAAGTCCCAGTTTGGTTTCGACCGCCCGAGCGAGGGCAGCTGCCGGGCTCGGGTGATAGGGGTGACCGAACGGATCGACCCAGCGCGTCTCGGCTCCGCCAAGTGGTCGGCCGGTTGCATCGCGTAATGTCTCGGGCACGACGACGACGGCCATACCATACTGCGCGTGCACTTGCTGGATGGCAGTAACAGCGTCCTCAAGGCTCTGCGGTGGTCGCTCGGGGAAGAAGATCAGATGTGGTGGATCGTCTGGCGTGGTTTGGCCCAGGGCGGTGGCGGCAGCGATCCAGCCAGCATTCCGCCCCATCACTTCTATTAGTTTGACGGGGAAGAGCGCGGCCGTGGCAGCAGTGTCCAACCCGGCGTCGCGCGCAGCATAGGCCCAGAACCGTGCCACGGAGCCATATCCAGGACAATGGTCGGTCTCCGGCAGATCGTTATCGATGGTCTTCGGTACGACGACGACCTGCAGGGGATAGTGCGCACGCTCAGCGGCTCGGGCAAGCCGCAGGGCAGTCTCAGCCGAGTCATTGCCGCCGATGTAGATAAAGGCGCTCACGTGATGACGCTGCAGGATGCTCACGGCGAGGTCAGCCATTTCTGGTGAGAGGCGTACGCGGGTGGTGCCAAGTGCTGCCGAAGGAGTGTGCGCAACTGCCTGACGAATCTCTGGAGGTTGTGCGCTCAAGTCGACGAAATCCTGTCGCAGGATGCCTTCAATGCCGTAACGTGCGCCGAGTATAGCAGCGAAGTGGCGGCTGCTAAGGGCGGCCTCGACTGCACCAATCAGACTGCTGTTGATAACAGCGGTTGCTCCGCCCCCCTGCGCAAGTACTAAAACCGGCCGGCTCATACCTCCCCCTGCTCGCCAGGGAAGATTGTAACCGGCCGGAGGAATCCTGTCGCGCTAATGCACGCGGTAGCGCCCGCCGATGATGACGTCGCGGTTCGGTGTGATGATGACAATATCGGCTTCGTCGGCCGGCTGCTGGAAGCGCAGGGGCTTGGTCGTTGTGCGTACGAAAAGTGTGGGGACCAGCAGGCTTGTCCAGCCGAAGCCGAGGCCACTCCGCAACGCAATGCCTTCAATGGTCAGTTGGTCAACGTGGGCATCGGTCGTGATCCAGCGCTGGAGGAAGGGGCTGAGCCGTGGCCCCAGAACAATCGCCGCAAGCAGTCCGGCAAGAAATGGCCAGATACTGAGGGTGTGCAGGATGATGAGAACGGCCAGAAACGTGACAGCGAGGACGAGCTGCGAGGCCAGTAACGTCGTGCCGCATCGAGGATGAATCGCCAGGCGGCACTCACCGGCTTGGAGCCGCTGCAATGCTTCATGCGCTGCGTCAAGCACGAGCGCTGGGGAGACAGCACCACGGATATAGAAGCCGTCATGGCGAGCCAACCCGGTCAATTGTGACGGACCAAAGCGCTCTTCGAGTACGTTGATCGTGGCGTGTTCGAGCGCGTGGTTCTGTCGCAACTGGCGATCGCGTAACAATCGCCAGAGTTGTCCCGGCGCGGTTACAAGGGTGACAAGCGCGCTCAGGGTCATGCCCACAGTAACAGTGAGAAAGAGGAATCCGGCAATCAAGAAAGCGGCGAGGAAGAGTACCATCAACCCGATCATGCGCTACCCCTTCGAGCGATGCGTCCAGCGGCAAGTATGCCACTTGCGTTTAGCTGAAGGCGGCCATGACCGTGTTGAGGACAGCGCTCAGGCGCCGTGTGAAACCCAGGCGATCAGCGTTCATGTGGCGGTTGGAGACAAAGGCGATGAGGACACGTGCGCGTGGGTCATACCACAACGCGCAGCCCGTTGCGCCACTTAGGCCAAAGCTCTCTGACGAGAACAAATCGCCTTCGCCGAAGCTGCCTTGCCCAATGGCGAACCCGAGCCCCCACGATGGCAAGTCAGGGCGGAAGAATCGCCGTACCTGGTCGGTGGTCATTGTGCAGATGGTCGCGGCCGAGAGAACCCGACTGCTCGCTTCGGGCGTGAAGAGTAGGCCAAAGCGGACAAGGTCAGGCAATGTCGCGACGACACCCCAGGCGGGATGACCAAGGCGTAAGCCATAGCTCGCGCCATACATATGCCCGGGTGTTCCCTCACCAAGCGCCCCAACGACGCGTGCAAGCCGTGGTGCTGCCTCGGGCGGCAGTGGGAAGAACGTTTCGCGCAGGCCAGCTGGTTCGAGGATGAGTTCACGGAGCAGTGTCGGAAAGCGTTGCCCGGTTGCAGCTTCGGCCACAAGCCCGGCGACAGCGTAGCCGAGGTCGCTGTAGGCGAACTGGCTGCCTGGGGGGAACTGCAGTGGGGAGGTGAACGCCGCATCGACAAGTTCGTCGAGCGGCTGCTGGGCGAGCAGGAGCGCTTCCATGTCAGGTGGTTCATAGAGCAGTCCGCTGGTATGGGTGAGCAGATGGCGCAGGGTGATTGCCTCACGTCCTTCACCAGCGAGTTCTGGGAGCAACGAGTAGACTGGCAAGCTGAGTGTCAATGTTCCCCGCTCGACCAGTGCCATGATCGTCGCTGCGGTGTAGAGTTTCGAGATGGCAGCAAGCGGCCAAAGCACCCGGCTGCTGCTTGGCACGCCTGGTGCGGCCTCGCCAGCGTACCACTCGATGGCCAACCGGCCTTCGTGGACGACTGCCAAGCCAGCGCCGTCGATCTCCCCGCGCTCGATCGCCTTCTCGATGTGGGCCTGTGCCTGGGCAAAGCCGTTGGCCTGGTGGGATGCCATGGTCATGCTCCTGGTTAGCGTGTGCCGTCAACGCGCTCTTCTTCGCCAAATTCTGGAGCTCGAGCATGGGCGCGCTGCTCATGCTCGGCAATCGCTGCGCGGATTGCCTCAGCGATGTTTGCCAGGAGCCGCTCGAAATGGTCCGCTGGCAGACCAAGATCGTTTGCTGAAAGTCCGCGAGATAGAATGTCACGGAGGTGCTGATCCGTCATGGACTATCATCCCTCATCTGTCCGCTGTCACGTTTCCGCATGCTCGCCGGGCATTTCGCCAGTGTACCACCGTACGATGCGCCGTGAATCAAATGGGGAGCCGGCATTGCCGCTTGGCAACTTTGTTACGCGGTGATTCGCGGTAAGCGTGTCTCGGGATTGCCCGCGGCTTGGCTGTTCACCATCCGTCCTCACAACACCATTGAGCATGCTGTCGGGATTATGGCAGTCACCTCGCTGCGGTGCAAGGCGTGCTGCAGCGAGGAACAAATCAACAGCCTTGTCTGATATTGCTGTCAGGTGTGCCGGGCTGACATGCGGGAGTGGCCTAGCTGAACGGGGCATATCATGCGCTGGGCAACTGTATTCTGCTGGAGTGGACGGACACGACTGCGCTGAACATGAAAGCTCCGCGCCCGGACGGACGCGGAGTGAGGGAGATGGGTTCTGCTGGAGATGGAGGGCTTAGTACCACACCGTGCGGGTCAGCACGCGCCTGACAGCCTCGAAGTCTCGCCGGGCCTCCCGAGCACTCGGGGCCCCGCTGCCAGCGCGGCTGACGACGGCGCTGTAGTACTCTTCAAAGAGCGAATCGGCAGAGTTGCCACTCAAACGGCGAAGCAGCGCTCCCAGTCGGAACATTGGTGAATCCTTTCCGGCGCTGAACCGAAGCGCCTCGCGCTTTCCGTTATTACGATATCACAATATCGCGATATCGTCAAGAGTGTTTTGCTCTGTATCCATGCTCATCAAAGCGCTGGTGCGGCAGGAGCCCGTCTTGGCTTTTGCTCACTGCGGCTTCCCGCGATAATACGCCGGAGGGTGGATTCGCGCGGCATATCGTGTCGAGGGGAGTGCATGATGGACAAGGTGATCATCTCTGTTGCCGTAACAGGCAGCTGGACGACGCGTCAGCACACGCCCTATGTCCCGCTAACACCAGAGGAGATCGCACAGCACGTCGTCGATAGCTGGCGTGAAGGCGCAGCGATTGCCCATATTCACGTGCGCGACGATGAAGGCCGGCCAACCTCCGATCCACAGCGGTACGCTCGTGTTCGTGAGCTTGTCCGCGCTCAGGGGTGCGATGTCGTCCTCAACTTCACGACTGGCGGAGGTGCTGGTCAGGCAAGTGAGGAGGAACGTCTTGCGCCGGTGCGCCTTCGGCCAGAGATCGCCTCGTTCGATGCGGGTTCGCTCAACTTTAACGACCGTGTCTTCGTCAATTCGCCGCAGTTCCTCGAGCGCCTTGCCCAGGAAATGCTTACCTATGGCGTCAAGCCGGAAATCGAGTGCTTCGACACCGGCCACATCGAAAATGCGCGTCGTCTCATCGACCGAGGGCTTATCCAGCCACCGTTTTGGTTCCAGCTTGTGCTTGGCGTCCGGGGTGGTGCACCAGCCACGGCTGACCAGCTCGTCCATATGGTGCGTCAGCTACCACCCGGTGCCCACTGGTCGGTTTGCGCCATCGGCCGTCACCAGCTTCCGATGAATCTCATTGCCCTCGCGATGGGCGGGCATGTCCGCACCGGTCTCGAAGACAACGTCTACTATCACTACCGCGTTCTCGCTGAGAGCAATGCGCAACTTGTGGCTCGGCTTGTCCGTATTGCTCGCGAGTGTGGCCGGGAGATTGCCAGTCCGGCAGATGTCCGTGCGTTGCTCCAGCTTACGCCGCAGCCGGATGTCCTGCCCTCGTAATGTGGTAGGAGCGTGCTCAATCGGCAGCGTTGATTGCCTGGTCGGTGGGGAGGCGGAGCGAGAGAACGCGGCTGGCCCCGTCACTCCCCATCGTAACACCGTAAAGGATGGTCGCGGCCTCAATCGTCACCCGGTTGTGTGTGACAATAATGAGTTGCGTTTGCTGGGCGAGGTGCTGCAGCAAGGAGCTGACGCGCCCAGCGTTGGCCTCGTCCAGCGCGGCATCAACTTCGTCGAAGACGCAGAAGGGGGTAGGGTGGACGCGGAGCATTGCGACGAGTAGCGCCAGCGCTGCCAGCGCCCGCTCTCCGCCAGAGAGCGCACTCAAACTGCGCACCTTCTTGCCTGGTGGTTGGACGATGAGATCGATGCCCCCTTGCTCCCCCTCCTGGTCAATGAGGCGAGCAGTGCCGCCGCCGAACAGCTCACTACATGCCTGGCGGAATGCCTGATCAAGTGCGCGGACTGTACGGCGATACGCCTGTGCAATTTGCTGATCGAGCGTGCGCAGCGTCTCGCGGATCGTCTGGGCCGCTTGGCGGACATCACTCAGTTCACGGCGTAGTCGATCGTATCGCGCTTTCTCTGCTTGATACTGGGCGATCGCAGCCTCGCTTTCCGCATGGCGCAGGCGTTGCCAGCGGGCGCGGAGGTGACGGGCTTGGTGTTCAAGCATGCGGCTGTCGAGTGCCGCGGGCAGGCTCGCAGCGCGGGCCTGAAGTCGCGCTTCGATGTCCGCCCGTTCGGTACCAGCCGGCTCATCGAGTTCGAGGG